>Ga0102953_1000166_pt1 | contig 44890 bp, 37 predicted proteins | sample SalPon2A_C_D2_MG_FD_78509 | JGI IMG/M metagenome (GOLD analysis project Ga0102953, IMG submission 78509) | Soil microbial communities from South San Francisco under conditions of wetland restoration - Salt Pond MetaG R2A_C_D2_MG | ecosystem: Environmental > Terrestrial > Soil > Wetlands | place...
CCGATCTGGAAAACGATGTGCTGTCCGATGGCAGCCGCGCGGCGGACGGCGTGCTTGCCCCGACCCGTCTGTACGTGCCGGCAGTCAAGGCCATGCTGAAGGCCGGCATCGAGGTGCATGGCTACTCGCACATCACTGGCGGCGGCATGTTCGACAATATCGACCGGATTCTTCCCGACGGGCTGGCAGCAACAGTGGATGTATCGTCATGGCCGGTGCCGCCGGTGTTCGAATACCTGCTGTCCTTCGCCGATGTGGCACGCGACGAACGTTACCGCACCTTCAATATGGGCATCGGTTTCGTGGTGATTCTTCCGCAGGAAGAGGCCGAAAAGGCCGAGGTTGTCTTGCGCGAGGCCGGGGAAACCACCTTCCGGATCGGTCATGTCCACCACCTTGATGGTGTCAAGGTAAGCCTCGTCGGTTGATTCCCGTTGCATCGTTGTATCCACCGGTCTATAAGCATGGAGGAGATACCGGGAAGGGAATCTGATTCAACGCGAGGTTGAAACATGAATCGCTTTACCGGCGCAACGCAATGATTACCTGCCCTTACAATTGCGGGTTTTATCATGACGACATGCAACTGCTTGTTTGTCGCCCGACTGGTGATCTGACCGCCGATCACATGAACGATATCGCCGTTTGCCGTGATTGTATCCAGGCTGCCGGACTCACGCAGATCAACCGTTTTCACGATCTTACCGGTATCACCAGTGTCAGTCTCAGCTTCAACGACGTCAACCGCATCGCGTTCGAAGAATCGCTGATGAGAAAATCCAGCAGCACCATCAAGGCGTGTTACCTTGTTCCGAACGCGTTGTTGTATGGCACCATTCGCATGTACGCGGCGTTGATCGAAAGCAGTGGCGTCGCGGTGCATGTTGGTTATGACATTGACGCGTTTGTCGATATTCTCGAGGTGGATAGAGCGATTCTGGAAAGCGACCCTGTATAGCCTGATCGGGATGGGGCCAGGTTGGATGATCGCGCCACGAGCCAGGATGTGCATACTTTCACCCAATTCATCATGAAGGACTGAAACCATGAGCAGCAACGCAATCGCCGTGATGGCATCGGGTAAGGGAAGCAATCTTCAGGTTATTCTGGATGCCGTGGCTGCCGGGACCTGTCCTGTCGAGGTGCGGCTGGTGATTTCCGACAAGCAGGATGCCGGGGCGCTGGAGATCGCGCGTTCAGCTGGCGTGCGCGAAGTCCTGCATCTCGATCCGAAACAATATGTCGATCGCTCCTCGTTCGATGCCGACTGCGCCGAGGCGATTGATGCCGCCGGGTGCCAGTGGATCGTGCTGGCAGGTTATATGCGTATCCTTTCCAGCCCTTTCGTTCGGCGCTTCCGCGGCCGGATGATCAATATCCATCCCTCGATTCTTCCGGCGTTTGCAGGTGCCAGGGCTGTCGAGGATGCACTCGACTACGGGGTGAAGGCCAGTGGCTGCACCGTCCACCTGGTGGATGAGGTGCTTGATGGCGGACCGATTCTGGCGCAGACCGTGGTCCCGGTGCATGACGATGATACCCGTGAAAGCCTGCATGCCCGCATCCAGGCCGAGGAGCATAAGCTTTATCCGGCGACATTGGCGCGCATGGTGACAACGGGTTTCGAGCTCAAAGGCCGCCGCGTGGTCTGGCGCACATAAGCCTTTCCGCTTCGCAGGCAGACTCAGCCTGCCGAAAAACACGCATGCTTTACCAAAACCCTTATTGCACATAGCTTCCACGGCTATTCGTTTTTTGCGCAACAATCAGTTCAGGGACCGCAGGCCAGCCCTGCGGAAACGAGGAAGGATTCATCATGTTTCAGAGCATTTTCGGCATGTTCTCTCGCGATATCGCGATCGACCTCGGCACGGCCAACACGCTTATCTATGTGCGCGGCGAAGGCATTATACTGGATGAACCATCAGTCGTTGCCCTGCATGAAGGCGGGCCGGGCAAGAATCGCCGCGTGCTGGCCGTCGGTCACGAGGCCAAGCGCATGCTTGGACGCACCCCCGGTGCAATCCAGGCCATCCGTCCGCTCAAGGATGGTGTCATTGCAGATTTCGTCGTCACCGAGGAAATGCTCAAGCAGTTTATCCGCAAGGTGCACAAGCGCAGCTGGGGCATCGCTCCGCGTATCGTGATCTGTGTGCCTTACGGCTCCACCCCGGTGGAGCGCAAGGCGATCCGCGATTCGGGCCTGACCGCCGGTGCGCGCGAGGTGTACCTGATCGAAGAGCCGATGGCTGCGGCGATCGGTGCCGGCCTCCCGGTTACCGAGGCATCCGGTTCGATGGTGGTGGATATCGGTGGCGGTACATCGGAAATCGCCGTGATCAGTTATGGCGGTATCGTTTATTCCCGCTCGGTACGGGTTGGCGGCGACAAGATCGATGAAGCCATCATCAACCACCTGCGCCGCAAATACAGCCTGTTGATCGGTGCATCCACGGCCGAGAAGATCAAGATCGGCCTGGGCAGCGCCTACCCGCAGGAAGAGCGTCGCGAGATGGATGTGAAGGGACGCGATCTGATCAATGGCGTGCCGAAAAACCTGTCCCTGGACGATTCCGAAATCCTCGAGGCCATTACCGAGCCGGTGAATGCCGTGATCGAAGGCATCAAGGTCTGTCTGGAGCGCACGCCGCCGGAACTGGCCGCGGATATTGTCGACAAGGGCATCATGCTCACCGGTGGCGGTGCCCTGCTGGTTGGTCTCGACCAGTTGGTACGCGAAGAAACCGGCCTGCCGGTCACCGTGGCGGAGAATCCCCTGCACTGTGTGGTGCTCGGTACCGGTCGGGTGCTGGAAGAGCTGGATCGCATGCGGGACGTTCTCTTCGAGGAATAAGTAATGCCACGTCGCTGGTTGGGCATTCGTCCCTGGATTTGGCTGGCGACACTACTGGTGCTGATGTATGCCGTTCAGCAAAGCCCGCTCGGCAAGCAACTCGGACCGAGGGTTAATCTGTTCTTTATTCCGCTGGTCAGCGCCTTGCAGGCGCCGAGCGTCTGGTGGAACGATATCAGCCAGTGGTTCGTCGGGCGCGGGCAACTGCAGCACGAATTACTCGATCTGAGGAAGCGCGTGCAGCAGCAGGCATACGTGCAACAGGAGCGCGATGCTTTGCGCGCCGAGAATATTCAGCTGCGCAGCCTGCTCGATCTGCCCGAGCTTTCCGAATATCACTGGCATGCCGCCAAGGTTCTTGGCCGAAGCCCGGACAAGATGAGCCAGCGGTTGATGCTCAAGGCGATGGCGCCCATCCATTCGGACGATGCCGTGGCCTCCAGTGAAGGGCTTGTCGGTCTGGTTGATTCGGTTTCCGGTCAGTTGGCCGTGGTGCGCACCATTCTTGATGCATCGCTGGCCGTTCCGGCCACCCTGCCGGGCAGCGGCCTTGCCGTGCTGGTGCGCGGTCAGGGTAAGCGTCTGCTGGTGGATTTCGTGCCTCTCGCCAAGGCTCCCGCGACCGGCAGCATTCTTGTGACCAGTGGCGCTGGTGGCATCTTTCCGCCGGGCATTCCGTTGGCAAGGATTGTGAGCATTCAACCTGTGGCAGGCAGTGTATTCGCCGAGGTGGGAGCAGAGCCGACCGCAAACTGGCGACGTGATGCCTGGCTTAGTATCGCCTCCCCCAAGACGCCCTGATGCTTTCACCTCTTCCTCTGGTTTTGCTGGTTATTGCGGCGATTGGCCTGGCATTGAGCCTGGCCACCGGCGGCCTGTTGCAACCGGATTGGTCGCTCGCCGTGCTGCTTGCCGCGCTGCTGGCTCGAATCAGCCTTTGGCCATGGGTATTGCCGGCTTTTCTGGTGCATGACCTTACCCTGTACTGGACCCCGTGGGGGGTCTTCCCACTGGCATGTCTGCTGCCGTTTGTCGTGCTCAGCCTGGATCACCAGATCGGTCCGGGCCTGCCGCAGCGCATGGCGATGCTGTTCATTGTCAGCCTGCCGATGATGCAATACGGCGCAGGCACGATGCAGTGGCTGCTGACCCTGTTGTTGTGTATTCCGATTTGGCATGCGCTGGCACGTATCTATGACCGTCAGTACGCTTGAGGTTCGCAGCCGCTTCGAGCGGCGTTTGTTGCTTTTGCGGTGGCTTGCCGCCCTGCTCCTTCTCCTGCTGTTCGCCCGGCTGGCCGATCTGCAATGGCTGCAGCATGAAGGCTTCCTGCTGCAGGCCGAGCGCAATCGCATCAACGTGGTTCCCATCCTGCCCACGCGCGGCGAGATCGTGGACCGCAATGGCAAGGGTCTGGCACTCAACGCAGTCTCCTACAACCTCACCCTGATTCCCGAACGCGTGGAGGATGTGAAGGCCGTGCTGGCAGAACTGCAGGGCTTGATGCACTGGCCCGAAGAGCGCACCGGCAGCCTGCTCAAGCGTATCAGCCGCAGTCGAGATGATCGCCCTGTGCTGCTGGCCGACAAGCTGGAGTGGGATGATGTGGCTCAGGTCGCCGCTCGCCTGCATCACCTGCCGGGCGTGGATGTGCAGGCCGGCACGCATCGCTACTACCCGTTCGGGCCTGTGACCTCGCACCTGATCGGTTATGTATCGCTGGCGCGCAGCGATGATCTGAAGACCGGTGTTCTGTCCACCGAGAAGGTCGGCCGCCGGGGCGTGGAGCGGGCGTATGAAAAACAGCTGCATGGCAGTCTGGGTTCGCAGTACGAAGAGGTCGATGCGCATGGACGACGCATCAGCGCCTTCCGCAGGGTGCCGCCGGAAAAGGGTGAGCGCATCCGCCTGAGCCTTGATATCAACCTGCAACGGGCGGCATCGCAGGCGCTGGGTGATCGCACCGGAGCGGTTGCCGTGCTGGATGTGAAAAGTGGTGAAGTACTGGCACTGCTTAGCAAGCCGGGCTTCGAGCCGAATCGCTTCATTACAGGTCTGGAAACCGAGCAGTGGCAGGAATGGGTCAACGATTCGCGGCATCCACTGCTCAATCGAACGATCCAGTCCGCCTATCCGCCGGCCTCGACTTTCAAATTGCTGGTGGGTCTGGCGGGCCTTCGGGAGAATGCCCCGTTGAGCCACCGGGCGACGCAGTGTCCGGGCTACGTGGAGCTGGCCGATCGCAAGCTGCGCTGCTGGAAGCGCCGCGGCCATCGCCATGTCGACTTGCACAAGGCCCTGGTCGAGTCCTGCGATGTATATTTTTATGAGCTGGGCGATCAACTCGGCATGTCGGCGATCAGCAGTGCTGCGCAGGATTGGGGCTTTGGCGAGCCGACCGGCATCGCCATCGGGCCTGAATCGGCGGGTATCATTCCGCGCGTGTCGATGGAGAAGGGTGCGCGTCGCTGGTATCGCGGTGAAACCATGATCACAGCCATCGGACAGGGCGAGGTGACCGCAACACCTCTGCAGCAGGCCCGCTTTGTTGCGGCCATTGCCAATGGCGGCACCCTGCTCCACCCGACCCTGCTGGCCGGGCAGGAGCCGGCGATTGAACGCAAGATCGATGTAGAGCCGGAGCAATTGCAGAAAATACGCAGCGCCATGCGTGATGTGGTGGCCAGTATTCACGGTACCGCACACCGGGCCATGGGCCGATTGGCCTGGACCTCGGCCGGTAAGACCGGTACGGCCCAGGTGATCGAGGAAGCACAGGACGATGATAAATCAGCCAGGGACAAGCCCGTGAAGAGAAAGCACCGGGACCATGCATGGTTTGTCGGCTATGCACCGTATGAAAACCCGCGTATCGCGTTCGCCGTGATCGTCGAACATGGTGGACATGGCGGCAGTGCGGCCGGGCCGGTCGCCGCTGCCGTGGTGCGCGCCATGGCCAACGAAGCGGACCGCGCCGCCGGCGAAGAGCCTCTGCCGGATGGGCCGGAGGGAGATTGATGATGCGCTACCTGGGCAGGCTCGACTGGATGCTTCTGCTGATCATGCTTTGCCTGGCGGCTTTCGGCCTGGTGACCCTGTATGCCGCGGTTCACCAGGGCGGTATCGGGTTGTGGCAACGCCAGGTGATTTACTGGCTGCTCGGCCTGAGCTTGTTTGCCATCGTTTGCCTGATTCCCATTCGCTGGCTTGCGTTGATGAGCTGGCCGGCCTATATCGGCGCCCTGATCGCGGTGGCGATGGTACCTGTCATTGGCGAGGTTCAGATGGGAGCTCGCCGCTGGCTGGACCTGGGTGTGGTGAATTTCCAGCCTTCGGAGTTGATGAAGTGGGCCCTGATGCTGCTGCTGGCACACTGGTTTGCCTCGCGGCATGCGTCCTCGCTGCGGGATTTGCTGCTGGCGATGCTGTTCGCGGCGCTGCCGGCCGGCCTGATCATCATGCAGCCGGACCTGGGCACCACCCTGCTGCTGCTGCTATCCGCCATGGTGATGGTGCTTGCTGCGGGTCTACCCTGGCGCTGGGCCATGTACGGGGTTCTGGTCGGCCTGGTATCGCTGCCCGTGTTGTGGCTGAACATGCATGCCTATCAGAAGCAGCGCGTGCTCAGCTTCCTGCATCCCGAGGCCGATCCGCTGGGCGCCGGATATCACGTGATCCAGTCCTCCATTGCCATTGGTTCCGGTGGTGTGTTTGGCAAGGGGTTTCTGCATGGCACGCAGGCACGTCTGCACTTCCTGCCCGAGCAGCATACCGACTTTATTTTCGCCGTGCTTGCCGAGGAAGGCGGGTTAATCGCCTCGGGCCTGTTGCTTCTGTTGTACGGCCTGTTGATTAGCCGAATGGTGTCGATTGCCTCCCACGCAGCTACGCGTTTCGGCGCCATGTTATGCATCGGCGTGGCGGCGATATTTGCGCTCTATGTGGTTATCAATATCGGCATGGTCAGCGGTGTGATGCCGGTGGTAGGCGTGCCGCTTCCCTTCATCAGCTATGGCGGCTCGGCCATGATCACCATGCTCGCCGCACTCGGCATGGTGATGCGCGTGCATATCGAATCCAGGGACAAGCTTCCATGGCAGCGCCCCGGAAGTCCGTTTGCCTGAGGCTGTTCGTCTGAGCGATTAATTCAGGAACTCATACGCCGCTGCCAGTGCCATGGCGGAGGCGATGGCAGCGAACACCGACTTGAGTAGCACCTTAAGTTCCTCCTCGTCCAGCGAGGCATGCAGCCGGGCCGACCAATGGGTGGCGCGCGGCAGCACCAGCAGGATGGCCGAAAGTACTCCGACCACGAACCACAGCTGGCCGGCCAGAACTTCGCGCCAGGCAGGCACCAACAGGCCGTTGACCAGCAGCGCTGCGGCCGCCATCAGCATGCCGCACAGCACCGAGGTTCCGACTGCCCTACGCAGCGCCAGGCTGCGTCGTAGCAGCGGAACCAGCATCGTGCCGCCGCCGATGCCCAGCGAGCCGGAGATATAACCGATCGGGAAAGATGCCAGCCACTGTGAGCGCCGTCCGCGCCTTGCACGCATGGACCGGCCATAGTCCCAGGCGATCCATGCATCGAGGACCGCCAGGCCGGCCAGCACCAGCGCTTCGGGCAGGTGCAGGGTGGACATCAGGCCGACCGAGGCGCCGAGAATCAGGCCGGGCAGCATGTGCAGGGTTGTGCCGGTATCGATATTTCCAAGCCGGTAGTGCGCACGGGCCGAGAACCCACCGGTCAGCACGATGGCCAGCAGACTGATGAAGATGGATAGCGAAACGCTTGCCGAATCATGCGGCAGGCAGGCATAGAACACCGGCACATAGATCAGCCCGCCGCCGATACCGGCCAGCCCGGACAGCACGCCGGAAATTGCGCCTCCCAGCGCACCGGCTGCCAGTCCGATACACAGCATGGCGATTTCCGCTTCGTTCATGGCCCGACTATGCCCCCCGGGGTGGGTGAATCAAGCAGGCACATATGAATAAACGGGGCTTACATTGACCCTCCCTCGAACGGGCTTACAATGGTCGCTCATTGAGCTTGATAAGCCCTGCGGGCGCAGCAAGCGGACAAGGGGTGATGCGTGAGCCAAGGCGCGGACAGTAAGGACAACATCAAGCAGCTGGATATTGAACCGAAAGATATCGACAAGCTGGATTTCGAGCAGGCGCTGGCCATGCTCAACAAGCTGGTCGGCAAGCTCGAAGCCGGTGAATTGCCACTGGAGCAAAGCGTTGCCGCATTCGAAACCGGAGTGAAGCTTTCCAGGCGCTGCGAGTCCCTGCTGGATGCCGCCGAACAGCGCCTGCAGGTGTTGAGCGACGATCAAGACGGCTGATCCGATGATCGGCCAACAAATCAAACAATATGCCGAAGGCCTCAACGCGGCGCTGGCCGCGATGCTTGATGAGCGCCGCGCGCGCGTACCGCAACGACTCTGGGAGGCCATGCACTACAGCCTGCTGGCAGGCGGCAAGCGGGTGCGTCCTGCACTGATGATGCAATGCATGGATGCCTGCAGCGGCCCCGGGGAAAGCAGGCCGGACATCATGCGGGCAGCGATGAGTATCGAGTGCATGCACACCTATTCACTGATTCATGACGACCTTCCCTCGATGGACAACGACGATTTACGGCGCGGCATGCCTACCTGTCACAAGCGCTTCGATGAGGCGACCGCCATCCTGGCTGCCGATGCGCTGCAGACGCTGAGCTTTGAATTGCTTGCCGCCCAGCCGGCGTCCGGCGATACGCGTATCATGCTTATCCAGCGGCTCGCGCAGGCCGCCGGGGATAGCGGCATGGTTGGCGGACAGGCGATGGATATCCAGGCCGATGTGGCGGGCGTGAGCGGTGTGCATGAGGTGGAGCGCATTCACGCGATGAAAACCGGCGCGCTGCTGCGCTATAGCTGCGAGGCCGGCGCGCTGCTGGGCGGCGCTGACAAGCGCGTGGTGAAAGCATGCTCGTCGTATGGCGAGGCGCTCGGTCTGCTGTTTCAGATCACTGACGATATCCTCGATGCCACCGCCAGCAGCGAGGCGCTGGGTAAGAGCGCGGGCAAGGACGCCGAGCAGAACAAGGCAACCTATGTATCGCTGCTCGGCCTTGAGCAGGCGAAGTCGAAAGCTGCCGAGACCCATCGCACCGCGCTTGAGGCGGCAGGGCTTTTGGGCGAGGATGGCAAGTCTTTGCAGGCGTTTGCCACATATATCATGGAGCGGGGGCAATGAGCGATTCAGCGAGCAAGACTGACAGCAAGGTATATCCTCTGCTGTCAGGCATTCACGGTCCGGCCGATGTCAAACGGCTGGATGCCTCCCGGTTGCCTCGTCTTGCCCAGGAAATGCGCGACTACCTGATCAAGACCCTTGCACCGATCGGCGGCCACCTGGGCGCGGGGCTGGGGGTGGTGGAACTGAGCATCGCCCTGCATCGGGTGTTTAACTCGCCGTATGATCGCATCGTGTGGGATGTCGGCCACCAGGCCTATCCGCACAAGATGCTGACCGGCCGGCTGGATCGCATGCCCACCATTCGCCAGTACGGCGGCCTTTCCGGTTTCACCAAGCGCAGCGAATCCGAGCATGATCCGTTCGGCGCCGGGCATGCCTGCACCTCGATTTCGGCGGCATTCGGCATGGCGGTGGGCTGTGGCCTGGCTCAGACCGACCGGCAGGTGATTGCGGTGATCGGCGATGGCGCGCTGGGCGGCGGCATGGCCTTCGAGGCGCTGAACAATGCCGGCAGCAGCAGGCAACGCCTGCTGGTGATCCTGAACGACAACGAAATGTCCATCGCGCCGAATGTCGGCTCGATGTCGGCCTACCTGGCACGCCTGATCAGCGGCAAGTCCTATACCCATATGCGCGATGCCACGCGCAAGGTGCTGGAAAAGATGCCCCTGGCTTACGAGGCGGCGCGTCGCCTTGAGGAGCACGTGAAGGGCATGGTGACGCCCGGCACGCTGTTCGAGGAAATGGGCTTCCGCTACTTCGGCCCGCTGGACGGCCATGATTTCGAGCATCTTCTGCCCACGCTGGAGAACTGCCGTGATCTGGACGGGCCGATGCTTCTGCATGTGGTTACGCGCAAGGGGCTTGGTTTTGCGCCGGCCGAGGAAGATCCGGAAACCTGGCACGGACTCGGACCTTACAGCCTGGAAACCGGCGAGCCTGTCCGCTCGGATGGCAAGCCGCCGACCTATACCCAGGTATTCGCCGATACACTCGCTGATCTGGCAGACAATGATCCGCGTATTGTGGGTATTACCGCGGCCATGCCCGGCGGAACCGGTCTGGCGCGCTTTGCCAAGCGTCACCCCTCGCGCTGCATGGATGTCGGCATTGCCGAGCAGCATGCCGTGACCTTTGCCGGCGGCCTCGCCGTGGAGGGGCTGCGTCCGGTGGTGGCTATTTATTCGACCTTTATGCAGCGCGCCTACGACCAGGTTATCCACGACATCTGTATCCAGAACCTGCCGGTGTTGTTCTGCATGGATCGCGCCGGCATTGTCGGGGCCGACGGCGCAACACATGCCGGAAGCTTCGATATCTCTTTCATGCGTGCCCTGCCCAATCTCACCGTGATGGCGCCGAAGGATGAGGCCGAATTGGCTGATATGCTGGCCACCGCCGTGCAGTTGGATGGTCCGAGTGCGATCCGCTACCCGCGTGGCAACGGTTACGGTGTGGCTATGGACACGCCGAGCTCTCTGCCTGTGGGCGAGGCCGAGTTGCTTGAAGCCGGCAAGGACGGCCTGGTGATTTCAGTTGGCACGCGCACCCGCGATGCGCAGGCAGCATGCGAGGCGATGCGCAGGCAGCATGGCAAACAGCTGAGCCTGATCAACCTTCGCTTTATCAAGCCGCTGGACACGGCCCTGATCGGCCAATACCTGAACAAGGGCAAGCCCCTGCTGGTGGTCGAGGAAGGCTGTGCGCTGGGAGGCATCGGCGAGGCCATCGCGGCCTTCGCGCTCGGCCAGGGCTGGCAGGGCCCGTTTACAGCCCTCGGCATGCCCGATGCTTATCCGGACCAGGGCACGCAGGCAGAGATTCTGCGTGATCTGGGGCTGGACGCTGCCGGTATTGAAGCCGCGCTGCACAAACTTTTCGGATTGTAAGCCAGACCCTTTGGATCGACCCGCCAAGATCAAAAAAATGCGCCTGGATCACCTGCTGACAGAGAGGGGCCTGGCGGAAAGCGGCAACCGGGCGCAGCGCATGATTATGGCCGGCCTGGTTTATGTGAACGGCCAGAAGGCCGACAAGCCCGGTCACCCGGTGCGCTCGGATGTGGATATCGAGGTGCGCGAACCGCTTCGTTTCGTGTCGCGCGGTGCGCTCAAGCTCGATGCTGCGCTCAAGGCATTCCCCTACCCGGTAAAAGACAAGGTCTGCCTGGATGTTGGCGCATCCACAGGCGGCTTTACCGACCTGCTGCTGCAGGAAGGCGCTGCGAAGGTATATGCCGTGGACGTCGGCCACAGCCAGTTGCACTACCGGCTGCGCGAAGATGCGCGCGTGATCAACCTTGAGAAGACCCATATTCGTGAGTTGACCCGTGAGCAGGTGACGGAACCAGTCGATGTGGTGGTGATCGACACCTCGTTCATCTCGCTTTCCACGGTGCTGCCGCTGTCGTGGAGTTTCCTGGCTCCGGAGGGCTGGTGCGCGGCGCTGATCAAGCCGCAGTTCGAGGTCGGGCCGAAGAACCTGGTCAAGGGCGTGGTGCGGGACGAGGCAGCCCGGCGCGATGCCGTCGAGCGCATGACGGACATGGCGCTTACCCTTCCCGATGCCGAATTGCTGGGCGTGGTCGAATCCCCGATCCACGGGCCAAAGGGTAATATCGAATACCTGCTGGTGCTGAAGAAGGGCACCGCGCTACAGGAACTGCTGTCATAAAAAAGGGAGGCCGGACGGCCTCCCTGTTCGATTCATCCTGCAGCTGGATTAATTTATTTTTTTCTTCTGCTCTTCCACGCTCTGCTGGTATGCCAGGGCAAAATTGAACGGATCAAGCAGCAGCGGCACGAAGCCGCCGTCGGCTGTCAGCTGGCTGACCAGTTGGCGGGTGAAGGGAAAGACGATGGTCGGGCAATCCACGGCGAGCAGCGAAGGGATGTGCTCTTCCGGGATGTTCTTCAGCAGAAACAGGCCGGCCTGTTCGACTTCCACCTCGAAGGCCACCTTGTCGTCCTCGTCGGCACGCGCCAGGGCCGAAACCTTCAGGGAAACCTCCCAGAAGTTCTCATCGATCTGGCGGTGGTTCACGCCGAGGTTGAGTTCGATCCTGGGCTGTTCCTCGGCACCGAACACCGTCGGGGCGTTCGGGTTCTCGAACGAGATATCCTTGGTATAGATCTTCTGCACGCTAAAGACGGGCTGATCCTGCTGCTCTGTATTGGCTTGTTCTTTTTCTTTCGACACGGTTCGATTCCTCTTGGTCTTTCTCTCTTTGGGGCCAACGATGGTCTATCGGGCCTGCATTATCAACACCCGATGGCGGATCGCATGTTCCACACTTCGGGGCTTCTAAGGGGCGGTGGTCGACGATACCCTCGACCTAACCTGTGAAGGGATAATGGGTATTGGAGGGGGGAAGATGATTCGAGCCGCAGCGAAACGAGCCTTGCTTGCCGGCATGTGCCTGGTCATGGCCGGATGCGCCGGATGCGCCGGATGGGTGAAGGCCCCGGGGGCGAAGGACAAGCCGTTTTACGTTATCACCCATATGAGCAATACACCGGAGGCGGCCGCCTGGGCGATCGGCCAGGGTGCCAACGCGCTCGAGATGGACCTGAATTTCAGGGGCGAGGTTCCGGACAGATTTTATCACGGCGGCCTGTGCGACTGCTATTGTGCACCGGGCGGCCACAGCGTTTGCAACCCACTGAAGGTGTCGTCGGCTTCGGGCAAGGCATGCGAGGCTGTGTCCCCGGCTTTGGCGATGGCTGCCTTTCTCAGGCAGCAGAAGGATCTTGCGCTGATCGTGCTCGACGACAAGGTGGCCGGTATGGATCCTGCCGTGCAGGAAAAGGCCGGGCGAAAGGTGGTTGCCTTTCTTGATGCGCATGTGTTTGGAGGGGATTTCAAGGGCAAGGTGCTGATCGGCGCAGCGAAGGCCGAATCGCTTCCCTTCCTGAAGGCTGCGGCCCGGGCATCAGAGACTTCTCCGAACGGTGCTTCGCTAATCTTCGCGCTCGATCAGGCCGGCCGGGATGTGCAGGCAACGGCCGGTGCGCTCGGCCAGCTTGCCCCGAGCCCCGTGGCTTTCGCGATGGGGGCTTCCGCCTGTGCCCCTGTAGATTTTAGCGACACCATCCGCGAGGCCTCGGGCAACGAGTTGTTCGGAAACCAGGCCCTGCTCTATACCTGGACACTGGACAGCCCGATTTCCATGGGCAAATCCATCGATGCCGGTGCCAACGGCATGATCACCAATTATCCGTCTCGATTACTCAAGGTGGTGAAGCACAACGGCATCCCGCTGGCTCGGCCGTAGCCGTCGGGAAAGTGCTCAGGCACGGTCACGCAGGATGTCGAGGGTAAGCACATCCCGTACGCCGCTGAAGAAGGCATCCAGCACGTGCCCGAACACCGGTTCATTCGGTTGCGCGTATTCGAACAGCGTCATCGAGGAGCACAGCTTTGCATCGTCCGGAGAGCCGAGGATGGCGTGTGCGGTTTTCTCCCGATGTTCGAGAACGGCTCCGGCGCAGGCTATCAGCCGTGATCCCAGCACCGGGTGCGCGAGGTAGGCCCGCGCCTCCGCCAGCGACTTGATGGCGTAGAACTTCGCCGTAGGGCTGAAGCCCAGGCCGTCGATCTGCGGAAAGATGAACCACATCCAGTGGCTCTGCTTGCATCCGGCGGCAAGCTCGGCCTGTATCCCGGCGAAACAGGGCTGTTGAGCATCTACGAAGCGTTTCAGGTCGAACGGATCGGTTTGCGTATCGTTCATGGGCTGCACCTTTCTCCCTGCATCCAGCATGGCGCAATACGGATGGCTCGGCAAACAGGCACAAAAAAGGGAGCCCGAAGGCTCCCTGTTAAGTGAATGCAGATCGATCAGTTCTTCGACTTGTCGATGATCTTTTTGATCCACGGCATCATCGCGCGCAGCTTCTCGCCGGTCTGCTCGATCGGGTGCGCGGCATTGAGGCGGCGGTTGGCGGTCATCGACGGGTAGTTGCTGGCACCCTCGAGGATGAACTGCTTGGCATATTCCCCGGTCTGGATGTTGTGCAGGCACTCGCGCATGGCCTTCTTCGACTCCTCGTTGATCACGCGCGGGCCGGTGACGTACTCGCCGTACTCGGCGTTGTTGGAGATCGAGTAGTTCATGTTGGCGATGCCGCCCTCGTACATCAGGTCGACGATCAGCTTGAGCTCGTGCAGGCACTCGAAGTAGGCCATCTCCGGGGCGTAGCCCGCCTCGGTCAGGGTCTCGAAGCCGGCCTTCACCAGTTCCACGGCGCCACCGCACAGCACGGCCTGCTCACCGAACAGGTCGGTTTCGGTCTCGTCCTTGAAGGTGGTCTCAATGATGCCGGTGCGGCCGCCGCCGATGGCGGATGCGTAGGACAGGGCGATGTCCTTGGCGCTACCGGAAGCGTCCTGGAAGATCGCGATCAGGTCCGGGATACCGCCGCCGTTCACGAACTCGTTACGTACGGTGTGGCCCGGGGCCTTCGGGGCGATCATGATCACGTCCAGATCAGCGCGCGGCACGATCTGGTTGTAGTGGATGGCGAAGCCGTGGGCGAAGGCCAGCGTGGCCCCGTTCTTGAGATTCGGCTCAAGCTCGGCCTTGTACAGCTGCGACTGGAACTCGTCCGGGGTCAGCACCATCACCAGGTCGGCACCGGCCACAGCGGAAGCAACATCGCTCACCTTCAGGCCATGCGCCTCGGCCTTGGCGATGGAGGACGAACCGGCACGCAGGCCGACGGTCACATCAACACCGGAGTCGTTCAGGTTGCATGCATGCGCATGGCCCTGCGAGCCGTAGCCGATGATGGCAACCTTCTTGCCCCGGATCAGGGAAAGGTCGGCGTCCTTGTCGTAATAGATGTTCAAGCCCATGTTGCTACTCCTTGGAAATCGGTTGCTTCACTTATGCAAAACTTTTGAAAAAGGGGGCGCAGGATAATGTTTTTTGCGCGTCTGTGCATCCCCCGGCTTTTCCCGCGGGAAGAAGGTGGATAAAGGACTGCATGAATGGTGCGGCCGGGCGCCGGTTCCGGCTCAGGCCTCGCCGTGCTGCAGGTACCAGGCCACGGTCTTGCGGATGCCCGTTTCGAAGGTTTCCACCGGGTGCCAGTCCAGTTCGGCGGCCATCTTGTCGGCGTTGATGGCATAGCGCCAGTCATGTCCCGGGCGGTCCTTCACATAGGTAATCAGCCCTTCATATGGCCTGTCGGAAGGCTGCATCCCGTCCATCAGCTGACAGATTAGTCTGGCAATGTCGATATTCGCCCATTCGTTGATGCCGCCGATGTTGTAGGTCTCGCCCAGTCGTCCGCCGCGAATCACGGCCTCGATGCCACGGCAGTGGTCATCCACATACAACCAGTCGCGGATATTGCTTCCGTCGCCGTACACCGGAATCGGTTTGCCCTGCCGGCAGCTGCGGATCACCGTGGGAATGAACTTTTCGCTGTGCTGGCGCGGACCGTAGTTATTCGAGCAGTTGGTGGTGGTCACCGGCATGCCGTAGGTATGGAACCAGGCGCGCGCCAGGTGATCGGAGCCGGCCTTGGATGCGGAATACGGGGAATTCGGCGCATAGGGTGTGGTTTCGCAGAATGCCGGGTCGTCGACTGCCAGGGTGCCGTACACCTCGTCGGTCGAGATGTGGTGGAAGCGGCAGTCGCCCCGCCCCATGCCTTTTTCATCCAGCCAGTATGTCTTGGCCGCGTGCAGCAGCGTGAAGGTTCCCATCACATTGGTGCGCACGAAGGCCTCCGGCCCGCTGATGGAATTATCCACATGCGATTCGGCGGCGAAGTGCACGATGCAGTCTACATCGTGCTCGCGCAGCAGGTCGTTCACCAGCTTGCCGTCGCAGATGTCGCCCTGCACGAAGGTGTGGCGCGATTCGTCAGCCAGCCCCTTCAGGTGTTCGAGCGAGCCGGCATAGGTGAGCGCATCGAGGTTGATGATGCGAAGATCGGCATCGCTGGCCAGCATGTGGTGCACGAAGTTGCTGCCGATAAATCCGGCGCCGCCGGTGACCAGCATGGTTGTGGGTTTGAATTCGGACATATCGGCTCTCTCTGGCTTATAAAATGCCCGGTCTACAGGATATCCAGAACAGCTTCCGGTGGCCGGCCGACAGCGGCCCTGTCGCCGTTGACCACGATGGGCCGTTCGATGACCTTCGGATGCTGCACCATCAGCTCGATGGTCCGGGCATCGCTCATTTCCCTGCCCTTGAAGTGCTCCTTGTATTCATTCTCACCCTTGCGCATCAGCTCCGCCGGCGCCTTGCCGAGCAAGGAGAGGATGCGTGCCAGCTCCTCTGCGCTGGGCGGGGTGTTCAGGTATTCAACGATGCCCGGCTCAAGCCCGCGCTCCTGCAGCAGGGCAAGCGTGGCGCGCGATTTCGAGCAGCGCGGATTGTGGTAAATGGTCAATGACATGGGAAACTCCGGTACAAGGTTGTCGGCTCAGATGGGTTGCAGCGCAGCGTACTTAAGCATCAGGCGCTTGATGCCGGCATCGCGGAAGTTTACGGATACCCGCATCGCATCGCCAGCGCCTTCCACGCTCAGAATCACGCCTTCCCCGAAACTCGGATGACGCACACCGCAGCCGATCTCCAGTTCGCCGCCCTGCTCGGGCGGGGCGGAAGAAACCACCTCGTTGCGATCGAGGATGTCTTCCGGAAGCTGTGCGATGAAGCGGCTGGGCTGCGGGAACGACAGGTCGCCGAACACGCGCCGCATGCGCGCCGAGGTGAGCAGCAGCGCATCACGTGCCCGGGTGATGCCGACATACAGCAGGCGGCGCTCCTCGGAAAGGCCGGCCGGTCCTTCGTCCAGTGAGCGCTGGTGCGGGAGCAGGCCTTCCTCGACGCCGGCCAGCACCACGCAATCGAATTCCAGTCCCTTGGCCCGGTGCAGGCTCATCAGGGATATGGCATCGTCGTCTGCATGTTGCGAAGCCAGACGCTCGCCGGACTGCAGCAGGGCCGCGCGATCGAGGAACTCGATCGCGGTGATGCCGTCGGCGGCGGCCACGGCGATGGTGTCCTGCAAGGCCTGGATGTTGTCGCGCCGGGCCGCGGCCTCGATCTCGCCCATGGCCTTCAGGCTCTCCAGGTAGCCACTGGCCTCAAGCAGCGCGCCCAGCCCGAGGTCGGGTTGCTGCATGGCCGATTCACGCTGTGCTGCAACCAGCCGGGCCAGCTCCACCAGCTTGCCGGCCGGCCCCGGACCGCCTTCGCGCAGGGTATCGAGCCAGTCGGCGGCGCGCAGGCCGGCAGCCTGCTGTAAGAAACCTGCCAGCATGTCGGCGATCTTCTGCTCGCCGACCGCGCCGATACCGCGCTTGGGTTTATTGGCGATGCGTCGCAGGTGCAGGCCGTCCGCGCAGCGGTGCAGCAGTGCCCAGTAGGCCAGCGCATCCTTGATTTCCATGCGCTCAAAGAAACCCACGCCACCGACCACGCGGTACGGCATCCCCTCTTCCCCGAGTACCTGTTCGAGAGGCAGTGATTGGCGCGCGGTGCGGTAGAGCACCGCCATTTCACGCCATGGCCGGCCCTGTTCGTGCCAGCGGCGCATGGCGACGGCGATCTGCCGCGCCTCATCGTATTCATCCTGGCAGATGTGCCAGAAAGGTACCTCGCCGGCATCCCGGGTCGGGCGTAGCTGCTTTTCGTGGCGCTCACTGTTGGATTCGATGACCGCATTGGCCAACTCGAGGATGGCGCCGGTCGAGCGGTAGTTGTGTTCCAGGCGATGGATACCGGCGCCCGGCCATACATGCTCGAATTCCAGGATGTGGCGCACATCCGCGCCGCGCCAGCCGTAGATACTCTGGTCGTCGTCACCCACCACCGTCAGATTGCCATGCTCGCGGCACAGCAGGTGCAGCCAGCGATGTTGTGCGGGGTTGGTGTCCTGATACTCGTCCACCAGTACATAATCGAAGCGCGCGCGAAGCAGCGCGGCTACATCCGGGTGGCCTTCCAGCAGGAGTACGCAGTGAAGGATCAGGTCGGAGAAGTCCATGCGCTCGTGGCGCAGCAACTCCTGCTGATAGGCGGCATACAGCTCGTGCATATTGATGCCGTTCCACTGTTGTTCGGGTGCCTGGTCCGGGCCGAGCGCGGCGTGCTTGCAGTGCTCGATCCAGTTCAGCAGGTAGCCCGGGTGCAGCGTGTCGGTTCCGATATTACGCGCCTTGAGAATGCGCTTTATCAGCGCCTTCTGGTCGTCGGCATCGATTACCTGGAAGGATTTAGGGTAGCCCAGCGCGTCTGCATGACGGCGCAGGAAGGACAGTGAAATGGAATGGAAGGTACCGGAGGTGACACCGCCGCCGTCGTCGCCGATCATCTGGTTCAGTCTTGCCTTGAGCTCGGATGCGGCCTTGTTGGTGAAGGTTACGGCGAGAATGCGGTGCGGCGCTACCTGGCGCGCGGCAATCAGGTGGGCGATGCGATGCACGATGGTGCGCGTTTTGCCCGAGCCCGCGCCGGCCAGGATCAGCTGTGGACCGTCGCCCGCCTCGGCGGCCTGTTGCTGCGCAGGGTTAAGCTGCATCAGTCCTCCTCGCTCTGGTCACCATGTTTGACGATCAATTTATGATAAGCGGCGAATACCGCCTGCCTTGATAATACGCCCAGCACCTGTCGCGGATTGTCGGCTGCGGTGACCGGCAGTTGTTCGAACACCTCCCTGTCGAAGGTCGCGATGGCATCGAGCAGGCTGTCGTCCTCGGAGATGGTCATCACATCGCGATTGCACACCTCGGCAGCGACAACCGCATGGTCCATGCTGGCATCAAGCAGCCAGGGCTGCAGGTCGGTGAACGTGATAATGCCCTGCATTTCACCCTGTTCGTTGACCACCTGAACACAGCCCTTGCCGGAATCCACATAGGTGCGTTTGAGGTCTTCGAGTCGCGTGTTGTCCGGAACCGAGGGTATCGGGCGCCACTGGATGCGCGATATACGAAACGAGCGCATCCATGATTTCTCCAGGCCGCCGCCGGTTTCGATGCCGCGCTCGGCGAGAACCTCGGTAAATACCGACTGGCTGCCGAAGGCTCGCTTGACCAGCGTGGCAACAATACAGGCAGCCATCAATGGCAGCATGATGCGGTAGTCGGCCGAGAGTTCGAACACCATCAGCATGATGGTAATCGGCGCCTGCAGGGCGGCTGCTGTCAGTGCACCGCAGGCCACCAGGGCATAGGCGCCGTAGCTTTCGGTGAACGAAGGCGCGATGCTGTGCACGATGTCGCCGAACAGCGCACCGACCACGGCCCCGAGAAACAGCGCCGGACCGAGCAGGCCGCCGGGGAAGCCGGCGGCAAAACTCAGGGCTGTGGCCATTAACTTGCCGACCAGCACGATGGCGAGGAAGGCGCCGAGCGGGAAGGCGATACCGAACAGCACCGGGTCGATGCGCTCGAGCAGGATGTTGCCCAGGGTGCCGTAACCGATGGACATGGCATAGGGGATGGCAAGACCGAGCAGGCCGATGCAGAAGCCGGCCAGTACCGGTCGGAGGCGGCGGTCCGGAATGTAGTGCACCAGAATCATGCGCAATCTGCCCATCAGGGCAACCAGGGCAGCGGCAATCAGGCCGCAGGCCACGCCGATGCCGACATACACACCGATCTCCCAGGTGCTGACCAGGTGATATTCGGGAATCAGGAAGGCGGGGAAATTGCCCAGTTCGGAGCGCGAAATGACCGTGGCGATCACCGAGGAGATCACGATCGGGCTGAAGGTGGCCACCGCATAATCGGCAAGGATCACCTCCAGCGCGAACAGCACCCCGGCGATCGGGGTGTTGAACGAGGCGGCGATACCGGCGGCTACGCCGCAGCCGATCAGGGTGCGCACCTGGTGCTCGCTCAGGCCGAGCCGATGACCGACCTCCGAGGCGATCACCGCTCCCAGTGCCACGGTCGGTCCTTCGCGGCCCAGGCTCGCGCCGCTGCCCACGCTTACTGCCGAGCCGAAGGTTTCGGTGACCAGCTGCTTGGGGTTGATCCGTCCGCGCCTCTCCACCAGATCGGCCAGCACGCCGGCCACACCGCGCAACTCGCTGCCGGTCATCAAATGGGTGTTAATCAGGCCGACGATAATGCCCGCACAGGTCGGGGCGAGCAGGAAGATGTACCATGGGATGGTGTCCAGCGCCCGGTCCCAGGCGATTTCGCCGGTCCATAGGGTGGCCACCCATTCGATGCCGAAGCGCAGAACCAATGCCGCATAGCCTGACAACAGACCCACGAACATGGCCAGCAGGCTCAGGTAGAGCGCCTCCTGGCGCATCAGCCAGCGCCGGCCGTCGCCGATCATTTGCCGCGGATCCATCGGGTGTGCTGCTCCTTTATCCCCCGGGTTCTACCCGGAGCCGGAAGGCTAACCGGTTTCGACGCACATGGCATGCCCCTGCTCCGCCCGGGAGTTTACCCTGATTTCAGAATGGCGAATTGCCCGATGCATTCGGCTAGGCTTGCGATATGTTCGCCATCCTGCTCGGTATGTTCTCGATTATCGTCGTCGGCCTCGGCTGGCGCCTGCTGCTTGGCGGCAAGCGTGCCGAGACAGTGCGCGCCGAGCTGGCCCGCGCGGTGTATGCGGTTTTCCTGCCGGCGCTCGTGCTGAGCGTGATGTGGCAAACCCCGGTGAATCTCGACATGCTGCGCATCCCGGTAGTGGCGCTTGCCGGCGCTTTGCTTTCGTTGCTGGCCGCGGCCCTGATCTATGGCGATGGCAAGCGGGTCGGCGGCAAGAAGGCTGCCGGCGCGCTGCTCCTGGCCGCCTGTTTCGGCAACGTCACCTATCTGGGCCTGCCTGTGTTGACCCAGACCTTCGGGCCATGGGCGCAATCGGTTGCCATCCAGTACGACCTGTTCGCCAACACCCCGCTGCTGTTCACGGTCGGCATCATGTTGGCCGGGCATTTCGGCAGCAGCCAGAAGCCGGCCCACCCGCTGATTGAACTGATCCGGGTGCCGGCCTTGTGGACAGCCGTCGCCGGACTGCTGCTCAGCATGATGCATATCGCCATGCCGGCATGGATGGGCGAGGCGCTCGATGTGCTGGGTGCTGCCGTGGTGCCGTTGATGCTGCTGTCCATCGGCATGGCGCTGCGCTGGCAGGCCGGCTGGATGGGCAGGATTCCGGCTCTGTTGCCGGTCATCGTGATTCAGCTGGCTCTGATGCCGCTGATTGTGTGGGGTGCTTGCATCGGTGTGGGTATGCCGGAGAAGCTGCTGGCCCCGGCGGTGATTGAGGGTGCCATGCCTTGCATGGTGCTGGGGCTTGTCTTGTGCGACCGATTCAAGCTCGACTCGGCGCTGTATGCCGAGGCCGTCACCGTGACCACGATTCTTTCCATGGGCACCCTGCCGCTCTGGTTGCGTATGCTTACCTGACAGATGTCAGGAACTCCTACCCTAAAGCTGGTTCTCTCCGCCAACTGTTTTCTTCTTTCTTGCTTGCCCGGAAAGAAGCAAAGAAGGGCACGGCCACAAGCGGGACTCGAAGGTCAAAGTCCAAAAACCCTTACAAGAATGCCCAGGCAAGGATGGTGTAGCGGGCCAGTTTGCCCAGCGTAACCAGCAACAGAAAAAGCCCTGCATGACAGCGCAGCAGGCCGGCGACCAGGCATAGCGGATCGCCGACCACGGGCAGCCAGGCAAACAGCAGAGCCGGCGTGCCGAAGCGGGCGAACCAGCGCTCGGCGCGCGCCAGACTTGCCTCGGACATGCGCAGCACATGCCGATGCACCGCTTCGTTGCCCAGTCTTCCCATGCCGTAGGTGATCAGGCTGCCGAGTGCGTTGCCGGCGGTGGCGATCAGCACCAGCGATACGGCATCTCCCCCATCGTGCAGGCGGTAGAGCAGCAACGCCTCCGAGCCGCCCGGGAACAGGGTGGCGGAAACCAGCGCCGAGAAGAACAGAGCCCAATCCATGGCGCCATGCTAGACTGTATCGCATGGCTGCCGATACGTTCCGTTATGCCTCTTCGCTCGGGGAGATGGCCTACCGCTGGGATGGCGAGTGTTGTCTTGCGCTCAGGCTGTTGCAGGTCACGCCGGATTTGCCGTCCGGCAGCGATCCGGTCAGCGAGTGGCTGGATGCCTACCTTGCGCGCGTGGCCCTTCCTCTGCCCCCGCTTGTTCCGGCGCATACCCCTTTTCAGGCCCGCTTGCGGGATTGCCTGGCACATATTCCGCCGGGTGAAACCATCACCTACGGGGATGCGGCCAGGCGCCTTGGCACGGCGCCGCGCGCCATGGGTCAGGCGCTCGGCGCGAATCCGTTCCCCCTGCTTGTGCCTTGCCACCGCGTGGTCGCGTCGAACGGAGGGCTTGGCGGCTTCTCCTGCGGTCTGGAGTGGAAGCGCCGCCTGCTCGCTTTCGAATCGGGGACGGGCGGTTGAGCCTTACGCCTGGCGGGTGCCCGTCAGGCGCAGGAACAGGGCCGTGCCGATACCCCAGGCGCCGTTCACCAGCAAGGCCGTGATCAGCAGCGGTGCATGCCAGCCGCCGCCCAGCGGCATGCCCTTCAGGGGCAGCACCACCATTAATGCCACCAGCGAGGGCGCTATGGCGCCAAACAGGAAGGCGGTCGTCCAGTAGCGGAAGCCGCCGGGGAAGGCCTTGTGGATGTAGGCGAACAGGATGCCCCAGAGCCCGCCCCAGAAGGCCAGCGACAGCACCGCCGGCACGCCGAACGGCTGCGTCGGGTGCATATTGAAGGCGCCGAACGGCGCGATGTCAGCAAGCCTCAGGGCGTATACCGCCGACTGGTGGAAGACCAGGGTGGCCAGGAGGCCCGCGATGAATCCGAATATGATCCTGCGCATGCCTTTACCCCTTGTCGGCTGCGTCCGGCTCCAGGCCGGCCAACACCATGTCTTTCAGGGTTTGCTGCTCAAGCGCCTGCCCGATGGCCGCATCCCGCGCCTGCATCAGCCGGTCCACCACCGGCTGCTTCGGCAGGTGCCACGGCATCAGGCCGGTCTGCTCGTCGCCGCTGCGCACCGCATCGAGGATGTTACGGACCGGCAGGGTTTCCATGTCCTGCGCCGGCACGTACGGGGGATGCTCTTCGCCGGTGACCAGGATCAGGCCGCTGGAATGCAGCTTGTCGAGCACGGCCTGTACCAGGTTCAGCGGCGCGCCCAGCTGCCGCGCCAGTTCATCCACCTGCCAGTCGGGCTGCTTGAGGTAGTAGCGCTTTCCGATATGCAACATCACCATCAGGGAAAGTTGTTCTGTCATCAACGGGCTGAGCACCTGTTTGTCCCGCTTCACGGCAATGTGCCCGGGATGTTGGCAATAAAAGGCAATGCTGGTGCCGAGCAGCAGGATCAGCCAGCTGACGAACAGCCAGATCATGAACATGATCAGGATGGCGAAGCCCGAGTAGATGGCGGTGTAGTTGCCGGAGTTGGCGACAAAGGCGCTGAATGCCCAGCCGGCGGTTTCCCAGGCGATACCGGCCACCACCCCGCCGATCAGCGCCGGAATCAGGCGTACCCGGGTGTTCGGCATGAAGATATACACGAAGGTGAAGGCGACGATCACCATGCCATACGGAATCAGGGTGCCGATTGATTGCACGATGAAGCCGAGCAGGGGCAGATGCGAGAGTGCCTGCACGACGTTGGAATTCATCATCGTTGCGGTGACGCCAAGCGCCGAGAAAATCAGCAGCGGGCCGACCAGCACCACGCTCAGGTATTCGCTGAAACGCTGCCCGAGCGGCCGCGGCCGGTCGATGTGCCAGATGTAGTTGAACGACATCTCGATCTTGTGCAGCAGGGAGACCACCGTATAGATCAGCATGCCCAGACCCAGTGAGCCGAGTACGCCGACCTTGATGTTGTCCACGAAGCTGACGATCTGTCGGGCGACCTCCTCCCCCTTGTCGCCGAGGGCCGAGAGCGTGTTGACCAGTGCCGGTTCGAGCTGGTTCTGCACGCCGAAGCCCTTGAGTACGGAAAAGGTCAGGGCCAGCAGCGGCACCAGTGACAGCAGCGTGGTGTAGACCAGGCTCATGGCGCGCAGGGTCAGCTGGCCTTCGAGGAAATCGCGCACCACGGCCACGACCACCTGCAACATGCGGGAGATGGTCTGCTTCCAGCCGGGCAGCGCGGCCATGTCTTCCGGCCAGAGCAGTTGCATGGCCGCGACTTTGATGTTCAACAACAGATTCAGCATACCGCCCTCCGGCCTTTCTTCATGGCAATGTAGCAGAAAGCCGTTCGCCTTGTATGCAGCGGGCTGGCTTTCTATTTGGATTGAAAGCGGATGATGCGGCGGCGGGCGCGTTTGTCCGGGCGCTTGTCGGGTGCCGGGGAGGATGCGGCATGCAGCTTGCGCTGCTCGGCCAGTTCCTCGCGTCGCTGGATGCTTTCTGCGGTTTCCTCGTACAGGGTGCGAGCCACCGGTGCCGGGCCGCGTTTGTCGGACAATGCCCTGACAATGACCTCGAAGGCCTGTTGCTGCTTGATGATATGTATCGTATCGCCGATATGCACGGTGCGGGCCGGTTTGGCATGCAGCCCGTTGATCTCGACATGCCCGCCCTTCACCGCCTCGCTGGCAAGCCTGCGCAGCTTGTAGAAGCGTGCCGCCCACAGCCAGACATCGATGCGCACGCCTGCTGGTATTTCCCCATTCTTCCCTGACATGGCGCCCGGGGCCTAAAGGTTGAAGTTCATCAGCAGCGCATCCTCGGCCGGATGGCCACCGGCGGGGGCATAATAGTCGTTGCGCCGGCCGACGATCTCGAAGCCGAGCGAGGCATACAGGCCCTGCGCCGCGCGATTCGAGTCGCGCACCTCGAGCAGCATTCGCGCCATGCCTGCGCCGCGCTTGCGCTCGATCTCATACTGCATCAGCCGGCGTCCGAGGCCGGCGCGTTGAAGCGCGGGCGCCACGGCAACCTGCATGATGTGCACCTCGTCGAGCACATCCTGACCGAGATAGTAGGCGGCAAGTGTCCCGTCTTCGGTATACCACACATCCAGAGAGTCGCCCCGCTCCTGCCACAGACCGAGTGCCATGACCGACCACGCCTCGATGAAGGTCTCGCGGTTGAGCATGTAAACATCATAGATATCGCCCGTGGTGGCCGGGCGGATAGGCATCAGGCCTGCCGGCAGCTTGTCATCGGGTGTCTGAAGTGCGGACAAGCGGGCAAGGCCTCAGGCCGATTCGGGTGCTTCGATCTGTTCCTTCCAGCCGCAACCCTCGACTGCGCAAACATGCTCCAGCCCGTTGCGCTTGGTCAGCTTCTCGGTCACAAACGGCGCCTTGCACTTCGGGCAGGCGCGGTCGATCGGCTTGTTCCACAGTGCATTCTTGCACTTCGGATAGGTTGAGCAGGAATAGAACACCTTGCCGCGTCGCGATTTCTTTTCCACGAAGCTGCCCTTGCCGCATTCCGGGCAGGCGATGCCGGTGTCTTTCGGCTTCTCCAGCGGCTGGATATTCTTGCAGTCCGGGTAGGCCGAGCAACCGAGGAATTTGCCGAAGCGACCATGCTTGATCACCATCGGCGCGCCGCACAGATCGCATTTCTGATCGGTCATCTCCGGTTCGGCAGCCGCTTCGTCGCGGTCGTTCAGCGGCTTGGCGTGTTTGCAGGCCGGATAGCCCGTGCAGGCCAGGAACTTGCCGTATTTGCCCAGCTTGATGGCCATCGGTTTGCCGCATTCAGGGCACACCTCATCGGTAGCCTCGGTCGGGCGCTCGGCGTCGGCGGCCAGGTCCACAGCCTGCTTGAACGGTCCCCAGAACTCCCTGAGCAGCGGCTTCCAGCCACCCCCCTCGCCGCGTGCCACGGCATCGAGTTTGTCCTCCACCGAGGCGGTGAATTTCGGATCAACGATGTTGCCGAAGGAACTGACCAGGAATTTGTTTACCCACTCGCCCACATCGGTCGGCACAAAGCGCTTCTTCTCCATCTCAACGTACTTGCGTTCCCTGAGGACATTGAGGATGGAGGCATAGGTGGAAGGCCGGCCGATACCGTCGGCTTCCAGTTCCTTGACCAGCGTGGCCTCGGAGAAGCGCGGTTTCGGTTCGGTGAAGTGCTGCTTGGCATCGGCACGCACAATGCGCACCGCATCGCCCTTGTTCAAAGGCGGCAGCAGGCGTTCGTTGTCCTGCTTTTCCGGTTCGTCGGTACCCTCGATGTAAAGCGTGCGGAATCCCGGGAAGGCCAGCGTGGAGCCATTGGCGCGCAGTGTCAGTCCATGGCCCTCGATATCCGCGCGCACCTGGTCGAGCACTGCCGGCGCCATCTGCGAGGCAAGGGCGCGTTTCCAGATTAGCTTGTAAAGGCGCGCCGCATCCTGATCGAGAACCTTCTTCATCGCCTCGGGCGTGCGCTCCACCGAGGTGGGTCGAATGGCCTCATGGGCTTCCTGCGCATTCTTGCTCCTGGTCTTGAATTGCCGCGGCTTGTCCGGCATGAACTCCTTGCCGTACTTGGTGACAATGTGCTCGCGCATCTCGGCGATGGCATCGGCCGACAGGTTCAGCGAGTCGGTACGCATATAAGTAATCAGGCCGACGGTTTCACCGCCGATATCAATGCCTTCGTACAGCTTCTGCGCGATCTGCATGGTCTTGCGGGCTGTGAACCCGAGCTTGCGCGAGGCATCCATCTGCAGGGTCGTGGTGATGAATGGCGGCGCGGGCTGCTGGCGCGTCTTGGTCTTGGCCACCTCGGCGACGTTGAAGCCGCCCTTCTCCACGCGCCGGGCCAGACTGCCGGCACTGACCCCGTCGGTGACGGCGAACTTGCCCAGCTTGTCACCGTCGACGGCAAACAGCTGCGCTGCGAATTTGGCTTCATTCTTGTCTTCCGACACGCTGCATTCCGTGTCGATGGTCCAGAATTCCTTCGGTTTGAAATCGCGGATGTGCTGTTCGCGCTCGCAAATCAGACGCAGGGCCACCGACTGTACGCGGCCCGCGGATAGTCCGCTGCGGATTTTGCGCCAGAGCAGTGGAGAGAGCGTGAAGCCGACCAGATAATCCAGCGCGCTTCTTGCCTGCTGCGCATCCACCAGCTGCATGTCCACATCACCCGGGCGTGACATCGCTTCATCGATCGCCTTCTTGGTGATTTCGTTGAAGGTGATGCGCTTGATGGCCTTGCCTTCGAGCGAGCCGCGCTGGCGGAGCACCTCGGCGACATGCCAGGCAATGGCCTCTCCCTCGCGATCCAGATCGCTGGCGAGTACCAGTTCGTCGGCCTTCTTCAGCGCCTTGTCGATATCATCGAGGCGCTTTTTCTTGTCGCCGATGATCTCGTATTTGATGGCAAAATCGTTGTCCGGATCCACCGAGCCGTCCTTCTTCGGGAAGGCGCGCACATGTCCGTAGGAGGCAAGCACCTTGTAGCCTTTGCCAAGGTATTTCTCGATGGTTTTTGCCTTGGCGGGGGATTCTACAACAACAACGGCGCTCATGATTTCACTAACCTCAATGCATCCTAAGTATCGAATATTAAAGCTTGAATAGGGGTCGTCGGATTCAGCCGGCGCGGCCCAGGGTGTAGCGGCTTCCGGGCAGGGAGTCGACCACACCGAGCAGTTCAAGGCCGAGCAAGATGGGCGAAAGTTCAGGGACGGTCAAGCCGCAGTGTTCCGCCAAAGCGTCGATATGCATGACCTCGTTGTCCAGGGCCTGCATGATTTCAGCCTCGCGCGGATCGGCCGGGGCGTATGCCACGCGAGGTGTGCCGGGAACGCCCTGCCAGCCCATTGCGAACAGGATATCATCGGACGAGTCGACCAGCATCGCGCCGTCTCGCAGCAGTTGATGACAGCCGGCATGCCTGCCCGCCAGTGCCGAACCGGGCACGGCCATTACCTCGCGCCCGTAGTCGGCGGCGAGCCGCGCGGTGATCAGCGAGCCGGAGCGGATGTCTGCCTGCACCACCAGTGTGGCTGCTGCCATGCCCGCGATGATGCGATTGCGGCGCGGGAAGTGCTCCGGGCGGGCCCCCTCTTCCGGCAGGAACTCGCTGAGTACGCAGCCGGACTCACTGATTGCCCCGATCTGGTTCTGTTGCACCGGGCTGAACGATGCGGCCAGCCCGCAGCCGAGCACGGCCAGCGTCGGCGCCGCTCCGCCGCCGGCATCTAGCGCTCCGCCGTGCGCCGCGGCATCGATGCCGAAGGCCATGCCGCTGACAATCGCCACACCATGCCCGGCGAGATGGGCGCACCAGCGACGGGTAATCAGTTTGCCCTCGTTATCCGCCTTGCGCGCCCCGACCACCGCCAGCACGCGCGGATGGTTCAGGGCATCAAGCCGGCCGCGCGCGAACAGCAGCAGCGGTGCATCGTCGGTTTGCTTGAGCAGTGCCGGATAGCGCGGGTCCTCAATATTCAGGATGTGGATGCCGGCATGCTCGCAGCGCTGCATGATGGCTTCGGCCTGCGCCGGGGTGGATGCGGCAAGGGCCTGAAGGGCGCGTTCGCCGATGCCCTCGATGTCATTCAGTTGCCGTGCATCGCTTTGCCAGATAGCGCATACCCCGCCGCATGCACTGGCCAGTTGCCTGCCGTTTACCGGTCCGATGCCCGGTGTGCAGACAAGTCGCAGCCATGCTGCATTGAGTTCGGCGAAATGCGTGCCGGGTTGGGATGGGGAATCGTTCGAATGTGCCGCGTCCGGGTATGTTTGTGCAGTGGAGGCAGGGACCTGCTCAGTCGGCTGATGCGGCTGAGCAGGCCCGTCGTTCATGCCCCGGTGTCAGGGGCGGTCGGCATTGCGCACGGCGTCGCCGCGGTTGATCGGGTAGGTCGAGCGGCTAACCAGCGCGATCGAGGCATGCGACTGGGGCACCAGCACGACCAGCTGGCCGATATTCTCTTCCGGAAGGGTGACCGCCTTGCCGCTGACCTTGTCCTTTACCGTGCGGCCGGCCTTGAGCACCTTTAGCACGGTGCCGGGCTTCACGCCTTCCTCTTTGCCGAGGTTGATGCCGACAATCTGGTTCTGGCCTGCTTCGGCGGCGTTGTTGCGGATGTACATGACGTTGCCGGCAAGCGGGATGGTCGGGTAGTCCGGCTGCAGGCGGGTATCGATGACACGCGCCGGTTTCAGCCGATCGCCACGCGATATTTCCTCGAAGGCCCGGAGCACGCGGCCCTCGGTGATGTCCTTGCTCTGGCCGGTTACCTGGACCTGCCCCAGATGCTTGACCAGCATGCCGGCGAGCTTGCCGGTGGCCGGGTCGCGTACCGGATCGGCGGTGCGAAACACATCCAGAATGCTGCCTTCCTCGGCGGGTGTGGAGAGACGCATGTAGATGCGGTCATTGGCGCCGTAATTAATGCGTTCTTCCGGCGAGTCGAGCACATAGCCGGCTGCGTCGATGGCCTTGGGGCGGATAAAGTCCTGCCGGGTCAACGCGGTGACGATAATGCTGCGGTCGATGGCATTCTCAATGCGCTGCGCCGGCATCTCATGCACCTGCGGCTGTCTGCGCTCAACACTCAGGCCACCGGTCCTGGGCGCCTTTTTGGCGCCGAAGCTGATTTCGTTGCCCGGGTAGATCAGGTCGGGATTGGTGATGTACAGGTTCTGTTCCCAGATACTCAGCCACTTCTGAGGATCCTTGAAGAAATAGTTGGCGATGTCCCACAGGGTGTCGCCCTTCTTCACGATATAGGGAAGCTTGATGCCCGGACGCAGGTCGGCCTCGGTGGGCACGGATTCGGCCTGCCCTGAGGCGGCTCCGTTGCTGGCCGTCATGCCTTCGGCGTCTGCGCTCTGCGGGGAAACGAAGGTGAGGCCGGCGACCAGGATGAGCGGAAGGGCGAAGGCTGAAGCCGTGCCCACCGAGGCTGCCCTGCGACAGGACTCGACTGATCCCAACAAATTCATATCCGCCTCCAGTCCCTGTGCACGATAAAACCCCTGTGCAGGGCGCGTTCGTTCAAGCTTGGCATGCATTATGACGGGGCGCAACCGAAGCACTGTGCTATGCCGCACGTTTTTCTTTGCTGCCGATACGATTCTCATTGCCGGCCAGCATGCGTTCCACATTACTGCGATGGCGCACGGTCATCAGCGCGCAGAACAGCATGCAGGCGAAGATGGCCGGCAGCGATGCGCCGAGCAGCCAGGCCGCCAGCGGCAGGGTCATGCCGGCCAGGATCGACGCCAGGGCTACATAGCGCCAAATACCAAGCGTCAGCAGCCACACGGCAAAGGCAATCAGGCCGACCGTGGGCTCCCACGGGATCAGTACACCGAACATCGTGGCGACGCCCTTGCCGCCCTTGAATTGCAGGTAAACCGGGAAGATGTGGCCAATGAATGCAGCCACGGCGGTGGCTGCGATCAGCCATTCGCCGGCTGGCGCGTTGCCTGCGAGTTGCACGGCGATGGCCACCGGTAACGCGCCCTTGGCGATATCGGCGATCAGGGTCAGCAGGCCGACCTTCTTGCCGCCGGTGCGCGAGGCATTGGTGGCGCCGATATTGCCGCTGCCGAACTCGCGGGGATCCTTGCCGGTCAGCCAGCGGGTCAGCAGCAGGCCGAAGGGAATGGCGCCGAGCAGATAGGCTGCTGCAAGAAGCAGCAGGTTTTCAATGCTCAATGGTTCGCCCAGAATTGCTTGCGGTCGCGGTTCAGCTTCTCCTGCAGGCTGCTTGCCAGGTCCTGTTTCAGACAGGCCGGAAGCATATCCGGAAGCGCGGCTGGGTGGCCGAACATCGGAGGAAAGGATTCCTTGCCGGAGGCCACATTATCCTTCTGGAGCAGAATCAGCTGGTCCGGTGTGAGCGGCGGGGTCGGAAGCAGCTGCATGAATTTGGCCATCACGCCGGCCACGGGCATCGGCACGGAAACCAGCAGGCGATTCCAGCCGAGGCCGGCCAGCATCATCTCGATGATCTCGCGCAGGCTGTAGGTCTCCGGGCCGCACAGTTCGAAAATCTTGCCGTTTACCTCGCGTTTTCCGATGCTGGCGATGAAGGCGCGCGCCACATCTTCCACCCAGACAGGCTGAAAACGGGTATCACCGCCGATCACCGGCGCGACGGGCGCCTTGGCATACAGTTCGCGGAAGCGGTTGAGGAAGGAGTCGCGCTCACCATAGATCACCGACGGACGCATGATGCTCCATTTCAGCTTCGAGGTGCGCACGCGCTGCTCGGCTTCGCCCTTGGTTCGCGCATAGGCGCTTTGCGAACCAAGGTCCGCGCCCAGGGCACTCATATGGATGTATTGCTTCACGCCGGCGCGTTCGCAGGCCGTGAGGACGTGCTCGGTGCCGTGCACATGGGCAGCGGCAAAATTCTGCGGGCCTCGCTCGAACAGCAGGCCAACCAGGTTGATCACGCAGGCCGCGCCTTGCACGGCTTCAGCCAGTCCCCTGCCGCTGCATACATCCGCCTTGACCAGTCGCATGCCTTTCACCAGCAGATCGCGAGCCCGCTCCGGGTGGCGGCAGGCGATGGTCACATCGTATCCCTGCTCGACAGCCTGCCTGGCGATGGCCCTGCCGACGAAGCCGCTGCCGCCGATAATGCTGATCCGCTTGCTCATGATTGCCTCCTCTCGTACTTCCGCTGCAATGGTAGGAAATAAAGCCTGTCGCGGTCAATCGGCGGCATGCGGGCAGCCGCCGCCCGTGCCATTGCTTGCGCCATTGTGGCGTGGCTTTACACTGGCATAAGAACTTCAGGAAGGAGGTAGCATGCAATTGATTAATGCGGATCAGATTCTAGGCAGTGCGCGTAGCGCGCTGAAGCCGCCACTGATGCTCAGCATGGGGTTTACCGTGCTTGGAGCGGTGCTGCTTTATGGGCTGTTCGATGTTGGCGACGACGTTGCCGGCACCGCTTCCCTGTTGCTGCATTTCATTGGCGGCCTGGCCTGCCTGTTCTGGGTGCTGTTCGGTCTGACCGCTCTGTCCCACCAGTTGCACATGCAGATACAGGATGAACCGGTTCCGGATACGATGCAGGCAATTGCTTTCGCGTGGTCGCGTATCCAGCCGCTGCTGGTATTGCCGGTATGGGCCGCCGGCGCGCTGCTCGCCCTGCTGGTCGGAGAAATGCTGCTTCTCGTGCTGGCCAAGATTCCCGGGCTGGGCCTGCTATGGCTTGCGCTGGTCGGGGTGCCGCTGTTGCTGCTCAACACGCTGATTGCTGTCGTGCTGCTGTTAGCCGTGTTCAATATCGCGGCGCGTGTTGCCATATCGGCCGCCGATTCCGGTGGCGGTGTGGACGCCTTGCGCGACTCTCTGTGGCGACTGCTCAGACATCGCCTGCCGGAGTTGCTGATTTACAACCTGGGCGGCGTGGTGGCCTCGCTGTTGCTGGCCGCGGTAGTGCTATCACCGTTGTGGTTCGGCATGCAGTTGAGTCTGTCGCTGATGGATGTGGTCAGCGGAGACCAGTTGCAGCGTGTGCTCGATGGTGCCGGTTTCTGGGGCGGTCTGGCCCATCTGCTCGGCCTGCTGATATTTGGCGGTCTGCTTGCCGTGGTGGCCGGCGTGCCGGGCATTGTGATCACCCATATCACGCTGTTGCTGCATCTTGAGATCGACAGGGATGAGGCCGCTACGGATTCTGCGGAAAGCGCAGAGCGCGATCGGAAAGATGGTGCTCCGGGCGATGACAGTCAGGAGGATAACAGCCAGGCCGATGCCATTTCCGATGAGGATACCGGAGACAGCGGCGTGGAGACCGGCGATTCGGCGAAGGGAAGCTGACCGGCTTGACGGTCTCCTCCTCAGTCCTGCTCGATTCAGCGCCCAGTCTTCCGGCACTGCTGCGCGCGGTAGCTGAAGCACAACCGCATCGTCCCGCCCAATGGCGGCGCGGCGACGATGGCTATCTTCCGGTTACCTATGAGCAGTTCGATGCGCGTATCCGTTCGCTGGCCTGCGGGTTGCTGCTGGCCGGCGTGAAGGGCGGCGACCGGGTGGTCGTGCTGATGGAGAATATTCCCGAGTGGGCGATGGTCGATTATGCCATCATGTCGGTCGGCGCGGTGACCGTGCCGATGTATTGCTCCTTCAGGCCGCAGGATATCGCTTATGTTCTGAAAGACTGTGGTGCGACGCTGGCCTTCACCTCGGGCGGAAGCCTGCTCAACCACCTGCTCGCCGCCGCCGATGAAACGCGTGGGCTGAAAAAGATTTACGCGCTGAACCCTGGCGGCGTGAAGGATGCACGCCTGCATGCGTTGGCCGACCTGCATACCCAGGCCGGGGGAAATCCCCGCGATGCTGCTGAGCTCGACAAGCGCCTGGCAGGCGTGCGGCGCGATACCCTGGCCACGCTGGTTTATACCTCCGGCACCACAGGCAATCCCAAGGGCGTGATGCTCAGTCACGGCAATATCATGGCGAATCTTGAAGTGGTGCCGCGCATCATCCGTCTGCGCGACGATGACATGATGCTCTCCTTCCTGCCGTTGGCGCATGCGCTGGAGCGCACCGGCGGACACTTCCTGCCCTATTCCTTCGGTCTGTCCGTGGCCTTCGCCGAGCGTCCGGATACGGTCGCCAAGAACATGGCCGAGGCCCGGCCGACCCTGTTGATCACCGTGCCCCGGCTGCTGGAGGTGATCCGCAGCCGCATGCTCGGGCAGGTGGCCCAGCAGTCCCTGCCTGCCCGCCTGATGTTCAATCGCTTCCTGTCCCTGGGGCTGCGGCGCGGCGAAGGGGAGCTGTCCGCTTTCAACCGGCTCAGCCTGCGCCTGCTGGATCGTATCGTCGGACAGAAGATTCGGGATCGTTTCGGCAGGCGGCTGCGCCTGCTTATTTCAGGCGGCGCGCCGCTTAGCGAGGATGTCGCCGCATTCTTCGAGGCCCTCGGCCTGCCAGTGCTGGAGGGCTATGGCATGACCGAGGCGGCTCCATTGGTCAGTGTGAATCCGATGGACGATCGGCGCATAGGAAGCGTCGGCCGGCCAGCGCACAATACCGAGGTGAAGATTGCCGATGATGGCGAGATACTGGTGCGCGGGCCGAATGTGATGAGCGGCTACTGGAAAGAGAAAAAGGAAAGCACGGCCATGCTGGCCGATGGATGGCTGCACACCGGAGACATCGGCTATCTGGACGATGGCTATCTGTATATCACCGACCGCAAGAAAGACCTGATCGTGAATTCCGGTGGCGAGAACATCGCGCCGCAGCGTATCGAGAACCTGCTGGTGGGCGACCCCCTGATTGATCAGGTGGTGGTGTTCGGCGATCAGAGGCCGTACCTGGTGGCGCTGCTGGTTCCCAACCGCGACAACTGCACCGCCTGGGCTGCTGAGCAGGGCCTGCCCGAAAGCGACTGGCCGCACCTGTGCGCCTCAAAGGTGCTGCGCAAGATGCTGCAGACCCGTGTTGCTTCCATCCTGCACCCGCTGAGCGCTTACGAGCAGGTGCGTCGCATATCCCTGCTGGACACCCCGCTGACCATCGAAGACGGCCTGCTCACGCCCACGATGAAGGTGCGTCGCAGGCAGGTGTTCGAGCGTTACGGCGAGCTGCTCGAAACGCTATACAGCTAGTCTTGCCCGTCAGGCGGGTTGTCTTTTCCGGCCGCTTCGTCCAGTTGCTGCAACATCTCTTTCATATCCGTGGTCGGTGCGTTGCATTGTCCGCCGCGGCAGACGTAGGCGGTGGGTTGACTATCGATGGCCTGGTAACCGGCGGTGTAGGGCGCGATGTCGGCAAGTTCGGGGCCGGCCAGCATGATGGCGATCCCGGGACGGTAAGCGCTGTTCAGGGCCTGCAGCATGGCCTGCATCCCGGAGGCACTGCGCTCGCCGGCCAGTACGACCTCCGCGCCGCCCGTTTCGGCTTGCTGCATGCCGGCCAGCAGCCAGAGCAGGCCGCCGGGCACGCGGTTCAACTCCCTGGCAAAGGCCCCGGGGATATCGGCGGCGCGCTTGGCAAGCTTTGCATCGCCAGTCAGGCTTGAGAGGCGCAGCAGGTTCAGCATGGCTACCGCATTGCCCGAGGGAATGGCGTCGTCGAAGGCGTCCAGCGGACGCACCAGCAGGGTCTCGCTCGATTCGGCGGTGAAGTAGAAGCCTCCTCCGGGGGCGGCGAAGTCGCGCAGCATGGTGTCGTTCAGTTCAAGGGAGGCCTTCAGGTAGCGCGTGTCGAAGTCGCCTTGGTACAATTCGTTCAGGCCCCATACGAGGAAGGCATAATCGTCGAGGTGGGCCGGCAGTCCCGCCTTGCCCGCGCGCCAGCGGTGCAGCAGGAGGCCCTTCTCGTCGCGCAAGGCCGATAGCACGAAGTCGGCTGCCCTGGCGGCTGCTGCCGTGTATGCCGGTTCATGCAAGGCGCGTCCGGCAAGAGCAAGGCCGGCAATCATCAGGCCGTTCCAGTCTGTCAGCACCTTGTCGTCGCGGAACGGGTGAACGCGCTTGTTGCGCACCGCCAGCAGGATCTTGCGGATGCGCTCCAGTCGTGCGCTCTCCTTTTCATCGGCGGGCGTTTCGGCCAGGTGCAACACGTTGGCGCCGGTCTTTTGCCCGCTGGCTTCATCCTGCACGTTGCCGTCGGGCTGCACGCCGTAGATACGCGCGGCGAATGCGGCGTCGTCCTTGCCGAGCACATCCACCAGTTCCTGCATGCGCCAGACGTAGAATCGCCCCTCCTCTCCCTCCGAGTCGGCATCGTCGGCCGAGTAGAAGCCGCCCTCTTTCGATTGCATTTCGCCCAGCACATAGCTTGCTATCTGGCGTGCGGTTGTTGCATATTCCAGCTTGCCGGTTGCCTGATAGGCTTCGGTATAGGCCATCAGCAGCAGGGCCTGATCGTAGAGCATCTTTTCGAAGTGCGGCAGCAGCCATTCGGCATCGGTGGAATAGCGGTGAAAACCATAACCAAGCTGATCGAACACCCCGCCGCGGCGCATGGCGGAAAGCGTGGCCTCCACCATGTGCAGCGCATCGGAATCGCCAGTTTGTCGCCAGTAGCGCAGCAGGAACAGCAGGCGGTGCGCGGTGGGGAACTTCGGGGCAGTGCCGAAGCCGCCGTGCGCGGCATCGAAGCTGTCCTTTGATTGCACATATGCCTGCTGCAGCAGGTCTGTTCTCAGTTCGGCAGGTTGATGGCCCGCATGCATGTCCTGCATGGCGGTCTGCAGCTGGCCGGCCGGCAGCAGCAGCTTTTCAGGCTCGTGCCGCCACATCTCGCCGATGCGCTGCACCAGCTCGATCAGCCCGATGCGCCCGAAGCGTGTGTGTTTGGGGAAGTAGGTGCCGGCGAAGAACGGGCGTTTGTCGGGCGTCATCAGGATGTTCAGCGGCCAGCCGCCCCCGCCGTTCATCATCTGCGCAGCCTGCATGTACACCTGGTCGATATCCGGTCGTTCCTCGCGGTCCACCTTGATGGCCACCACGTTGTCGTTCAGCACCTTGCCTACCTCGGGGTCGGCGAAGGATTCCTCCTCCATCACGTGGCACCAGTGGCAGGTGGAATAGCCGATGGACAGCAGGACGGGTTTGTTCTCCTGCCTGGCCTTCTCGAAGGCGGCCTTTCCCCACGGATACCAGTCCACCGGGTTATGCACATGCTGCAACAGGTAGGGGCTGGATTCCCCGGCGAGATGGTTTGCTGCGGGCGCTTGGGACATGGAAGTCACACTGTCGGCAAAGGCAGAGGCCGGCAAGCACATCCAGAGTATGGAAAAAAGGCAGCCGGAAAGGCGGCTCATGGGCCTACGACGGATGGGTGATGGCGAAGGAAAGCGAGTGGCCCGGCTCCTCATCGAGGCAGAACACCGAATGCCAGCAGCAGTGCTCCGTGCTGGCTTGCGGCAGCAGCAGGATATCGCCGGGTGCCAGCACCAGACCGTGGCCGGCCTCGATCAGGTGGCGGGTGAAGGACGGAGTGGCGTTGAGCAGGGCCTCCAGCGGACCCTGATCATCGGATTCGAGCAGGCCGATCATATCGTCCTGATGCAACCCTTTCAGGCTGTTGAATTCAGGTATTTCAGTGGTGGAAAGGAAGTCCTCGATTTCGCCCAGCAACACGCTGCGCGGCAGGGCCAGCCAGCCCGTGTGGCCGAAGAGCTGCGCATAGACCACGCCGGCATGCCCGCCTTCCACATCCTGGTGCAGCTGGGCACCTCCGCCGGGGGCGTTGGAATAGATAAGGCGCTCCACGTACACGGGCGAATAGCCGAGCACGCCGGCCAGCAGGCCGCAGAGCTCCCGGTGCGCGGTGATCATGCGGCATTCGGGAAACACGCGCGTGGCCAGCTCCGCGGCCAGTTCTTCGCGCAAGGGGTCGTCCTCCTGGTCCTTGAACATCTCCATGCCGTAGGAGAAGCGGAAGCGGATGGAGTCGTCGGTATCATGGAAAGACAGGCAGGAGACCTTCATCCAAAGGTCCTCCGCATGCAGTTCGCCGGACTTCACGGCATCGAAGGCCAGCTTCTCGATCTCCTGCGCATCGTGCCCGGAATGCATGGCGGCTAGAAGGTCGAAGTCCGGTTCAAGGCGCGAGCGATAGGGTTCTTCCAGCAGGATATCTGCGCAGCTTTCGCCGGCGCGCACGCGGCGCATGATGGTCAACGCGTCGCGGATATCGTCGGCATGGTCGTCCACCTCGGAGAGCAGCATGCCCGGAAGGCGTACCGGCATGGCGGCCTTCCACTGCTCGGCCACCTGTTCCGGGGCGGCCATGGCGCGCTGTTCCTCGGCCATGGCGATGCTGCCGTGCGTACAGCCGCGCCGTTTCAGGACCCAGCCGCCGGTCTCGTCGGCCTCACCCAGCCACTTCATCGTTGCCGTCTCATCAGGCGGCCGCCTCGGAAAGCATTTGCTGGTAACGCTCGTCGAAACGCGCGGCCAGCTGACGGGCGGAGGCCTCGTAGGCCGTTCCATCGGCCCAGGTGGATGCCGGGTTGAGAATGCTGGCATCCACGCCGGGGCAGGCCTGTGGAACACTCAGGCCGAAAATATCGTCGGTTGCGAAGCCCACATCACCCAGCTTGCCGTCCAGCGCGGCATTGAGCATGGCGCGCGTGGCATCGATATCCATGCGCTCACCCACCCCGTAAGGGCCGCCGCTCCAGCCGGTATTGATCAGCCAGCAATTCACCTGCCCCTCGCGAATCTTGCGGCCAAGCATGTCGGCATACACCTTCGGGTGACGCGACATGAACGGCGCCCCGAAGCACGGACTGAAGGTCGCCTCAGGCTCGGTGACGCCAGCCTCGGTGCCCGCCACCTTGGCCGTGTAGCCGAGCAGGAAGTAACGCATGGCCTGCTCAGGGCTGAGCCTGGCGATTGGTGGCAGCACCCCGAAGGCATCGGCGGTGAGCATCACGATGTTGTCAGGCTGCGCGGCCACGCCCGGATAGATGGCATTGGGTATGGCCTGAATCGGATAGGCGGCGCGGGTGTTCTCGGTGAGGCTGATGTCATCGAAGTCCACCCGGCGGGTGACCGTGTTGAAGCCGACATTCTCCAGAATCGAGCCGAAGCGCTGCGTGGCATCGAAGATCATCGGCTCCTTCTGCTGGGAAAGCTTGGCCACCTTGGCATAGCAGCCGCCCTCAAAGTTGAACACATCGTGGTCGCTCCAGCCGTGTTCGTCATCGCCGATCAGCTTGCGTGCCGGGTCGGAGGACAGGGTGGTCTTGCCGGTGCCCGATAGCCCGAAAAACACGGCCACATCGCCCTTTTTCCCGACATTGGCCGAGGAATGCATGGGCAGCACATCCTCATCGGGCAGCAGGTAGTTCATGATGGTGAAGATGGATTTCTTGATTTCGCCGGCATAGCTGGTGCCGCCGATCAGGGCGATGCGCTTGCTCATATGCAGCAGCACGAAGGCCTCCGAATTGGTGCCGTCCTGGCTGGGCATGGCATGGAAATGCGGCGCGTGAATCACCGTGAAGGCCGGGGTGGCGAAGGCGATGTCGCGGCCGAGGTCCACCGGGCGCACGAACATGGTGCGTGCGAACAAGGCATGCCACGCATCCTGGGTAATGACGCGCACGGGCTTCTCGTACTGCGAATCCGCACCCACCAGGCAGTCCTCCACATACACATGCTGGCCTTCGAGATAGCGGCAGACGCGCTTGTAGATCACATCGAATTGTTCCTCGGGGAAGGGCTTGTTAAAGGTGCCCCACCATACCTTGTCGTGGCTCTCCGGCTCGTCGACCACGAACTTGTCCTTCACTGCGCGGCCGGTGAAATGCCCGGTGCGCACCACCAGTGCACCCATGTGTGCCAGGTGCCCCTCGCGGTTGCGGATGGCGTGTTCGTAAAGTCTCGGGGTGGGGAGGTCCCAGAAGATGGCTTCCAGGTTGTTCAACCCCATGTCGATCAGGGCGTCGCGGATGTGTTCGCTTGCAGCAGTCATGTTTTCCCTTCCTAAAGGACGGGGCCGCATGATCTGCCGGTGATGGATGTCGACACAAGCGCCCCGTATCACCCACATGTTACATGCCCTTCCTCCCATAAGAAAGCGAGACTCTTGTAGAAGGAAGAGCAATTTCCCCTGTTTATGGGATGGGCGTATTGCATCGTTTCCCTATCATCGGAAACCAGCAATAGATTCACACATCGGGGGATGGGGGATCGCTATGGGGACTCTTAAACAGGGCCGTGGCACTCGCGGCAAATTGAATTTCTATCTCTTTAGTGTTCTTTTATCTGTGCTCGTTGCTGGGCAAGACCAGGCCTTGGCATTCTCAGCACCTCTGGATTCGGCGGCCACGCGATCCGCACTTGTGCGGGCAAGCGCACTCAGCACTTTCATACAGACGGGACCAAAGTCGTTTCAGGTTCTATTGAATGGGCAGGATGGCAAACCTCTCCTGCTTTCTATCAAAGCAAATGTCAGTGAATCAGGGGCAATACAGGCTTTATGGGCCGCACTTGGAATACAGTCAAAATCAATCCAACAGCTTAATTTCAATAGTTGCCAATGGTCATATGGAACGGTAAATCCTCCGTATTATGATTATAATACCGCGTTCCATTTGGCGGTTGACCCTTGGATGGCTCATCCAGATCTATATACAACAATTGTTGACGGCACCCAAAATATTGATCTTCCAAACAGGCCGGGGATTCTATATTCCCACAAGATATTGATTCATTATGTTGATGTCCCCACAGGTGTCAGAAGCCCTACTATTTCTCTAAGCTTACTACCTCATAATTGCGTATATAACACGGTTGTTCAAAGCGCGATTGAGGTTGCCCTGTCAGATTATCAGGCCGCGCCAGACAAGCAGGCCTGGGTCGCGAATTTTATCGCACAACTCAGGGGGGTGATGGCCGACCCGGCCACGTCTTATCCCGACCTTGATGCAAATGGTGACGGCATTTCCGTACAGGAAATGATGGCTGGGGATTCGATTGCATGGCTGGACACCAACGGTATTTCTCACACGGTGATGGTGAACGGCCTGGGCCTGCTTTTTTTGGATGGTGTCCAGCAACCCGGAAAAGCCACAATTGTTGATGCTGCCGGGATAAATCATTCCATAGAGTTAAACAGTGCGGGACAGATGACAGATAACGGAGTGATCATTCCAGCAGGCCTGTCCATTGTGACGGATGCCGCCAACGATCGGGCGATCTACTCTCAAGACTTCAATGGGTGCCTGATTGCGGGCAGTACCCAAATCACATGTCCTACGGCTGGCGCCACTGTGAGGGTTACTGTCGGTTCACGTGCTGGAGGGGATGGCAATAGCGCAATAGCCATTTCTCCAGGTAAAGGAAGCAGTTCTCCTGCGCCAAAGTCCAGCTGCGCAAATCAAGTCTTACAAACCACCTCCAATCCGATCCGGATATCAACAGGAGCCAAGGAAGTTTCCGAATCTGACTTGGCCATTTCTGGGTTGAGAGTCATCCGAAACTATAATTCCCAATCGACCTTCAACAGCAATATGGGGTTTGGATGGTCGTGGAATTATGGCTGGAAACTTTCTACTTCCGCGACGGGAACGATCAATATCTATCGTCCGGATGGAAAAATGATGCTGTTTTCTGACAATGGGTCCGGCACCTATCAAAGGGCGATGGCTCGTGGCGACGAAACGGTGGTATCCACGGGCAGTGGTTGGCGATATACACACCACAACGGCTCAACAGCTGATTTCGACGTAAACGGCAACCTGATTGCCTTGAGTTCGGAAGATGGTCATTCCACGTCGTTGGCCTATGATACTTTCGGCAAGCCCGTTTCCATCACAGGGTCGCACGGTCGCTCGCTGGCCCTGGCTACCGATGCGAATGGTCGTATTACCTCGATCACGGGGCCGATGGGGCGAGTGTGGACGTATGCCTATGACGCGGTCGACAATCTTGCCTCGGTGACCTATCCGGACGGTTTGTCCCGGCAGTATTTATATGGCGATGCCTATGATGTACACAATTTGACATCCATTCTCGATGAGGCCGGCCGTCTCTACAAGCGCATCACTTACGATGCACAGGATCGCGCCATTCTTTCCGAAATCCCGCTGACCGGCGTGCACGATGCTATGGCCTACAACGCTGACGGCAGCGTGGATGTCACCGAGGCGAATGGTACAACCCGTCATTACATCGTGAGTACGGTGAACGGTATTCCGAGCGTGACGGCTGTATCCGGCGGGACATGTGCCTGCGGCACCGCAACCGCGTTTACCCTGGATTCGGCCACCGGGCTGATGACCGGTAGTCAGGATAAGAGCGGTGTGTCGAACAGCTACGCTTACACTGCCGACGGACGCCTGAGCAGTGAAACCGAGGCCGTGGGAACGGTGGTGCAGCGAAGTACCCAGTACACCTATGATGCCACGGGACATCTCGTCAGCATCACCGATGCACTGGGTAAGACAACCGGTTTCACCTACGACACGTTCGGGCGCAGAACATCGAAAACCGATGCCCTGGGCAACACGACCTCATGGACATGGAACGCCGATGGCACCTTGGCCTCCATGACTGAACCGGGCGGTGCGGTAACCAGCTTCTCCTACAATGCGACCGGTGATCTCATCAAGGTCACCCATCCGGACCAAAGCACCCGTTCGATGGCCTACGATCCCGCCGGGCGATTGCTTTCCCTGACCGACGAAGCCGGAGCGACTACTTCGTATACGTACGATGCACGGGATCGGATAGTGCGTATTGATTATGCCGATGGTACGAGCCTGACCAATACCTATGATTCAGTTGGAGACAGGGTCAGCAGTACCGATGCTGCCGGACTGGTTACGACTTATGCCTATGATGCCGAGCACCGCCTGGTTTCGGCAACCAGACCGGATGGTACAAAGATAACAACCAGGTTCGATGCCATTGGCAACATGACTGCACAAAGCCTGCTGGGTGCTTCAGGTGTGGTCGCTGGTTCCGAAAACTTTGCCTACGATGCCGACAGGCGTTTGACGGGAACAACGCATGCAGACGCATCCTCGACAGCCTCCACCTACGATGCTGTGGGGAATATGCTCACCTCGACCGACGAGGCAGGGCGTAGCACCAGCATGCAGTACGATGCGCTTAACCGGAGGGTGAGCGTCACCAATCCCAATACCGAAATGGTGACCTATGCCTATGATGCGCTGGGCCGTCAGGTGGGCGTTACCGATGCGGGAGGCGTAAGTAGCAATTTTGTCTTCGATGCGTCTGGCCGCCTGGTGAGCGAGGTTTCCGCGGATCGTGGCACCACGAATTACGTATATAACGCCGCGGGCGATATGACATCCAAGATCGATGGCAACGGCGTGGTCACGAACTACAGCTATGATGTCATGCACAGGCTGACGGCCATCAGCTATCCCGCCGATACAAGCCGCAACATTACCTTCGCCTATGATGCTGCCGGTCGCATACTGTCGATGACGGATGCCTCGGGGCTGACGCAGTACAGCCATGACGTACTCGGACGTGTCACCTCCGTTTCATGGGCTCCGGCCGGCAGTGGGCTCACCCTGACCCTGTCGTATGCCTACGATGCGGCGGGCCGATTGACTTCACTGACCTATCCGACAGGGCGCGTGGTGAGCTACAACTACGATTCGGCAGGGCGTATCAACCGGGTCGATGCCAGCTCCAACGGTGCTGCAGTGAATCTGGTGTCGGCGATCAGCTATGATGCATTCGGTAATATCGCTTCCCGCACGCTGGGCAATGGTGTCGTGGAGCAGCGTTCGAGCGACAGCCGGGGAAGGCTGGCCGGGATCATCTCAGGCAGTGTCATGAATCGGAGCCTCAGATGGAATGCGAACTCCACCCTGGCCTCGATCACGGACAATCTGAATCCATTGCAAAGCCAGAGTTTTGTCTATGATGCCGCGGACAGGTTGACCGGAGCGACAGGAGCCTATGGCTCGATTGTCTATGGCTACGATGCCAACGGCAACCGCCTGAGCAGGAATAACCAGAACAATCTCTACGAAGCGGGAAGCAATCGCATGAGGGTTTCAGGCGCGACATCCTTTGTCCGGGATGCGATGGGAAATCGCCTTGTCGACAATCAATTCGCTTATACCTACGCCGTCAACAACCGTCTGATTTCCGTATCTGATGGGCTCGGCACCAAGGTCGCTGACTATGTGCACAACGGCAAAGGCGAGCGAGTCATCAAGACTATGAATGGTGCAAGCGAATATTTCGTTTACGATCTTTCCGGTCACCTGATCGGTGAATACGACGCTTCCGGCGTGATGCGCGCCGAGCACATCTTCGGGCCTTCCGGACGCACCGTCAGCATCGCCGCCAGGCGGGTGCCTGTAGCCATGGGGGTCACACTCCCCACTGGATTTCTGGCTTGGCTGGACATGAAGTTCAGCGCCCTGATCGAATGGTTCGACGGGATCGACATCGTTCCTGCGGCACATTCGGAGGAGGTTGGCGAGGACCGGCGCAAGGACAGGGACGGTAAACGGGATGCCCTCAGATCGACAGAAAAGCATGATCGTAATGGTGACGCCAAACGGAGCGAGAAGCACCGAATAAAGCACCACGGACAAAACAGCAACAACGACCATGCTGGCCATGGAGGCAATTCAGATGGGAACGGCAATCCCGGTGGCAGTGGAAATGCCGGTGGTGGTAATACCGGCGGAGGAGGCACAGCCGATGTAATCCCGCCGGTGGTGACGGCACCTCCAGCCGTGACGGTCGAAGCGACGGGGGTTGCGACCATCGTATCCCTCGGCATCGCGACCGCCCTGGATAATGTCGACGGCGTGCTGCCGGTGAGCAATAGCGCCCCTGCGGCCGGGTTCCCGTTGGGCGTGACGCCTGTGATATACACTGCGATGGACGTGGCGGGAAATGTGGGCTCGGCAATGCAGACGGTGACGGTTGTGGATACAACGCCGCCGTTTATCACTGCGCCTGCCGATGTTCTTGCATCCTCCGGCGACAACCAGCCTGTGGCCGTGGCTCTGGGCATGCCGACGGCGACAGATCTGTTCGCTGTAAGCATCACCAGCGATGCCCCGGCCAGCTTCCCGGTGGGGGTAACGACCGTCACCTGGTGGGCGACGGATGCCAACGGCAACAGCGCTACCGCCACGCAGTTGGTGACTGTGAATCTGGTGGATATCACACCGCCGGTAGTGACTGCTCCGCCGGCGATGACGGTGGAGGCTACAGGCGCAACAACCTCCGTATCCCTTGGCGCGGCGAGCGCATCGGACATCGTCGACGGTACGGTGGCCGTCAGTAGCGATGCGCCGTTGTCATTCCCTTTGGGTATGACAACGGTGACGTACACGGCCATGGATGCGGCAGGCAACATCGCTACCGCAACCCAGACAGTCACGCTGGTGGATACCACTCCG
>Ga0102953_1000168_pt1 | contig 44847 bp, 47 predicted proteins | sample SalPon2A_C_D2_MG_FD_78509 | JGI IMG/M metagenome (GOLD analysis project Ga0102953, IMG submission 78509) | Soil microbial communities from South San Francisco under conditions of wetland restoration - Salt Pond MetaG R2A_C_D2_MG | ecosystem: Environmental > Terrestrial > Soil > Wetlands | place...
CAAGGTATACGACCAGATGTCCGAGCCGCGCTGGGTGATTTCGATGGGGTCGTGTGCCAATGGCGGTGGCTACTATCATTACTCCTATCCCGTGGTGCGCGGTTGCGATCGCATCGTGCCGGTGGATATCTATGTGCCGGGCTGTCCGCCGACCGCCGAGGCGCTGCTTTACGGCTTTATTCAGTTGCAGGAAAAAATCAAACGCACCAATACGATTGCGCGGTAGGTGTTGATGAGCGATCAGTTGGATAACAATCAGGCAAACAAGCAAAAGGCCATGCCGGCGTATGTCGCGGCGGTGCAGAAGAAGTTCGGCGACAAGGTGCTGGATGTCTCCATGGGTATCGACATGCCGGTGCTGGTGCTGCATCACGGCTGTATCGTCGAGGCCTGTCATTTCCTCAGGCAGCAGGGTTTCGAGCAGATGGTGGATCTGTGCGGCGTGGATATGAGCGAGTATCCCGGGCATCCGGCCGATGCGCCGCGTTTCCAGGTTGTTTATCACCTGCTGAGCGTGAAAAACAACTGCCGCGTGCGCCTGAAGGTGCCGGTCAACGAGCGTGACCTGGTTGGTTCGGTGGTTGAGGTTTGGCCCACAGCCAACTGGTTTGAGCGCGAGTGTTTTGATATGTACGGCACCATGTTCGTCAATCATCCCGACCTGCGCCGCATTCTGACCGACTACGGCTTCGAGGGTCATCCGCTGCGCAAGGATTTCCCGCTGACCGGGCGTGTCGAGATGTTCTACGACGATGCCCAGTGGCGCTGTGTGTACAAGCCGAACAGGGTCGAGAATCGTGTGTTGATTCCCAAGTCCTTCCCGGGGGTGGATCGTGGCTGAGATTAAGAATTACACCCTCAACTTCGGCCCTCAGCATCCGGCCGCGCACGGTGTGCTGCGCCTGGTGACCGAGCTCGACGGCGAGGTGATCGAGCGCTGCGATCCGCATATCGGCCTGCTGCATCGCGGCACTGAGAAGCTCTTCGAATACAAGACCTATCTGCAGAATATCCCTTACTTCGACCGTTTCGATTATGTGTCGATGATGGCCAATGAGCATGCTTATGCGCTGGCCGTGGAGAAGTTGCTGGATATCACTCCGCCGGAGCGCGCGCAGTATATCCGCGTGATGTATGCAGAGCTGACCCGTATCCTGAATCACTGCATGTGGCTGGGTGCGGTGGCGCTGGATATCGGCGCGATGACGGTGTTTCTGTATTGCTTCCGCGAGCGCGAGGATATCTTCGACTTTTATGAGGAAGTCTCCGGTGCGCGCATGCACGCCGCCTATTTCCGTCCGGGTGGCGTAACCCAGGATCTGCCCGACGGCCTGCTGGCCAAGATCGCCGACTTCACCGAGCGCTTCCCGGGCTACGTCGACGAGTACGACACGCTGCTCAAGGAGAATCGTATCTGGAAGCAGCGCAATGTGGATATCGGTATCGTCGATGAGGAGGGCGCGCTGGCCTGGGGCTTTACCGGGCCGATGATTCGCGGTTCCGGTGTTGCCTGGGATCTGCGCAAGACCCAGCCCTACGATGCCTACGACAAGCTGGACTTCGACATCCCGGTGGGCGTGACCGGCGATTGCTACGATCGTTATCTGGTACGCGTCGAGGAGATGCGCCAGTCCAACGAGATTATCCGTCAGTGCATTGACTGGCTGGAGAAGAACCCGGGTCCGGTAAAACTGGACGATTACAAGCTGACCAGTCCGCCGCGCGCTGCGATGAAAGAGGATATGGAAGCGCTGATTCACCACTTCAAGTATTTCTCCGAGGGCTATCACGTGCCCGAGGGCGAGGTGTATGCGGCGGTGGAGCATCCCAAGGGCGAGTTCGCCGTTTACCTGAAGTCCGATGGGTCAAACAAGCCGTACCGCATGAAGGTGCGCGCCTCCGGCTTTGCGCATGTTCAGGCGCTGGATTATATGTGCCGCGGTCACATGATCGCCGATGTGGTGGCGATCCTTGGTACGCAGGATATTGTGTTTGGAGAGGTGGATCGATGAGTTCGGCAGCGAATCCCGTGTTTTCCGATGCCCGTCTGGCGGAAATCAAATCGCTGGTTGAGCGCTACCCGGCCCCGCAGTCGGCGCTGCTGCCGGTGCTGCACATGGCGCAGGAGGATTTCGGTTACCTGAGCATGGAAGTTCAGCAACTGGTGGCCGACACGCTCGCCGTGCGCCTGATGGCCGTGCGCGAAGTGGTCACCTTCTACACCATGTTCCGCGAAAGGCCTTGCGGCACCTACCTGATGGAGGTGTGCACCAACGCCGGCTGCATGCTCAACGGTGCCAACGAACTGGTTTCCCACATGTGCGACAAGCTGGATATCAAGGTCGGCGAGACCACGCCGGACGGCCTGTTTACGGTTACCGAAGTGGAATGTGCCGGAGCCTGCTCGGGCGCGCCGGTGGTGCAAATCAACAATGCCTACCACGAGAAGGTGGATGCCGCGCATATCGATGCCTTTATCGAGCGGGCGCGTGCGAAAGGGGGTGAGGCATGATTTCCTCCGATCCGAAACAGGTAAAGGCCATTTGCTTCGATCGCATTGCGATCAAGGACCAGCACAAGCTGGAGGTGGCGCGTGCCAACGGTGCCTACGCTTTCCTGCCAACCGTGCTTAAGGAATTCAGTTCCGAGAAGATCGTTGCCGAGGTCAAGGCCTCCGGCATCCGCGGTCGCGGTGGCGCTGGCTTCCCGACCGGGCTGAAGTGGTCCTTCGTGCCGCGTAATACCGGTAAGCCGACCTACCTGATGTGCAATGCCGATGAGGGCGAGCCCGGCACCTTCAAGGACCGCGACATTATGCGCTTTGATCCGCACCTGTTGATCGAGGGCATGATCATGGCCGGCTTTGCGCTGGGTGTGCGCGATGCCTATATCTATATCCGCGGCGAGTTCCTGCACGAGGCGAATGTGCTCGATGAGGCGATTCGCGAGGCCTATGCAGCCAACCTGCTCGGCGAACATATCCTCGGAACGGATTTCACCATGCACCTGACCGTGCACCGCGGCGCAGGCGCCTACATTTGCGGCGAAGAAACCGCGCTGATCGAGTCGGTCGAGGGCAAGGCGGGACGTCCGCGCTTCAAGCCGCCGTTCCCGGCCGTGGAAGGCTTTTACGGCTGCCCGACCGTGGTGAACAACGTCGAAACCCTTTCAACGATTCCCGCCATCCTGGAGTTCGGCGGCGAGTGGCATGCAGGCATCGGTGTGGACAACAATACCGGCATGAAGATTTTTTCCGTGTCCGGCCATGTCAACAAGCCGGGCAATTACGAGGTGCCGCTCGGTACGTCGCTGAAAACCCTGATCGAGGATTACTGCGGCGGCCTGCAACACGGTTCGGCTCCCAAGGCAGTGATTCCGGGTGGTTCTTCCTCGCCATGGCTGACCGCCGAGCATTACGATATCCCCCTGACCTTCGACGATCTTGCCAAGGCCGGCTCGATGCTCGGTTCGGGTGCAATTATCGTGATGGATGAGACCGCCGATGTGCTGGCAGTGGCCCGCCGCCTGGCGCATTTCTACGCACACGAATCCTGCGGCCAGTGCACGCCTTGCCGCGAGGGCACCGGCTGGCTGGAGCGCGTTCTGGTTCGTGTCGAGGCCGGCAACGGCAAGCCCGATGACATGGAAGTGCTTGCCGATGCGGCGAAGTTCATGGCCGGGCGCACCATCTGTGCGCTGGCCGATGGCGCGGCCGCGCCCGTGCTTTCCGTGATCAGGCATTTCCCGGAAGCGGTGCGCGCCGGCATTGTGGAGAAAGCGGCATGACGACCCTGTATATCAATGACGTTGAAGTAACCGTTGCGCCGGGCACCAGTATTCTCGAGGCCTGCCGTGCCAAGGATGTGAGCGTACCGTACTTCTGCTACCACCCCGAGTTGTCGGTGGCGGCCAACTGCCGCATGTGCCTGGTCGAGGTGGAGGGTTGGAACAAGCCGGCCGCCTCCTGCTGTACCCCGGTGGCCGAAGGCATGAAGGTCTATACCCAGAGCGAGAGCCTGGATGCGGACCACAAGATGACCATGGAATACCTGCTCATCAATCATCCGCTGGATTGCCCGGTATGCGACCAGGGCGGTGAGTGCAAGCTGCAGGACTACGCCATGGATTACGGCGCCTCCAAGGGCCGTTACAGCGAAGGCAAGCGCGCCGTGAACGATTACGAACTCGGGCCGTTTGTGACTACCTCGATGACCCGCTGCATCCATTGCACCCGCTGTGTGCGCTTTGCCGACGAAATTGCCGGCACCGGCGATATCGGCGTGCTCAATCGCGGCGACCACATGAGCATCTCCGGCATCGTCGACGAATGCCTGAGCTCCGAGTTGTCCGGTAACCTGCCGGATGTCTGCCCGGTCGGTGCATTGCTCGACGGGCCGTCGCACGATGTTTCACGTCCGTGGGAGCTTACCCGTCACAAATCGACCTGCACGCAGTGCCCCAACGGCTGCGATATCCAGATCGAATCGCGCGGCGAGGAAGTGATCCGCATCCAGCCCGTCGAGGATAGTCCCGAGCCATGGTTGTGCGATCGCGGTCGCTATGTTTACGACGCATTCCGCTCCGAGCATCGTATCCTTGCGCCGCGTGTGCGCGAGAAAGACGAAATGCGCGAATCCGGATGGGATGATGCCGTGCAGCGCGCTGTCGAGCAGCTTTCCGGCAAGCGCATCGGCATGATTATTTCGCCGTTCTGGAGCGTGGAGGGCTATACCGCCATCCGCCTGCTCCGTGACCTGGCCTTCCCGGATGCCAGGGTGGCCTTCGACCTGCACCGCCGGGACATGCGCCCGTTCGCATTCGAAGAGGGTTTTGTTGAAACCACCCAGCAGATCGAGGATGCCGACGAGGTCGTCATCCTGGGCTGTGACCTTCGCCAGCGTCTGCCGCTGGTCATGCAGCGCCTGCGCAAGCGGTTGGGCAAGGGTAAGCCGGTCACCCGCATCGGCAGCATGAATTACCGCACCAATGCCGAGATCAGCAAGGAAGCGCTGATCAAGCCGCGCGACTGGGCAGCCGTCATCGCACGCGCCATGCAACAGGTCTCGGACCTGGGCAAGACGGCCGCCGGCATGAAGGAATGGATGGCCGCCGTGCCGGAGCGTCACGAGGCAGGCAAGCTGCTCGGCGATGCGCTGATGTCCGATTGCTGCTCGCTGATCGTGGGCGAAGAGATTCGCAGTCATCCCGACGCAGCAGCGCTGATTCACGGCCTTGATCTGCTAATGCGTGGCTGCGGCCATGCCGAGGCGGAGGCCGATGGCCGCAATCTGGTCCCCGAAGGCATGAATGCACAGGTGCTGTCCGCCGTGTTCGGCGATGTGCGCGCCAGCGCCGGCGACATCTTCGATGCCGCTGCCAGGGGCAAGCTCGACGCCATTCTGCTGGTCGGCAGCGATCCGATCGGCGACGGCCTGTTCCCGGTTCAGGCGCGCAAGGCGCTGGATAATGTGCCGCTGGTACAGGTCGGCGCGGTTTCCGGCCAGGTGAGTGGCGGGGCGCAGGTGAAGCTGCCGGCCGCAGCATACTCGGAAATCGAGGGGACTTTTATCAATATGGAAGGCCGCGTGCGTGTGGCCAACAATCCACTCACCTCGATGGGTCAGGAACGGCCGCTGTGGAAGGTGATGATGCGCCTGGTGCAGGCGCTGGGCCATGATGTTCCGGTGGTGAATCTTGAAGAGCTGCGCGAGCAGGTGGTTCGCTTCCTGCCGGAGCTTGGCAAGGCATGGGAGAGCAACGAGGTTGATTCCTTCCTGATGCCCACCGGGCGCAACACAAAGGCGGTTTATCTGCCGGCCGCGCCCGATAAGGCCCCCGTGGGTCTGGATGTGGTCAGCCGCTATTCGCTCTACCGCGAAGGCGTGTGGGCCAGGGCAAGTGCGTTGCTCAGTCATGCCGGTGAGCTGCATGCGCTGGACGATGTGCTGGTGCATCCGGACACCCTGAAGGAGTTGGGCCTTGAGGCCGGGCCGCTGACCGTGGCATCCGAGCTCGGCGAGCAGCAGTACAACATCGGCACGCGCGACGATGTGTCGCCGGGCGTGTTGTTCGTGGCCAAGCGCGGCGTGGCCGGCGATTTGTCCAATTCGGTCAGGGTTACCCTGCGCGGAGGTGAGGCATGAACTGGCTGGATACGGGAATCACCGCCGGCATCTGGGCGCTGGAGATCCTGGCGATTGCCGTGCCGGTGGCATTGGGCGTGGCCTATATCACCTACTTCGAACGCCGCGTGATCGGCTGGGTTCAGGTGCGCAAGGGCTGTAACCGTGTCGGTTGGGCCGGCCTGCTGCAGCCCATCGCCGATGGCCTGAAGCTGTTCATGAAGGAAACCATCATTCCGACGCAGGCGAACAAGATTCTGTTCGTGGCGGCGCCGATCCTGGCGCTGACCCCGGCGCTGATTGCTTTTGCCGTGGTGCCGTTCGGTGAAACCACGTTGTTTGGCCTGTGGGATACCGTGCATGTGATGGCCATTGCCAATCTCAATGTCGGCGTGCTGTATGTGATGGCGATTTCCAGCCTGAGTGTGTACGGCGTACTGATGGCCGGCTGGGCATCGAACTCCAAGTACACCTTCCTGGGTGCGATGCGCGCCACCTGCCAGATGGTGTCCTACGAAATCGCCATGGGTTTTTCCATTGTGTGCGTGCTGATGATGTCCGGCAGCATGAACCTGAACGATATCGTGCATGCGCAGGAAGGCGGCATCTGGCACTGGTACCTGATCCCGCTGTTCCCGATGTTCATGGTGTATTTCATTTCCGGCTGCGCGGAAGTGGCGCGCACGCCGTTCGACCTGATTGAAACCGAGGAACTGGTGTCCGGTTACTTCACCGAATACTCCGGTATGTGGTTCGCCACCTTCTCGTTGGCCGAATACGGCGCCATGATCCTGATCAGCCTGATTACCTCCATCCTTTTCCTTGGCGGCTGGTATGCACCGCTGCCGATCCTTGATTTTATTCCCGGCACCGTCTGGTTGCTGGCCAAGACCTCTTTCCTGATCTTCGTGTTCATCTGGTTCCGCGCGACCTTCCCGCGTTACCGCTACGATCAGATGATGCGCCTTGGCTGGAAGGTGTTCCTGCCGCTCACCCTTATCTGGTTGACGGTGATCGGTCTGGCTATCTACACGCCGGGCCTGTCCGATATCATCAACTACTGGCGTCCGGGGGCCTGATTATGAGTTTGCTCAAACGCGCCGTTAAGACCTGGCTGCTCACCGAGCTGTTGACCGGCCTGATGTTGACCGGCAAGTATTTATTCAAGAAAAAGATCACCGTGGAGTATCCGGAAGAGCGCACACCGCTCTCGCCGCGTTTCCGCGGACTGCATGCGCTGCGCCGCTATGAGACCGGCGAAGAGCGTTGCATTGCCTGCAAGCTATGCGAAGTGGTTTGCCCGGCGCTGGCCATTCTGATCGAGTCGGAAGAGCGCGATGACGGTACGCGCCGCACAACGCGCTACGACATCGACATGACCAAGTGCATCTATTGCGGCCTGTGCCAGGAGGCCTGCCCGGTGGATGCGGTTGTTGAAACGCAGGTCTTTGAATATGCCTCGGAAACGCGCGGCGAGCTTTATTACACCAAGGACATGCTGCTGGAAGTGGGCGACCGCCTCGAGCCGCAGATCGCCGCGAATATCGCGGCCGACGCACGTTACCGTTAAGCCGGGGAGCGGAGGATAAATGCTGGAACTGGGATTTTTCTATATGTTTGCCGGAATGGCCGTGATTTCGGCCCTTGGCGTGGTGTTGGCCAGCAACACCATGCACTCCGTGATGTTCCTGATCTTCTGCTTTTTCAACGCCGCGGGCCTGTTCTTCATGCTCGATGCCGAGTTTATCGGCATCATCCTGATTCTGGTTTACGTGGGCGCTGTGATGGTGCTGTTCGTGTTCGTGGTGATGATGCTGGAAGTGAATTTCGCCAGGCTCAGGGAGGGCATGCTGCAATACCTGCCGCTGGGCGGCATCATTGCGCTGATCCTGTTTATCGAAATTATCGCGGCGACCGGCAGCGGGGTGTTCTCCGCACAGGGTATCCCTGACCCGGGCCATGCCGCCCAGTCCGTCAACAACACCGTTGAGATCGGCAAGCAGTTGTACACCAAGTACCTGCTTGGCTTCGAAATCGCGGCCATTATCCTGCTTGTTGCGCTGGTCGGCGCCATCATGCTGACCCTGCGTACGCGCAAGGACGCCAGGTATCAGAATATTTCCCGTCAGGTGAATGTGCGTCCGGAAGACCGTATGCATAAGGTGAAAATGTAATGGTACCTTTATCCTATTATCTGGCCGTCGCCGCCTGCCTGTTCGCGGTAGGTGTGATCGGCCTGTTCCTGAACCGCAAGAACGTGATCGTCATCCTGATGTGTATCGAACTGATTCTGCTGGCGGTCAATATCAACCTCGCCGCATTCTCGCATTTCCTGCAGGACCTCGGCGGGCAGATCTTTATCTTCTTCGTGCTGACCGTGGCGGCCTCCGAAGTGGCCGTTGGCCTGGCCATTCTGGTTGCGTTTTATCGCAACCGCCGCTCGATCAATGTTGAAGATATCAACACCTTGCAGGGTTAGGGGGCGTTTGTGGAACACCATGTGATGAATACCGCCGCCATGCTCAATACCACCGAGCTGCTGGCCATTCCGGCGCTGCCGCTGATCGCATCGCTGATCGTCGGCCTGTTCGGCTGGGCTCTGAAGGAAAAACTTTCGCACACCATCACCTCCGGCAGTGTGATTGTTTCCGCTGTCCTGTCCGTGCATGTATTCACCCAGGTGCTGGGCGGCGCGAGCTTCTACGGTAATTTCTGGACCTGGATGTTGTCCGACAACTTCGTGGTCCCTGTGGGCATGATGATCGATCAGCTGACTGCCATCATGATGCTGACCGTGACCATCGTGTCGGCCTGCGTGCATATCTACACCATCGGGTATATGCACGGGGATCCGGGTTATTCCCGCTTCTTCTCTTACATTTCCGGCTTTACCTTCTCCATGCTGGTGCTGGTGATGGGCAACAACTTTTTCACGCTGTTCTTCGGCTGGGAGGCCGTGGGTCTGGTGTCCTACCTGCTGATCGGTTTCTGGTTCAAGCGCGAGAGCGCCAATTTCGCAGCGCTCAAGGCCTTCATCGTCAACCGCGTCGGCGATTTCGGTTTCCTGGTGGGCGTGCTGGCGATCTGGTACTACTTCGGCAGCTTTGATTATCGCGAGGTATTCGCCGCGGTTCCGGCCTTCGTGCAGCAGGACCACAACCTGCACCTGTTCGGCTGGGAAATGACGGCCATTACCTTCATCTGCCTGTCCCTGTTCATCGGTGCGATGGGTAAATCCGGCCAGGTTCCGCTGCATGTGTGGCTGCCTGATTCGATGGAGGGCCCGACTCCTATCTCGGCACTGATCCATGCCGCAACCATGGTGACCGCCGGCGTATTCATGGTGGCCCGCTGTTCGCCGATGTTCGAGTTCTCCGAAACCGCGCTGGCAGCCGTGTTGCTGGTCGGCGCGATCACCGCCTGGATGTGCGCCACCATCGGCCTGGTGCAGAACGACATCAAGCGCGTGATTGCATATTCCACCTGCTCGCAGCTCGGCTATATGTTCGTGGCCTGCGGCGTGTCGGCCTATTCGGTCGGTATCTTCCACCTGATGACCCATGCCTACTTCAAGGCGCTGCTGTTCCTGGCGGCCGGCTCGGTGATCCATGCCGTGCTCGGTGAGCAGGATATCCGCAAGATGGGCCAGCTGCGCAAGTTCATGCCGATCACCTACATCACCATGCTGATCGCGGCTCTGGCGCTGGCCGGTGTGCCGCCGTTCGCCGGCTTCTGGTCGAAGGATATGATCATCGAGGCAGTGGGCGTGCGCGAAATGGGTTGGGTCGGCGAATTTGCCTACTTCGCGGTGATGTCCGGTGTGTTCATGACGGCCTTCTACACCTTCCGCATGTTCTTCATGACCTTCCATAATTCCGACCGCGTGCCGGCCAAGACCAAATCGCACCTGCATGAGTCACCCAAGGTGATCACCGTGCCGCTGATAATCCTTGCCGTCGGCGCGCTGTGTTCCGGTTATGTCGGTGCGGAGATTCTCCATCTCGATGTGCCCGGAAAGGAAAACTTCTTCGGCAGCAGCCTGTTTGTTCTTGATATCCACGACCCTCTGGCCATGATCGAGGATTTCGAGCATAGCGCGGGACACAGCTTCTGGATGGAGTTCGGGCCGCTGCTGCTGGCCTTCGCCGGTATCGCCCTGGCCTTCATGATGTATTACCGCGAGACGGATATTCCCGGCAAGCTGGTTGGCGCCGCCAAGCCGGTGTACACCTTCCTGCTGAACAAGTGGTACTGGGATGAGTTCTACGAGCGCACCCTGATGCGTCCGGCGCAATGCCTCGGCCGCTTCCTGTGGAAGCAGGGCGACCTGGGCATGATCGACAAGGGCATGATTCACGGCGGCATCGTCGGCACGGTGCTGGCCGGCATGGGACGCATGCGCGACGCGCAGACCGGTTATGTCTATCACTATGCATTTGCCATGGTGATCGGCGTGTTCGGCGCGCTGACATATCTGGTACTCAAGGGATAGGGAGAGGAACGACGATGGATTTGAATAACGTTCTGGGCTTCCCGATTCTGACGTGGAGCATCTTCCTGCCGACCGCGGGCGCCATCCTGATCTGGCTGTTCCTGAAGAATGATACCGCCGTGCGCTGGGCCTCGCTGGCCGTTTCGGTGGCGACCTTCCTGGTCACCGTGCCGCTGTGGCTGAAGTTCGATAACAGCACGGCGCACATGCAGTTCGAGGAATTCCATCCGTGGATTGAGGCGTTCAATGTGAATTACCGCCTCGGCGTCGATGGTATTTCGATGCCGTTTATCCTGCTGACCAGCCTGCTGACCATTATCTGCATCGTGTCCGCATGGGATTGCATCAAGGTGCGGGTCAAGGAATACATGCTGGCCTTCCTGATACTGGAGACCACGCTGATTGGCGTTTTCGCGGCCCTCGATGCGATGCTGTTCTACTTCTTCTGGGAAGCGATGCTGATTCCGATGTACCTGATCATCGGCATCTGGGGCGGCAAGGACCGCGTGTACGCCACCATCAAGTTTTTCCTGTATACGCTGGGCGGCTCGGTGCTGATGCTGATTGCCCTGCTGGCCATGTATTTCAAGGCCGGGCAGACCTTCGATATTCAGGCCCTGATGGCCTATCCGTTCGACTTCGACTGGCAGTTCTGGGTATGGATCGGATTCTTCATCGCCTTTGCCGTGAAGGTTCCGATGTGGCCGGTACACACCTGGTTGCCCGATGCGCATACCGAGGCGCCGACTGCGGGTTCGGTGATCCTGGCCGGTATCCTGCTGAAGATGGGCGCTTACGGCTTCCTGCGCTTTTCGCTGCCGATCTGCCCGGATGCGTCCCAGTATTTTGTGCCGTTCATCGTCGTGCTCAGCCTGATTGCCGTGGTCTATATATCGCTGGTGGCCATGATGCAGGAAGATATGAAGCGGTTGATTGCCTATTCCTCGATCGCGCACATGGGCTTCGTGACGCTGGGAACATTCATGTTCACCCAGCAGGCCGTTGAAGGCGCGATCTACGGCATGATCAGCCATGGCTTCGTGGCCGCCGCGCTGTTCCTTTGCGTGGGCGTGCTCTACGACCGTATGCATACCCGCGAGATATCCGCGTACGGCGGCGTGGTGAACGTGATGCCGAAATTCGCTGCGGTAATGATGCTGTTCTGCATGGCCAATGTGGCCCTGCCGGGCGCATCCGCCTTCGTTGCCGAGGTCATGGTGCTGGTTGGCACCTTCTCCGCCGACCAGCTGTACGAGATGGTAATCTCCAGTAAATGGGTGGCCGTGATGGCCGCAACCAGCGTCGTACTCTCCGCCTGCTATACGTTGTGGATGTACAAGCGCGTGGTGTTCGGCGATTTGGAAAAGGCCGAAGTGAAGGCCATGCCGGATATGAACTGGCGCGAGTTGGGCTTCTTCATGCCGCTGATCCTGCTGGTGATCTGGCTGGGTATTTATCCGTTGCCGGTGCTGGATGTGATGCATGCATCGGTGGCCAATCTGATTGACCAAGCTACGCTGAGCAAACTGCCTGCCGCGCATGCGCTGGCGCAGGCTGAAATGCTGCAGCACACCGTGACCCACTGAGGATGATGCGATGACCCCAATGAACTTCCCGCTCCCCAATGTTGTCCCGCTGCTGCCGGAGATGTTCGTGGCCGTGATGGGCATGGCCGTGTTGGTTCTGGACATGTTCCTGCCCAAGGGTCGTAAAGTGCTTTGCGGCTATGCCGCGCTCCTGACCTGCATTATTGCAGGCTTTCTCTCGCTGCAGGTTGGCACGAGCGAGCCGGTGCCGGCGTTCTACGGATTCTTTGTACTCGATCCGTTCTCTTCCTATGCCAAGCTGTTGATCTACGCCGGTACGGCGCTGTCCATTATCCTGTCTCTGGATTACATCAAGAATGAATTCGGAGAGGGTGAATACTATTCTCTGATGCTGTTTGCCATGCTGGGTATGATGATCATGGCATCGGCGCCGAATTTCGTCACGCTGTACCTCGGGCTGGAATTGATGGCGCTGAGCACCTATGTGCTGGTCGCGTTCCAGCGCGATGTGTTGCGCTCCTCCGAGGCGGGCCTGAAGTATTTCATTCTCGGCGCGCTGGCCTCCGGTGTATTGCTTTACGGTATCAGCTTCCTGTACGGCGTTACCGGCAGCCTCCAGTTCACAACCATTGGCGCGGGTATCGCACACAGCGGAAGCGGGGCGCATTTCGCGGTTCTTCTGGGGCTGGTTTTCGTGATCGCAGGCCTGGCCTTCAAGGTGTCGCTGGCCCCGTTCCATATGTGGACACCGGACGCCTATGAGGGTGCTCCGACGCCGGTTACTGCCTTCATGTCCGTGGCCCCGAAGGTGGCCGGTCTGGTTATCCTGATTCGCGTGCTGGTTGATGCCCTTCCTTCGCTGCAGGTGGAGTATGTAACCGTGTTCAGCTGGCTGGCGGTTTTGAGTATGGCGGTCGGCAACCTTGCCGCGATTGCCCAGCGCAACATCAAGCGCATGCTGGCCTATTCCACCATCGGCCATGTCGGCTTCATTATGCTGGGCGTGATTGCAGGCAATGCCGACGGCTATGCCGGTGTGCTGGTGTATATGACCATCTACCTGTTCATGAGCATGGGCGCGTTCGCCGTGATCGTGCTGATGAACCGCGAAGGTATCCAGGGTGAACTGCTGGATGATTTCGCGGGGCTGTCCAAGGTGCGTCCTGGCTATGCACTGGCCATGGGCCTGTATATGTTTTCGCTGGCAGGTATTCCGTTCCTTGGCGGTTTCTGGGCGAAGTACGTGGTGTTCATTGCCGCTGTTGAGGCCGGCCATCTTTACCTGGCCCTTATTGCCCTGGTGTTCGCCGTGGTGGGTGCGTTCTATTACATCCGCGTGGTGAAATACATCTACTTCGACGACACGCGCGTAGCGTTCGACTTCGTGGAGAATCGCCTGATGCAGGGCACCGTGGCAGTCACAGCCGTTGCCGTGGTTGCCATCGGTATCTACCCGCAGCCGGTCATCAATATCTGCAAGGCAGCCCTGGGCGGTATCATCTAGGTACGCACACCGCGTACCCGGACCGTTCGGATCATGCGCGGCCGGTTGCAGTTGGCAGGCCCATAACGGCTTTCTTTCAGGGTGAAGTTGACGCCCATGGTCCCGGCAGAGTAAGGTTGTTTACGCGCCACAAGGGGGGATCCATGAAGAAAGTTTCCGGTTTGTTTTGCTCAATTGCCTTTATTGCAGGTCTTTCAGGTACGGCCCAGGCGGCAGACTTCAAGCCATACATCGGCCTGGGTTCCGGCATGTTTGCCATTGATTTCAAGCTGAATGACACGCTTACGAGCTCCATGTCGCAGCGCAGGCAAACCTGGGGCGGTTTTATCAAGGCCGGGGTTGATGCAGTTCATTACTTCGGAGCTGAATTCAGGCTCGGGGCCACAGGCAAGGCCTCCAGGGAATGGGGCGCAGGGCTGCCTGTCGGTTACGGGGCGGTGACGACGGGTACATCGACCGTAAACACCAAAATCAATTATTTCTTTTCCTACCTTGGCAAGCTCCAGTACCCGGTCGGTGATGCATTCAAGGTGTATGCCCTGGCCGGCGGAACGACTGCAAAATACACAGTCTCCTGGTCTGCGACCGGTAGCGAGAATGCAACTGTAACGGGCTTCACATATGGAGGGGGTCTGGAATACGGGTTTGCCAAACGCTATTCGCTTGGGCTGGAGTGGGTAGAGTATCTGAAGGATGCCACCATAAGCGGCGCAGGGAGCACCGATCAGGGCTCATTCAGAGGGCTTGGCGCAACGCTGAATATGTCTTTCTAACAGGCGCGAAGGAACAAGCCAGAAGGGTGCTTGAGCCGGGAAACAAGAGAGAAGCTTAGGCCTCACTTATGCTCTGCGCGACACAGGCTCACATGCATGAAGAAAAGGTAGTCATTCATAGCCGTTGACGCCATCGGCATCTACACGAAGCCGGTGATCAACATCTGCAAGACCATTCACGAATCGAGCTCGTTGTTCTATGCTCACAGCGTTAAGTCACGGGGAGAGGAAGCGCATTGCCTTTAAGCTGGAATGAAATCAAAGACCGTGCCCTGGCCTTCTCGAAAGAGTGGGAGCACGAATCTTCCGAGGATGCCGAGGCAAAGAGTTTCTGGGACGGATTTTTTACCATCTTCGGCGTTCCCCGCCGCCGCTTTGCCACCTTCGAAGAGCGTGTTAAGAAGATCGACGGCAAGGATGGTTATATCGATCTCCTCTGGCGCGGCATGATTCTGATCGAGCACAAGTCGCGCGGCAAAAACCTTGATCGTGCCTATGCTCAGGCCAAGGACTACTTCCCAGGCATCAAGGATCGCGACCTGCCGCGTTATATCCTTGTTTCAGATTTTGCCCGCTTCCGTTTATACGACCTCGAAAGTCGCGAACAGCACGAATTCGAACTGCAAGACCTGTATAAGAACGTTCGCATGTTCGGCTTTATCGCCGGATACCAAGCGCAGGAATTGAAGGAGCAGGATCCGGCCAATATCAAGGCCGCCGAACTGATGGGGCAACTGCACGATCAGTTGCATACCATTGGCTACCACGGGCATGTGCTTGAGGTGTATCTGGTGCGCCTGCTGTTCTGCCTGTTCGCCGAGGACACCAGTATCTTTGAGCGCTGCCAGTTTCAGGATTACATCGAGCAAAAAACCTCCGAGGACGGCCACGATCTGGCGCATCATCTCGGCTCCCTTTTTTACATCCTGAATACGACGCCGGACAGTCGGCTGTCCAATCTGGATGAACACCTTGCCGAGTTCCCTTATGTGAACGGGAAATTGTTCGAGGAGATCCTGCCTCCCGCATCGTTCGATAAGGGTATGCGGCAGGCACTGCTCGATTGCTGCGCGCTGGATTGGAGCCGCATCAGTCCTGCCATCTTCGGCTCACTGTTCCAATCGGTGATGGATACCAAGGCGCGACGCAACCTCGGCGCACACTACACCGAGGAGAAGAACATCCTGAAGCTCATCAAGCCTCTGTTCCTTGATGACCTCTGGGCCGAGTTCAAACGGCTGTCGACTCTCAAAAACCACGATAAGCCGATGGTCGAATTCCATCGCAAGATGTCTCAGTTGAAATTCTTCGACCCGGCTTGCGGCTGCGGCAATTTTTTGGTGATTGCCTACCGCGAGCTTCGCCTGCTGGAATTGGAAATCCTGCGTGCCCTGCACAAGAAGAAGAAAACCGGTTTTCTCTCCATCAGCGACATTATTTGGCTGGATGTGGACCAGTTCTACGGCATGGAGGTCGAGGAATTCCCCGCGCAGATCGCGCAGGTGGCCCTGTGGATGACCGACCACCAGATGAATATGGTGGTTTCCGAGGAGTTCGGCCAATACTTCCGCCGCCTGCCGCTGAAAAAAGCCCCGCACATCGTGCACGACAACGCCCTACAACTGGACTGGGAGACCGCCGCCCCCGACGCTGACTACATCCTCGGCAACCCACCGTTTGTCGGCGCCAAGTTTCTCAATGATGAGCAGCGGGCTGAAGTGGCCGCCGTTTTCCACGATACCAAAAGCGCCGGGTTGCTGGATTATGTGACCTGCTGGTATCGCAAGGCGGCGGGTTACATGGGTAATCGACCCTCGACCGAATCGGCATTCGTGTCTACGAACTCGATCACCCAAGGCGAGCAGGTCGGTGTACTCTGGCCCGATTTGATGCGACTGGGCGTGCGCATCAACTTCGCGCATCGCACCTTCCAGTGGAGCTCGGCGGCACGTGGCAAGGCTGCGGTACATTGCGTGATTGTCGGCTTTGCCCTACACGACACGCCGCGAAAAACCATCTTCGAATATGCCGACATTCACGGCGAGCCGCACGCAATTGCCGCGCGCAATATCAACGCCTATTTAGTCGATGCACCGAATGCCGTGGTGATCAATCGCAGCCGCCCGATTTGTGACGTTCTGGAGATCGGCATTGGCAATAAGCCTATTGATGGGGGGCAGTATTTGTTCACGCAGGAGGAAAAGGATGAATTCTCAAGCGCGAGCCTTTGGTAGCCAAATGGTTCCGCCGCTGGATTGGTTCGGTTGAATTCATCAATGGTTATGAACGCTGGTGCCTGTGGCTGGGCGATTGCCCGCCGAATGAATTGCGGCAAATGCCCGAGGCAATGGCACGGGTGGAAGCGGTTCGCAATATCAGACTGTTAAGCAAGAGTGCCCCGACGCAGAAGTTGGCGGCAACGCCGACCCGTTTTCATGTCGAAAATATTCCCGATGCGCCCTATCTGGTGATTCCAGAGGTTTCATCCGAACGCCGTGCCTTCGTTCCCATCGGGTTTGAGCAGCCGGAAACGTTGAGTAGCAATCTGCTCAAGGTCGTTCCAAATGCCACCCTTTTCCACTTCGGAATTTTATCCAGCACAATGCCTGGATGCGAACGGTTTGCGGACGGCTTGAAAGCCGTTACCGGTATTCAGCCGGGATTGTGTACAACAACTTTCCGTGGCCGGAGGCATCTGATAAGCAGCGCGAGGTCATCGAGGCGGCGGGGCAGGGGGTGCTGGATGCGCGGGCCTTGTTCCCGCAAAGCACGCTGGCCGATCTGTACGATCCGCTCTCCATGCCGCCGGAGTTGACCCGCGCGCATCAGAGGCTGGATAAGGCCGTGGATGCGGCCTACGGCAGAAAGAAGTTCGCCAGCGAAGCCGAGCGCGTCGCCTTCCTCTTCGAGCGCTATCAGGCGCTTATCGACGCAATTGAAGATTCGGAGCGCAAACCCCGCAAGCGCCGTCAACAAACTGTTGACGGTGTTAACCGTTAGGTTGACAATGCGCGCCCTTCTGATAAAAAGTGGAAGAAAGCATGCGGTGTACGCATTGGCTTCCCGATCACGCTGCGAAGTGCTTGATGTAATAGAGAAGCTAATGACTGATGACCGGAAAACAGCAGAAAAGTTTCTTGCAGTCATTGAGCGCTTTAGTGAGGGGGAGGCTGTCTACCAAGGTGCGATTAAGTCACTTAAGGATGGTATATATGAATTTCGTTGCAATAGGCGCGGGCACTGGTTGCGCGTTTTATGGTTCTATGATGAAAACAATGGCCGAGTCGTGATTTGCACCCATGCCTTTATTAAGAAATCGAATGAAACACCAAAAGGCGAAATCAGAAAGGCACGTGACTTGCTGCGTGCTTATAAAGAAGCCAGGCGAAGCGGCGACGTAGAGTTTATAGAGGAGTAAGTGGTGGCAAAGAGTTTTGCAGATCTGTTCAAGAAGGCCGAGCAATCCCCCAATTATCAGCTGGAGCATGTGCGCATGGCATTTGTCGGGGAAGTCACCCGCATGATGGACGCGCAGCAGGTGAGTCGTGCGGAACTAGCCCGGCGTCTGGATGTTTCCCGCGCTTATATCACCAAGCTGCTGAACGGCAATGCCAACATCACCATCGACACCATGGTACGCGTGGCCATGGCACTTGGCGCCAAGGTGAACCTAGCCATGACCGAGAAGGACCGACGCGTTCAGTGGTTCGGTTGCGTTGATGGTGGGCGGAACAGGCTGATGCAGCAGAAGGGGCGCTTGATGGGCAAGGCTGGGGTGCAATTCAAGAGAGAGGGCGAAGTTCGTGAAAGAATCGCCGCTTAAGGTCGAGGGCTATTTCTTCACGCATGTGGATGTGCGGGCCAATGAAAAATTCGATCCCGACAATGCCGTTCCAATCGAGCTGGAAACGGATGTCGATTTTCTCCGCAATACCGAGGATGCCGGCCAGTGGCAGGTGATTCTGACTGTGCAGGTTGATGGTGAAAAAAACTCGAACTCGCCGTATGTGGCGCAAATCGAGGTTGCGGGACTGTTTCGGCACGCGCCTGTGGATGACGATGACGAGGATGAAAGCCAACTAAGGCGAATCATCGGTGCTAGCGCCCCGGCTATTCTTTTCTCGGCAGCCAGGGAGATGTATATGATTGTTGCTAGTCGAGGCCCGTGGTTTCCGGAAGTGTGGCCGACAGTTCATTTTCGGGACACCATCCCGACCCCGCAAGAGAAGAAGGCAGCCGCCACGAACGGTAAGCGAAAAAAGAAAGCTGAATCCACTTCGAAGTAAAAGTCCATCGGAATGCCAGTTCCGCGAATTGGATGTCAGATGTCCAGATATTTTCGGCGTAAAGGGAATCAGGGCTTGCAATGCAGGTCGGTTCTGAGTATAAATCGCGCCCTTTCAGATTTAACGGGAGTTACGAAGCAATGAAAGCTGGCATTCATCCGGAATATAAAACCTCTAAAGTGGCTTGCTCCTGTGGCAACACTTTCGAAACGCGCTCTACCGCAGGCGACATCCATGTCGAAATCTGCTCGGCCTGTCATCCGTTCTACACGGGTAAGCAGAAGATCATGGATACCGAGGGCCGCGTGGAGCGCTTCTACCGCAAGTACGGCAACAAGCCGTCTGCTTAAGCGCGCACGACACACAGAATTGGAGTAGATTATGTATGCAATCATTCAGACCGGCGGCAAACAGTACCGCGTGCAGGAAGGCGATGTCCTGCGCGTAGCCACGCTTGCTGAAGAGGCCGGCAAGAAAGTGACCTTCGACAAGGTCCTGATGGTTGGCGAAGGCGATAGCATCAAGACCGGTGCCGATGCTGCCAAAAGCAGCGTGAGCGCCGAAGTGCTGAACCATGGACGTGACAAGAAGGTTGTGATCTTCAAGAAGCGCCGCCGCAAGCATTCGCAGCGCACCATGGGTCACCGCCAGGGCTTCACCGCCGTGCGCATCACCGACATCGGCGCTGCCAAGAAGGCTGCCCCGAAGGCCGCCGCCGCTGCGAAGCCGGCAGAGGCCAAGGCTGCTGCCGAGCCGAAGGCTCCGGCCAAGAAGGCTCCGGTCAAGAAGGCTGCTGCCCCCAAGGCTGAAGCCAAGCCGGCCGCCAAGAAGCCGGCCGCCAAGAAGACTGCTGCGAAGAGCGAAGAGAAGGAGTAAGGCATGGCACATAAAAAGGCAGGCGGTTCATCCCGCAACGGACGCGATTCAAATTCCAAGCGCCTTGGCGTGAAGAAGTACGGCGGCGAAGCTGTGCTGGCCGGCAACATCCTGGTTCGCCAGCGCGGCACCAAGATTCGCCCGGGCGAGAACGTTGGCTGTGGTAAGGACTACACGCTGTTCGCGCTGGTCGACGGCAAGGTGGAGTATTTCAAGAAAGCAGGCCGCACCACCGTGCGAATTGCAGACTGAACATCTTTTCACCGGAGTATTTCAAAGGGCGCGAGTAATCGCGCCCTTTTTGTTTATGTAGAAAGAGGACTAATCTTCGACCATGAAATTTATTGATGAAGTCAGCATCGAAGTGCGCGCCGGTAACGGCGGCTCGGGCTGCGTGGCGTTCAGGCGCGAGAAATACATTCCCAAGGGCGGTCCGAACGGCGGTGACGGCGGGCGCGGCGGGCATGTGATCCTGCTGGCCAGCACGCGCAAGAACACCTTGCAGGAGGTGTATCTGAAAAAGCGCCTGTTTGCGAAGAATGGTGAGCCCGGCAAGGGCTCGGATATGCACGGCAAGAACGGCGTTGATATCGAGGTCGAGGTGCCTGTCGGCACCATTGTGCGCAATGAAGAAGGGGACCTGCTGGCCGATTTGAATGTGGCCGGTGAGCGCTTCGTGCTGGCGCGCGGCGGACAGGGTGGCCTGGGCAATGCCCGCTTCAAGACCAGCACCAACCAGGCACCGCGCTATGCCCAGCCCGGCGAACCCGGCGAAGAGGGAAGGCGCAAGCTCGAATTGAAGGTGATGGCGGATGTCGGCCTGGTGGGTCTTCCCAATGCCGGCAAATCGACCTTCCTGTCGCGCATCTCCAATGCGCGGCCCAAGGTGGCCGACTATCCTTTCACCACGCTCAAGCCGATTCTCGGCGAGGTGTTCACCGACGATTCGGATGCCTTCGTGGTGGCCGATATTCCAGGCCTGATCAGCGGCGCACACGAAGGCAAGGGTCTCGGCATGCGTTTCCTGCGTCATGTCGAGCGCACCAAGCTGCTGCTTCACCTGGTGGATGCGGCAAGCCTGACCGGCACAGGCATTGCCGAGCAGATTGCCGAGGTAGAAGACGAGTTGAAGGGCTACGGCGGCAGCGTGTGGGAGAAGACGCGCCTGCTGGTGGTTAACAAGATCGATGTGCTGGACGACGAGCAGCGGGAAGCGGTGCTGGCTGAGGCCAGGGCCAGCGGCTTGACCTGTTACATGATTTCGGCGGTCAGCGGAGAAGGTGTGCAGGACTTGCTGCATGCCGTTTACGGCGAGGTGAAGAAAATGCGAGAGGCGGAGGCTTAAAGGCATGATCCGGCAGCGCGGCGATATGGCGCGGGCGCAGCGCATCGTGGTGAAGATCGGCAGCTCCCTGCTGGCTGATGCCGATGCGGGAAGCGACGGTGGCGTGCAGATGGCGCGCGTGCAGCGCTTTGCCGACGAGATCGCCGCCCTGCACGCCATGGGCAAACAGGTCGTGGTGGTTTCGTCCGGTGCGGTTGCACTGGGCCGCGTCCATCTCGGCTGGGTCGATCGCGCACTGTCGGTGCATGAAAAGCAGGCGGCTGCAGCCATTGGCCAGCCTTCGCTGATGCATGCCTACAAACAGGCCTTCGCCAGGCACGGTATCGGTGTGGCGCAGATGCTGCTTACCGCCGACGATCTGCGGAACCGGCGGCGCTATCTCAATGCCAGTAATACCGGCGAAACCCTGTTCGGGGCAGGCGTGGTGCCGATCGTCAACGAGAACGACACAGTGGTAGTGCAGGAGATCAAGTTCGGCGATAACGATAATCTCGGCGCGCTGGTCAGCCTGCTGCTCGATGCCGACCTGCTGGTTATCATGACCGATGTGGATGCCTTGTACGATGCCAATCCCGCAGACAACCCCGATGCGCGGCGCATCGGGCTGGTGGACCATGTCGGTGCGGAAGTCCTGGCCATGGCAGGGGAGTCCGGCAGCAGTTTCGGAACCGGCGGCATGGCAAGCAAGCTCAAGGCGGCGCGCATTGCCACGCGCGGCGGCGTGGCCACGGCCGTGGTCAGCGGCGATAAGCCCGGCATGCTCGAAGCCCTGATCGGCGGCGAGGATATCGGAACCCTGTTCGCATGCGGCGGCGACAGGCAGAGCCGGCGCCAGCACTGGATTTCCGAGGTACTGCATCCGGCAGGGCGTATCAGCGTGGATGCGGGCGCGGCGCGTGCGGTCATCAGGCATGGTGCCAGCCTGCTGCCTGTGGGCGTGCGCACCATTGAGGGCGGATTCGACAAGGGCGAGTGCGTGGAGATCGTGGCCGACGGGAAGGTCATCGCCCGCGGCCTGTGTAATTACAGTGCCGAGGAAATGAGCCGGCTGGCCGGCGTGCCCAGCGAGGATATCGAACAGGTGCTCGGCTACCGGGATTTCTCTTCGGTGGTACACCGCGATAACCTTGTTTTATTGAACAGCACGGAGGATTCACCGTCATGACGACAACCCATACGGCTGAACAGATCATGCAACATCTTGGTGAGCAGGCCAGAGCCGCTTCCGGGACCATGCGCATGGTTGATACCAAGGCCAAGGATGCCGCCCTTCTCAAGGCTGCCGCCCTGCTGGCGCGCGACAAACAGGAAATCATCGCGGCCAACGCGCTGGACATGCAGGCCGGGCGCGAGCGCGGTCTGGACGCGGCCATGCTGGATCGCCTGGAACTGACGGCTGCCCGGGTGGAAGCCATGGCGCTGGGGCTGGAGCAGATCGCTTCCCTTCCCGATCCGGTCGGCGAGATCAGCGACATGGTGTTCCGTCCATCGGGTATCCAGGTCGGTCATATGCGCGTGCCGCTCGGCGTGATCGGCATTATCTACGAATCCCGTCCGAACGTGACGGCCGATGCGGCAGGTCTGTGCCTGAAATCCGGCAATGCCGTGATCCTGCGCGGTGGCTCGGAGGCGATTCATTCCAACCGTGCGATTGCAGGCATTCTGCGCCGCGCCTTGCTCGATAGCGGCCTGCCGCAGGATGCGGTGCAGCTTGTCGATTCCACGGACCGTGCCCTGGTAGGCGAATTGATTCGTGCAGAGAAGTTTGTCGATGTAATCATTCCGCGCGGCGGGAAATCCCTGATCGAGCGTATTGCCAGTGAGGCGCGCGTACCGGTGATCAAGCATCTGGACGGCATATGCCATGTCTATGTGGACCGCGCGGCGGATATCCGGATGGCCACGGACATCGCGGTGAATGCCAAGATGCATCGCACAGGTGTGTGCAATGCGATGGAAACCCTGCTGGTGCATGCCGACGTGGCGGCCGAGTTTCTGCCGCAGGCGGCAGCGGCATTGAGTGCTGCCGGGGCCGGCTTGCGCGGCTGCGAGCGTTCGTGCGAACTGGTTCCCGGGATGCAGGTGGCCACGGAGGCGGATTGGGATACCGAGTATCTTGATGCCGTTCTGGCCGTGCGCGTGGTGGACGATCTGGACGCCGCCATTGCGCATATCGCCGAGCATGGCTCGGGTCATACCGAAAGCATCATCACCGCCGATTACGATACCGGCATGCGCTTCCTGCGCGAGGTGGATTCCGCCTCGGTGATGTGGAATGCCAGCACGCGCTTCGCCGACGGCTTCGAATACGGGCTGGGCGCGGAGATCGGCATTTCGACCGATCGGCTGCATGTGCGCGGGCCGGTGGGGCTTGAGGGGTTGACCACGCAGAAGTGGATTGTGCTGGGCCACGGCGAGGTGCGAAGCTAACGATGGCAAGGCGCATCGGGCTGTTCGGCGGCAGCTTCGATCCGCCGCATGTCGGCCATGTGGCCCTGCTCAAGGCTGCGCTGGAGGTGTTGCATCTCGATGGCGCTCTGGTGATTCCGACCGGGCTGCCAGTGCATCGCCGGCTTTCCGGATGCGCAACGCCGGCACAACGCCTGGCCTGGATGCGGCGTATTTTTGACGGCTGGCCGGGCGTGGACGTGCTGGACTGGGAGGTCCGCGAGGAGCGCCCGACCCCGAGTATTGCCACCCTCAGGCGGTTTGTCGGGGCGTATCCGGACTGCCATCCGGTGCTGCTGCTCGGCGCGGATGCCTTCGCAGGCATGGACGGGTGGGTGGAATATCCCGACCATGCTGCGCTCTGTGACGTCGCCGTGTTCGGGCGGGTGGCATGCACGCCCGGAGAAGGCGTGACTGCTTTTCTCTGCGAGACGCTGGATGGCTGGCTGCGACAGCCGGTTTCACCTGGCCGGCGGGTGGATGTCGATGCGGGTCTGCCGGATATCTCGGCCACTGCTGTGCGCCGGTTGGCGACGCAGGGCGAAAGCCTGCGCGGCAAGGTGCCCGAGTGCGTGCGCCATGATATTGAGCAGGCCTATGCGGATGCGAAGCCGATGGCTGAGTGACGTGTTTGGAATCAGGTTGTTGATTCGGGTAGTTTAAGTACGGGTTAAATCGGAGTGCATGTGAAGCAGAATATTGAAACGATGAGCCGTGACGTGGTCGCGGCGCTGGAAGACAAGAAGGCCACGGATGTGCTGGTGATCCGGGTAGAGGGGCGCTGCTCGGTGACCGACCGCTTCGTGCTGGCCACCGGCCGCAATACCCGCCAGTTGATGTCCATGGCGCAGGCCGTGTCCGAAGTGGCGCACCGCTACGGCTTTGCGGCTCACATCGAGGGGCGCGAGGCGGCCGAATGGCTGTTGCTCGACATGGGCGATATCGTGGTGCACATGTTCCTGCCTGAGGTGCGAGAGTCCTTCCAGCTCGAGCGCCTGTGGCAGCAGCCAGGTGCATCGGACACCCCCACGGAGCCATCCGGCGCGGCGTGAAGCTGCGGTTGATCGCTGTCGGGCGGGGGGCGGCCGAACTGGCCGGTTTCGAGGCGCGTTTTATGCAGCGCCTGCAACCCTTCGCGCCGTGTACAGTGATCGAACTTCCCGAGAGCAAGGCGAAGCAGCCGGCACAGCGAAAGCAGCAGGAGGCGTCCGCCATTCTCGGCAAGGTGGGCAAATCGTTCGTGGCCTTCGATGAGCGCGGCAGGCAGATGAACTCCATGCAATGGAGCGAGTGGTTCGGCCGGCAACAGGGCGACGCGCAGCTCGATTTCGTGATCGGCGGCGCCGATGGCCTGCATGAATCGGTGCGCGCCGCAGCGAGCGCCAGCTGGGGGCTTTCGCAGCTCACCCTGCCGCATCAACTGGTGCGCGTGATTGCGCTGGAGCAGTTTTACCGCGCCTTTTCCATCCTGCGCGGCCATCCCTACCATCGGTCCTGATGCCCCGCATGATGTTCCTCTTTCGCATATGCCTGCTCGCCCTGCTGCTGCCTGGCGGAGGGCAGGCCATGGCTGCCGATGCGCAGGCCAAACTCGAGCAGGTGAAGCAGCAACGCGCCGAGGTGCAGCGCATCCGCGACCAGCTCGAGGCGCGCCTCGGCAGGCTCGGGGCGGAGCTGAAAGGCGTGGATTCGGCGGTGGTTGATGCCCGCCGTGAGGCAATGCAGGCCACGGCGAATGTGCGCAGCGTGGATAGGCGCATCGCGGTGCTGAAGGATAAGCAGGATGAACTGCGTGCCAGCATGAAGCGCCTGCAGGAGCACATGCAGCGGGAGGCCTCGCTGGCCTATCGCCAGTCCGGCCGCTCGGCGCTGTGGCTGGATATGCTGCTCGATGAGAAAGTGGCGGATATTCCGCATCGCCAATACCTGCTATCGCGACTGGTGCAGAAACAGCAGCAGGACCGCGCCGAATATGCCGAGGCCGGGCGTGAACTGGCGGCCACGCAGGCCGAATTGCAGGACAAGCGCAGCGAGCTTGATGCGCTGCGCAAGGTCAAGCAGCAGCGCCTGGATGAATTGCAGCGGGCGCGCGCCGGAAAGCGCGCGTTGTGGGAGAAGGTGAAGCGCGATGCCGGACTGAAAGCCGAGCGCGATGCGCAGCTGGCGCGTCAGGAAAAGGCCCTGAAGAAGCTACTGGCCGGGGTCGGTTCGACCCTGCTCAACACCGACAATGCCGACGACTGGAAGCCGGTGAGGAAAATGAAGGGCAAGCTCGACTGGCCGATCGATGGCAGGATCGTCGCCGCCTTCCATTCACCGACCGCAGCGGGGCGGCCGAGCCTTGCCGGGGTGCAGCTTGCGCCGCGTAGGAGCGGTGGGCAGGTTAAGGCAATTGCCGCCGGCCAGGTGCGTTATGCCGACTGGTTCGGTGGCTATGGACTGATGGTGATTGTCGATCACGGCGACGGGTTGATGTCGGTGTATGCGCATAACGATGCCCTGTACAAGCGTATCGGCGACTGGGTGGCCGAAGGCGATGTGCTGGCCGATCCCGGTAGCACCGGCTGGGTGAAGAGTACGCGCCTGTATTTCGAGGTGCGCGACAAGGGCAGACCGGTGAATCCGAAACGATGGTGCCGTAAGAAAGGCTGAGACAGCGTGGTCCTGTCTGGATATTGTCCTGCCCGGATCATGGCGCCGCCCGGCGGCTGATCCTGAAGGGGGATTTGTTCCACCTCACAGACCAGGTGACCGGCATGCAGGATGCTGCCGACGAAGAATGCTGAACAGGATGGAGATATGAGCATGCGCAAATTCGGATGGGTGATGGTGATCGTGGTGCTGGCCGGCGGTGCGGTATTCTGGCAAAGCGGCATGGCGCAGGCGGTGGCCGCGACCAATTACGAGCAGTTGCAAAAATTCTCCAAGATCATGGAGATGGTGCGCCGCTCCTATGTCGAGGAAGTGGACGACGAGAAGCTGATCGATGGTGCCTTGTCCGGCATGCTCAGCAGCCTGGACCCGCATTCGGTGTATCTCGACAAGGAGATGTACAAGCAAATGCAGGTCGATACCACGGGTAAGTTCGGCGGTCTGGGCATTGAAATCACCGCGACCGAAGGCGCGATCCGCATCGTGACGCCGATCGAGGATACGCCCGCCTATCGCGCCGGCATCCAGGCCGGTGATGTGATCATCAAGATCGACGACCTGCTGACACGTGATATGTCGCTGCCCGAAGCCGTCAAGATCATGCGCGGCAAGCCGGGTACGGCCATCGTGCTGACCATCGTGCGCAACGGCGAGGCGCAGCCACTGGAAGTCCGCATCGTGCGCGACATCATCAAGGTGAAGTCGGTGAAGAGTGATTTCGTCGCTCCGGGTTATGCCTATCTGCGTATTACGCAGTTCCAGGAACGAACCGGTGAATTGCTCAAGAACGATATCGATGAACTCAAGAAGCAGGCGGGCGGCAAGCTTTACGGCGCGGTGCTGGATCTGCGTAACAACCCCGGCGGCCTGCTCGACCAGGCGGTGGCGGTGTCCGACCTGTTCCTCGACAAGGGGGGGATCGTCAGTACCAAATCCCGTACCGGCCGCAATCTTTCCTTCCAGGCGAAGACCGGCGATGAACTCGATGGCGTGCCGCTGGCCGTGCTGATCAATAACGGTTCGGCTTCGGCTTCCGAGATCGTGGCCGGCGCCTTGCAGGACAATCACCGCGCCGTGCTGCTCGGTGCGCAAAGTTTCGGTAAGGGTTCGGTGCAGTCGGTTGTCGGCCTGCCCGACGGCTCGGCCATTAAGCTGACCACGGCGCTGTACTACACGCCCAGCGGTCGTTCCATCCAGGCCACCGGCATCGTGCCGGATGTATCGATTGAGGACGTCCGGGTAAGCCGTGAAGAGGACGACAAGAAAAAGAGCACGCGGGTTTTCGAGCGCGACCTGAAGGGCCATCTGAACAATGTCGGCAAGTCGGGCAAGAAGAATGCGGAAAAGGTCAAGGGCGAGCCCAGCGAGGCAATGCAGAAGCGCATCGAGCAGGATGTGTATTTGCAGCGCGCGCTCGACCTGCTGCGCGGCGTGCATGCCATTGAAGGCATGGCGGCTGCGCGCTGACTTCACGCAACGAACCGCTGGCTGAAACATGAGTCGTCGCTCGCGCCCGGTATGGGTGTATGTCCTTCTCTCGGGGCTGCTCGGGGTCTTTCTGCTCGGCCTGTGGCTGGGCGGGGCCCCATCGCCCGAGCAGGGTAAGGTTCCAGGCGAGCCTGCGCACACGGTGCAGCAGAAGGAGCCGGCAGCGCCGGCAGTGGTATTCGAAGAGACCGGGCACGAAAGCGTTGCGCCGGCGCCGGAAGAAGAGGCCATGCCGGCTCCGCCCGCAGAGCATCACGGCATTGCGTTGATTCTCGATGATGTCGGTTACGACCTTCCCGCATTGCACCGCGCCCTCGCCCTGCACCTGCCCCTGACCATCGCCATCCTGCCGGAATCGCCGCATGCGGCGAAGGCGGCCGAGCTTGCGCACAAGGCCGGCTACCCGGTGATGCTTCACATGCCGATGGAGCCGGCCAACCCCCGCTACAGCAAGAAGATGGATGATTCCTTCATTCGCGTCGGCATGAAGCGCGAAGAGGTGCGTCGCCTGATGAACGGGGCGCTGGTGAAGGTTCCGTACGTGGTGGGTGTGAATAATCACATGGGTTCGCGCCTGACCGCGCTGGAGCAGCCGATGCGCTGGGTGATGGAGGTATGCCGCGAGCAGAAGCTGTTTTTTGTCGATTCGCGGACCAACAAGGACTCGGTGGCCGCAAGGTTGGCCAGGGAAGCCGGGCTGCGCTGGGGGCAGCGGCGCGTGTTTCTCGACGACAGCGTGCAGCCGGAGCTGCTTGAGAAGTCCTGGAATGCCGCGAGAAAACGACTGAAACGCGACGGCTCGGTGATCGTGATCGCCCATCCGCACCATGAAACGCTGGACTTCCTGGAGCACAAGCTCACCCGGGCGGACCGGGCATCCATGGTGCCGATCAGCGCACTGCTGGTCCGCGAGGAGGCGAAGCTCGGGGATATTGCCGGTCGCTGATCGCTGCCGATGTTTGACGGACCCGCCCGTGGCGGCAAGTATTGAGCAACCCCGCATGCGACCAGAGGTTCGAGCTCTTGATTCCTGAGAATATTGTTGATGTTTTAACGCAATGCCGTCGTCGAGGCCTGCAGGTCTTCGCAGCGCTGTTCTGCATGGCATCGGCCGTGCCTTATGCGCTGGCCGCCAACGGCGTGCAGCCGATGGCTTCGGTTGATGCCTCGGAGGGCGCACGCGCTCTGCAGATGCTGGCCAGCACGAATGAGCCGCTGGTGCACGATATGCGTCCGGCCGATCTTGCGATTCTCAAAGCCACGGGTGCACTGCGAGCCGGTGAGCCGGAGCAGGCCATCAATACCTTGCAGGAGGCCCGCAAACAGGATGGTTCGCTGCAGGATGATCCGCTGGTGGCGATTATCGAGGCCGAGGCGTATCGCCGTTCCGCGATCCGTGCCGTGGCACGCGCCGGCGAGTATGCACGCAACCTGAGCAGCGAAGAGCAGCGCCTGCAGGAAGCGGATCTTTCGCCCGGCATGGCCGAGGCCGATCAGCGGCTGCGTGCATTCATGGAGCAAATCGACGGCCTCGCCGGCGTGCCGCTTGCCTTGCTGGATATGGGCAGCGATGTGCAGAGCGTGTTCCTGGTGGATAAGGGGCGCTCGCGGATGTTTGTTTACGAGCGTGCATCCGATGGCTGGAAACGTGTGGCCGACGAGTATGTGGTGACCGGTGCAAATGCCGGCGACAAGCTGGTCGAGGGCGACCGGCGCACCCCGAACGGCGTTTACCGCTTCGTGAAGAAGTTGAACGGCCGCGAGCTCGATGACCGCTATGGACCGATGGCCTTCCCGATCGATTACCCGAACGAACTCGACCGCATGAACAAGAAGAACGGCGGTGGTATCTGGATGCATGGTTATCCGAGCCATGTTGACCGTCGCCCTCCGCGCGACACCAAGGGTTGCTTCGCCCTGCCCAACGAGCGACTGGTGGCGATGGCCGATCATGTGCACCTGGGGCACAGCTGGGTGGTGGTCGGAGAGCATTTTGTCTTCGGTAAGGACCAGGACCGCCAGAGCCTGCGCGATGAGGTGCTGGCCTCGTTGCAGGCCTGGGTACGCGACTGGTCCTCGCGCGATAGCGATGCCTATCTCGCACACTATCATCCGGATTTTCACAGCGAGTGGCGTGATCTGGCCGCGTGGTCGGCCTACAAGCGCCGGGTGAACGGCTCGAAGAGCTATATTCATGTGACGATGGACGACTTCACCCTGATTCGTATGCCCGACCCGGTCGGCTTCGCTGAAATGGTGGTGGCTGAGTTCAATCAGAACTACACCTCCGACAGCTACGCCGATATGAGTCGCAAGCGCCTCTACCTGGTACGCGATAGCAAGTCCGGGCCGTGGCGCATTCTGCTCGAGCAATCCGTGGAACAATAGACGATGTCCAAGGCGGACGATAAGCCGGCTGCCGGCATCAAGGATCACGCCACCAGGCGTATTCATCAGCTGGCAGAGGAAAACCGGCAGCTCCGCCAGTATGTCGCCGAGGTAATGGAGCGGCTGCGCGAAAACGAGGCGTTGTTTGGCCGTTTGTTCGACCTCGAATCAAAGGTGCTGGCCTCGTCCGACCCGGAGGATCTCTGTTTTGCCCTGCTGCGTGGTCTGCGCAGTAATTTCGAACTCGATATGGTGCGTTTCTGGTTTTCGCGTGCAAGCTTCATCGGCGGGCGACAGATGGACGGTGTTTCCGAGCGGGATCTGGTGTGGCTGGAGAAGGGCGAGATTGAGCGTATGGGCCTGCACCAGAAGCATGTCTGGCTGATGCAACTCTCGGATGACAAGGGCTTCGACTGGCTTGAGGGACGCGATCATCACCTCGCCTCCATTGCGTTGCTGGTGCTGGGCGATCTGAAGCGGCCGTTCGGCGTACTTGGCCTGGGTTCGGTGGATGCCGAGCGATTCCAGCCGGGCAAGAGTGCGGATTTTCTGCAGCACCTGGCGCAGGTGGTCGGCCTGTCGCTGGAAAATGCCGTGTCGCGCGAGCGACTGGCCCGGCTGGCCATCACCGATTCGCTGACCGGTAGCCACAACCGCCGCTTCCTGCAGCCGCACAGTCACCAGCCCCTGTCCAAGTGGTTTGGCCAGGGTGTGGATGTGTGCTGCCTGTATATTGATGTGGATGATTTCAAGTCGCTGAACGATCGCCTCGGGAATGAAGCAGGCGACGATGTGCTCAGCAAGCTGGCCTCCACCATCAGCGGCATCGCGCGCGCCCAGGATCCGCTCATCCGGATGGGAGGTGACGAGTTCGCCCTGCTGCTGCCCGGTTGTCCGCTGGACAAGGCGCAGGCGATTGCCGGTAAAATGCTCGAGCATTGCCATGCCATCCAGACCCACGATCAGCGCATCAGTGTCAGCGCAGGCCTGGCATTTGCTGCCGCTGCGGATGACAAGCGGGTGCGGGAACTGATCGGCGATGCCGATCAGGCAATGTATGTCGCCAAGGCGCTGGGCGGCGGACGTTTTGAACAGGCCGATCCATCCGAGTGACGGCTGGCGCTTGCCGCATGTCCGTATGCCTGGAGCCCCGGCGCCGGAAACCGAAAGTCCATGACATTATCTGAGGCGATTGTCGCCTTCCTCAAGCAGCTGCGAGATGTACGCCTGGCATCACCGCACACCGTCGATGCCTACCGCCGTGACCTGAAGTCCTTTATTGCGCATGCCGGCGAGATGCCCCTCGCCGGGGTGCAGCGCACGCATGTGCAGGACTGGCTGGTGGCGCAGCATGCAGCCGGGCGCGCGCCGGCCAGCCTGGCGCGCCGGCTTTCCGCGCTGCGCAGTATGTTCGACGCAGCGGTGCGGGCCGGATGGTGCGAGGCCAATCCGACCGATGGCATGAGCCCGCCGAAAAAGGCCAGACGCCTGCCGCGCACCCTGTCTGCCGAGCAGACAGCCCTGCTGATGGGCCCGACAGATGCGGATAGCGAACTGCGCGATGCGGCCCTGCTGGCGGTCATGTATGGCTGTGGTCTGCGCGTGTCCGAGGCGGTGGGGCTGGATGTTTCCGATCTTGATATGCAGTCCGCTGAGTTGCGCGTGCTGGGGAAGGGCGGCAAGGAGCGCATCGCGCCGATGGCCGAGGGTGTGCTGCGCCTGCTGGGGACCTATCTCGAAACGCGGCTCGCCAACCCGGATATGCAAGTCCGGGCTTTGTTTCTCAATCGCAGGGGCGGACGCCTGACCACACGCAGCGTGCAGCGCATGCTCAAGCAGCGCGCCCTGGCCACGGGTGCTGATTCGTCGGTCACCCCGCATCGCCTGCGCCACTCCTTCGCCACCCATCTGCTGGCCGGGGGGGTGGATCTGCGCGCCATTCAGGAGCTGCTCGGGCATGCCTCGCTATCCACCACCGAGCGCTACACGCATCTGGATATCGACAAGCTCACCGGCATCTATGATGCCGCGCACCCGAGGGCGCGAAAGCACTGATTTGTCCCGTTTACTGGCCGGATGCAACACCTTGTTAATATTATACTTGCAAGCCTTGGGGGCTGGTCTACACTGTTTTACAGCACGGGTTACCTGAATGCCGCGGTGCATCATTCAACGAGGAGGATATTATGTCTCAGATTTTCAGAAGCTTGTCGCTGGCGACCATGTTCGCTGCCCTGTTCGTAATCGCCATTCCGCAGGCGTCGGCCAATGATTACACCACCCAGGTCGCCGACAAGTTCGCGCGTGGTTTTGCCAACACGGTAACCGGTTGGGTGGAGCTGCCCAAGGAAATCTCCAATACGACAAAAAAGGAAAATATCGGCATGGGCCTGACCGTGGGACTTGCCAAGGGTGTGGTGCACACCGTCGGACGTACGGTGGTCGGCGCCCTGGAGCTGGTGACCTTCTTCATTCCCAGCCCCGAATTTGTCGAGCCGCGCTATGTCTGGGATCCGTTCGACCAGGAGACAACCTACGGCGCGAAGAAATAACGCCGTCCAACGACGGCTTGACGGCGGGGCTTCGGCTCCGCCGTTTTTTTTCGCGATGGAGGATTGATTTCCTGTTGTCAGTCCGCCTTGGGAACGCCGCGGCGGGCGAGTTCGTCGGCGCGTTCGTTCTCCTCGTGCCCGGCATGGCCCTTGACCCATTGCCAGCAGACCTTGTGCCTGGCGGCTTGCGCATCCAGTTCCTGCCATAGCTCCTGATTGGATACCGGCTTCTTCGAGGCATTTTTCCAGCCGTTCCGCTTCCAGCCGTGGATCCATTCGGTCATTCCCTGCACGACGTATTTCGAATCGGAATGGATGGTGATGCGGCATGGTTTCTTCAGGGCCTTGAGCGCCTCGATGGCGGCCTGGATTTCCATGCGCTGATTGGTGGTATGCGCCTCTCCGCCGCACAACTCCTTTTCGTGTTTCCCCATGCGCAGCAGCACACCCCAGCCACCCGGTCCGGGATTGCCGGAGCAGGCTCCATCCGTAAATGCTTCAACGACAGGCTTGTCACTCATGCCCCGATTGTGACGTCAAAGGCGTGTGGATGCACCCACAAACAAACGCCTCCCGAATGATCGGGAGGCGCCTGCCGGAGGGGCCGCGGCCTGGTGGCCGGGGGACGGCCCGGAAGCGGTTAGTCACGATCGCCGTAGCGATGTCCGTAGCTGCGTGTTGAAGCATGGCGCTCGGCGCGATTCGCGGCGGCATGACGGGCCACCCGGCGCGGGGCCGGCTGGACGTACACCACCTTCTGCACATGCGGCCGGTGGTGGCGAGCCCTCGGCGGGTAGTGGTGTACGACCCGGCGCTCGACATGTCGCGGTCGGGCCACATACACCGGCTCGTTGTAGCTGGCGATCATGGCACCTGCGATGGTGCCCATCACTGCACCGAATACCGCGCCTTCGACGGCCCGGTTGCTGTTGGATCCGACCACCGCCCCGGTGGTTGCGCCGACCACGGCGCCGGTGGCCATGGCTCGGTCCTGACTCGATGCCGCCTGTGCCAGCGGCGCGGCCAGAAGGGCTGTGCTCAGCAGTGCTGCGGTCATGATTCTTTTCATGTTGTTCTCCTTCGGGGAAGTATCCCTCGATGGGAAGAACTATGGCAGCGGCATGGTTTGCAAGTGCAGTCGCTTGGTAAAAGCGGCGAAAAACAATGTAACGAAAGTGTAAAGGCGCTGGCTTCTCAGGACCCGGGGAGGCTTCTCTCCAGGTGTACGGTGCGCGTCGGGAAGGCGAAATCCAGCTCCAGCGATTCGAGCAGGTGCATGATCTGCATGTTCACTTCCTGCCTGACCTGCAGATATTCGGCCCAATTCTTGGAGGCCGAGAAGTAGTACAGGAAGATGGACAGCGATGAGTCGGCGAACTCGTCGAACTTGACCAGCTTGAAGTTCTGTTCCACGCCCTTGTGCGTCTCCAGGATCTTCTCGATGCCCTCGATGGCCAGTTGCATCTGTTTCGGGCTGGTGTCATAGGTGAGACCGATGCGCATCTTGATGCGCCGTTTGCTGCGCGCGTCGATGTTGTCGATCACCATATTGGCGAGCAGCGAGTTCGGCACATTGACCAGCGTCTGCTCGAAGGTGCGGATGCGCGTGGAGCGGAAGCCGATTTCCTCCACCACGCCCTCGAAGTCGCCGGCCTTGATCCAGTCGCCGATGGCGAACGGACGATCCACCAGGATCATGATCGAGCCGAACACATTGGCGATGGTGTCGCGTGCAGCCATGGCCACGGCGATGCCGCCGATACCCAGTGAGGCGATCACCCCGGAAATCGAATAACCCAGATTCTGGGCGATGACTAGCACGGCGGTGATGACGGTGAAAATCTTCAGGGTTTTGGCGACGAAGGGAACCAGTTGGTCGTCCAGCGCCGAGTCGGTCTGCCTGGCGCGCTCTGAAAAGTAGGCCGCAAAGCCGCCTATCAGGCGCCACAGGAACCAGGCTGCGATACCCAGGGTCAGTATGCGGCCGACCTGGTCGACCAGCGACATCAGCGGGAAGATGTCGGCTGGTGGATTGAGCACATGCAGCGTGGCCAGCAAACCCAGCGTGTAAAGTAGCCAGCCGGCCGGCCTCTCGGCTGCTTCGAGCAGCAGGTTGTCGAGATTGCTTGCCGTGCGTGCGGCGATGGTCCGCGCCAGCCGGTCGAACAGGGCCAGTATCCATTGCCGGCCGACCAGGGTGACGAACAGGATGAAAAGAGCGGCCAGCCAGCGGCTGGCGGGGATATCCAGAAGCATCAGGCTCTGCAGTTGTTGCCAGGTTTCGCTCATGTTGCGCTGCCTTCCTCTTTACTTGAATACGCGCTGCATTCGTCGCAGCGGCACAAATTCTGGCGCAGGCCTGAAAACTCGTACAGGCCCGTGGCGTGCCCATCGTCGAAGCTGATGCGCAGTGCATAGTTGCCGACCGGCTCGATGCCGGTGATGCGTACATCCTGCTTGCCGGTGATGACTCTGGCCTGTTCGGGTGTGTGTCCGCGGCAGTCGGCGCACGGGCATTGCACGCGCAGCCATTCATGGCTGTAGCGGCTGTTGTGTCCATCCGACCAGTCGATTTCAAGAATGCCGTCCTTGCTGTAATTACGCATGGCGACGGGCAGGGTTTGTGGCATACTGCCTCCGTGAGGGAGTTGGCGGTGCTGCATGAAAGGAGTCTGATTCAGGGGTTCCTTTCAATCACCCGCCGTGCAAGGAGCATGAAATGAGCGACCCGGCATTGCAAGGACTGGTTGGAAACAGTGAGGACATGAGCGCGCTGGTCGGTCGGCGGGTGCGCTACCTTGGCGAGATATACGAAATCACCGATATCGTCTTCGATGAAGATATGATGATCCTTTCCGCCGATACCGATACCGAAATGCAGGAAGACAGTTACGGGCGGGCACATCGCCGTGTGCCCAAGGTGCGTAATCTCCGGTTCCGCGATGCCCACGGCCAGCCGACGCAGGCATGGGAAGATGTCTCATTTCTGGACGGCCCGCTGGCCTGAGAGAAGTCCCGACCCGGCTTAACCGCCCTTGGCCGGGTTGATTTCCGGCGAGGGTTTCAGTCCGCGCTCAATCTCATCGAACGAGGCATAGGCCTGCTTGGTATCCGGCTTGGGCAGATTGCCCACCATCCAGCGCACCATATCCACCCACATGCGCCGAATCTCGACATTGCTCGGCATAATGCCGGCGCTGGGTAACTCCATGGTGATGACCGGAATCCGGTGCTGAATGCCCGCGCAATTGCCCAGCGAACCGGGATAGGTGCCGAGCAGGTTCAGATGCAGGTAGCCCATGCGTTTGGGGGCCTTGGGCGGGCCGTCGAAGTCCAGCACGCCGTAGGGTGCATGCACGGAGATGATAACATCGGGTTTAAAGCTGCGGATTTCCTCGTACATCCAGCGTGTTTCAGGCTCGCTTAGCGCGGCCTCGCCGGGATAGCGGCGCGGATCCCTGCCGGTGCGCCTTTCCCAGTAGTCGCGTGTTTCGGCATACCAGTTCGGCGTGGGGAAGTTGCGGTTCAGGTCCACGCCGTTGGCATTGAGGCGGCTGGAATGACGCTGCAGCAGGCCGTCCGGATTCATCAATGGCGCGATATGCCAATGGAACAGGCCGGAGTGATACTGGTCCAGAATCTTCATCCATTTGAAAACGATGCTGACCGACGAATATTCATCGCCGTGGATGCCGCCGACGAGCAAAACGCGTGCCTGCGGCTGCCGGCCTTCCAGCGGCGGAAACTCGCGCATCAGGATGGGCTGACCCTTCACCGAGCTTGCCTGGGTGGCCTGCAATCGGGCGGCATGGCAACCGGTCACGCTGACGCTGCCCAGTTTCCTGCCGATGGCATTGCATTCCAGCGCTGCGGGACTCGCCGGCAACGTGATGGCCTTGTCGATTTTTGCAGGTGTGAGCTGGGCGATGGTGCTTGCCCTGGATGGCTTGTCGGCTGCCATGGCAGCCGCGAGCGGCGTGCAGCAGGCAATGAGCAGGGTAAGAAGCATCGTCAGGCGCATGGATGATGAGTGTGCTACCCCGGTCAGCCCAGTCAATGCCCGGACAGGTTTCCGCTGCCTCATGTCAGGAGAACTCATGGGAGCGAGCTGCGCCGGCCTTCGCGCCAGATGAGCCATGCAGCAGGTGTTTCGCCTGTCTCGATGTCGAGCGTGAAGGGGGCATCGGCGCCATCCACGCCGGCTCCGAACCTCAGGTCGCCGAACATGATGTGGTTGCCATCGCGCCACAGCAGCACGGGGAAGCGGGCGAACCAGCGATAGAACGCCACGCCGGGCAGGCCGTCGATATCCGGCACGGCCTGCATGGCAGGCAGGCGCTGCCAGCGCAGCCTGTCCCGGGTCTGCAGCGGCGGCATGTAGCGATCGATGAAGGATTGCGGAAACAGCGGCGCGCTGCCTGTAAAGGATGGAGCAAGGTCCACCGCGCTGCGCGCGTAGTGGTGCGGCCAGCTGGCAATCAGCTGCCAATGGAACGGTGAAAAAGGCAGGGGCAGGGCAGCATAGGCTTGTGCGCCGGGCTGCTCGGCGCGCACCAGCTCCATGGCATCGCCGTGCGCCTTCCATGTCAGCCCCAGGTAGCCCCCGGCCAGCAGGATTGCACCGGCAGCGAGAAGCCGGGCATGGCGTCGAAAGATGCCTGCGGCAATCAGGGGGAGCAGCAGGCAGGCGGTGAACAGCGGGTCGATGATGAATACCAGGTCAAGGGCCGCGCGCCAGTCGGAAAAGGGAGCAAGGATCATGGTGCCGAAGGAGGTGATCAGGTCGAGGAAGATGTGCAGCGCGATGGCTGCGCCGATCAGCCAGGGCGAGAGCCGGGTCGGCCGGTAATCGAACGCAGCACGCCGCTCTGGCAACAGGGACCAGATCAACCAGGTCCACAGCGGCAGCATCAGCAACGAGTGGGTCACGCCGCGGTGGTATTGCAGGTAGGTGGTATCCGAGATGAACTTGAGTACGAAATCCGCGTCCGGTGCCATGGTCAGAAGCACCAGCAGGATCACCTGCCCCCCGGGCAGGGGCTTGCGCACCAGCGCGCGCGCCAGCATCGAGCCGGACAGCGCGTGGGTCAGCGGATCCATGTCTGGATATCGTGCAGCAGGCCGGGCCAGTTGTTGCCGGGGGCGATGCTGCCGCCGCAACTGGCGTGCGAGGCGCCGGTGACCTCGGCCAGTGCATTGTTTGCCCCGCGCAGGGTTTCAAAGGCCAGCATCGCAAAGCATGCCGCCTCTACGGCCTGCGAGGGCATGCCGGCTGACTCGGTGAGGCTGACCCGGGCCGGGGCCAGTGACTCGGCAAGGCGATGCATCAGGTGGGTATTGTGCGCCCCGCCGCCGCAGATCAGCCATTCCTGCGGGGTGGCCGGAAGGAAGCGGATGCTGTCGCACACGCCGCGCACGGTCAGTTCGCAGGCCGTAGCCAGGCGATCCGCATCGCTGATGTCGGGCCGGGCAAGGATGGTATGGGCCACATCGGCGCCGAAATCCTCGCGGCCGGTTGATTTGGGCGGGCGCTTTTGCAGGAAGGGATGCTCAAGCAGCTTGTCCAGCAGTGGCCGGCAGACACGTCCCGATGCGGCCAGCGCGCCGTCCTCATCGAAGCCGTAGCAACCGTCCGAGAGATCCAGCATCAGCGCGTCCATCAGCATATTGCCCGGTCCGCAGTCGAATCCGAGGGTGTCGCCGTTCTTCCCCAGCCAGGTGATATTGGCGATACCACCGAGGTTCAGTACGGCGGTGTCCAAAGCATCTGAGCCGAACAGTTTGCGGTGCGCGAACGGAACCAGCGGGGCGCCCTGGCCTCCACAGGCGATATCGCGGCTGCGGAAATCGGAGACGGTGGTGATACCGGTACGCTCCGCGATGCCTGCGCCGCAGCCGATTTGCAGGGTGAACGGGTGGCGTTCGCCGGGGCGATGCCGGATGGTTTGTCCGTGGCAGCCGATGGCGGCCACCTCACCGGGTTTCATGCAGGCCTGCTCGATGGCTTGCAGGGCGGCCGTTGCATAGGCGCGCCCCAGGCGCACATGCAGCGCTCCCATCAGGTCGATTTCGTTCACACCCGGCTCGGCCAGGCGCAGGATCGGCTCGCGCAGATCGTCCGGCATCGGCAGTGATTCGAAATGCAGCAGGGCGGGGGACCCTCCGTTGACCGGCATGCGCATCACGGCCACATCGATGCCGTCGGCCGAGGTGCCGGACATGATGCCGAGGATGATCGGGTCGCCTTGCATGCGCTTAAGCATAGTGCGCGATGTGGCAGATGCGAACAGGGACGTTAGGATGGCCCTGCCCGCGCGTCCCTGGATTACCGTGCCGCGGGTCAATGCAGGATGACAACAGGTGGACCGATGAACATTCAGGAACAGATGCAGCTACTCAGCCGCGGCACGCTGGAGATTCTTCCGAGCGGCGGGCTGGAGGCCAAGCTGAAGGAGGCCGCGATCAAGGGCAGGCCGCTGCGCGTCAAGGCTGGTTTCGACCCGACCGCGCCCGATCTGCACCTGGGTCACACGGTGTTGCTCGAGAAGCTGCGCCAGTTTCAGCTTTGCGGACATCAGGTGGTGTTCCTGATCGGCGACTTCACCGGCATGATCGGCGACCCGACCGGCAAGAACGAAACCCGTCCGCCGCTGACCCACGAAGAGGTGTTGATCAACGCCGAGACATACAAGGAGCAGGTGTTCCGCATCCTGGACCCCTCGCAGACCGAGGTTCGCTTCAACTCCGAATGGCTGCACAACCTCAATGCCGCCGATCTGATCCGTATCTCCGCCAGGGCCACGGTGGCGCGCATGCTCGAGCGCGACGATTTCGAGAAGCGTTATAAGGGTGGGCAGTCCATCGCCATCCACGAATTCCTCTATCCGCTGATCCAGGGCTACGACTCGGTGGCGCTGGATGCCGATGTGGAACTGGGCGGTAACGATCAGAAGTTCAACCTGCTGATGGGCCGGCAGTTGCAGGAGGCGTACGGCAAGGCTCCGCAGGTGATCCTCACCATGCCGTTGCTCGAAGGTCTCGACGGCGTGAACAAGATGTCCAAGTCGCTGAATAATTACGTTGGCGTGGCCGAGCCGGCCAAGGAGCAGTTCGGCAAGCTGATGAGCGTATCCGACGAGTTGATGCTGAAGTACTACGAGCTGCTCAGTGATGTCGATCTTGATGGCATCAGGGCCATGCATCCGATGGAGGCCAAGAAGCAACTGGCTGCAATGATCGTCGAGCGCTTCCACGGCGAAGGCTCGGGGGTGACAGCCCGCGAGGGCTTCGAGGCGCAGTTTGCCAAGAAAGAGGTGCCCGACGATGTGCCGGAGGCAACGCTCAGTGCCGAGGACGGGGAGCTGTGGATCGTGCATGCGCTGACCGAAACCGGGCTGACCAGTTCCAACGGCGAGGCGATGCGCATGATCAGGCAGAATGCGCTGTCCATCGATGGCGAGAAGATGGGCGACAAGGATTTCCGGCTGAAGTCGGGTGGTCCTTACCTGATCAAACTCGGCAAGCGCAAGTTCGTCAGATTGACCGTCGGCTGAGACCGCTGCATTCGTCAGGGCGGGCCGGGGGTGAAGTAGGAGGCCACGATGATGAAAAGGCATGTCATCCTGTTGCTGCTGGTCGGGCTATTGCCTGCCTGTGCCACCAATCCTGTAACCGGCAGGAACGATTTCAATATCGTCAGCGAACAACAGGAACTGGCCATCGGGGCGCAGCAATATGCCCCGGCACGCCAGTCGCAGGGTGGCGACCTGGTTGCCGATCCTGAGTTGAGTGCCTATGTCTCGCAGGTCGGGCAGCGCGTGGCCGCGGTCAGCGACCGCAGGCTTCCTTACGAATTCAAGGTCCTGAACAACTCGGTTCCCAACGCATGGGCGCTGCCGGGCGGCAAGATATCGATCAATCGCGGCCTGCTTACCGAGCTTAAGGATGAATCCGAACTGGCGGCCGTGCTCGGCCATGAGGTGGTGCATGCCGCCGCCCGGCATGGCGCACAGAGCATGTCCAAGGGGCTGCTGTTGCAGGCGGCCGTGGTGGGCACGGCCATCGCCACGCAGGACAAGGATTATGGCAACATCGCCATCCTGGGGGCGAATCTTGGTGCACAGCTGATCAGCCAGAAGTACGGGCGCGATGCCGAACGCGAATCCGATCACTATGGCATGGTCTATATGGTCAGGGCCGGTTACGACCCGCAGGGCGCGGTCGAATTGCAACGCACCTTCGTGAAGCTTTCCGAGGACAGGCGACAGGACTGGCTGAGCGGCCTGTTTGCCAGCCATCCGCCCTCAGAGGAACGGGTGCAGAGCAATACGGCCCTGCTGGCCGCACTGCCGCAGGGCGGCCAGCGCGGCGCGCAGCGTTACCGTGAAAAAACCGCCCACCTGATGCGGGTCAAGCCGGCCTATGATGCCTACGACAAGGGGCGCGAGGCGCTCGGCAAGGGTGATGCGACAAGCGCCGCGCGATTAGCCCGGCAGGCCATTGCACTTGAGCCAAACGAGGGTCACTTCCATGCGCTGCTGGGCGATGCCGAACAGAAACAGGGACAGCTTTCACGGGCGGTTAGGCAGTACAACAGGGCTATCGCCCTGAATCCGGATTATTTTTACTACCCCCTGCAGCGTGGCAAGGCGAATGAACGGCTGGGTCTTGCATCTGCGGCACGTGCCGATTTTGAGCGCAGTGCTGCGCTTCTGCCGACGGCCGATGCCTACCTTTCGCTGGGTATTCTGGCCCGCAGGGCCGGGCGGCTTGATGATGCCAAGGTCTATTATGGCAAGGTGGCCGGAACCCGGGGGGCATTAGGGATTCAGGCCTACGGTGAGCTGGTGGATATCGATCTTGCGGACCACCCATCCAAATACATTCAGGTCAAGGCAGGGCGGGATGCTCAGGGCAGCATCGTCGCACAGGTCGCCAATCCGACCCCGAGAAATATCGGCGCGATCGTTCTGCTCGTGCAGCTTCGGGATGCAGCCGGGCAGGTGCAACAGGCACAGCGGCCCATGCAGGGCGTGCTTGCCGCCGGTCAGTCGCAATTGCTCGATCTGGGCCTCGGCACCCTTGGCGATGAGCAGTTAAACACCTTGCGGGTTGGCGTCGTGCGTGCACAGGTGGCCCGCTAGGCCGCCTGCCAATACAGGCGCGGTGAGGCGGGTCTAATCCCTGAAGTTGGTGAAGTTCAGCGGGCGGTCGGCATTCATGCCGCGAATCAGCGCCATGGCCGCCTGCAGGTCGTCGCGCTTCTTGCCGGTCACGCGTACCTGCTCGCCCTGGATGGAGGCCTGCACCTTCATCTTTTCCTGCTTGATGAGTTTGACGATGTCCTTGCCCAGGTCCTGACTGATGCCCTGCTTGACGGTGAGCTGCTGTCGCTTGGTGCCGCCGCTGGCATTCTCGGGCTCGCCATACTCCAGTGATTTGGCGTCGAGGTTACGGCGCGTCATCTTGGCGCGCAGGATTTCCGCGATGGTGGTCAGCTTGTAGTCGTCGTCGGCCAGGATGGTGATGCCGGTATCGCTCAGTTCGATACTGGAATTGCTGCCCTTGAAGTCGTAACGCGTGGTGATTTCCTTTTTCGTCTGGTTTACCGCGTTATCCATTTCCTGCATATCGATCTCGCAGACAATATCAAAGCTGGGCATGGCATGACTCCTTGGGCATCGGGTTGGCGGGAATAGTGCATGGATTGCACCGTGGTTGTCCACGTATGCGGCCGGTCGACCACGCAGCCGGCTTTGACATCGTTTTGCTTTGCCCTGAGCATGCGAGGCTTGCCGTTGCGGGGCCTTTCGGGGTGCGTGGCCGCAGTAGCAGGAGGTTCCTTGCGCAAGGATTTTGCAGATCAGGTTACATCTCAGGCCAGCAACCGTCGTTCCCGCCGGTCGGCACCCTTCCGACTGCCGTCGTTTCGACTGCCATCGTTTCGTCTGCCGTTGCTGTCCTGGCTGCGTCATGCGTTGCCCGGTTTCAGGTTGCCATTCCGGCTTTCCGGGCGTGCCATGCTGGCGGCGGCGGCAATCGTGTTGATCGCCTGGGGCATGGCAGGCAACGGCGGCGATATCGAAGCGCGCGCCAGCATCCCGCAGGAAGAGTGGATTGACGCCGAGGCAGTACGGGAAGCGCCGGTCGCGCATGCCTGGAAGCGCGAGTTGATCAAGCGCGGTGACGCCGCTTCGCCGGTACTGCTGCGCATGGGTTATTCCCGTAGCGAGGTGAACGCCATGCTGCAAGCCGCCAGGCCGGTGTACTCGTTATCCAGGGTGCGCGCCGGACATTATTTTAGCAGCCGGGATGATGCCGATGGCGGGGCGGAGCTGTATTACGCGGTGGACGATGAGCGCGTGCTTCGCCTGAGCAGGCAGGACAGCACATGGAAAGCCGCCATGCAGTCGCGCATTGCTTTCACGCGTCAGTCCGTGTTCGAGGGTGAAATTCGCGACAACCTTTTTTCCGATGCGGCACGCGCAGGCATGGACGATCGCACGACCATGAACCTGGTCGATATCTTCGCATGGGATATCGATTTTGTGCGCGACCTGAGGAATGGCGACAGCTTTCGCGTGCTGGCCGAGGATCGTTTCGATGCCGAAGGCCGCCTGATCGGTTCGAAGATTATCGCCGCCGAGTTCGTCAACCAGGGGCATAGCTACCGAGCCGTTCGCTATACGCTGGCCAATGGCAACACGGGCTACTACACGCCCGAAGGCAAGAGCATGCGCAAGACCTACCTGAAGGCACCGGTGAAGTTTTCCCGCATTTCCTCGCGCTTCCAGTTGCGCCGCAAGCATCCGGTGCTGGGCTTCACGCGCGCGCATCGCGGTGTGGATTATGCAGCAGCCGCGGGCACGCCGATTCATGCGGTCGGCGATGGGCGGGTGGTGTATGCGGGCTGGAAGGGTGGCTACGGCCGATTCATCCTGATTCGGCACCTTAACAGCCGGCATTCGACGGCGTACGGTCATATGCGCGCCTATGCCAGGGGCATGCGTGCTGGCAAGCGCGTGCGCCAGGGGCAGGTGATCGGTTATGTCGGCATGAGCGGGCTGGCAACCGGGCCGCACCTGCATTTCGAGTTCCGGGTGGGTGGCCGCGCTGTGAATCCGCTGACCATCAAGCGCCCCCCTGCCAGGCCGGTGCCGGCTGCGGAGATGGCGCATTTCAGGAACGAAGTCGAGCAGCGCATGCATGCGATGAGCAGAGCCACCGTCAGGTTGGCCTGGGGGTGAGGATGAGTCGGGTGGAGAACGAAATGAAATGCCGGGGCAGGATATGAACAAACAATGGCTGGATGATGCGCGCGAGGTGTTGCGCATGGAGGCGGGAGCGATCGATGCGGTATCGGCGGCACTGAGCGATGATTTCTGCCGTGCTGTTAAAGCCATCCTCGACCTGGATGGCCGGCTTGTTGTCGTCGGTATGGGTAAATCCGGCATTATCGCACAGAAGATCGCGGCCACCTTCGCTTCGACTGGCACACCGGCTTTTTTCGTACATGCCGCCGAGGCACAGCATGGCGATCTGGGCATGATCACGCGACAGGACGCGGTGCTGGCCTTCTCGCACAGCGGCGAAACAGCCGAGGTGATCGGTCTGCTGCCGGTGATCAAGCGCATGGGTGTTCCGCTGATCGCCGTTACAGGGAAAAAGAACTCTTCACTGGCCAGGCATGCCGAAATGGTGCTGCACGTGGATGTATCGCAGGAGGCCTGCCCGATGAACCTCGCGCCAACGGCCTCGACCACGGCGTCACTGGCGCTGGGCGATGCGCTGGCTGTGGTGGTGTTGCAGCAACGGGGTTTCAGTCCGGAGGATTTCGCCATGTTCCATCCGGCAGGCAGTCTGGGGCTCAAGCTTATGCGGGTCGAGGAACTGATGCACAAGGGCAAGGCCCTGCCGATGGTGGCGCAGGACGCGCCGCTCAAGGATGCGATCATGACCATGAGCTCCCATCGTCTGGGCGTGACAGGCGTGCAGCAGGACGGGCGGCTGGTCGGTTGTCTGACGGACGGCGACCTGCGTCGCATACTCGAGTCGGGCGAGCTGGAGCTGGCCCGGCCGGTGGCCGAGGTGATGCACTGCAGTCCGCTGACCATTGCCGCCGGACACCTTGCCTCGGAGGCCGTGCACCTGATGGAAGAAAGGAAGATTACCACCCTGTTCGTGCTCGATGATGATGGCGCCGTGGGCGGTGTGGTGCATCTGCACGACCTGTTGCAGGCCGGGGAGGCATGATGGGCAATCAGTCCGATTTTCCGCTGCATGAGTCCAGGGATATTCGTATGCTGATCCTTGATGTGGACGGTGTGCTGACCGATGGCTCGATCATCATGGATAACGGTGGCGAGGAGTGGAAG
>Ga0102953_1000169_pt1 | contig 44564 bp, 42 predicted proteins | sample SalPon2A_C_D2_MG_FD_78509 | JGI IMG/M metagenome (GOLD analysis project Ga0102953, IMG submission 78509) | Soil microbial communities from South San Francisco under conditions of wetland restoration - Salt Pond MetaG R2A_C_D2_MG | ecosystem: Environmental > Terrestrial > Soil > Wetlands | place...
ACTTAATTAGTTGGAGTATATTGGAATACTTCTTCAAGAGAAACTTTAAATATTTCAGATATACGAAATGCAAGCTCCAACGTGGGAGAATATTTTCCCGCTTCAATTGCAATGATTGTTTGACGCGATACATTCAATTTATCAGCCAATTCTTGTTGCGTCATTTCAGATGCGTTAAATCTTAATTTCCTAATATTATTAGTTAGAGGTAAATTCTTCAATTTAAACACCTCTTTTATAGTAGAAAATCTTTGTGAGATTTAGAACAATATTTGAAATGAAAAGCGTGGAAAATAGTGAACTAAATAAAATGAAAGGTTGAAAAATATTATTATCAAAAATAGAATAAATAATAATAATATTAATGATTGCAATTACACTAATGTATGCATTACGATATGATTTCGTTTCTATAAACTTGTCTCTTTCATCAAATTTAATTTTCTTTGATTTTGTAACTAATAGTAAAACCAATACTAAAATTATATTTGCAAAAATAAAAGTAGAAACAAATAAAAAATATAATAAGACAAAGTTATGCTCTTGAAGAGTTGCAAATAAAAAATATCCCAAGAAGATAAAGGATAAAATAAATTCAGATTTAGTAAATAGTTCTTTATTTAGATTCATTTAAAAGTCCCTTTTAAAGTAAATGTTAATAATTATATACATAATGTATATTATTATTGACATATTGTCAAATATTATTAACATTGCCTGTATGTTTAATTTGGCAATATAACCTGAGCCTATTATGTGTGTAAATTTCTAACAACTGAGGAGTGTGCTTAATGAGAAATTCGCCAAAGCAAATAATAATATCGTCTATTATTATAATATTGGTATTGAGTAATTATGGTTTTGGACAAAAAGAATTCATAAAAGTAAATGGTAAGAAGGTTGAAATTTTTATAGCTGGTTTGGAGAACAACCAGAAGGATAAGCCGGTAATTGTATTCGAAAATGGAATGGCCAGCAAATACGGTAATTGGGAATCTGTGATTTCTGAAGTATCGAAAACATCAGCAGTATTTGCTTATAACCGGCCAAGAATTGGAGAATCCGAAGATGATAATATTCCTCCTACTACAACACATATTGCAGAAAATTTAAGAAAGATGCTCTTAGAAAAAGGTCTAAAACCACCATACTTATTAGTATCACATTCTTTTGGCGGAGCGTATATAAGAAGTTATGCTTCATACTATCCGGATGAAATTGCCGGACTTATATTTGTTGATCCTATAGATTTCACAAAAAAGAAAGGATATGGATCCCTTCCATATTTAGAAATTGGATTAACTCAACATCAGATCGATTCTATGTTTGCAAAACCCTATGATAAATTCAAAGAGAAACTTTTTGAAGACATGCCAAATTTTTATGTTCAAGAAGTGAAAATATCAATAAAATTAAACGAGACTGAATTCAAAGAATGCACCAGCATTTCATTACCCGATGTGCCTGTTCATTTTATAATGGCGGGAGGTTATTCAGCTGAGGGTGATGACAGAGGAGAAACCATCTTTGATAAGGAGAAATTATTCCGAATTAATAACAACCTAAAAATGAAACGCTGGATTGCATTATTAGATCCTCTGAAATATGGTAAGTTTATTTATTGTTCAAACTCAGGACATTTTGTTATGAAAGATGATCCGGAAACAGTAATCGCAAGCATTAAGTTGGCTTTGGTAGACTATGATAGACTTCAAAAGGGAAAAAATTAAGAATATTATAAACACACATACCAAGCCTTTATGTGCAATTGAAAAATTGTGTAGCAAAAGTAAATCATAAATAATTGTTGGCGTTGGCTTTTTATTTTTGCCTTGTTATGCTGGGCATGCTTTAGTTGCAAAGCCGTTATCCCCCACCATTTTCATCAACATTTCTAAGCACAAATCCACAAATTTTGTCCAAATACCTATAAAATGTTAAGCTAAATACTTATATTTAAGGATTGAATTTTTCTTAAAATAGAATACGGGAAAACTAATGAGCATAATTGTAAATAATAAAACACGCCTGGTAGTCCAGGGAATAACCGGCAGCGAAGGTTCATTCCACACAGAACAAATGATAGCCTATAAAACAAAAGTTGTTGCGGGAGTTACTCCGGGTAAAGGCGGAACAAAACACCTTGGAGTTCCGGTTTACAACACAGTAGCCGATGCAGTTAAATTTCAGAAAGCAAATACATCGGTAATTTTTGTGCCCCCTCCGTTTGCAGCGGATGCAATTCTTGAAGCTGCAAATTCAGGAATAAAAGCAATAATCTGCATCACTGAAGGTATTCCTGCAGGTGATATGTTAAAAGTTTATAACTCGATTAAAAATAAAGACGTGGTTCTTGTCGGGCCAAACTGCCCGGGAGTAATTTCGCCGGGACAGGCTAAAGTTGGGATCATGCCTGCTTTTATCCACAAAAAAGGTAGAATCGGCGTCGTATCCCGCAGCGGTACTTTGACCTATGAAGCAGTAAAACAATTAACGGATGTCGGACTTGGACAGTCAACCTGCGTTGGTATCGGCGGCGATCCGATAATCGGATCGAGATTTATTGACATTATTAAAATGTTCAATGAAGACAAAGATACAGACGGCGTAATAATGATTGGCGAAATTGGCGGAACTGCAGAAGAAGAAGCCGCAGAATTCATTAAGAAAAATGTTAAGAAACCCGTGGTTGGATTTATTGCAGGAAGAACAGCACCTCCGGGACGCAGAATGGGACATGCCGGAGCTATAATTTCAGGTGGCAAAGGAACTGCTGATGAAAAAATGGCAGCTATGAAAAAAGCCGGAATAAAGGTAGTTGAAAGTCCTGCCGCAATGGGAACCACTATGCTTAAAGCGATTTCAGGTAAAAAGAAAAAAGCTGCAGCAAAACCTGTAAAAAAGAAAGCTGTAAAAGCGAAAGCTAAGAAGACAACTAAAAAACCAGTTAAGAAAAAATAAAGACTAAATTAAGGAGAGAATTTTGGGTAACAGAACATTAGCAATACTAAAACCTGATTCAGTAAGGAAAAATTATATTGGACAGATAATTACAAAAATTACAGAAGCCGGATTTAAAATTAAAGCTATGAAAATGACAAGGTTAACAAAAGATTCAGCCGGCGGATTTTATGAAGTTCACAAAGAAAGGTCCTTTTTCAACGAGTTAATGGATTATATGACATCCGGCCCGGTTGTTCCGATTGCACTTGAAAAAGAAAATGCAATTGAAGACTTTAGAAAACTTATTGGGGCAACTGATCCTGCAAAAGCTGAAGAAGGAACAATAAGAAAATTGTTTGCAAAAGATATAACTGAAAATGCTATTCACGGCTCAGATTCTGATGAAAATGCTGCAATAGAAATTGCTCATTTCTTTTCAAGAAAAGAATTGCTCGAAAATTACACCAAGTAAGATCAGCTAAAATTAGAAATAAAAATGGTCGTCGGTAATTAACTGATGACCATTCTTTTTATTATATGAAAATTAAACTTTCAATATTCTTCCTGTTTTTATTTCTTTCTGCAACTGTACTTTCCCAGCCGAAAAAACTGGTGCTCGGTGCAGACAGGCTTATACCGGAATATATTGATGCGCTTAAATTTCAGAAGATAGGATTGGTTACAAATAAAACAGGAGTGCTATCAAACGGGAATCTTTTATATGAAGAACTTCTGAAAAAAGGACTGGATGTAAAACTAATTTTCACCCCGGAACATGGCTTTAATATTAATTCAGAGGCGGGGAAGATAATTAAGGATTCAAAATCTCCCAACAGGGAAATAAATTTATATTCGCTTTATGGAGAGAATAAAAAACCCAGGAAAGAATATTTAAAAGATATTACCGTTTTGATATATGATATTCAGGATGTCGGCGCAAGATTTTATACTTATATTTCGACTTTGTACTATGTTTTACAGGCTGCAGCTGAAAATAATATCACAGTTTTTATTCTGGACAGACCAAACCCGATTACAGGAGAAAAAGTAGACGGACCGGTTATAACGGACAGTTTGAGATCATTTGTTGGAATTGTTCCTGTACCAATTCAATATGGGATGACGGACTGCGAGCTGGCGTGGATGATGTCGAAGGAAGGATGGCTCGGGAAAAATCTTGAAGCACGAACAATTTTTGTAACGATGAAATACTGGGACAGGAAATCATTCTATAATGATTATAATTTAAAGTGGCTACCTCCCTCCCCTAATATGCCGGATGTTGAAACTGCTGAAATTTATCCAGGAACCTGCCTGCTGGAAGGAACTAATATTTCTGAAGGGAGAGGCACAGTCAGGCCTTTTTTAACCATAGGTGCCCCTTTTATTGATCCTGAAGACTTGATAGACAAACTTGAACATTACGAATTGAAAGGAATAAAACTATTACCTTTACAATTCACTCCAAAAAAAATTCCGGGAATTTCTGAAAATCCTAAATATGAAGGTGAACTATGTAATGGACTTTCACTTAAGATTACAGACAGGAATAACTTTAAGCCGGTGGAATTTGGTATTAAATTAATTTCAGCGTTAAGGGAACTTTATCCGGACAACTTTAAGTTTACAGATTATTTTGACAAACTAAGTGGTGATGCTTCTATAAGAGAAAATATATTAAATGGTGTCTCTCCAAAAAAAATAATAGAATCCTGGGCAATCGAAATAAATGAATTCAAAAATATCAGGAATAAATATCTACTTTATTAAAAGGACTATATGATGAAATCTATAATTGCATTTTTTTTCGCAATAATTTTATTAACAGGCTGCAGTAAGAAATCTGAGGAACCTAAAGTAAATGATGCTACAAAATACCAGGTTGATACAACCGATGTAAAAACAATACCTGTCGATAATCCTAATGAGTCTTTTAATCTGGATTACAAATTGGCTGTCGGTAAAACATATCATTACAGGTTAACCAATACTACTTCGGAAATCCAGACAATTACAACTGATTCAACTATTCAGAGTAATGTAAAACAAACCATTGTTACACTGATTGATCTGTCTCCCGCTTCTGTTGATAAAGACGGCGTAATAGAAATTAATTGCATGATAACCGGGGTAAAACTTAATGCCAATGCGAACGGGAATGAATTTAGTTATGAATCCGGTGTGACAAAAGACAGCATTGAAATTAATAAATTCGCTGAATATGAATCATTGATAAATTCCGAACTTGGAATAAGAATTACAAAAAATGGCGAGATATTAGAGATTTTCAGAACGGATAAAATACTGGATAAGTATTTAAGAATTAAAGGACTGGCTGATTCTATCAATGCTCAACAGAGAGATCAGCTTAAAAAAAATATGGTAATAGGTGCACTGAATCCGCTGTTTTATCAGGTATTCAGGAAAATGCCGGAGAAACAAATGGCAAAGGATTCCACCTGGTTCTACAAACAGCCGGCAGCAAAGATGATGGTTTTTGATGTTCAAAACACCAATACGTATAGGATACTGAATGTTGAAAAATACGGAGATTCAAAACTTGCTGTAATTGAAGGGGGAATGGAAACTAAGATTACCGGCAATAATAAAACAACTCAACAGGGTGTTACATATAACTTTTCAAAACCCGAAACCAATGCCGGAGGCAAAATTTATTTTAATGTAACCGATGGTTGTATTCAGAAATCAAAAACTTACACTAATGCAAAAATAAATTATTCTATGGTAGCAAAAACTCCACAGGGCACACAAAAAGGAGTTAAGACTGAGGACATTCGGAACAGTTATCTACTTGAAAGGCTGTAAAAATTAAAAGGGATGACTAATTTCTATAACTGTCATTCCGGACTTGATCGGGAATCTGGTAATTGTTTAAAGATTCTGAAATAAATTCGGAATCACAATTTATTTGATATGGCTGGAATAGAAATTAGTCTTCCGGATAAATTTGGTAATTATTTCTAAAAGGACTAAAGCTTAACAAATTCACTTTATCATTTTTACTATAACTTTACTCCCCTCAACACGAATTACTTTCAGCTTGCTTCCCTGCTGCACGTAATCTCCATCAGCGATTACATCTACTTTTTCACCTCGAATTTCAGCCATTCCCGCAGGACGCAAAGTAGTCAACGCTTTTCCTTCTTTACCAACTAATTTATGCAGCGAATTAGAAGATACAAATCCCTTGGTTGCCTGCTCATCATCAGCAAGGATAAGTTTATTAAATGTATTCGATTTAGGAAGAAACCGGACTATGAAATAAATAATTACAACCGAAATTAAAAGTGTAATTCCAAGCTGCACGATAGCCATTGACAACTGATCCGAATCTATAAATGGAAGGCTGGTACCAATCAATGCCATGAACAAAGATGCAAAAATCAGCACAATGCCCGCAATGCCTGCAACTCCAAAACCTGGAATAACAAATATTTCAAGCGCAAGTAAAATAATTCCGACAACAAAAAGTAATATGTCAAGCCCGGAAGCAAGATCTAGTATATATGAAGAACCAAAGAAGAGTGCAAGCGCAATTACACCGGCAGTTCCGGGTAAACCCCAGCCCGGAGTTTTTATTTCAACAAACAAACCTACAAAACCTATCATCATTAATATGGAGGATATAATTGGGTTGTTCAAAAACTTCACAACATCTTCGGCCCAGTTTGACTGTACATCAATTACCTGTGCACCCTGGAGATCAAACTCTTTCAAAACATCGTTCAACTCGGCTGCGGTTGTATCTGCAATACCATATTTAATGGCTTCTTCTGTAGTTAGAGTAATTAATTGGGTGCTGTCCACAACTCCCGGCACTACAATTCTTTCATCCACCATGCCCTGGCAGATATCAACCGGCCTGCCATTTTTTTCGGCTACAGATCTCATTTGCCCGCGCATAAATGATTGATACTTTTCACCAACTTTTTGGCCTGAAGCATCTACAACCGTTGCCGCCCCGATTGATCCACCCTGCACCATCACAATTTTTTTATTTGCGAGCGCGATAAAGGCCCCTGCCGAAATAGCCCGGTGATCGATAAATGCTATTGTTAAAATTTTGCTTGACACAATTGCGTCCACTATCTGAACAGCCGCATCCACTCGACCGCCGAGCGTATTAATTTTAAAGATTATTGCATCTGCATTTTCATTGTGTGCCTCTTTAATTATCCGCGTAATATATGGCGCAAGTCCAAGATCAATTTCAGATTCAATATGGGCAAGGAAAACCTTTTTCTGTTGTGGATATAAATTAATGCAGCTAATAAAAATTATGACTGATAATATTCTGTAGATGTGTTTCACTTTATCGCCTCACGGGTTGGGTAATAATATCATTAGAAATATACATTACTTTTATAAAAAGTGCTATTTCAAATTTAATTTTGAACCCTTTCTTCTTCGGATAGTTTATTTAAAAGTTAACTCAGCAATAACGGGAAAATGATCGGAAGGATAATGATCGTTGAATTTATCAGAAATAGTTTCGTGCGTTTTTACATTAATTCCATTACTTACAAAAATATAATCAATCGGCCCAGTTGCAGGTTCTGCTAATTTAAATCCATTAAAGGTCCCCTCCGGCCCCTTGTGCGGCGATTCCGAAATATTTTTGGAGTCATAAAAATCATATTTAATTTTTTGCCTGTAAAGAGCAGTAATAATTTCATACGGTTTATCGGAAGGGGTAGAATTAAAATCTCCTGTTATAATTACAGGTTCCCCGCTGCAAATGGACTTTATTTTTTCCATTATCAATTCGGCACTTTTTAATCTTGCGGTTACTCCTATATGATCGAAATGTGTATTAAAGACATAGAATTCTATTCCTGATTCCTTCACTCTGAATTTACCCCACGTTACAATCCGGTTGCAAACCGCATCCCAGCCAAGTCCCGGTTTGCCAGGTGTCTCAGAACACCAGAAAGTATCTGATTCAAGCATTTCAACTTTTTTTCGATTAAAAAATATTACAGAATATTCACCTGCTTGCTTACCGTCATCTCTTCCAATACCAGTCCAGCCAAATCCTTCAAGATTACCTGCAATGTAATCAAGCTGATTTTTTAAAACCTCCTGAGTCCCGATAATATCAGCTTTATATAATTTTATAAGCCGCAAGAGGCTTTCTCTCCTATGGAGCCAGCCGTTTTCTCCGTCATCCGGATTATCGTACCTGATATTGAAAGTCATAACTTTAATACCACGGTCATTATCTTTACCAGTGCCGGTAAACATAATAATTGAAATGAAAATCACTCCCGCCAGCAGAATTCTGTTTTTCATATAAATCTTTCCGGCTTCAATTAATATTTATATTCTTCTCTAACCGGACTGAAAATATCCAGAACCTTTGCAGGTTCATCAAAAGTTTTTGCATCGTGCATCACATTTCCCGGAATTAAATATGTGTCCCCTGTTTTTAACATCCTGGTTTCTCCATCAATTGTCAATTCCATCTTGCCTGAAATCACTGTACCAGATTGTTCGTGCGGATGGTTGTGAGACGGAATAACAGAATTGGGCTCCAGATTTACCTGTGACAACAACATCTCCTTTCCCCAGAAGGTTTTGATTGTCACTCCGGGCAATAGTTCTTTAGATTTTCTGTTTTCAAAATCGCAGAAATATTCCATTTGAAACTCCATTTTTAAAATATCTATGGAATAATAAAAAAATTAAATCCAAACACATCTTCATTATACAATTTCCAATGAGATTTCTCAACAACATTTTGATTAATTATTACAATTTAATTATCGGGTTTTAAAATAATACCTTGTTGTAATTTATATTTAGTATCTACAAAGAAATTTAATCCAATTATCACTAATTTAATAAATCAATCTTTTCAGGAGATTTAATGGCAAGATCAGTTTTAGCTGTTCTATTAGGTTTTGCGACAATAATAATACTGAGCGGATTGGCATTAAATTTTACTTCGAATTTATTGCTAAACCAATCCGGTGAGCCGACAGCATTATACCTGGTAGTTAATGTCCTTTATAGCGTTATTTTTTCTATGGCGGGAGGGTTTGTTACTGCAAGTATGCCCGCATTAAATCCTCGTAAAAACGTTGCCTTCCTCGTAATCATCGTATTTGTTCTAGGAATTGCTTCGATATTACTTACCTGGGGAACCTGGCCGATATGGTATGCTTTGCTTTTATTACTGGTTGGTCCGATGTCAGTTATGACAGGCGGACATATTAGAGCCAACCAGAAAGAGAAATAAATTTATAAATTAGCCAATTCTTTAAAATAAAAAGGCGTCCTGGTAACTAAGACGCCTTAAGCAATTACGATTAGCAAAATTATTTTAGAATCAAATGCCCCAGTTTATCTCTCTTTGTTTTAAGATATTTTTCGTTATTCTCATTTGGCAGAATTTCGATTGGTATTCTTTCAACGATATCGAGTCCATATCCTTTTAAACCAACAACTTTTCTTGGATTATTTGTCAGCAGTTTGATTTTCTTTACACCCAGATCAACCAGTATCTGTGCACCGATTCCGTAATCTCTTAAATCAGGTTTGAAACCAAGTGCTTCATTTGCTTCAACAGTGTCCTTCCCTGCTTCCTGTAACTTGTACGCTAGTATTTTATTAGTCAAGCCGATACCTCTTCCTTCCTGCCTCATATAAACAAGAACGCCCGAACCATTTTCTTCAATCATATCCAGCGCAGCATTTAGCTGATCGTGACAGTCGCATCTCAATGAATGAAATACATCACCTGTTAGACATTCTGAATGCATTCTTACCAGCACTGGCTCATCTGGCGAAACATTCCCTTTAACAAGTGCAATTTGTTTCTTGCCATCGAGCGAACTTTTATAAAGATGAAGCTTAAAGCTGCCGTGTTCGGTAGGGAAATTAATGTCTGTAATTTTTTCGATTAATTTTTCACTCTGGAGCCTGTATTTAATCAAATCTTTTACGGTAAGTATTTTTAATCCGAATCTCTCTGCAATCTCAATTAATTCGGGGACGCGGGCCATTTCACCATTTTCTTTAAGAATCTCACAAAGCACTCCTGCGGGTTTCATCTTTGCGAGCCTGCAAAGATCAACGGCAGCTTCAGTATGACCGGCACGCCTCAAAACGCCTTCATTGAATGCGCGCAGCGGAAATATGTGCCCGGGTTTCGCAAAGTCTTCAGCTTTAGAATTTTTATTAATCAGTTTTTTTATTGTAAGCGCCCTGTCAGCCGCGGAGATTCCTGTAGTAGTACCATCAATTGCATCAACGGTTACTGTAAATTGTGTACCGTGCAAAGCAGAATTAGAATCGACCATTAAAGGAAGGCCAAGTTCGTCGAGCCTTTTACCATTTAAAGCTGCACATACCATTCCCCTACCGTGTGTAACCATAAAATTGATTATATCGGGAGTCACATACTCTGCGGCACAAATAAAATCCCCTTCATTCTCGCGATCTTCATCATCCACTACAATTATTACTTTGCCCTGTTTAATTTCTTCAATTGCTTCTTCTACCGAACAAAACATTTTATCATCTCATTTTTATTTTTCAATCAGTTTAGCATCAAACTACATAGTTATTCAAAACCTTAAGTGATTTTATGCACTGTGCTATTACAATAGTGCTAAATTTTCCTATTTAAGGACCTGGGATATTGCACTTCTATCAAATTTCAATTTTAATTTGTCATGTACTTCCAGAAGGACTGTTTTTTCATCAAGTCCTGCAATTGTACCGTGCAACCCGCCGCTTGTAACAACTTTGTCGCCTTTCTCAATATTTGAAAGCATTTTAGTCCTTTCTTTTGAGCGCTTCTGCTGTGGCCTGATTATCATAAAATAAAAAATGACAAATATAGCACCGAACATTATTATGGTGCTGACTAAATTTCCGCTTGAATCTCCTCCACTCGGTGGAGCCATTGCCAAAAGTGATTCCAAATTATTCCTCCATAGGATTATTTACGTTTATTGTTACTTCTTTAATTTTTTCTTCCTTCCAGTCTTTAAATGTTCCCTCAATTATTTTTTTTCTCGCATCCTTTACAAGGTTAAGATAAAAATGCAGGTTGTGAATACTGCCAAGTTCGAGAGCAAGAATTTCTTTTGCTATGTACAAATGCCTTAAATATGCTTTTGAATAATTTTTGCAGGTGTAACAATCACAATTTTCATCAATCGTTGTAAAATCATCTTTATATTTTGCATTTCTCATCGAAATTACGCCGCCTGATGTAAACAAATTTGCATTCCGGGCATTCCGGGTCGGCATTACACAATCGAACATATCAATGCCTCTATCGATAGCTTCCAGGATATTTTCAGGCCTGCCGACTCCCATTAAATATCTTGGCTTTTCTTGAGGCATAAAATCAGTCGTAAAATCCACAAGCTCATACATTACATCAGCAGGCTCACCAACTGCGAGACCGCCAATTGCATATCCGTCAAAATCCATTTGAACGAGATCTTTTGCAGATTCTTCCCGCAAATCTTTATAAACACTTCCCTGAATTATGCCGAAAAGAAACTGCCTGTGCCCGTATAAAGAATTTGAATTTTCAAAAGCTTCTTTATTTAATATTGCCCAGTCAGAAGTAAGATTCTTAGAATGTTTTGCGTATTCGTATTCGCAGGGATACGGAGTACATTCATCAAGAACCATCATTATATCCGAACCGATGCTTCTTTGAATTCCAATAACTTTTTCCGGTGTGAAAAAATGTTTCGATCCGTCAAGGTGCGATCTGAATTCAACTCCATTTGATTTAATTTTTCTCAGTTCAGAAAGACTAAAAACCTGGTAGCCGCCGCTGTCTGTTAGAATTGGCTTATTCCAGTTGATGAATTTATGCAGACCGCCGGCTTTTTCAAGAATTTCTGTACCGGGGCGTAAATAAAGATGATAAGTATTTGAAAGAACAATTTGAGCCTTGATATCACTCTCAAGGTAACTCTGGTTAACAGCTTTAACAGTTCCCTGTGTCCCAACAGGCATAAAAATCGGGGTTTCGACAACGCCATGATCGGTTGTAAACTCGCCTGCCCGCGCTTTTGAGTGCTTATCCTCAACCAAAATTTTTATATTTAACAAATTTACCTATAAAGCAGTGAGAAATCAATTTAATTACAGGACTACAAATTTACGGGAAAAATAGATCAACCGAAAACTATTTAGCTGTAAGCCTTTACAGATTATTCACTTTAAATGGATGTATTTTAGCGAAATGATAAAAAAAGAGGATGGAAGACATCAAACTGCCAGCCATCCTCTAGTATTATGAGGCCTGATTTTTATAACTTTTATTTTTTCATCAGGTCATCAATTGCTTTTTGAAGTCTCTCTTTTAGTCCCTGGTTGGGTGTTATTTCTTTCGCTTTTTCATAATTCTCACTTGCCAGCTTATAGTTACTTAATTCTGAATAAGCATTACCCAACCCAAGGTATGCTCTTAAGGAATTTGGATGAAGCTCTAAATTCATATTAAATATTTTTATAGCCCCTTCATAATTTTCCGATGAATTGTATTGATTTCCAAGTTTGTTCAAATCATTTTCTGTTGCCAGTTCCATCGCTTCTTCTTTAATTTTTTTTGCTTCATCACCTTTACCCATTTTCATTAATATTTCAGATTTGGTATAAAGATTACCGAAACTTTTCCCCCTTTTTATTGATTCATCAACCCAGTTCAAACCCTGCTCAATATCGTAAGCATTCTGAAGACAATAATTTGCTGCCTGCAAATAATCATCGGAATAAAATCCCGCAAGGCCGGTTAATTCCTTTTTCATATTATCTACTACAACTTTATTTACATCAACTTCTACTGTAAAGGGAATTTTTAATTTTTCCCATGTTAGTGAAACAACAACTGAACCCGGTTTTGGATCATCAAATGAATACGTTAATGCTTCTGTGAAATTAGCTGTTTGTGGCTTTACATTTATCCTTAATGCATCCAGATCATTATCATAAAAAAAACTTCCCCAGGCATCACTGTTTTTATTGAATATCAATGTCCATTCATTTTCCCCCGGTATAGCGTGGAAACCATATTTACCGGCAGGAATTTCCATCCCGTTTATTTTCACGGGATCTGAAAATTCAATTATTGTATTTTCATTTGCACCTGCACGCCATACCTGGTTATAAGGCACCAATCCTCCCCAGATTTTTCTTTCTTTAACAAGAGGACGGTGATAATCGACTGTGATTTTTGTAAGTCCAATTGTCTGAGAAATTGTTGCAGCCTGGCTTAATTCCGGAGTAGTTAATGTTGGCTGAGCTTTTATAATTACAGCAAAAAACAACAAAATGAGAGATAAAAGCGCCATTCTCCCTGTTTTCATATTTTCTCCTTTTTTTGAATGCAAAAAGATAAAAAACAAAATAAGTGAGTCTTACATATTTGTGATGAATGGTTTGGCTACAGGAAATTCAAATAAATCGATCTTTTTCTTCGGGTGATGGAAGCCTGCACGATTCTTTCTGGCCAAAAATGCTGTAACGATTTTTGGCTACAAAATCATAAATAAAATCACGCAGCGGTTTCGGAATAATGATAAAGGCATAGAGGTAAGCCCACAATCCGGGAAGCTTTTTGACAATCCTTAAAGCTGCTGAAGACCTTGTAAAACATCTATTATTTTCAACAAATATTACAGAATCAACGCCTTCAGTTTTTTCGCGAAAATTATCCAATATTTTATTGCCGGAATTAGTCTGCAGGGCTGCAAATTTAAATATTTTTTTTTTATCCCGTTTAATTATAAAATCTACCCAGAAATTGCAGAAGTTACAGACTCCGTCAAACAGGATTATATTTCTATTTTGTGGTGAATTTTCATTAGCGGAATGTTGCGGGCTATTCATTACTTGCCGTTAATTTTACAAGGTCGACTTTAACCTGCGAGGCACGTGCAATAAGTATTGTAAAATTATTAACCTGGATTGTCTCACCCTGTGCCGGTATTCTGCCTGTACGAGATGAAATATAACCTGCTATAGTTTCGTAATCACCCAGTGGAATTTCAAGATCATATTTTTCATTTATGTAATCGATCTCAACTTTCCCGCTTATCAGGTAGGTTCCCGGTGCAACTCGTCTGCAGATTTCTTCTTCAACGTCATATTCATCTTTGATTTCGCCGAAAAGTTCTTCAATTATATCTTCAACTGTTACTATTCCAGCGGTTCCACCGAACTCATCAATTACTATAGCAATTGAAACCTGCTTGTTCAAAAGTTCGTTGAGCATTTCAAAACTCTTTTTTGTCTCCGGAACAAATATAACTTCGCGCATTATGCTCTGCAGATTTTGTGGAGATTTGAAAATATCGTAAGCAAGAATAATCCCCTTAATGTTATCGAGATTTCCTTCATAGACTACAAGTTTGGAAAAGCCGGATTCAATAAAAACATCCAGCGATTCTTCTATAGTCTGGTTGATTTCCACTCCAACAATTTCTGTTCTCGGGCGCATTGCTTCATGAACTTTTTGTTCCGATAGCTCAAACACTCTGCTGATAATATCGCTTTCTTTTTTATTTACTTCGCCCGCTTTATGACTTTCCTGCACCAGGTATTCAATATCTTCTTTGCTGAATAAATTTCCAATACTTGCGCTTTTTAAAGTTGAAGACTGGGTAAGCAGTGAAGAAATTGAAGATAAGAGTTTCACAACCGGGTAAATGATAATGGATATAATCCTGATTGGAATAGCTGTAAAATAGACAGCACTGTCAGCCAGTTCCCGAGCAAAATATTTTGGAATTAGTTCCCCGAAAATCAACAAAGCAAAGGTAGAAATTAATAAAATCCCGAGGTCATTAATACCAAAGAGTGAAGCTAAAAATACAGTGCTTATTGATGCAAAAGCAACATTAACAATATTATTGCTTATTAAAATTGTTGAAAAAAAATCCTGCTGATGATTCATAAAATGTAATGCGCTCTGGGCAGCAAGATTATTTTTGCGGGCTTTTATTTCCACCTTAATTTTATTTGCAACTACAAAAGCTATTTCAGAACCGGAAAAAAATCCGCTTATTATTATCAGCAGTATTAATATTATAACGTCACTATTCAATTTTATAACTTATTATTTTGTAATAATTTAGTAAAAATATCTGTTAAATTTTGATTGTTATAATATATAAATAATATGATTAAATTTCTTTATGAAATAGGCAGTTAAATGTTATGTAAAAAAGTCTCAAATATTAAATTCAATAGCTGAACTGACTCCTCTTAATGTTTGGTAATTATTTGGAAAAATAGAACTAAATAAATAATTACTTTTTCCTTTTTTTATTAATTTCTTTTTGCATATTTTTATAAGCATCCCCTCTTATAGAGATCAAAGTAATCATTTTAAAACTTAATTTTTTATTAAGGAGGCAATGGTAATGACTAACACACAAATAGCACAGGCAGTTTATCAATTTTTTGGAGAAGGGAATGTTCCTGCGATCCTGGATTAGCTGACAGATGATATTAAATGGACTTGTCCGGGACCGACTGAGATACTTCCTTAAGCACGGGTCTACAACGGGAAACAAGAGGTAGTAGATTTTTTCAAGCTAATCCATGAGAACAAAGATTTTCCAAAATTTGAGCCAAGAGAATTTATTGCAGAAGGCAACAAAGTTGTCGCGCTAGGGTACTGGGATGCAAAGTCAAAGAAAACTGGTAAGCCTTATTCCGGGCACTGGGCTATGGCATTTTATTTTAGAGGTGGAAAAATATACGAGCACAGAGAATATTATGATAGCTATGGAGAAGCAATGGCTTCAAAGAGCTAAAATAGATTCTCCTGGAATTGAAGGCCCATGTCGATTAATGCAACATCGGTTTTATTTTTAGGTTTAGAAATGGCAAGATGTTCTGAAAATGAAGGTGCTTCACCAAGCTCAAAATCAATATCATCTTTTACTTTGTTGTTAATAGATCCTTATTCACCGTCCTTCATTACCGTCTAAAATAAAAATACAGCTAACATTAAGCGTATAATGGTGTTGCTGCTAAACCGCCGCCTAAACTTACCCGACTGAGTTTCCACCTTCACTGAAATTCCGATGGACACGTTAACAAATGCGAGACAATAAACTTATTTTATTTCTTCTTTTTTAATTAAATTTTATAAATACAGGTTTTTGCAATTCGATTTTCATTCCCTGGATGTTTTTTACTATTTCTTTCATTTCATCAAGACTCTTTGGCGGACTCTTTTTAAACTTTTCAAGACTTTCCTTATTTCTAAGTAATTTGCTGAGATCCAAATCGACTAAGGTAACCTCCGAGCTATCTACATAGGAAGCATTGGTGCTGACTATATTCCCCTGCAGCTGCAGGGATATTTTTATTCTCATACCATCCATCATTTTTACAATTTTATCACCCAAAGGCTGATTTTGATTACTCTTGTCATTGTTCTCGTTCGTTTCGGATTCTTCTTTCATAGGGACATCAGGCCTGTTTATGACAAGTTCTGCGACATTACCGGGTTTAAATCGGAATGAGAAGTAATCGTTCTCAACTTCACTCTTACCTTCATCTAGCTCAACTTTTTTATTAGGATTAGTATCCATTCGTAAGTTGTTTATATCCTTAAAAGAATAAACAGCTGTGTATCCTTCCCAGCCATCCTCACTAACCTCTTTACCTGTAACAAACTTTACTCCTTCACCGTATTCTGAAGCTTTGTTTCTTAGTTCGTCCTCCTTGAACAGCTTAAACTCCTTTTTCCCCCCCGATGAATCGGACATAGAATTCATAAATTGGTTCATCATTTGAACAACCATGCTACTCATCATAATTTTTTCTTCAATAGTTCCGCTTCCGTCTTTGTTTAGTTTAACGGTTGTATCGACCTGGAGACAACCTGTAAACAATGTAACAGGTAATAATAACACTAAAAAAATCTTAAAGAATTTCATCTCTCACTCCCGTCAATGAATAATATTACAACTTTTTTGATGCAATTTATAATTTTATATTACTTTTACTAAAAGCCGGTCAATTCAAAAGTTTAAAAGGACAAAAACAGTAATAATTAAATTTTTTAGAAAAAGTCACTTTAAATTATCTTCATTGCCTAACGCTGTTTCTGCTAACCGGCCTGCCCGGCGAAGTCCGTAGGACGAAGACGGGAACAAGGAAGCCGAGTAAAACACAAATGCCAATGATTAAGCCGTAGGTGCTTATCTTTCTCGTAAGCACCGAAGGCAAGTTAATTAATTAGAACAAAAACTTAGAACAAAATGCCAAACAAAAATAAAACGCCAATAATTATAAAATCGCCGAACTAAAATGGCGGTCGGTGTTGAGGCGCTGGTTATACCGTTTTTTGCTTTATTTAACCACAGCCTATGTAACCAAAGCATTTTCTTTGACCAATCATATAGTAAATAAAGATTTCTTTTAAAATAAATATCATCTTTTAGGTTTCGTTTGTGACCAGTGAGAACTTATTAGCTTCCAATCCCCTTCAATCAGTTTGTATACTTCAGTTGTATTAAAATATTCTTTGCTATCGTCCTTCATAAATCCAATAAAGTTGAAAGTAAGAATGCCAACATCCCCATGCATTTGAACCTGAGGATCAAGCAATTCATAATCGGGAAAGCTGAATGTCCCGTTAAAAGCGGCAATCCAGTCATGAAAATCTTTTTTACCTGTACAGCGTTTTTCCAAGCCGGGATCAAAATAAGTTATTTCTTCGGCGGCAGATTCAATGAATCCGAATGTATCGCCGGTTATCCAACGATCTAGAATTGCTTTTTCTTTTGCAATTATTATTTCTTGGGGTGCCATTTGTGTTGAATCTCCTTTTTAATAATAGAAATCAGAATTATTTGCTGTAAGTATTGTTGATGAGATTTCGACTATAAAAATTATTACAGACAATTTTTAAATAAACATATCTCTCTCACTGTTTTTAATGGAATGTGTATTGACTCGCCTTATTTGTTAATTTTATGTCAATTCTTATTTACTTCTAAACGGTATAAATATACACATGTACTGAACTAATTAATTATATCTAATGCAAAAAACAAGAATTATTTTCGTGAATAACACAATTTAATCCAAAAAATATTCTATTGTTATACCTCAGTACAAAAACATCACACTATAATTATACTTGAATTTTTGTATCTCTCAAAGACTCCCCTAACAGAAATGCTTCAGCAAAAGAATGTTAGGTTTATAAGAATAAGACGCAATAACTATTTACCAAGCGGTAGGAATTAATTATTTAATAACAGAATACATCGCTTAACAACAAAAAAATTTTATATTTTTACCCGGTAATATTCCCTGACAGGAGATGAAAGAGTCAGGACAAGAATCAGCAGGCCTTCAATTCCGTAAATCAATTGTAAAGGAGGAACAGGTTTATAACCGATAATTAATATTTCTACTCCAATCCAGATTATAATTGCCATACCTAAAATCATTGTTGATGCCCACGCCCAGCTTCGTTTGAGCCACAATCCGTATAAAACTAATAATGGATATATTCCCAGCAGAATCAGAAGAATAAGGCCGGGAAGCATGTAATCATTAAAAGGAGAATTGTTAAGCCATTCAAGCGGAATTTTAAGTGATTTCCCTGACGGCTCTAAAACCAGGCCGGTGCCTCCTACAATCCCGCTCAAACTCTGGATAAGTATTAACAATACCACAATGTTTACAGCATTCGGGCGCTTATTTATAATTTCCATCTAACAAAACCTTTTATTTAATTTTACTGCGTCCATTTCGTAAATAATTATAAATGCTATTCCTGGGTTTAAAAGCAAATTGCCGGACATTTTAAATTTTTAAATAGTTATTTGCCACCTGCCAATTGCAGCTTTTTATTATTTAAGAGTATAAGAACCAGTCCTGCAATTCCCGCTACAATCAATCCAAGATCCTCGTAAACTTTAATATTCAATGCAGCAGACATACCTACTATTGACCAGAGAAAAGGAATTGCAACTAAATAGACCGGGACTTTTTTAACTGCCCAGAGGAGAATTCCAAAAGTAAAAATTGTAGTAGGGCACGGTAATCCGAATGTCGGGTTGTCGGGATAAGTATGGCCAAGAATCATCCCCAGCACCGGGTAGATTACCAGGGCGTACAAAATAAATACCGTTCCCGTAATTGCGGCAGGGCTGTTCTTAAAACTGAAAGAAAGGTCGCTTTTTATTACACCGCTATAAATGAAAATCAATCCCTGCAAAACAAAAAATATTGCAAAAATATTTGCAGCAGGATTTATCCTTGTAAAAAAGATATAATGATACACAACACCCATCCATAGCCATAAAGCAGCAAGGCCATAACTTATTAGTTTATCTGAATATTGCATTTTAAATACGGCTAGTATAATTATGGCAAGTGCTAAAATGTTAAGGATAATCTGTGCAGGAAATACGCTTGTGTTATACTCCCTGAGAATTTCAAAAAATTCTTCAATTGAAAATGGAAGATTCATTTTACTATCCCCCTGTTATTAATTTAATGTTCCATTCTCTTCTTCAAAAACGTAAAAAAAATATAAATGAATTTCAACTAAACGAAAAACGAAATATGCCCTGGTTCCACTGAAGGCGAATAATTTGAGTTTGTCATTCTGAATTTATTTGAGAATCTTTTTTAGTTAATCCCGAGAGATTTTAAATCGTTTATCCAGGTACCTAGCAGGTTTAATTCTTCTTTACCAATTACATCAATCTCAATCAGCTTGTTGTAGCATTTCACCAGGTTTTCGTAAATGTTTTCCTTTCCATTTTTCAATTTGAGATCGGAAAGTTCCTTGCAGATTTTAAGATTATTTAAATAGCCGGCAGTTTCATCCTCAAAATCTTTCATCAGGTTATGATCGTTTCTTTTCTGTCTCACTGTAGGCGAGTGATAATAAATTCCCCAATCACATTCCCACGCAATTCGCTGTGCAACAAAGCTGCGCCATATATCTGTCATCCTGAAACTGCAGTAGGAAGGTAAATACAATAAAGGGAAAGCATCCCTGAACCAATAGGTGTTCTGGCTGTTAAACGGCGCCCAGGAATTTTCCCCGAGTACCATGTCCTTCCCGGTTTCAAAATTTACAGGCAGTGGATATGTCAACCTGTAAACAGCGTCCACATCCGGGTTATCGTCCGCAAGCCCCTGCTGAACAGGGCAGTCGGCAAAACCTTTTTTTGCTGAATTCAATCCAGGCTGGGGTTCGTTTAACTTTTCAAGCGGAAATCCGCGCGGCCAGATCTTTTTATCCGTAAAATACTTCGGCACATTTATCCAGCCTGCATCCTTAAATATTTTTGAATTCACTTCCCTCTTTCGTTCATTCCAGAATGAATCAAAAGGGATGTTATCGTCGTCTGTTTCAAGAATATTTTCCGAGCCGTTTTTTATCGCTATAAGGTAACCGAGATTTTTCCTTGAATAATGTTTAACAGGAGTGAGTTTTGCTAATTCAAAAGGAAGTTGAATCTGGCGTTGGACGCTCCAGAAATCACAGTTATCAATTTTAAATTCTTTTGGAGATTTTGTATCGCCGATAAGTATGAAATTGTAATTATGCCTGGCGGAATCCGCTGCGATTTTATTTAGTATCGGATGTTTATCATCTGCGATTGATGTGATAACTAAAGATTTTTTATCCGCCATTAATTTAAACCAGTTTTTTTAATTCTTTTTTTATTTCTTCAAAATCTACATCAGGCTTGTAATCAAAATCCCTTTCAGCTTCGGTAATTTGACCGGCAATATCTTTATGAAATTTCCCGGCCGCGTGAATTGTGGGATTCAATTTGCCAAACCAGCCTATCATTAGGTCTAAAATACTAAATAATTCACAAAAGAGATTTGGAATGTGAAAAGGTCTAGAATTAACACCAAGACCTTCCGCAATATTTTTATAGATTTCGTTTACTGTTTGTTCAGGATTTTTATTCCCGATCCAGTACCATTTTCCGAGAGTTTCTTTCCTTTTTTCAGCTTTTAGAAATGCCTGTATGGTGTTATCTACATGCGAGATGCTTCTAAAGTTTTTTCCGTTCCCGAATACAATTTGTCTTTTCCAGTAAAATGAACGGAGAAAATCCTTATTTCTATCAGGCATAAAAGGTCCAAAGAACCAGAATCCTCTCAGGGCTGTACCATCAATTTTTCCTTCAGCGGTTTTATCGAGGATATATTTTTCGGCCAGGTATTTCGATTTACCGTAATTTTTATATGGATCAGGTTTTGTTTTTGAAGTAAATATTCGTTCATTCTTCCCGTAACCGCAAACGCTGTCGGTACTCATAAATAATAATCTTCTAATTCCCAGTTCAATGCATACATCAACTAAATTTTTTGTCCCTTCATAGTTTACATCATAAAAAGTCTTAATGTTTTTAGGGTATATTACACCTGCAAGATGATAAACGGATTTCACATTTTGTAAAGCATCAATTAAACTTTCTTTATCTGTTATATCTCCGTAGACTATTTCAAAATTATCGGGAAGTGAAATCAGGTCTTTAAATTTAGGCTGGACCAGTAGACGAATTTTTCTATTTATCGCATTATTGCCAAACCTGTCTCCATTCATAAAAACATCAATCATCCTGTTCCCGAGCCAGCCTGGAAATCCTGTTATAAGTAAGACATCATCTTCAGCATAGTTTGTCCTGACAAGATCAGGATTTTCTTTTTGCAGCAGGTCATTTGTCCCTGTCAACCTTTTCCTTTCCTCAAATACAGCTTTAGCCATGGTTTCTTCTAGATCCGGAATTTTGTACCCAATTTCTTTTTCAGCTTTTTGGGAATCATACCAGCTGTAATTATTTATCACAGCTTTCACATAATTCGGATCAACGGGAGAATTTTTACTTAGAAGCATTTTTGCAACCACTGAACCTAAGTATATTATCCATTTAGGGATGTAGAAAAAAGGCGGCTTGTGACCGGAAAGTCCGGCAAGTTTTGAATAAAAATCTTTGAAAGTAATGTTTACTCCGGCGGCTACAAATTTTTCATTTGGTTTACCTTTAGTCAAAGAATTAAAATGTGCCCTGGCAACTTCTTCAGCAGATGTGATTGAAATCCCACCGCCAAAATAAAACGGTTGTCCATTCTGAAGATATTTAAAAATCAGTTCGTGCGGTGGCGTCATTTTAGGATTATTTCCTCCTACTACCCAGGAAGGATAAATTCTCCTTATGTCAACTGAACCCGATTTAATTTTTTGTTCAACATAATTTTCAGCAAGTAGTTTCCCTTTTACATATGGACTTTCAGCATAACTGGCTTTTGATTTTTCGTTTAACAATACTTTAGGATTGGGTGATCTGCCAAGTACAACAACTGAGCTTGTGTAAATTATAGTTTTTATTCCTGCTGTTATTGCTGTATCAATTACATTTTTTGTTAATTCAAATGTATTATTGATAATTTGTTTTTCGTTAGAAGTATCAGTTGTATTTATAGAAGCAATGTGAAACAGAATTTCTGAATCTTTTAAAATATCGCGGTATGTTGAAGGATCAAACAGGTCGGCAGCAATTGATTTTGCGCCTTTCTTCCACAGATATTTTATGTTTGAATTTTCTTTCCTGATTAATAATGTTACATCGTACCCTTCATCAAGCAGGAGCCGGGCAACGTGAAAACCTATATGTCCCGACCCTCCAGTTAAGGCTATCTTCTTTTTCATTTAACCTAAATTTCTTTCGATTGAAAAGTTATGCGCAGAAAAAAATAATACAGCAATGTAAAAATTGCATTTTTCACGGCTCCGCCGGATACACTTGGAGATGGAGATTGATAATGAATAGGGACTTCAAAAATTCTGTGTTTCCTTAATAGGTAACGTAATTCAGTCTGATAAAAATGCGCTTTGGATTTAAAGTTATACGAGATAATTTTTTCAACAACATCACGATGAAATCCCTGGTAACCAGATGTCATATCGTGAAGTCTCGTTCCCAAAAGAATATTCGCCAGAATGGTTCCAGCTTTGGAAAGTAATCTTCTTTTAAAAGGGGAATTCCACATTGATCCGCCATTTATAAAACGGCTGCCGAATGCACAATCGTTACCTTCGTTCAAAACTCGCAAAAACATCGGAACCGAGCGGGGATCGTGAGAAAGCCCGGCATCCATTTCGATAATAAGATCGTGACCACCTTCATATGCAGCACGCAGTCCACGAATGTAAGCATCAACAACATTTTTACTTTCCGGTGCCCAGACTGTAATATATCTTGGATCTTTTTCTGATAACTCGCGGCAGAGTTCGAGGGTTTTGTCTTTGGAAACTTTATCAACTACCAGGTAAACATTACCGGGATTCAATTCATTGATGACAAAATTCATCATATCAATAAATGGCACAAAATTCTTTTCTTCATTTGCCATCGGCACAACAAGTGCCCATTTCTTGTAATAAAACATTGAATTACTATATTTCCCCGATAATTTTGAAATCAGGATTTAAATAGAGATTAGAATACAGCCGTTTCTTCATACGTTCCGAAAACTTCTCTCATTTCACCGACCATTTCACCAAGAGTAACATAGTTAAGTGCAGCTTTAATCAGAACCGGCATAAGATTGGTACCGTCTTCTGAAGCTTTTTTTATCTCATCAAGACTTTCTTTAACTGCTTCCTGGTTCCTGCTCTGTTTTAATTCAGCCAGTTCCCTTTTTTGTTTCTTTTCAACTTCAGGTGAGATCAAAAGAATCGGGATATCAACTTTTTCATTTTCTTCAACAAATTCATTCACTCCAACAATAAATTTCTCTTTTCTTTCAACGGCTTTTTGATAGATATAGGCAGCATCCGAAATCTCTTTCTGAAAATAACCGGTTTCGATAGCAGGGATAACTCCGCCAAGTGCATCAATCTGATCGAAAATTTCGTTAGCTCCATTTTCCATTTTGTCAGTCAAAGCTTCAACAAAATAACTTCCACCTAAAGGATCAACCGTATTTATGACTCCTGTTTCGTAAGCAATTAATTGCTGAGTACGCAGTGCAATTTTTACAGCTTTTTCACTTGGCAGTGCAAGTGTTTCATCCATTGAATTTGTATGCAGTGATTGCGTACCTCCAAGAACACCCGCTAATGCCTGGAATGCTGTTCGGATAATATTGTTTTCCGGCTGCTGGGCAGTAAGCGTACATCCGGCTGTTTGTGTATGAAATCTTAGCCACCAGGAACGCGGATTTTTTGCGCCATATTTTTCTTTCATCCTTTTTGCGTAAATCCTTCTTGCAGCACGGAACTTAGCTATCTCTTCAAAAAAGTCGAGATGTGAATTAAAGAAGTAAGAAATTCTCGGAGCAAATTCGTCAACATCCATTCCTCTTTCTATGCAGGCTTCAACATATGCAAATCCATCTGCAAGAGTAAATGCGAGTTCCTGAACAGAAGTAGAGCCTGCTTCCCTGATATGATAACCACTGACAGATACAGGATTCCATTGTGGAACTTCATTTTTACAAAACTCAATCATATCTACAATAATTCGCATTGAAGGATGAGGAGGAAAAATATATTCTTTCTGTGCTATGTATTCTTTTAAAATATCGTTCTGCAAAGTACCGCGGAGTTTGTCAAATCCGACTCCCTGCTTTTGCGCCACAGCAAGATAAAACGCAAAGATCATTGCAGCGGGCGAATTTATCGTCATCGATGTTGAAACTTTATCAAGCGGAATTTTATTAAATAATGTCTGCATATCCTTCAGAGAAGATATTGCAACTCCGCAAATTCCAACTTCCCCTTCACTCAACGGAGCGTCTGCATCCCAGCCCATTAATGTAGGAAGATCAAATGCGACCGATAAACCTGTCTGACCATTTTTAAGAAGATAATGAAACCTGTTGTTTGTGTCCTCAGGCGAACCAAATCCGGCAAACTGGCGCATCGTCCATAATTTTCCACGGTATGTATTTGTATGTATTCCCCTTGTATAAGGATATTCACCGGGGAACCCGATATCGCTTAAATAATTTATGTTTTCAATGTCATCCGGACCGTAAAAAGGATTGACTTCTTCGCCGCTGACAGTCGTAAAAGTCATCCCGTTTGTTTTTGCCGCTTTGACTTTTTCATCAAATGCTTCTCTTCTCTTTTTATATTCCTGGTCAATCATAATAAATCCTGAGTTTTGGTTTTCAATTTATTTCTTCATTCTGATACTTAGCTTAAGATATTGTAAGAAATAATTTAAATATAATTATTCTAACTTGTTCTTCCGAACCTCCTGTCAAATTCGTCGAGCGAAATTTTTACCAGTATCGGTCTCCCATGCGGACAAACATAAGGCATCGATGTGGCAAAAAGCTGATCTATCAAAAGTCGCATTTCCCTGTCGGTTAATTTGTCTCCGGCTTTAATTGCTGTTTTGCAGGAATATGATTTTGCAATATTATCCCTGTCCTCAAGTTTTTTTTCTCTTTGATTTGTAAGATACTCGTCAATCAATTCAAGAAGAATTTTTTCTTCTGAACCCTGTTTAACATCTTCCGGAACGCCTTCAATAATTATTGAATTTTTACTGAGAAATTTAATTGCAAATCCGAGTTTGCTTAAATAATTCTGTAGTTCTTTTACAATTCCATAAGTACCGGGATCAAGAGTCATTTTTCTGGGAAATAGCAGTTGCTGGGAAAACGGCATATTAACATCGAATCTTTTTAAAGCTTTTTCGTATAAAATTCTCTCGTGTGCAACATGCTGATCAATGATCATCAATCCTGTTTTAATTTGCGATAAAATATATTTGTTGTGAAGCTGAATGATAAAAGGCGAATCAACCTCCGGAGTAATTTCGCCTTCTTCCCTGCTTACTTTGTGATACACTTCACTCTCTTCAGTTTTGTCGAATGGCATTGTAACTTTTTCAGAAGAAGCAGGAGTAATTATATCATCCTGAATTGAACTGAATATCATATCAATTTCATTATCAGTAATTCTTTTTTCACTTCCGCTTCTTTGAGTTTCAAATGCCGGTCTGTCACTGAAGTCATCTTTATTTACTTTGTTAAAGTGGTTGAATCTTAGTTTTTCGGTTTCATCAGTTACATCCGTAAACATCATTGATGGAACAAGATCGTGTGTACCGAGACTCTTTTTGATGACTGCCATTACAAAATTGTAAATGTTTTTTTCATCCTCAAATTTTACTTCAAGTTTACTTGGATGAACATTAACATCAATTTTGTGCGGATCAACTTCCAGAAAGAGAATAAAAAACGGGTAATCTCCTTTTTCAAGGATATTTTCGTACGCAGAAAAAACAGCATGGTTAATTTGCTTGCTGGAAACATAACGACGGTTAAGAAATAAATATTGCTCACCTTTGCTTTTTTTAAGCATGCTCGGTTTGCCGATAAAGCCAGTAAGACTTATATATTCAGTTTTTTCTTCAACCGGAACAAGCGCATCAAGCATATTATCCGCGAAAACTTTTTTTATCCTTTCTTCCAGGGAGCCGGCAGGATAATCGAAAGTTATTTCATCATCGTGATAAAATTTAAAATGAATTCCGGGGTAGCTCAAAGAAATTTTGTTGAACGTATCAATTATATGCCTGATTTCGGTTGCATCGGTTTTAAGAAAATTCCTCCTTGCAGGAGTGTTATAAAAAATATTTTTAACCGAAATGGATGTCCCTTTTGGATATGAGCCTTTTTCTTTAATTAAATTTTCTGAATCATCCATTCTGATTAAGGTTCCAAGTTCCTCTTCCTTGGTTTCCGTCCTTATTTCAAGCTGACTTACAGCTGCAATTGAACTTAACGCTTCACCCCTGAATCCAAGAGTTTTTATTGCTTCAAGATCCTCATAAGCTGTAATTTTGCTTGTAGCATGCTTCTGAATTGAAAGGACAGCATCTTCTTCATTCATACCGCTTCCATTATCAAAAACCTGTATTAAAGTTTTACCGGCTCTTTTTACAATCACTTCAATTTTGTTTGCATCAGCGTCAATAGCGTTTTCCATCAATTCTTTTACCACTGATTCAGGCCTTTGAACTACTTCGCCGGCTGCAATTTTGTTCGCAATGTTATCCGGTAATATTTTTATTTTTTTATTTGTCATTTAATTTCTTATGTACCTTCGTATTTCAAACTGTTCTCTATCTTCTTTTGATTCAACTCTCCACTCATTCTCATTGAAATCAGGGAAATATACGTCCCCTTCGGCTTTAAATTTCATAAAAGAAAGTATCATTTCATCGGCAGTATCCAATGCCTGTCTATAAATTTCGCCTCCGCCGATTACAAATGCTTTTTCAGATTTTTCATTTTCACAAAATGTATATGAATCCTTTAAGCTATGAAATATTTTAACTTCTTCAAATGGATATTCCAGTCCGGTTTTCCTTGTAATAATAATGTTTGTTCTGCCCTTTAGTGGTTTTCCCAAAGTTTCAAAAGTTTTTCTTCCCATAATAATTGGAAAACCGAGAGTTGTATTTTTAAAATGCTGAAATTCTTCCTTTACGTGCCAGGGCATTTCCCCGTTAGATTTTCCAATTACCCTGTTTTGTGCAATAGCAGAAATGATTATGATCCTCACACAGCTACCTCAAATTTTATCTTGTCGTGGCTCTCGTATCCGATAACTTCGAAATCTTCAAACTGTAATTCATTTATTGGCTTTTTTGCAATTACTAATTTGGGAAGAGGAAGAGGTTCGCGGTTCAGTTGTTCTTTTAAACCTTCACTGTGATCATATTTTTCCATCGGCGAACCTTTTTCTGCATAATAAATATGAGCATCAACAATCGTGTGTGCGAAAAATCCAAGTTCAAGATCAGTTTCCTGCGCAATTATTTGAGTTAAAAGAGAATATGCTGCAAGATTAAATGGTATACCGAGAGCAATATCGCCTGATCGCTGTGTAAGATGGCAATTTAATTTGCCGGCTGCAACGTTAAATGTATAAGTGTAGTGACACGGTGGAAGTTTACTTGTTGTTGCGTTTCCCGGCTCCCAGGCAGAAACTACGAGTCTCCTGCTGTTCGGATTTTTTCTGATCTCATCAATTACATATTGAATCTGATCAACTTCCCTTACCTTCCACTTCCCGTTTTCATCTTTTTGAGCACTCGGGAAATGGCGCCAGTAATATCCGTATGCTGTATCAAGATTTCCATCTTCGTCAGCCCAGGCATTCCAGATTTTAGTCTTTTCTCTTAAATTTCTGATATGGTCTTCACCTGATAAATACCATAAAACTTCATGTAATAGAGATTTCCATTTCATTTCCTTGGTTGTTAATAATGGAAACCCTTCGGAAAGATCAACCCGGTAAAAAGCGCCAAAATATGAAATAGTATCTACGCCGGTTCTATTTGGTTTCCTTACCCCGTTTTCAAGAACTAATCTTACTAAATCCTGATACTGTTTCATTAATTCCCTGAAAGTTTTAAAATTAAATTTTGAGAGTTATTGGCTAAATTTAATAAAAATTAGGCTATCGTTAAACTTTTAATAAGGATATAATTTTATCCCCTGCTAATTCCAAACCATTTTTATAATTTTTAATCGATTTATTCATATCACCATCGAAAAACGAGGCTAATTCAATCGGATAAATTGTATTGTCCATTTTTTCCAGTAATTCCTTTTCTATTTTTCCACAAACAAGAGCAACTGGAATCTTTTTTTCTTCACAAATTTCAAGTATTACTCCTGCTCCCTTTTTCATCAAACTTTGATTATTAAATGCTCCCTCGCCGGTTACAATTAAATCAAAATCGGAAAAATCAAGCTTACCCAAAAGATTACTTTTTATAAAATCTTCAGACGGTAATAGCTTTGCATTAAAGAAAATTTGCAGTCCCGCTGCCAGCCCGCCACCTGCCCCGCTTAGCCATAAATCATCTTTTAGTAAACTATTGTTTTTTAACAATTTAATAATTTTAGTAAAACCAAGCTCTAAAGTTTTAATTTCTCTTGTAGTGGCTCCTTTTTGCCGGGCAAAGGTTTTTACTGCTCCATTTTCCCCCAGCAGCGGATTATTAACATCCATAACCAGCTCAATGTCAAAAGGTAAAGAAGTGTTTTCCCAATTAAATTTTTCCGTTGTAGAAAAATTATCCGGAATAACTTCCATTTTTTTGTCAAAAAAGTCAATTAATTCCAAACCGAATACGGAGCACAGTCCAAGCCCAAGATCACTGGTCCCGGTACCGCCAACACCAATTATTACTTTATCAACATCCAGTTTGGCATCAATTATACATTTAAGCAATTCCCCTAACCCTCTGGAGTTTAAGGACAAAGGGTGTCTCTTATCAACCGGGATTTTATGCAAACCAATTACTTCAGCCGATTCAATATAAATTTCCTTACTTCCCGCAGAATATCCAATTCTACAATTCAAAAGGTCATTACTGTAAGTAGTTGAAACTTGGTAATTTATTATGTCCAGGTTAAACAGGTTTTTACAAATGTCCAGGAATCCATCACCACCGTCTGATATTGGGATACACCTGGTTTTAATGTTCTGATTTGTGTCTAATTTCTCGGAGAGGATTTTACATATTTCAGTTGCTCCGGAGCATTCTTTAAAACTATTGGGAGCAAGCAGAATTTTTTTCATTGAAAATTTAATTTTTCTTTTACATTTCTAAATACTATTTCTGCATCTATTCCACCGCTCCCTTCAAAACTACATAGCTTAGGATCGCCTGGACAGGAGTTCTGACAGTAATTTTCTGCCGGTAAAATAATTAATGAAGAATTTCCTTTGGGAGACCAGAGACCCGGTGAACTAGCCGGAAGCGGGCAAAAAAGTGATATAGTCGGAATTTTAAGAGCTGCTGCTATATGCATTGGTCCGGTACTGGATGAAATTAACCAATCAAGTGCAGCAAAATTTACAATTGCTTCGCTCAGTTTTTTGTCAATATTAGGATAAACTATACCCGGAATATTTCTTAACACTTCAGGAGGGTCCAGGTCAGTAATTGCAACTCTTAAATCCTTTACTGTTAATAATTTTTCAGTAAGTTTTTTATATTCATCCGCAGGCATATTTGGTGCTGAGTTTCCACTGGTTGAATTAATTCCAATCAGTTTTTCTCCGGCAGGACATACAGAGCTTTTAAAATCATTCTTCTTATTTATTTCATCATCATTCAGGTAAATTTCTGAATCGAGATTTTCAACTTCTATTCCGAGTTTCTTTAAATGATCGGCGCAATAATCAGCTTCATGACGGAGGGGTTTATATTTTCGCCTGAAAACACTTTTTGAATTAGTAACAAACTGGTAAAACTTGTGCCCTACCCCGATCCTGTTTTTTATTCCCGCAAGAAAAAGTATCCAGTTTAATTTTTCCGTTGGAATAAGAGTAATTGCTATATCAAATTTTTGCTTTCTGATCTCTTTTGCTAAAGTAATCCACGATTTATTATCTATTGTAATTATTGAGTTAACTTTGGGATTTCCGGAATAGATGTCTTTTGTGTATTCTCTTAAAAGAACACTGATATAAGAATCGGGATATTTTCTTCTTATTTCCCGCGGAAGATGAGTTGAGAGAACCACATCTCCTATCCTGTCAGGTCTGACTATTAATATTCTGGGATTCTTCATAAATCGAGCAATAAAATTTTAATATTTATTAGATTACAGTATGATTAAAAAAGTAGCTTTAGTAACAACGGGACATCCTCCTCTTGATGAGAGAATTTTCTGGAAATTTGCAATAAGTATTTCTTCCAACGGATATGATACTGTAATTTTCTGTTCAACCGAAAACATTTCAATTAAAAAAGAGAATGTCTTTATCAAAGGATTTTCTGACGATACATTAAGCAGAAAAGAAAAACTGAACAGGCTTTTTTCACTTATTAGAGAGTTTAAGCCCGATTTGATAATCTGCCCGGAAGTATCAGCAATCATACCTGCTTACAAATATAAAAAGACTGACAATAATAAATGTAAAATAGTTTCAGATGTTACTGAATGGTACCCTGAAAATGTTGCTTTTAAAAAATCAGGTATTCTCAAGATACTTAATTATCTCAGCTTGTTTGCCGGTAACATTTTTCTAACAAACAAATGTGATTCTATTATTTCCGGTGAAAAATCGAAATTAAATAGATATAAGATAATTTCACCGTTTAAGAAGAAGATAATAATAAGGTATTATCCAGTTATAAAGTATTTTAGATATTCCCCCACCCCGATAAAGGATGAATTGATTCTTTGTTACGCGGGATTAATTAATTTTAGTCGTGGAATTATTGAACTTTTACATGTTGCTGAAAAATTAGCCGATGCACATCCGGGTTTGCAAATTAAGCTAAGATTGGTCGGTAAATTCCAGAGTAAGAATGAAGAAAATGAGTTTAATAATATTATAAGAAACAAAAAATCGATTCAGATTGAGTTAAGAGAATGGACTGAATATAAAAATATCTCCGAAAATCTTGCAGACGTTCATATTTGCTTTGATCTACGCAAAAGAAATTATATCTATAATAATTCACTGCCGATTAAAATATTTGAATATATGGCGTGCGGCAAACCCTTCATTTTTACAGATGTAAAACCAATCAGAGATGAAATGAAAGCTGACAATTTTGGATTCCTGGCAGATCCTGACAATAAAGATGAAATTGTCAAATTAATTGAGAAATATTTAAATGACAAGACTTTATATCTCGAACATTCAAAAAACGGAAGAATGGAAATTGAGAGAAATAAAAACTGGGAGACTGAATCACAAAAATTGTTGAGTCTAATTTCAGGTCTATGATAATTTAAAAAGTCCGCTTATTTTTAATTTCACTACTTTATGCAAAGTAAATAAATAAGCTCCAACCATTGCAATATCAACATAAATATTTTTAACGTTTAGCCCTATTAATAAAAACAATAATGCCGACATAATAATAATTGTCAAATTCTTCGTCTGGTAATCAATTTTAATCTGCTCACGCGAAATAAAGAACAGGTAAGTTGCCCCGAATAAAAATCCTATTGCAGTTGCAAAGGCAGCGCCAAGCAATCCAAGTTGCGGAATCAAAATAAAGTTTAGAATTATATTCGTACCAAAGGCAATAAAATCTGAAATCAGGAAATGATAACTCTTATTTGCAATATATGGATATACTGAGTAAAAAGATGAAATACCACTGAATATATACCCGATAATCACCAGCGGCAAAATTATAATTCCAGGTTTATAAGAGGAATTAAAAAACGCAAAATCAAATATCCTGATTTCAAATAAGTAGCCGGCAAACAATGAAACTGCAAGGAGTAAAATACAGCTCACTGCAACAAGTCGGCTTAATGTTTTCCCGAATGAAGCTTTATAATCCTTTGAATAAAATAGATTAAGTGAATGCGGACTCCAAGCTGACCTGAAAGAAATCACAAATACATTCATCACAAGAGCTATTCTGTAAGCGAAACTGTATATACCCACCTGTTCTCTTCCAAGTAAATCATTAAGAATAAACCTGTCGGCAACATCGACAGCGGAAGAAAATAGTCCGGCTATCGCCAGCGGATAGGAAAATTTAAGTAATCCTTTTAAAAGGTCTTTATCTATTTTGAATATGTAATCGTCTTTAATTGTGCCGATAAGAAGAATCAATAAAATAGAGCTTGAAATTAATTGAGCAAGAATAATACCCGATACCGAAAGTTTGAGAAAATAAACAAACAGGATATTAAGTACCAAATTAAATATTGCACCGATTGCAGAGTATGTTACCGCCTTTTTAGATTCCTCTTTTGTCTTTAATAAGAAAAGGATATAGAAAGTCAAAGTTTCTATAAACAAGGCTGCAAAAATCAGTTTCAATAAGTAAACAAAATTTGTGTCGCCGAAAATCATTATAGAAACCTGGTAAGCAAAAATGAAGAACAGAACTGTTAAAATTATTCCTGATAAAATTACAAAGTTCAAAATGGTTGAGAAAACCATTATTCTTCTTTTATCCGACCTTGCAGCTATAAAATATTTATTAAATGCTCCATGCATTCCGAACTGATAAAAGACGGAGGCAATTGCATAAATTGACAATAGTAAAGCGTAATTGCCAAATTCTTTTGTGGGAATTAAATTGGAATATAAAGGAAGAAGAATAAAACTTAACGACCTGATAAATATATTCCCCAGGCTGTACCATGCGACTGACTTTGTTAAGCTTTTCTCAGGCATTAAATGATATTATTATTTTTATAAAGTTCTTTCAGATTTTTATTAACATTTTCAAAACCGTGATATTTTTCAGTCCAGGCTTTGCCACTTTTACCGATTTGTATTCTAAGTTCTTTGTTATCAATTAGCTCAATTAATTTATCATATAATTCTGATTCATTATTTGCTACAACAAATGGATTTTCAGGTAGCCAATCCGAATATTCTTTCGTCATATTGGTAACTGTTGGAATTCCCATTGCAAGTGTCTCAATTCCAGCTTTACCGTAACCTGTTCCACCCATTCTTCCCCCCACCTGGTCAATGCAAATATTGCATTTGCTTTTTTCTTCAAGCACCTTACTTCTTTTTTCATTCTCTAATAATATAAAATTTATTTTTCTCTCTTTTTTAATTTTTTCAATTACGTTTACGATTAATTCTGTCCCTTTGTATTTTCTGTTAGTTGGTGAATGAACAATTGTAACAATTTCATTTTCCTGGTTGTTCAATTCAGGTAATTCTGAAGAATCATAAGGATAGAATAAATATTCAAGATCACTTTTCATAGCAAGGTGGTCATATTCTGAAGTAATATTAAGATCAGAGATATCGTCCAACTCTTTAATGATTCCCCTTATTCGCAGATCGCTTCCGTAATAGCAGCACACAATTTTTTTACCAAGCTTTTTCCATTTCAGCGCCTGTGAAGCGTTCCTATAAAAATCCAGCCCGGAATCAAAATGGATTATATCGAATTTATCGAGTTCATATTTTTCAATGACTTCTTCTATTTTATCTTTGCGGGAGAAATCAATACACCGGAAGTACAAAATTTCTAAAATATTTTTTGGCTGGAAATATTTTGCATTAGTGGTACCGTCTTTTTCAATATCACTCATTTTTTTAGTCCGCCATTTTTTTGCCAGACTAAATTGCGGAATAGGCAGATTGAGACAAATATCTTCGGGAAAATCGAGAGGATTTTTATGCAGAGTAATTATCCTTGAATAATCACCGCATTTATTGTGCATTTGATAAAAATCATACGGAACACCAGCGTAATTTTGCGGTGCGATGTGTAAAATTTTCAACATTAAATATCTTTAAATAAAGTATCTCTGAAAATTCCCCTTGCACCAAAATTTTCTTTGAATCTTGCAAGCCCCCAGTTGGGATCCATATTAACAGTAAATATCCCAAAATCTAAGAAATGAAATCTTTCATCCTGGTATTTTTTCATTATTTCATAAAACAATAGATTCACTGCGCGGTATTCCTGGTAATCTTCATCGTGGCTGATATAAAAAGCCAGCACAACACTATTGTTTGCACTAAAATTGCACACACCTGCAATCAGTTTATCTTCTAAAAATGCACCCCAGAGTCTTATCTCATTCGGAAACATTTTGCTTAACTTTTTTAACTCTTCAATTGTGTGCGTTGGATTAACATTATGTCTTAGTTTCAAATTCTTTTTTAGAATTTCGTAATATTCATCGTAATTATCGCATTCTTTAATCTCCACACCTTTTTTAATTGATTTGTTCACTGCTGTCCTGGCTTCTGCACGATATGTTGAAAGTAATTTTTCTCTTTCAATATCGAGCTGAACAATACTGGAAATTTCTCTCTTCAAATAATCGAATCCATTTTTAAGCAAAGCAAAATCAATATAGTTTGAATACTTTGTCTCGTAAATTATCGGTGGAAGAGTTAATTGAATCCTGTCAATTTTATTTGTTTTTCCAAAATCGATTAACCCTTCAGCAAGAGAAAAAGCATCTCTTAGATTCAAATCAGTTTTATATACAAATCCGCCGTAAGATGCGCCTCCGTGAGAATTTAATACTTTCTTTCCTTCGCTTTCTACTTCTATTGCAGGCAAAACTGAAAATAGTTTCCCATTTTTCATTACGATGAGAGAAGAATCTGTAAATCTATTTTTAGGATGATAGGAAAGGAATTTTTTTTTATGGAACATTGTCCCGTTATCAGATTGGTCAACAAATTTATCCCAACCATTTTTTTGAAGGATAGCTTCATCGTATTTTAAGAATTCAAACATAATTTTTACCGTATTCCCCTGTTAACGATTTGATCTTCTTTTTATTAACAATTTGGTTTACTATCGGCGAAATAAAAATCATCGCTGTTATAATATAAGGATATTTATACCGTGCATCACCAAAAGTCAGTAAATGTATAAATATGCCCATTACCGAAAACAAAATTAAAATTCTTAGAATTGGATTTTCAATTATTTCTTTGAAATAAATAAAAATCACGGTTAAAAGCATAGTTATTAATGAATAATAATACAGATGATGAACGATTAGAATAATGAAATAAGAAAACTTTACAAAAGGCTGTTCACCTGGCATAATTTCAGAAAATTTTCCGGAGAATATGTTTTTTACAATCCGGTAAAGATTCCAGTCATTGCCGACAAGTAATTTTGATACAGAGAAATCATCCCAGGCAAACATATGAACCAGCTTCATCGGGAAAAGAGAAAGCCATTTTAGAGGATGTTCAAAAATCCAGATCTCAGCTTCATGCATCCAGAGATTTTGTTTTTGGTCGTATGTAAATCTTTCCGGATTTTCGATGTAACCAGCATTGCCTTTTTCAAAAACCCTGTCGTTGTAAGCCCCTGTGGCATCATCATTTGCCCCAATTAAAATATTTATTGGAGCGTTTGTAGATGTGTAAATGAAACGTCCCGAATTTGAATAAGTGAACAGCCCAAATCCAAGGATAAAAATTGCTGCCCCGGTAATTAATAAACTATAATTGCCAAAATTCTTGTTAAGATTTTTAAAATCAATGAAATAATTTATAAGATATGCAGCCACCAAAACCCAGCCCAGGGGTCTTACACCAACAGCAGCTCCGGCAAACATTCCTGAACAAACGTACATAAGATTAGATTTCTTCAGGAAGAAATAAATACTCATCAGGACAAAAACCATAAAAAGCATTTCGGTGTAATTCATCAAAATCATTCCGAGTGTAGAGAGATAAAAGCAATAAATTATCACTGCAGTTTTGCCCGAATTTTTTCCGAAAATATTTTCTGTTATTTTATATACAAGGCAAACTTGAGTGAAATTCAGAATAATATTCAAAAATCCAATTACTAATTTTGAGTTAATAATTGACAGCAGAACAATCAATAAATTTATATAAGCTGGTGCGACCAGGTAATCATTATAAAAATTTTGATGAGTTGGATAAAAAGTATGGTTAGAAATGCAGCCCTGCGCAAGCTGATAATAATAGAGAGAATCGCTTGTATAGTTTAAAGATGTGAAAAGTAATATAAATAATTGGACAAGAAAATAAAGAAGCAGTAATGTTTTAAAGTTTGAGTTTAGATAAGCAAATATTTTATTTGGAATCAATTTATTGTTTTTTGAAAATAAATTTTAGGACTCAATTAAAATCGAATTGGATAGAAAATAAACTTGCATTTCCCAGACCAAGTTTAAATGGAACATAAGCATAATCGATGAAAAGATTTCCCCATTTAATTCCTACACCTGCTGTAATGCCTTTTGATTCATAACCGGATTGATAACCGCCGCGCAATGAAAACGAATTATTATATGTAGCTTCAAGTCCAATATTGATATGATTTTCATTTTCTCTTAAATAGCTCAGGTATTCAAGTCCACCGGTTAAATTGATTTTTGAATCAGTAATTGAGTACAAATATGAAGTCCCGATTCTTAATTCAGTTGGTAATTTAGTAGCCGTACTTCTGAGAGAATTCATTGAGCCAATATTTCTTACAGCAACGGAAATATTTAGATCTTTAACTGGTGATTTATAAACGACACCCAGATCAATACCGAAACCGTTTGATTCATCTACAAAAATATTTTCATAAAGATATTTTACTGAAAAGCCAACATCAAAACTGGAATTTAATTTAAAGCCTGTCGCAATACTCCCTGAAAAATAATTTGCATTAAATGTTGCTTCAGGATCACCTACTCTGTTCCTGACTTCAATATCATTTATTGAAGTTACAATAAACCCAACTGCAACAGGTAATCCCCAGAAGGAAGTTTTTGCTCCTATTACTTCACTTCTTATGTCCTGGATCCAGCTATTATGCATTAGCATAAGTTCTGAGTTATTTTTGCCGGCAAGTTTTGCAGGATTATAAAAAAGTGCGGTAACATCATTAGAAAAAGCTGATCCGGCATCACCGAGTGCAATATTCCTGGCACCAAATCCAAATTTCAGGAAGGACAAACCGCTTTTCCCGCCGCTCTGGGAGAAAAGTGAAATGCTTAAGAGAAAAACAAATAAAGATATTTTTGAAAATGATTTAATATTCATTGTCACAAATTTAATCAAAATCTAACATTTACACCGATAATATGCCTGTCTTCCGGAGAATATTTTTCAAATACATATGCATAATCAACACCTATTAACCATCCACCGAAAGCTTTAAAAAATGATAACCCAAGGGAAGGTCTGATGGGAAAATCGGAGTTACTTAAATTTAGCTGATCAATACCACCCCTTAAATAAAGCTGATCAATTACATTTACTTCTGCACCGGCTCTTATAATATTTGTTCCTGCGTTGCTGTTTTCAAACTCAAGCCCACCTATAAGATGTAATTGTTCATTCTTATAGCTTACACCAATTTTTTTTAGTACAGGAAATTTATCTTCGTAACTGCTGCCTTCACTTACTAAAATTTCACTTGAATCCCATTTATATTTACTTTCAATATCCGTAATAACAAATGAAATGTTTATTTGTGAATTTAGTTTATAAATCGCTCCGACATCAAGGCCAATACCTGTTGATTTAAAGCCTTCAAAAAGTTTATAATAATAATATTTGATCGCTACTCCAACAGCTACTCTTTCCGAGAATCTGTTTGCAAAAGCAAAAAAGAATTGGTTTTCAGTAGTTGATAATGCACCTGTCGGATTACCGGATTCATCTCTTCCATCAATATTTGAAACACCTGCATTAATTAGTCCCAAACTTATGCCGGAAGATGACCTTGGGGGAAGGCTTGCTTCTTCTTCACCATCTCCATAAAAATCAAACCGTTTTGTAAAATTTACAAAATTTAATTTTCTATCCAGTGAAAGTATTGAATATGATGTTTGGAAAGAACTTTGTTCCTGAAAAACAGCAAGTGCAGGATTATAATATGAAACTAAATTTCCATCTGTGATTGCAGACATTGCATTTCCCATCCCCATTCCTCTGGCTCCGAATCCTAATCTGCTGAATGCACCCGGCTGGCTGGAAATACCGGTAAATTTAGGTTGTGCATATATAAAAGTTGAAAACAGTAAAATAAAAAATAATTTTTTCAAATTTTTCCTCTACTTAATTACCAGTATTTTCCCAAATATAGGTTCGCTTGAACCGCGATCTATCCTGTAAAAGTAAACTCCATTTGATACGAGATTTCCATTATCATCTTTACCATCCCAATAATCACGTTCGGATAAATTTGAGCTACTTCCCTTAGTAACATTTTGGATAATTGTTCTAACGTAGTTCATCCCGAAATCAAAGATTCTGATAGTAACAGGTACTGAGTTTCCTCCAGTAGAATATACAATTTCTACTTTATTAGTAGTTGTTTTGGGTAAAAAAGGATTTGGGAAAGCATATGTCATATCATTAGATTCAAGATTAGAAGACGCCCTGAAAATTTTCCAGTTGCCTTGCCACATTCCACCGGTTTCATTTAATTTTACTAGTCCTTGTTCGGAGCCTAGCCATATAGTATTCCCGTTAACCCCGGCATCATAAAAAATAGTAGTGGTTAACTTAACCTTCGATTCACTATCGTAAATAGAAGTAGGCAGAATCCAGGTCCTTCCATCATCGCTGGATCTAAAAGCACCGTCATCAGTCGATGCTATTACCTGATTACCTTTAAACCCGAAATTATAAGATCTCACATCAGGCAAATAAACAGACCAATTGGTGCCTCCATCACTAGTAGCACTTATTCCATAAAGTTCATCCGGACCCTCGGCTCTCCAGGTAGAAGCCCAAACCGTATTATTGGATAAATTATAATCCAGAAACGTAACCCAGTTTCCGCTGATAGAATTTTGCTGGCTACCATGAGAAAACTTGGTCCAGCTAATTCCCCCATCAGTTGATTTATTAATTCCACCTGCAGTACCTACATAAAGAGTAGTATCATCTACTGCAAGCACTGAAAAACCTTCAAGATTCAGAAATCCCTGTGAGCAAACACTACCCGCAACAGGCGAATAGCAATAGTTTAATGTGTCAGAAGGGGAAATATGTTCAAGATAATCAGCAGGTAGAACTACTCTTTGCCAGGTTTGGCCATTATCTGTGCTTTTTCTCAAACCTGCAGCAAAAGAGGCTGCCCATACAGTTCCCTGTGTAAATGCAAGATCAAATGTTACATTTTGGTCTGTAACAGTAACAGGCAAAGCTCTTAAATTATTAATTCCATACACGATTATAGTATCACTATCTGAATCTACCGGCTGGAGAATTGTTCTCCAAGTATTTCCCATATCGGTAGATACTCTGTATCCCGTTCCCTTATCAATACTTTGCTGCAAATCGCTATCATAATACCTTTGCCCTGTTGCCGCCCATATTACCCCATCATCATACCCGATAGAATATACTCCATCAGATCCAAAATCAGAGGTTCCATAAAAATTTTGCCAACTTGTTCCACCGTCTGTAGAAATATTTAATCCCCGGCTGCTGGTAAGTATGGTATCACCAATTATTATTATTTCCTGAATACTATTGCCGGCTGGAGTCGGATCAGAACTGATTTTAGAAAGTGACTTGCTTTTTTGTAAATGGTAAGTCACAGGGCCATACTGTGCATTTACATTTGTAATGATAAAAAAACAAAAACATAATATTAATAATAAATTATTTTTCATTGAACAATCAAGATTTTACTTATTTCATTACTGAATTTATTCCCCCTGTCAACCGCCCGGAACTTAAATGTCCAGCTACCAGCCGTTTGCCCTGAAGGGAAAGTTAATTTCGCTGAAAAGATACCATCATTTGCAATACTATCCCCTGCACCACTAGTGTCCCCATTATCATATAAAGAAAATTTAGATACTCCAGAGCTATTTATTATTTGAGTCCCATCAGGTTTAAAAAATTCATAATAAACATTGTTGATGTCGCCGGCACCGTTTGAATCAAATGCCTGAACGGAAAAAGTTATAGATTGATCAAAATTAGCTGTATCAGGCATGACCAGGTTAGAAATAATAGGCGCTACATTGTTTTGACCATTGCTGTATGTGAAATTCTGCTGAGCCGACTGGTAAATATTTCCAGAATTATCCTTATAGAAATATTTAACAACATATTCACCACTCAGGTAATACATACTCATAGGAAACTTATTAGAATAGATATTATCACCCTCTGTTAAATCTCCATTAGTCGAATTACCGTTATCATATAATTCCAATTGGTCAGAATTCACTTTGATTAATTCCGGATTATAAACATCAAAATAGACCGCAGTCAATCCGGTAACAAATTTGAAATTTATATTAATAGTGATTAAAGAATCTGCTGAATTATAAATGAATGAATTAGCAGTACTAACAGATAAAACCTGAATGTTGCTGATTGGTACATCAATCACATTATTGTAATCTTTATTACATCCAAAAATGATAAGGAGCAGAAGGGATGGAATTATTTTTTTCATATATCCAATGTTAATTTAAATTTTTGAATTCTCCAACCTAAAAATTAAAGACCACTAACAATAAATGGCGATGGAGAAAAAGAAATCAATAAAATAAAGAAACTAAAATATCCTAATATCAATCTTCCCTTTCCAATTGTTTCGTAATCCGGTATTGGTGGATGCTTCAACTTTATAAAAAAGAAAAGTATCAAAGCCCAGAACAACCAGCCCGACCATCCAAAAGTAAAACCGAGATCCATTGTCGCTTCCAATATTCCTAACGTTCCTAAAATAAACAATAACGAGAAAGAAACTACCGCTATTTTGTAATGATTAGTATCTCCAAACATTGTATAAGCAATGTGTCCCCCGTCCAATTGACCAACCGGGATCATATTCATTGAAGTAATAAACAATCCAAACCACCCTACGCAAAGAAATGGATAGTGATAAATTTCACTCATAGGAGGAAAGAATTGAGATTTACTAACAAAAATCAATTTAAAAAAAGAGAAAAGCAGTGTATCACCGAATCTCAGCTCAAGTGCATTCTTACCAAAATCCGGAGTGAAATAATCCGGATGAACAGTCAGTATATATTCTTTCCCCGGAATGTGAGTAAATCCGTAGACCAGCACAATTAAACATGCAATAAATCCGGCAATCGGTCCTGCAATCCCAATATCAAACATTGCTTTTTTAGACATTACTGGTGATTTAGTTTTTATCACAGCCCCGAGTGTACCAAAATTCAAAAAGAATGGTATTGGCGGAAACGGAATAAAGAATGGTAATGTTGCTTTTACTTTATGATAGACTGCCGCAAAGTAATGTCCAAACTCGTGACAGCCAATTATAAAAAGAATTGAAAGTGAATATGGTAATCCTTTCGTCAGTATTGCAATATCATAAGGACCTGTATTTCCAGTAGTCCATTGAACCCCGGCTATAGTTGTAGTTATAAAAGTAGCAACGAACAACCCGATATGAAGCCAGTATTTCTGTTTTTCTTTTTTTTGAATTTCCGGCTCAATATTTACCTGGTATGTATAATTTTTGTCTTCCTGCATTATTAAAGTTCCACACTAAATCCAAGTGTTGTATAACTTTCATTCAGATCAAAATATTCGCCCTGTACACTTTTGCCGGAGATATAAGAAAAAGAGACAGTAAATCCCTTTTTATTCCACTTTCCGAATTTTAATCCCCCAGTAATTGAATTAGTTCCGGAATACTTTCCAACTTTCTGCAATTTAAAATCATAACCGATATAAGGAGTAAATATTTTTGAAGGGAAATTTCTGTAATAATAATCAAAACCAACCTGGTAAATTCCTTTACCTATCTCTTTTGGAACTACGTGGAACATATAAGTTATGCCACCATAGGCACGTAAACTTCCAATGCTGTAAAATGGAAAAATTTCAAAAAATTCCCTGCTGTAAACCAATGGATTCCGCCCATTTCTCCAGCTTGTATTTGCCTGGTCATAACTTCCATCAACAAGGTGAGCGCTGATATGAGCAAATCGAAATCTGAAACCATAAGCTGTTTTTCTATTTTTAATTTTATAAGCAGCGTTTATACCAAACAGATAATCAATTGCTTCTACAGGAAACTTAAAACTATTTTCACTTCTCAATCTTGTGTAAGTGAATAGATCAGCCCCAAAAGTTAAAATACTACGTTCATAATTGATTTTATAAATATCTGAAGTAGTCCCGATATCAAGCCTGATATTTTTTTCGCCAAGCAGATAAAAAAAACCAGCTCTCGGTTCAAGAAAATTGGCAGCAAATGGCTGCACATTCAATCCTGAGGGGAACCATTCTTTTTTTGATTGTGAATATGAGTTAGTTAGTAATATTAATATCGAAATCATTAGAAGTGAAATTTTCCGCATTTCAAGTATCTTCCGTCTTTAGTAATTTTTTCTTGTTTAGTTTTTGTTTTACCAGTTTATTAAAACCATACTTAAATTTAGATGAAAGGCTGGCTATCGAATAGAAATTGGTCGGGAAAAAGAATGAAGGTTCAAAATAACAATTGACAGTACAGCCCTGGCAAAAGTCAAAACGACCTTCCATTTTTTTATAATATTTTATTTTTTCAGTGGACCTGATTTCTTTGATCGGTCTGTCTATCGGAATTTTTTCCCTTTCAAAATGATAACAAGGAAGAATAATTTCATTGTAAGGAGAAATTACGACTACTCTTGAAACTGCTTTGCAGGCAGGATCATTAATATCATTTCCGCCATCACGACGAAGCTTCATAAATCCTTTATTCAGGTAAAGCTCCTTTTTGCCGCTGCAGTATTCTTCAATATATTTAATTGCTTCTTCATTTAATCCCGGGTTACCGAAATAGGAAAAAACCGGGTTAACCAGAAGCATAAGCTCGTTTTTTTGAGCAATCTCGTGCATCCTTGGTAGTTTTTTGTAAGTCTCATTAGTAACAGTAAACAACAGATCCGGAAACTCGCCAAGTGACTTTGCAATATTTATACTTTTAAATACGTGATTGAAGCAATCAACCTTACGAATTTTATTGTGCTCTTCTTCATCCGGTGAATCAAGTGAAAAGTGTAGAAGGTCCACATTACCGGCAAGTTTTTCTGCAAATTTAGGATAAAGCAATCCATTGCTTGTGATGCTTGTCTGCATCTTTAAACTTTTCGCATATTCTGCCATCAAATGAATTTCTTTATGCAAAAGTGGCTCGCCTCCGGTAAGGTCAATAAACTTTACGCCGAGATCCGCAAGTTGAGAAACGTTTGATTTAAAGTCCTCCAGTTTAGCATATGGAGTATCTTTAAAATTCTCGTGAACTCCGAAATGACAAAATTCGCAGAATGCATTACACCTGTATGTTAGATAATAATTACAAAGTAAGAGCATCAGTTACCTTTAATATTTTCTTTCCTTCCATATTACTTTTCTACTAAATAATACTGTAAAAGGAAGTACTATTACATAGAAAGTGCTATAAAGTTGATAGTGTAAAAAATATTTGAAGTTTTTAATTAGTCCCAGATTTTTCAGAACGGGATAAAAAACCATAACATCCAAAAATAATTTCAGGACAATCAAATATAAACATAGGGGTGAGTAAAAGAAAGGTGTTAACAGTATACCAAGATATGCAAGAAATCCATTTGCCAGAATTATAAATCCGCTATACGGAACACCAAGTCCTCCGACTGCCCATCTTTTCTTTTGCCTGTAAAGTGATTTAACATCACTACAGGGCAATGATGTAACAAGAGTATCTGAATCAACAGGATAAATAATTTTATATTTTTTCAGTTTCGAAATTGCCATTAATAAATTAAAATCTTCTGTAACACTAAACGGGAGATTTTCATATCCGCCTGCATCTTTATATGCTTTTTTCCGAAAAGACATATTATTCCCGATACAGCTTATCGGATTTCCTAAATTTATAGTGCTGGCGGCAACAGTTAATAAATAAATAAAATCCAGGCTCTGCATTCCGGAAAAACCACTAAAAGCTAATTGAGCAGTGATTCCATTTACCATTCCGACATCATCTTTATAATATGAAGCAGTCTTTATTGCCCAGGTTGGTTTTACCATGCAGTCGGCATCGGTAGTAAGGATAACCTCGTTCTTTGCGATTTCGATAGCGTTAGCAAGTGCATTTGTTTTTCCTCTCAACCGCCCAATTTCTTTTTCAGCAATTATTTTTTTGAATTTA
>Ga0102953_1000170_pt1 | contig 44546 bp, 33 predicted proteins | sample SalPon2A_C_D2_MG_FD_78509 | JGI IMG/M metagenome (GOLD analysis project Ga0102953, IMG submission 78509) | Soil microbial communities from South San Francisco under conditions of wetland restoration - Salt Pond MetaG R2A_C_D2_MG | ecosystem: Environmental > Terrestrial > Soil > Wetlands | place...
CAAATGCTTCAATGCTATGTCCGTACGCATTCCCTTTTATTACAGAAGAAATAGTTAATTTTTTGCCGAGCGTTTTCCTGATAAATTTCAAATTACTTTCAAGTGCCGACCTGCTTATTTCTAGAATTGATGTATTGAACATTTTTAATTTAAAATTTTTTTAATAATTGAATAAAAAACTCTCGTGCCGGATTCGATTATCTCATCAGGGAAATCATAATCAGGGTTGTGTAGTGCCGGCTGTTTCTTCCCAGAACCAAGTCCAAATAAAGCGCCTTTAAAATGATTTGTAAAATGCCCAAAATCTTCGGACCACCTGAAAGGAATTTTATTAATGTGAATATTTAGTTTATTCTCCTTTGCAGAATTTTTAACAATCTCAACACAACTACTGTCATTTACTGTAGCAGGAAATTCTTCTGTAAATGATATTTTATTTCCTAAGTTGTATTTTTTTGAAATCATTTTTACTTTTTTAATCGCTACATCAGTTAAGGCTTTCATATCATCATTTTTAAAAGAGCGCAGGGTGAACATAACTTCAGCGTAACCTGCAGATGTTCCAAATGCCCTTTCACCAACTTTAACGTGGATTGTAGTGATTAAAGAAAAATCTTTTAATTTTTTTAAGGTTTTGGGAATTGCGAGAAGTTTTTGAATAATCTCAGCAACAGCCGGCGCAGGATTTCTTCCTTTCCCCGGTTCAGCGGCGTGTGAAGTTTTTCCTTTTAGTTTTATTATCATTCCTTTTGAAGCTGCGGCAAACTCGTTTTTGCGAACAATTATTTTTTTCTTTTTAAAACCTGGCAAATTATGTAGTGCAAAAATATAGTCAGGCTTTATTGAGCCGGACTTTTTATCTTTTAAAATTCTTTCCGCGCCTTCACCGGTCTCTTCTGCAGGCTGGTATAATAATATTACTTTTCCTTTTTTAATTTTATTTTTAGAGAGCAGGGGAATAAGTGCAGAGACAATTGTCATATGACCATCGTGTCCGCACTTGTGAGAAACGTTTTCTTTTGTTGAATGATGTTTGAATTTGTTTGTCTCTGATATCGGAAGAGCATCAAGTTCGCACCTGATCATTATGACAGGACCATCGTTTTTCCCCTCAAAAATTACAGCAATTCCATTTCCGCCAATATTCTGAACTATTTTTGAAGGGTTGAATTTTTTAGCAAAAGTTATAATCCTCTTTGCTGTTTGCTTTTCTTTACCCGCAGTTTCCGGGTACCTGTGTATTTCCTTCCTAAGCTTTACCAGGTTAGTAATAGGAATTTTGAAGGAATTATTTAGCATTTAATATTATTTTTACTCTAAGTGGTTATTAATCTATATCTCCCAGAACAAATCTACCATGAACCTTTAAGAAAGCAAAAAGATTCTTTTTCTCTTTTCCTTTCTTGTTATAAATAACCTCTATTGCATACCAGGTTCCTTCAGATTCTGTTTCCGTAAGAAATTTTCCAAATTTAAAATCTTCACTTTGATTTACAGTTTCATTAATCCTGTAACAGGCTTCATTCACCATTCTTCTTTCAAGAACATTTTTATAATTACAAGTGTCTTTCCATTTTCTAGATTTATCATTTCCTGTGTAAACAATATATGGAGCGGCTTTGTAAAATGCACCGAGTTCAGTTGTCAATGGATCAGAAAAATCAACTGACCTGCAAATTTCCGCCAATTGTTTGAATGTACTTTTTACTGAATCTTCTGCAGAAGATGATTGAGTGAACGAAATATTTGTAAACAAAACCAAGAATGACAAAATGATTTTTTTCATTTGACACCTCTAATATTAAAAAACGCAATCTTTCCTGAAGATATAAATTCTGTATCCTATTTAATTTACTTCTTTCGCGGTATTTAAAATTTCCTTTTTAGGCGAAATAAATGACAATAATATAAAAGTCAATGCGGATGCAGTTATTCCAAATATATTAGGATCCAGTCCAAATGGTAAATTAGTGTTTATTATGATCAACGTAATTGTGGTTCCACCTCCGATTAGCATTGCCCACATTGCCGCCAATGAACTACTACGCTTCCAGAAAAATGCCCCGATTACAGGAACAAAAAGTCCCGAAACCATAAAGGCATATGAATAAAGCATTAACTGGAGAACATTCTGCATGCTGCTCGCAAGCCAGAGTGAAAATGCTCCTAGTATAAGCGTGAGCCACTGAGAAAGTTTTAAAAATTTCTTTTCATTAGAACTGAATGAGAAAAATCTGTCAAGAATATCCGTTGCAACATTTCCGGAAGCAGCCATAAGACAGCTATCTGCAGTTGACATAATTGCGGAAAAATATGCCGACATCATTAATCCCATTAATCCGACAGGCATTACTGTTCTTAATAATAATGGCAGTCCTTTTTCCGGATCGAGACCAGCCATGGTCGGGAATCCAAGATAGGCAAACATTCCCTGGTCGGCAGCAACTCTTCCGAAAAGTCCAAGAAGAACTCCCATCATTGCCATTATAGGCCATTCAAAAAGTCCGGCGATAAACCATGCTTTTTTTGCGGTTTTTTCATCACGGCAGGAATATATTCTCTGGTAAAGTGTCATTCCCACAAACCATATTGGGATGATAGTAACTCCCCAGTTAACTAAAGTTTGCCAGCTTACATTTGTAAAACTTAAAAGATCATTTGACACTTCCTGCTGTAGAGCACTCCAACCGCCTATCGCAGAATAACCAAGTGGAATTCCTATAAAAATTAATCCTGCCATCAATACAATCCACTGTACTGTATCAGTATAAATAACAGCTTTAATTCCGCCGAGCGAAGTATAAACAATAACGATAGCACCCATAATTAAAAGTGCTGTTTCCATGTCCAGGTCAACAAAAGAGGCGGATGCTAATTTTGCTCCTGCTAAAATCTGTGAACTAGTAAAACCTATATACCCGATCGCTGAAATAATTCCGGCAATAAGAGCTACTTTATTGTTGTAAAAGGATTCAAATATTTGAGGGAAGGTATAGAGGGTTTTAAAATTTTTCATTCTGCTGACACGCGGGATTAAAAAGACTGCGCTCATCCATGCACCTATTAAACCTGTGAAAAGCATCCACGAACCGGACAAACCCATTACAAATCCTAGCCCGCCAAGCCCGATTGAAAAACCGCCGCCTACATCAGTTGCTACTACCGACATTCCAACATGCAGGCTGCCCATAGTTCTGCCACCGACGAAATAGTCTTCGGCATCTTTATTCTTTTTAAGAAAAAAGAAACCGATTCCGAGCATTACAGCCATGTAAATGAAAAATTCTAAGAGATCAATAAAATGCATAATAATTTTTTAATTATGAATAATTTAAATTATTTCTTTTGACATATAGCGTGAGTTCATCAATCTTGCTATTGAAGTATAATTCGGCATAAAATGAATCTGACCACCGACCTTATATTTTCCTTTATCGCTTCCAAGATCATAAACTGTCATATCGGATGTAGTTCCAACAAGCTGGAGCTTTTCATCCTTCGGACGAAGATCGTTTACATCAACATCCAGTTGTCCAAAATCTACAATACTTCTATATGTTTCTTTAACGCCTGCATCAAATTCCAAACTGGAAGTATGTCCAACATTTCCTGCGCCGATAACTCCATCGGGCTGAATTTCTTTTTTATTCAGTTCAAGAATCTCTGCATGGAATTCAATTGTAGAAGTAGAAAGGTTTCTAAACTTTTTATTATTCAAGGGTGAAACTCCGAGTAAAGCTGCTTCACCAATTCTAAAATGATTAACTCCCTTTGGTACTTTCCCTTTTGTAATAAGAGGTAGAGTAATTGAACTTCCACCGGAAATTAATTCAAGTTTTTTGTTAAATCTTGCTTCAATTAAGTGAGTATATAAACTAAGTTGGATTAATTTATCATATGTTGGTTCAACGCCGTACATACAGCCGAGATTTGTACCCAGCCCGATTGTTTCAACATTTTTGAGTTTGAATATTTTTTCATAAAAATTTAGTATATCATTCCTTACAACACCTTCCCGCAATTCACCCATTTCAATCATTACGATTACCCGGTGTTTCTTTCCCTGTTTCCCTGCTTCTTTGTCGAGTGCTTCAATTGTATTAAATGAAGTATTTAAAGAAATATCGGCATACTTGATTACATTTTTAACCTGGTTAAGTGCCGGAGGCTTTATGTACATCGTCACAATATCGGGCTTTATCTCTTTAATTATTCTGAGATTTGTAATTCTTGAATCGCCTACAGAGTGAACTTGTTTTATGCATTTATCGGGAAGAATTCTTTCAAGCGCGCCTTTATGTCCGCACAGCATTTTTGAAACAAGCGTCCATTTAATATTATTTTCTGAAAGGTAGGTGTTTAGTTTCCGGATATTTTCAAGAATCCTTTCAGTATTAATAGTTAGAGTTGCCATTAATTATTTCCCCTTATTATAACGCATCTCTGCGTACTTGGTTGTAAAACCGATTCTTTCGTATAATCTTTTTGCAGGGTTTTCATATTCAACATGAAGTTTTACATTACCTTCAGCTTCTTTAATTCCTCTCTCTGCAATTTGTCGTCCTATCCCTTTATTCCTGAAGTTACTGTTGACAGCTATATAAACCAAAATATTTTCAGGAATAAATTCAGACATACCGGTTTTGTTCATTATTAATTCACCGCAAAGTTCACCGTCCCAGTAAGCGACTAAAAGAAAACCACCGAGTCCACCGTTTTTACCGAAGGCAAAATCGATACATTTTGAAATTGCAGATTTTGAATCACCAAACTGGTCTAAATGCACAAATAGAAAATCTATAAATTTTTCTCTCGATATTTCTTTTCCAAGTTCAGCTTCATTTTCTATTTTTTTAATCTCTAACATTTTTTCTCCCTTTCCTTTATAAATTAAAAATTATGCATAGTCACTGGTTATCAATATTATTAAATTTCTAAAAAATTACATTGGCTATAAAAGAGTGACAAAAAGTCAAAGCCGGGCAATTTTTGATGAGATTCTGATTTATTTTCTTCTAACCTGTTAGGGGGCATTACAGTTTTCAGAAGATTTTTCCGTAAAAGTGACTATCTGCATAAAATAAGAAAATATGTGAAAATCGCAAGTTTTTGAAGTGTATTTGTGGTTTTATTGACCTAACAGTCAATAAAATCTTAAAAATATAGTTTTCCTAAAATAGAAATGGAAATTTAGCCAGGAATTTTCTTCAAAAAGCAAAAAAGGCTCTTTTTTTTGAACTTTTGTACTTTGAATATGTTTTATATTATATACTACCTGAATTATTTATTTAAACTTTAGATTGATTTAATAAAAATCCTTATTTAAGGAGATTTTCGTATGGCTAAAAATGGACAAGCAATGAAAAAACCGGAAAATCATATTCTCGTAATTTTTGGAGCACTTGGTGATCTCACAAAAAGAAAATTAATGCCAGCAATCTTTCAGCTTAAATTACACAATATGCTCCCTGAAAAATTTGCAATTATTGGAACAGGAAGAAAGGAAACTTCGGATTCCGATTTTAGAAATAAAATGAAAGACGCGCTGAATGAATTTTCTGAAGCTAAAAATCCTGATAAATCAAAAGTAGATGAATTTTTAAATTCACTTTACTTTGCAGTAATGGATTTTACTGACGATAGCAGCTACCCGACTTTAAAAAATAAACTTGAAGAATTGTCTCAGAAAATTGGTACTGGTGGTAATGTGATCTTCTACCTTGCAACTCCGCCCAGCCTTTACGGAATAATTCCTGTTGATCTTGCAAAACATGGAATGAGCGATCAGTCTGGGGATAAAGGCTGGAAAAAAATAATTATTGAAAAGCCTTTCGGATATGATCTTAAAACAGCAAAGGAACTGAACAATAAATTATTAAACCATTATGAAGAAGATCAGATCTATAGAATTGATCATTACCTTGGAAAAGAAACAGTTCAAAATATTATGGTAACAAGATTTTCAAACGGAATTTTTGAACCGCTCTGGAACAGGAATTATATTCATCACGTTGAAATTACTTCTGCAGAAAATATCGGTGTTGAAAACCGCGGCGGATATTATGACGATTCCGGTGCTTTGCGGGATATGGTTCAAAATCATCTGTTGCAGTTAACCGGGGTAATTGCTATGGAACCACCGGCTTCATTTGATTCTAATGCAATCAGGAATGAAACTTTAAAAATTTTTCAGGCACTTCGGATTTTTACACCGGATGAAGTTTCTAAGAATGTTATTCGCGGACAATATGGATCTGCAAAAGTAAAAGGTGAGCAGGTTGCCGGATACAGGGAGGAAAAAGGGGTAAAAAAAGATTCAAGAACAGAAACATTTGTTGCAATTAAAATGTATATCGATAATTGGAGATGGGGAGGAGTTCCTTTTTATATAAGAACAGGAAAAAGGCTTCCTACTAGGGTTACTGAAGTTGTTATTCATTTTAAACCTACTCCTCACCAGATTTTTAGTAGCGGAAAAACTGTTAACGATTCTTGTAATCAACTTATTATAAGAATTCAACCCGATGAAGGATTGTTATTTAAGATTGGAATGAAAACTCCTGGAGCGGGTTATAAAGTTCAAACTGTGAATATGGATTTCCATTATTCTGATTTAAAGAATGAAAGTCTCCCTTCAGCTTACCAGAGATTAATACACGATTGTATGATTGGAGATCCTACTTTATTTGCAAGGGCTGATGCTGTTGAAGCCTGCTGGACATTTGTGCAGCCCATTATTGATGCCTGGAAGGAAAATAAAAAAATAAAGGTTTATGGATACCCTGCTGGTACATGGGGTCCGGAACACGCTGATAATTTAATAGAAGAGCCTGGCGTTACATGGAGATATCCCTGTAAAAATCTCGCTGACGATGGACTCTATTGTGAATTATAAATTGTTTTAATGGAACCTAAAATAAAAAAAGATAAAACCCCTTTTGAAGTAGCTGAAAATATAGCAAATGCTATAAAGAAAATTGTTGATGAAAATTCAGCCAAAAACAAAAAAACAAATATTGCAATTTCCGGCGGAAGCACTCCTAAAATATTATTTAAAATTTTAAGTGAAGAATATACTGAAAAGATGAAGTGGGACAGACTAAATATTTATTGGGTAGACGAAAGATGTGTTCCACCTACAAGTGAGGATAGCAATTACGGAATGACGAAAAAATATTTGCTGGATAAAATAGAAATTCCGGATGAAAATATTCACAGGATAGTCGGAGAAAATACTCCGGACAAAGAAGCTGCAAGGTACGAACGTGAAATTGATGAAAATGTTTTAATTGGTGAAAAAGGAGTGCCTGTTTTTGATCTCATTCTGCTCGGTATTGGAACTGACGGACATACTGCCTCAATTTTTCCCGGTTATTTAAAATTATTTAATGAAGAAAAATTGTGCGCAGTTACTGAGCACCCTGATTCAGGGCAAAAAAGAATTACCATTACGGGGAAAATAATCAACAACAGCAAAAAAGTAATTTTTATGATTACAGGAAAGGATAAATCTGAAGTAGTCAAAAAAATTATTAACAAAGAGGATGATTATAAAAATTATCCGGCAGCGTTTGTAGACCTAGAAAGCGGAAATTATGAGTGGTACCTTGATTCGGCAGCAGCAAAAAACTTATAAAAATTATTGAAAATTACGGAGAGAAAAATGAAGAATGAAAAATTTAATACAAAGATTGGAAATTTTGAAAATAAAATTAAAAACACATTTGAAAATATTGTTAAAGAAAAAGTACCGGAGAGGATCTGGAGGAAAGATTTTACCGTCTGGAATGATAAACCTGATGAAATAATAAATCGGCTTGGCTGGCTGCATAGTACAGAAGAAACCAGGATGGCATTGAATGAAATAAATGAATTTGTTGAAAGCGTAAAAAATGATGGATTTACGGATGCAATTGTTTTGGGAATGGGAGGTTCCAGTATGGCACCGGAAGTTTTTAGTCTGATGTTCGGATCAAAGCCCGGTTTTCTAAATCTGCATGTACTGGATAGTACAGATCCCGGAGCTGTAATTTCGTTCGATAAAACGCTCGACCCCGCAAAGACTTTATTTATTGTTTCAACGAAATCAGGCAGTACCGTAGAAACATTTTCTTATATGAAGCACTTTTATAATTCTGTTTTAAAAAAAGTTGGTAAAGAAAAAGCAGGGAATCATTTTGCTGCAATAACAGATCCCAAAAGCGGGTTGGTAGATAATGCAGAAAAACTGAAATTCAGAAAAATTTTCAGAAACGATCCTAACATTGGGGGAAGATATTCGGCACTTTCATTTTTTGGAATGGTACCCGCTGCTCTCGCAGGAGTTGACCTGGAAAAAATATTAAATCGTGCCGATGAACTTGTTAAGGAAACAAGTAAAGAAAATAATTACGAAGACACAGCTACATATATCGGTGTGTTGTTGGGCGAACTATCAAATGAAGGAATTGATAAAGTTACATTTGTTACCCCGGGAAAAATTTCTTATTTCGGTGCGTGGGTTGAGCAGCTAATTGCAGAAAGTACAGGGAAAGATGGTAAAGGAATTTTGCCTGTAGATGGTGAAAGAGTTTTGTCGCCGGAGTTTTATTCAAAAGACAGGTTATTTATTTATATCCATTTAAAGGAAGATAATTCGGAAAAAGAAAAGGTCGACGAATTTGTTAAAGCAGGATTTCCTGTAGTTGAAATTACTTGGAATGATTTATATGATCTTGGCAGCGAATATTTCAGGTGGGAATTTGCTATTGCAGTTGCCGGAAAGATAATGGGAATTCAACCATTTGATCAACCTAATGTTGAGGCGGCAAAAGTTCTCGCAAAAAAAATGGTAAAAGAATACCAGGAAAAAGGAAAACTTCCTGAATTGAAAGCAGCAATTGAAGAAGATGGTATTACTGCTTTTGGAAAAATTAAAACAGACAATTTGAAGAATGTTATTACAGAATTTTTAAGTGAGATGAATCCCGGTGAGAATAATATTAATGGAAGAAGTTACGTTTCAATTCAGGCATATGTTAAACCTGATGAAAAGACCACAAATGCATTGCAGGATTTTAGAACAGCTATTCAGAAAAAATATAAAATGGCTACAACTGTAGGGTATGGTCCAAGATTTCTGCATTCCACTGGGCAGCTACACAAGGGGGATGCCGGACACGGGTTATTTATTCAGTTTGTTTCAAAAATGCCGGAAGATTTACCAATCCCTGATAATGCCGGAGAAGATAGTTCATTAATTTCATTCGGAACATTAAAAAATGCTCAGGCACTAGGAGACAGGCAGGCATTGCTGGACAACAAACGAAGAGTCCTCAGGTTTAATCTTGGCGAAGATATCGATAAAAATCTGGAAATTTTGAGAAAAACTCTCCTATGATAAAAGCATTTATCTTCGATCTTGATGGAACTCTTGTGCAAACAGAAATAATGAAAGCGCATTCCTATGCCCTTGCTGCAATGGAATTGAAACCTGGTAAGATAAAGAAACATAAGATAATAGAAGAATATAAAAAACTGGTCGGTCGTTCTCGCCAAGAAGTTGCAAAATCTTTGCTTAATAAATTTTATCTTAATAATGAAGCAGTAAAAAGGCTGGATGAATTTAAGACAGGGGAAGCCTGGGAGGTTTTTGTAAAGATAAGGCTGAATTACTATTTTGAATTTTTAAACAATCCAAGGATATTAAGCACAGTTATTTGTCCGCACACTACAGCATTATTGAAAAAAGTAAAATCTCAAAATTATAAAACCGCGCTGGCTACAACTTCGCATAATGACGAAGCCTCAAAAGTACTGGATATTCTTAAGTTAACAGATCTGTTCGATTTTATTGCTACCCGGGATCTGATTGAAAAAAGTAAGCCTGATCCGGAAATATATGATCTGGTTTTATCAAAATTAAATATCTTTCCAGAAGAGTGTATTGCTATTGAAGATTCTGTTACAGGCATAAAATCTGCAATAGCTGCAAAAATTAATTGCATTGCTGTCCCGAATGCTTATACAAGCAACTCCGTGAATAATTCAAATCTGATTAGTGAGAAATGGATTATAAATCGTCCTGAATTGCTAAGTAATCTGGTTAATGATATTCTCACTTCTCTCAAATAAGTCTAGAACCTTTTTTTTAATTATGATCAGAGGAAATTAAGTTAAAATTCAATATTTTGATTTAGCAAAATCAAATTATTAATGTGGCTTAAATGAATAACAATTTGCGAAAAATAGGTATCATACTTATTGTTGTTGTAGTTGTTCCCGCTTTGCTATTTGTGTCCTTCGAATTAACCTCCTTAAATAGCAATGAAAAGGTCATTGAAAAAATTTATGAAAGCCAGCTTGATGCTATTCTGTTCTCGGTAAATCAGTACTCGCAAGATTTTATGGATAGTTGGGCTAGTAAAATTGAATCAATTATTAATGGTGAGAATAAGGCTGAAAATGTAGGTGTATTTTTGCAAAATGATAGAGCCATTGAAGCAATTTATGTAATTGATTCAAATACTCTAAAATTCACAGATTTATATCGTCAAAATAATTTAACAAAGGACTTTACTTTTCTAGATACTTTGCTGAGTACACATTCAGATCTTATAACCAGATTATTTAATTATAAAGAATCCGGTTATAGAAAAATAGAGCCCGTTTTTGCTGATTCAAGTGTAGCAATATTATTTTTTGCTTTCCAGTCCATTAATCTTACGAATAGATTGTGTGTTGTTGCAATAAATCCCGGTGTATTTATACAAAAAAAATTAGGACCAAGAATAAAAATTATTTCCGGAGATGAATTTCTTATATCTGTTGTTTCTTCCACTGCAAGTTTTACTTTTGATGATATTCAATCCAATATCAGTAATCAGATGCATGTAAAAAAAGCACTCTGGCTGCTTCCGGGATATGAACTGGGGATCTCTTTAAGAGGCGAAACTATTGATTCGTTGGTAAAACAGAGAGCTTTTATAAACCTTCTTTTAATAATAATTCTGGTTCTTGTTTTATTTGTCGGAGTCTATATAGTATTCAGGAATGTGAAAAAGGAAATTGAAATAGCACGTATTAAATCAGATTTTGTCGCAAATGTTTCTCACGAACTGAGAACACCTCTTTCAATGATAAGCATGTTTTCTGAAACTCTCGAAATGGGAAGAGTTTCTTCAGAAGAAAAAAGACAGGAATACTATAAAATTATCAGCCAGGAAACTTCAAGATTGGGTAGAATAGTCAATTCAATACTTAATTTTTCTAAAATTGAGGCGGGCAAAAGAGAGTACCATTTTGTAGATTCATTTTTAAATGATATTGTTGAAAATGTCTATTCATCCTACAAAACTCATCTTGAACAAAATGAATTTAAAACTGAATTTGTTAAAGATGAAATAATCCCTGTTCAAAAATTAGATGAGGAAGCTGTTTCTGAAGCAGTAATGAATCTGCTAGACAACGCAATTAAGTACAGCAGCGATAAAAAGTATATCATACTTAGAACCGGGTTGGAAAAAAATCACTCTTTTCTTGAAGTGAAAGATTCAGGAATAGGAATTTCGAAAGAAAACCAGGATAAAATTTTCGATAAATTTTTTCGCATAGGCACAGGCTCAGTTCATAATGTCAAGGGTACCGGCTTGGGACTAAGTATTGTAAAACATATAGTGGAATCTCACAATGGAAAAGTTGAAATTGAAAGTACTCCGGATAAAGGGAGTTCTTTCAGACTGAAATTTCCTTTAAATAAAATTGAAGGATGACTATGACTAAAATACTCGTTGCGGAAGATGAATTAAATATGCGCAAAGGTCTCAAGGACAACCTTGAGTTCGAAGGTTTCGAGGTTGATTGTGCATGTGATGGAGAAGAAGCAATAGAATTTTTAAAAAATAATAATTATAATCTGATAATTCTGGATGTAATGATGCCAAAGGTTTCTGGTTTTGACGTTTGCAAAAGTGCCAGGAAAATGGAGATCGAAACACCGGTTATCTTTTTAACTGCAAAAGGTGAAGAAATTGACAAAGTGCTCGGACTAGAACTGGGAGCAGATGATTATGTAACCAAACCTTTCAGTCTCAGGGAACTTCTTGCAAGAATAAAAGCTATACTCAGACGAAGCGAGAGTAAAAATTCGGATTCAGGCTCAGTTCATAAGATTGGTAAACTACAGGTCAATTTCTCTGCCTATTCAGCTACCTTAAAAGGGAAGAATATTGGAATGTCTCACAAAGAATTTGAAATTCTGAATTATCTCTGGAAAAACAGGAATTCTACAGTCAGCAGAGATGATTTGTTGAATGAAATATGGGGTTATGAAGAATCTCCAACAACGCGAACGGTCGATAATTTTATTCTTAAACTAAGGCAAAAGATTGAAGAAGATCCCAATCATCCGAAAAATATTTTAACGGTTCACGGCGTGGGTTATAAATTGATTGATTAAAACCTGTGAATTATTCTGAAAATATAGTTGTTCATGACATTTTTTTACAATCTTATTACAAGTTAGTGACACTGATTACATCTCTCTGAAGTACGTTTGAACTGTGAGTTAATTAAAGTTCAAAAACAACAGGAGGTGTAGGATGAAACGAATATCTTTAACAATCGTGGTTTTAGCAGCAATTGTCCTTTCAGTAAAACCGTTGAGTGCTCAAAAGGATGTGGATAGTAAAAACACTGCAGCTGTAGCTAATCTTGTAAACGGCATTAATTCAGAGAACAAAGGATTACAAAGAAGCAGTATTTACCTTGCCGGAAGAGACAGGGTAACAGGATCTGTTGATGCGTTAATAGAAAAATTAAATAATGAAGAAGATCCTTCAACAAGACTTCTGATAGCCGTTTCACTATACGAAATAAGAGATCCCCTGGGTCTTGATGCCATAAAAGAATTATCGGTTAAAGACAAAAGTGAAAAGGTCAGAAGCATTAGCAGTCTTATGTACAGTGAATACGCAAAGAGTACTGATGTAAAATTTGTAACAGTAAATAACAATAGTTCCGGGAAATAATTGTTATATGAATTAATCAATATCTATGTACATTATTTTTAAACATATTCTGGCATTTTTATTTATTCTTTTCTTTTTGATAGCTGGATGTAGATCACAGAAAATTGAATTCAATAACAGAAATAATAAAAATACTATTGACTTAAAAGGTAAGTGGAAGTTTTCTATTGGAGATGATATCTCCTGGACTAATAAAAATTATGATGATAATAACTGGGAAGAGATCAAAGTTCCATCAAGATGGGAGGATCAGGGGTTCAACGGGTACGATGGATATGCCTGGTATCGAGTGCATTTTGAATATAACAGGGCAATGAAAGATAAATTTCTTTACTTGAATCTTGGAAGAGTTGATGATGTTGATCAGACTTTCTTAAATGGCCATTTGATCGGGCTTATGGGTTCTTTTCCCCCAAATTTTCAAACTGCTTATTATGTATCCAGGAGGTATTATCTTCCTTCAGAATTTTTGAATTCGATCGGTGATAATGTGATTGCTGTTAGAATATTTGATTATCAATTATCAGGTGGAATACTTGAAGGAGATCCCGGATTAGAATATGTCGAAAAGGATAATTCTCTTAGCCTGATACTTTCAGGGATTTGGAAATTTAGTACAGGTGATAATTCAAACTATGCAAAAGCTGATTTTGATGATAGTAAATGGAATGAGATAACTGTTCCTTCATTTTGGGAATTACAGGGATATCAGGATTATGACGGTTATGGCTGGTATAGAAAAAAGTTTACAATACCTGAAAATCTGGCTCAAAAAGATTTGATGTTGTATCTCGGTAAGATAGATGATATTGATCAGGCATATATAAACGGGATTCTTATAGGTAGTACTGGAGATTTCAGTAAGCACCCGGTGGAATTTAACAGGTATAATGAATATTTAAGAGTCAGGGCTTATGATATTCCCTCTGGTGTCCTGAAAAAATCGGGAGAGAATACAATTGCGGTAAGAGTATATGACGGATTCAGAGATGGGGGAATATATGAAGGGCCAGTCGGAATTATTGAGAAAGATAAATACACTTCTTTCTGGCGCTATCGTAATTCAGATAAATAAAGTTATAATCCGAGCTTGAGGCTATTAGTTAATGGGGAAAGCAATGGTTCCCGCAAGGTACTCAACTCCCGGGTTAGGCGGACCCAGACTTGCGTTGGAAATATGCCCAAAACTTGCTCCGATTCTTGCACTGTTTTTAAACCTGTAGGCAATTTCAATTTGTGATCGGAATTCAAGTGGAAAGTAGAGATCTTTCCCAGTTCCTTTGAAGTAAATGCCTGGCGCAAAACTTGGAGTAATTACAAAATGCTCACCGATAAAAAAATTTACTAAACCTCCTGCAAAAAAATAACTGCTGCCATCGCTGGTAACCATTGCTCCGGCAAAAGGTCGGACTTTCCACCAGCCTTTATCGTGCCTGTATTCAACTCTGAATTCAAAAGCAGTGTTAACTTTTTTATTAAAATCGAAACTTGATCCAGAAACCGCGATTAATTTTGGATCATTAATCTGTGCAAAAGAATTCGTACAAAGAAGAATTATTAATAAAAACAGATTTGAAATTCTGTGCAAAATTTATCCCGGATTTTGATTTTTGATCTGTCCAATATAATTAAAATATTTATTTTTACCGACACTTAAAAAAATAGTTGATTCAAAAAATTTTTATTAAAATTGGAAAAGACTAAATTGTAGAATAAAAAAATGGATATAGAAATATGACACCAAGAAAGACCGGATTCAAATCAAAACTGGATATAGCAAAAAACTGGCTGCCAAGATATACGGGCACAAGCCTCGATGAATTCGGCGGTTATCTTTTACTTACGAATTTCCAAAATTATGTTGACAGGTTTGCCGAAAAATTTAATTGTGAAATAAAAGGAATCGGAAAGCCGATGCAGACAGCAACGAACAGCAGCGGACTTTCAATTATTAATTTTGGAATCGGTTCAGCAAACGCAGCTACGATTATGGATTTGCTGGTCGCAAAAAAGCCCAAAGGTGTTTTGTTTCTTGGTAAATGCGGCGGGCTTAAAAGGTCTACTGAAATAGGGCATTTTATTCTTCCAACTGCGGCAATAAGGGGTGAGGGAACTTCGGATGATTATTTGCCGGAAAAAGTTCCTGCTTTGCCATCATTTAAATTGCACAAGTTCGTTTCAGAAAAAATTGTTAAAAGAAAACTTGAATACAGGACAGGAGTAATTTATACGACCAACAGGCGGGTGTGGGAATGGGACGAAAGATTTAAAAAATATTTGAAAAAATTATACACTATTGGAATAGACATGGAAACCGCTACAATATTTATTGTAGGACTTGTGAATGAAATTCCACGTGGTGCTTTATTGCTGGTTTCTGATATGCCTTTAATTCCAGAAGGTGTTAAGACAGAAGAATCGGATAAGCTTGTTACAAATAAGTTTTCGGAGATTCATCTTGATCTTGGAATTGAAGCGATGACCGAAATAGGGAAGAAGGGTGAGCATATAAAACATTTTAAATATTAACAAAGCCTTCATTTTACAGAAGGCTTTGCCGTATTTTTTTTAATTTTATTTAGATTTCTTCTTCCTGATAATTATTTCTTTTGTATTCTCATCGTCGTCACCATCTTTTTTTATTTTCACTTTTATATCGTTTTTCTCTAAGTATTCCTCTGCTTCCTTACCTTTATAAGTCTTTGTGGTTTCCTGTCCGTCCTTATCGGTGCTGGTAACAGTTATTTTCTTTATCCCGTCTTCTTCAGAAATCTTTATCATTTTTTTTATCCCGTCATCATCTTTATTAAAAAAGATAAATGAATCATCAGAATCGTCATCAACATTCCAAATTGAAATATCCATACCCTTTTCATCATCGTCGCCATCATCTTTCTTGAAGAAAAAGAAATTGTCTTTTTTATCTCCCGGTTTTATCCATTTAAAATTCCCATTGTATTTACTGTGTTTTTTAAAATACTCATCTGCTTCATCACCCGAAAATGTTTCTGTAGTTTCATTACCGTCTTTTTCTGTTTTTGTAATTATAATGGTGTTTTCACCTTTATCATATCTAATTTTCATTTTTACATTATCATTTGTCGTGTCCTTATCCAAATCAAAACCAAAAAATATGTTCTTATCCGGATCGGTAGTATCATTATCAAGTTTCCTTACCCAGAATTTTGCTAAGCCCTTATTTCTCTCAATTATTTTTACGATTTCTTCAGCTTCTTTCCCCTCGAAAGTAACTTCGCCGTTATCAGTTTTAACAGTAACCTTTTGTGCCCTACCTTTAATATCATTTATCTTTTCATTTAAATCAGATTGCGCATTGAGCAAAATGTTCATGACAAAAAAGATTATTGCCGATAAAAACAGGATAGCTTTAGTTTTTGGCTGGAATGACATAATATCTCCTTAAAATTTGAATTATTAATTTCATAGGAAATCTAAATAAGTTCTTTTATAAATTATGTTAATGAAAAGTTAAGAAGTGTTAAAAAATGTTAAAATACAGAATAATTCTTTTAATTAGACTAAATTTAATATTATGAAAAAGAGCAGGATTAAAATAATTATTATCATTATGGCAGTTACTGTCCTTGGGCTAATTGCAGTTCAGTTGTATTGGGTATCGAATGCATTTAAAGTTGAACAGCAGAGATTTGAAAGTAACGTTATTGATGCTCTTAGTTCAACAGTTAAGAAAGTTGACAAATTAGAAACTGCTTCTATTGTAATCAACAATATATCTGTAAGCGGGGATAAAAACGGAGTGGCTATTTATAATGAGGACACTCTTAAAAACAACATTTATTACATAAAAAAATCTGACTCGTCAGGTAGCACCATCAGCGGATTCAAATATAATGTCGATCTTAAAAAATTGCCTGTTCAAATAGACACAACAAAAACTTATTACAATTATTTTACCTGGAAAGACGATACGGTTAAAAAGAAGAATGAAATCTGGAAGTTCAAAGAAAAAGTTGATTCAGTAATGGTTATAAAAAAGAAAAGTGTAAGTGATATTTTTAACCAGCTTTTAACTGTGGAACCACGAAAACCTGTAACTGAAAGAGTAAGGAAAGAATCGATTAATGAAATTCTTTTACAGGAATTAGATAATAAGGGAATCAATACTGAATTTGAGTGGGGAATAAAAGAGGAAAGCAGGGATTCCGTTTATTATTGCAAAAATGAAAATAAAGAGGAACTTCTAAATTCGGAATTTCGTGCAAAACTTTTCCCGGATGATCTGTTTGGTACAGGGAAATTTCTACTGGTTTATTTCCCAAACCAGAGCACGTATATATTAAGAAATATTTCACTAATGCTGGGAATTTCTGCACTTATAATTATTGCAATAATTTATTTATTTTATAAAACAATAAGCCTTCTTATCAGGCAGAAAAAAATAACTGAAATTAAAAATGATCTGATTAATAATATTACACACGAATTTAAAACTCCAATTTCTTCAATTTCACTTGCTTGTGAATCGCTTTCAGAAAACCAGATCATAAATGATAAAAATTCTATTGTGAGATATGCTAAAATGATATCAGATGAAAACAATAGACTAAAAGGGATGGTTGAAAATCTTTTAAATACTGCCTCGCTTGAAAAAGATGATTATCATATTGAATATACCGAATTTAATATCCACTTAGTAATTGAAGAATTAATTGAAAATTATAAACAAGTTGTTGAAAATAGAAACGGAAAAATTTTAACTGACCTTAAAGCCGAAGATCATCTTTTAAATGGGGATAAATTTCACATTACAGGTGTTCTAAATAATCTTATAGATAATGCGGTAAAATTTACAAATGAAAATCCTGAAATTTTAATTGAAACAATTAATGAAAATAACTTTATAACAATTTCAATCTCAGACAATGGAATAGGAATTGCAAAAGATAAACAGGACCTGATATTTGAAACATTTTACAGGGTATCAACCGGTAATGTACACGATGTAAAAGGATATGGCATAGGGTTGAGCTACGTCAAAAAAATGATCCGGGCTCATAATGGAAAAATTCTGGTAAATAGTAAACCCGGCAAAGGTTCTCATTTTAGCATTTATCTGCCATTAAATAAAAAATGAACAAGACTAAAATTTTACTCGTTGAAGATGATTTAAACCTGGGTACGATCCTAAGGGAATACCTTGTAATAAAAGGGTTTGCAGTAGATCATGCAAAAAATGGAATTAGTGCGTTTGATCTTTATAAAGAAAACAAATATGACCTGTGTATTCTTGATATAATGCTGCCGGGGATAGATGGTTTTACGCTCGCCAGAAAAATCAGGAAAAACGATACAAACACTCCAATAATATTTTTGACTGCTAAATCGATGCAGGATGACAGGAATGAGGGACTTAGAATTGGTGGAGATGACTACATTACCAAACCCTTCAGCAGCGAGGAATTATTACTCCGGATAAATAATATTTTTAAAAGAGTTAATTCTACAACAGGTAAAAAACAATCCGAAAATCTATCAGAAATTAAAATCGGCAAATTTAGATTTGATTATAACAAGAGACTTTTAACAATTAAAGATAAAGAACAAAAGCTCACCACACGGGAAGCCGATTTATTGAAATTATTATCCTTGAATAAAAATGAAGTTGTTTTGCGCACAGTTGCTCTGAAAGAAATATGGGAAGATGATAATTATTTTACCGCAAGGAGTATGGACGTTTACATAGTGAAACTTAGAAATTATCTGAAGAGCGATAACTCAGTAGAAATTGTAAACATTCACGGTACAGGATTCAAATTATTCGCGTGAAAGAAATTAAAAATTTCTCAACTTGTAACCCACAAAAAAAATTGTAATATTAGAGTAGTACAACATATGGAAATTAATGAAGACCAAATCTGCCCGCAAAAAAACACAACCCAAAACAAATAAAATATTTATCCTCGACACCAACGTAATTCTTCACGATGCAACGTGTATCCATCAATTCCAGGAACACGATATAATTATTCCTTTGACTGTAATTGAAGAACTGGATTCTTTTAAAAGAGGAAGCCAGGTGATAAATTTGAATGCACGGGAATTTGCCCGAACACTTGATGCAATGACAGGTGATGCATTATTCAACGGTGGAATTTCTATGGGCAAGGGAAGAGGAAAATTAAGAATTGCAATTTCGCGTGGGTTGAATAGTGAAATAAGAGAAATATTTAAAGAGGATAATCCGGATCACAGGATACTTGGTGTTGCTTTCGAGTGGAACAAAAAGCCGGAAGGCAAATCAACAGTAGTACTTGTTACCAAGGATGTAAATCTTAGAATGAAAGCTAAAGCTCTTGGAATTCTTGCGGAGGATTATTCAACTGATAAAATTGTAAGCATTGATGAGTTGTACAGCGGTAAAGAAATTGTCGAAAATTTTGATGATGAATCAATTGTAAAATTATTTCAATCGCCATATGAAATTCCGGCAAAACAATTGTTAAAGAAAATTGATGGGGAAGTAATTCCTAACAAGTATTACATTTTCAGAAATTCAAACCGCTCTGTACTTGCAAATCTTGGAAGTGAAAAAGAAACATTTAAAAAAATTGATAAAGTTGCCACTTACGGAATTAAGCCGCGTAACGCTGAACAGACTTTTGCACTAGATGCATTAACGAATAATGATATTCAACTTGTTTCATTGATTGGAAAAGCCGGAACAGGAAAAACGTTGCTTGCACTTGCTGCAGCTCTTCAGGTTAGAAAACATTACAGGCAGATATTTATCGCAAGACCGATTGTTCCTTTGAGCAATAAAGATATTGGCTATTTGCCGGGCGATATTCAAAGTAAAATTGAACCATATATGCAGCCTTTGTGGGATAATCTTCGCGTGATACAGGATCAGTTCCAGGAAGGCGATAAGCAAAGCACGGCAATTACTACGATGATAAAAGAAGATAAACTTGTTATTGAACCTCTTTCTTTTATTCGTGGAAGAAGTCTTCAAAGAATATTTTTTATAGTCGATGAAGCACAAAATTTAACTCCGCACGAAATTAAAACAATAATTACGAGAGCCGGGGAAGGTTCAAAAGTCGTATTTACAGGGGATATTTATCAAATAGATCATCCTTATCTCGATTCACAATCGAACGGACTTTCTTATCTTATTGACAGGTTCAAGGGACAAAAATTATATTCACACGTTACACTTGAAAAAGGCGAAAGATCGGAATTAGCTGAATTGGCAAGCAATCTGTTGTAATTTTTATTCTGTATTATCTGAATAAATTAAAAATATTTTTTAACTTTGGACTTACCTAAGTAATCTATTAATATGCAAACATTTACTTATCCTGTAATATTCAGGCTAATTTACAAATACGGTAATATCCCGGTAACCATCATACTGTCGTTGTATGCAATATCACTTGGAGTGAACCTGGACAAAGGACTGGTTTATATTATTCCATTCGTGGTTACATTTCTTGTCATTTACTTTCTTAACCGTCATTATCTTTTGCTTTATAAAATACTTCCATATAAAATTGAAGCAGATGATGAAAAAATGGTTTGCAGCGAATTTATATTCTACAAAAAAAACGTTACTATCTATTTTAATGATATTACATCGCTTGAAGGCGGAATTTACAGCGGGAAGTTAAATGGAATTATGCGAATTAAAGATGGAGCAAATAACAGGATTGTCGGGTTTTATGATAAAATGATAGATGCACGCAAACTCGAAACCCATATTCTAAGTAAAGTTAAAAAACAAATTTATGATGATGTTGTTAATCGCTTAGGGCTGAATAAAACAAAACCGGACGAAAAGAAAAAATCTAAAAAGTAGTCTGCCATTTCCATTTTTTGACTAATTTCTTTTATTCTCTTTCCTTATTTTAAATCTTATCAATAATAAATTTAATTATGAAGATAGCAGTTTTATTATCCGGTGGAGTTGATAGCTCTGTTGCATTGCGCTTATTAAAAGAAGAAGGACACGATCTAACAGCATTTTATTTAAAGATCTGGCTGCAGGATGAATTTTCTTTTTTAGGTGATTGCCCATGGGAGGAAGACCTTGAATTTGCACGTGGTGTTTGTAAACAGGCTGACGTTCCACTTGAAATTTTGCCTTTACAGGATGAATACTGGGAACATGTTGTTTCGTATACTATTTCTGAAATAAAAGAAGGACGCACTCCAAATCCGGATATTTTTTGTAATAAACTGATAAAGTTCGGGCAATTTTACGATAAAATTGATGACTCTTTTGAAAAAGTAGCCAGCGGTCATTATGCATCCGTAGAAAAAGGAAATGGAGTTTATAAATTAAAAAGATCACCAGATCCTGTTAAAGACCAGACTTATTTTTTAGCTTACCTTACCCGGCATCAACTTTCACGGGCTTTATTTCCTCTCGGCAAGTATGAAAAAAAAGAAGTAAGAAAATTCGCAGAAGAATTTGATCTTCCAAATCAGAATAGAAAAGACAGCCAGGGAATTTGTTTCCTTGGTCAGATTAAATTTAATGAGTTTGTTAAACATCATCTTGGGGAAATAAAAGGTGACATAATTGAAATTGAATCTGGTGAAAAGAAAGGCGAACATAACGGGTATTATTTTTATACAATAGGACAGAGATCAGGTTTGGGGTTGTCTCACGGTCCATGGTACGTGGTTAAAAAAGATGTTGAAAAAAATATAGTTTATATATCAAAAGAAAACCTGCCTGATAGAAGTCGCGATACTTTTGAAATTGGAAAATTCAACTGGATAAATAACACGCAACCGGATAAGAAAGAATTACTTGTAAAGATTCGGCATGGTGTAAACTTTTTTAATTGTGAGCTTAACTTTTTAAGCGATGACAAAGCTGAAGTAAAATTATCAAAGCCTGACCAGGGAATTGCTCCGGGACAATTTGCAGTATTTTATGATAACCTTGAATGTCTCGGCGGCGGTGTGATATTATAATTATTTGTGCTGGAGACACGCGATCGCGTGTCTCTACTAACTGTCAATATTCCTCAGAAATTTATAGTATAAATCATCAAATATCTTTAATATTAATAATTCAATTAACCATCTCCATTAAAAATCTGTGAGTTTATCATGAAATCTTTTCTAAAATTTTCATTTCTTACAATTTTAATAATATTATTTGAAATTGGTTTTGTTTTTGCGCAATCAAATTCTACTACAAATGATATTGAGAAAAAATTTGATTCATATTTAAAAGCCTCTGATTTGAAAGCAAGGCTTGAAAAACTAAGTGCACGCCCTCATCACGTTGGCTCGCCCTATGATAAAGAGAACGCTGAATATATACTTTCACTTTATAAATCCTGGGGATGGGACGCACATATTGAAACATTTTATGTGCTTTTCCCAACTCCTAAAACACGCATTCTTGAAATGATTTCACCGGAAAAATTTGCACCACTTTTAAAAGAACCTGCGTTGAAGGAAGACAGAACGTCCGATCAGAAGGATGAACAGCTTCCGACTTACAATGCATATTCTATTGATGGCGATGTAACAGGTGAACTCGTTTATGTTAATTATGGAATTCCTTCCGATTACGAGCAACTTGAAAAAATGGGAATTAGTGTAGAAGGAAAAATTGTAATTGCACGTTATGGTGCTGCCTGGAGAGGAATAAAGCCGAAAGTTGCCGCAGAACATGGTGCAATCGGATGCATAATGTATTCGGATCCGCGGAATGATGGTTTTTATGTCGGGGATGTTTATCCCGAAGGATCGTGGAGAAATGAATACGGGGTTCAGCGTGGTTCTGTTGCGGATATGCCCGTTTACTCAGGTGATCCTTCTACACCATTTGTAGGTGCTACAAAAGATGCAAAACATCTTGATGTAAAAGACATAAAAATTTTAACAAAAATTCCCGTAATGCCGATTTCCTATCACGACGCTCTCCCGATGTTAAAAAATTTAACCGGACCTGTTGTTCCAAATAGCTGGAAGGGTGCTCTCCCGATTACCTATCACGTTGGTCCCGGACCTGCAAAGGTTCATTTAAAACTGGAATTCAACTGGGATATAAAACCTATTTACGATGTAATAGCAAAAATTAAAGGAAGTGTTTATCCTGATGAATGGGTAATAAGAGGAAATCATCACGATGGCTGGGTGAACGGCGCGGAAGATCCATTGAGCGGACAAGTTGCAATGCTTGAGGAGGCAAAAGCTCTCGGTGAATTACATAAAAATGGCTGGAGTCCTAAGCGTACTTTGATTTATTGTTCCTGGGATGGTGAAGAACCCGGATTACTCGGATCCACAGAATGGGTTGAAACTCATGCCGATGAATTAAAACAAAAGGCAGTTGTCTATATAAATTCCGATTCAAATGGAAGAGGATTTCTTTATGCTGAGGCATCCCATACTTTGCAGACATTTATAAATGATGTAGCAAAAGATATTACGGATCCGGAAAAAGGAATTAGTGTCAGGGAAAGGTTGAAGGCAAGAAGAATATTAAATGCATCTACTGTAGAATCTAAAAAGGAAATTGAAAACAGTGATGAATTTCCGGTTGGTGCTCTTGGATCAGGTTCAGACTACACGCCATTTCTTCAGCATCTTGGCATTGCTTCTATGAATATTGGTTATGGGGGAGAAGATGAAGGAGGAGTTTACCATTCAATTTATGATTCTTATGATCACTATATCAGGTTTGGAGATCCGACTTTTGAATATGGAGTAACGCTTGCAAAAACAGGCGGTAGAATTATGATGCGGCTTGCAGATGCTGAAATTCTTCCATTTAACTTCCCTGGATTTTCAAATACAGTTTCTGGTTATCTCGATGAAATTGTAAAAATGACTGACAAAATGAGGAAAGAGACTGAGCAGTTAAATTATGAAATAACTCATAATCTTTTTGAAAAAGTTTCCGATCCGACTAAAACCTCAATTGCACCAAAACCTGAAAGTGAAGTTCCTCATTTAAATTTTTCTTCACTTGAAAATGCAACGACCCAACTGAAGAAAGTTGCGGAGAAATTTGGAATTGCAAAAAGTCAGTTTCTATCATCGGGTAAAAAATTAACACAGGATCAAGAAAAAAAGCTAAATGAAATTATTTATCTCTCAGAAAGGGCTTTAACCAATAAAGACGGGCTTGACGGGCGTCCCTGGTTTGTTCACGAAATTTATGCTCCTGGATTTTATACCGGCTACGGGGTAAAAACACTTCCTGCAGTTCGTGAAGCTGTTGAATCGAGGAACTGGGATGAAGCAAATAAACAGGCTGAAGTTGTGGCTGGGGTTATTAATAATTATGCATCACAAATTAATAGAGCTGCATCTTTACTTGCTTCATTTACTAATTAAGAATTGAATTTATATTTAAGGGCAGCATTTAAGTTGCCCTTTTATTTTAAGCGTTCAGCATTTTTTGAAGTTTTAAATTCTTATTTCTTAAATCAATTCCACCCTGCAAAAGTGATTTTAGATTTGCCATATAGAAAGTCCAACCTGTCTGACAGCCTAGATGATAATTTACTTTTGCTATATTATCAGTTGGAATATTTTCCTGTTTTAATTCAAGGATATTTTCTTTTTTATCTTTTTTAATTTTTACTGTTACAATACAGTCTCCTGCAAATGTAAATTGCAAAAAATTTTTTCCGTTAGCTTTAAGAATTTTTCCAGTCTCCACAACTTCATCTCCGTAGCCATGCCACATCCATTTGTATGTGTCGCCTTTCGAAATTTTGTTTTTCTTATGTATCAAGTTGCCTTTTGAATCTTTAAACTCAGCAAGTCTTAAAAACCATTTCTCAAGATTTTCCTGAGTTGCCCAGTAGTTATAAATTGTCTGCGGGCTTGCTTTAATATTAACCCTGACGGTAAAACTGCTCCAGTCATAGTCTTTTTTAGCCATATAAATATCTCTTAAAGATTATTTAAAAAATAATTTGTGATTTTGGTAAATAAATGTAATTGTGTTACCCCGCCACTAATCCTGTGATTTTTATTCGGGTAGAACATAATATCAAATTGTTTATTGGCATCAATTAATTTTTGCATAAACTGCATTGTATTCTGATAATGGACATTGTCATCGCCTGTACCATGAACAATCATCAATTTTCCTTTTAATTTATCTGCGTAAGTTAGAACATTTGCGGAATCGTAGCCGTTTTTATTTTCATCTTTTAATCCCATATATCTTTCTGTCCAGATAGCATCGTAAAGTCGGAAATCGGTAACAGGTGCAACAGCAACACCGGTTTTAAAATAATCAGCACCCTTAGTCATCATCATGCAGGTTAAATATCCGCCACCGCTCCAGCCCCAGAATCCAAGTCTGGATGAATCAACATATGGAAGAGTTGCGAGATATTTTGCTCCTTCAACTTGGTCGTGAACAGACCATTTTCCAAGATCACCGTATGAAATATCTTTAAATGCTTTTCCTCTTCCGCCGGTTCCTCGGTTATCTACACAAAAAACTATATAACCCTGTTCGGTCATATATTGATGCCAGAAAGTTCTGGTTCCGCCCCAGCGGTCAACCACCATTTGAGAACCGGGACCGCCGTAACCATAAACGAGTACAGGATATTTTTTTGACGGATCAAAATCAGCCGGTTTCATGATATATGCATTCAGCTCAGTTCTATCCGTAGTTTTGAATTCTAAAAATTCCGGGTAAACCATGTTGTAACTTTTAAGTACGGGAATTTTTCCGTCTTCAAGTACATTTACAAGTGAGCCATCAGCATTCCTGAGAGATGTTTCTGTTGGAGTTGAAACATTTGAATAGTATTCTATAAAATGTTTGTAGTCCGGTGCATAATTTGCAAAATACCAGCCATGCTTACCGGATATTTTTTGAAAATTACTTCCATCAATTTTAACGCGATAAAGATTTTCCTGGATTGGTGAGTCTTTTTTGCCGGAAAAATAAACCCAACCCGTATTTTCATCAACTCCATCTACTGCGCTAACTTCCCAATTGCCGGTTGTTATCTGGCCTACTAATTTGCCGGAATAATCATAAAGATAGGCGTGGTTAAATCCGCTTATTTCTGAAGTCCAGACAATCTGATTGGATTTTTTAAGAAATACAATATCGTGTCTTACATCAACCCAGGTATTGTTTGAATCGGTGATAACCGTTTTTGATTTTCCGTTGTTGGCATTCGCCATTAATAATTCAAGACTATTTTGTTCCCTGTTTAATCTCATAATTGAAAGCAGGTCAGAGGAATTAGTCCAGAAAATTCTTGGAATATAAATATCATCATTAGTTCCAATATTCATCCATTTTGTCTTTCCGGACGAAAGATCAGCAACACCAATTTTCACAATTGCATTCTGCTCACCAACTTTAGGATATTTTAAATCAAATACTTTGTTATATTCTCCCATTTCATCAATAAGATGATATATCTTTTCTCTTGCTTGATCCAGCCGCCAGTATGCAATCTTATTTCCATCGGGTGACCATCGCCATGCATCAGCGAGTCCAAATTCTTCTTCATAAACCCAGTCGAATTCTCCGTTTAAAATATTTTCGTTTCCGTCAGTTGTAACAGCAGTTTCTTTGCCGGTTTTTAGATCAACAATATAAATGTTGTGATCACGAACGAATCCGACTTTATTTCCACCGGGAGAAAGTTTTACATTTCTCAGGTGTATGTTTCCGTTTGATAAAGCATTAATTTCTTTGTCTGAAACATTGTAAAGATAAAAAGGTGCTTGTGTTGAGTGTCTCCAGATTGATTTTACCGGACCTTCAATAAGTAAAAATTTACCGTCGTCAGTCCATTGATAATTACTCATCATTATTTGATTGTTGTTATATTTCAGATCAGTGCCGCTAACGAGGAGTGATTTTTCACCGTTGGAAACATTGTATAAATAAATATCCTGAACTTTTGAATCCAGGTTAAATTCAGTAAATGTAAATGCTGAACCATCCGGTTTCCATTGAATATTCTGAACAGTTTTTCCAAATAGTTTACTTGAATAATAAATATCTTCAAGCTTTAGTTTTTCTTTCTGTTGGGCAAAAGCCGGAAGAAAAGTAAGCAATACAAATAAAAGCAAAAATAATTTTTTCATTATAAATCTCCTGTAAAGAAATACTAAAATCTAATTTCTAAATCCTAAACAAGTTCAAAGTTCTAAATTGAAAAGTGATTTTTAGGGTTTATTATTTAGTGCTTCAGATTTTACCTTGGCCACATTTTTTCTATCTCATCTCTCAAACCAAGATATTCCCATCTTTGCAGAGCAATAGGCACATTTCCATTTATCATCATATAATCATGGTAATCTTTTAAATTAAATTTATCTCCTTGCTGAATTTTTGCATCTGCAATCAGGTCAAGAATTTGAGATTTTCCAATCTGGTAGGTAATTGCCTGTCCCGGTGTTGAAGCAAAAAATCTGGATTCAGCCAATGCAGTAGGTTTGTCCATAGGGACAGTCTTTTCCAAATAATCTGCTCCCTGCTGGATTGAGTAATTTCCCAAGGCAAGATTTATATCAACATCTACGCGTAAAGCGCGCAACCTCATAAAACTGTAAATGCTTTCTCTTGTATGTGGTCGATCATCATACAATCCAAATTGGAGCAGCATTTCCTCAACATAAAAACCGATTCCTTCATTTGAATTTGAATCAAAATAGTGACGCCTTACCGGGTCAGGATTTTTCCACGAACGAACTAATTGAAAATAGTGTCCCGGAATTCCTTCGTGAACAATTATTGGTCGTGGATCGTGTGCAATAGCAAGTTTAAAAAATGAAAGGTCCGGTGAAGGTTCCTGGATATAACTAATTCCATTTTCATCAAGCCTGTTTTCAAAAGTTAAATCATCAGTTACACCCATCATAGCAAGCGGAGCAACATAATCCGGAATTTTCTTATTCCAATAATGTTTTACCCAGCCGGGTACTGACATAATATCTTTTTCTTCAAGGAATTTCCTAATTGCTTCTTCATCTATTTCTTCCTGCTTTATTTGTTCCTCAGAAGAAGAAAAAAGTTTTGCGGGAGGGATATTTTTATTTTTCAATTTTTCAAAAGTATCGAACGCAACAGAGCGGTTCCATTCCGCTTTGCCGATTTCGAGCATTTCTTCTGGTGAGTACGGAACAAATGCAATATTTCTTAGAAAATAGTCATAGTCTTTTCTACCTACATTAAATTTTGTTTCCATTTTATCTCTGCCTGAAATCAACCACGCCCTGTAATTATTTAATGCATCACAGGCATTTTGCACATCCTTATCAATTTTATTCGAAAAATATTTTGGAAAATCTTTTTTCAGAGCTTCGAAGGAAGCAGTTACATTTTTATCCATTCCGTCAAGCATATCGATTGCAATATCTGCAAATGACTGAACGGGTGATGTTAGATTTTCCTTTGCGCATTTAATTATGGATGGAATTGCTTTTAACCGGATTAAAATATTTTTTGCCCTGTATTCATCCATTGGTGAGTGAATTACTATTAATTCAAATATGGAACCTACCGCCTGGTAAAAATAGAACTCGGGATGAGTTTCCGGAAGATTTAAAATGTTCAATTCCCAGTTAACTCTTTCAATTGCTGAATGAAGCAGAAGGAAATCAACACTGTCCGATCTTGACCATCCTGTTTTGGGAATATCTTTTAATCTAGACCTGAATTCTATATATTTTTTTCTGTAATTTGCAATAGTTTTTGAGGAGCAATCTGCAGTCCAGCCGTCCGGCCTTTCTAATCGCGGAATATCATCTAATGACGCCGGTTGTGTAATTGCCCGCCATTCAAAAAATTCTTTTGATAATGTTTGCAATTGAGAACTCATTTGTGCGTAAGCACTTGTTATAAATAAAAACAAAATAATGGAGAGTAATTTCATAATTACCTTTCTATTTTATTGATTTGATTTTGAAGCTTTTTTAAAAATACATAAAAAATCTGTTGAAATTCTAATTAACTATACTAACTATTCTTTTTTTTATAAGTTTAATTGATTAGCAATTAATAATCGCGGTGACCTAATGAAAAATATTCTAATACTCTTTACAATTCTTATCCTGGTTTCGCTTTCAATTCAGGCGCAGACTAAAAAACTTTTATTAAGAAAAACAGATCAGCAAATTAATGTAGATGGTAAAATTGATCCTGTCTGGAGCACCGCGGATTCTACATCAGACTTTTTTCAACTTTCTCCATATTATGATCAACCGCCAACAGTAAAAACTGTGGCTAAAGTATTAACTACTGATGATGCAATTTATGCATTGATGATATGCTACGATGATGAAAAAAACATACAGGTTTTTACCGGTCTGCAGGATGCTTTTGCAGGTGATATTGTCTCGATAATGCTGGATACTTTTGGTGATAATAAAACTGCATATAAACTTGCAGTTAATGCTTCGGGTGTCAGGGCGGACTCAAGATTGCTGGACGACGCAAGGAACCGCGATTATAACTGGGATGGAATCTGGTTTTCAGGGACTAAAGTTTATAGCTGGGGATTTGTTGTGGAATGGAAGATTCCATACAAGTCAATTCAATATGATGAAAATCTAACAGAGTGGGGGCTTGATTTCGACAGGTATCGTCCGATTAATTCTGAAGATCTGTACTGGAATAGTTATAATAAAGCTGAAGGACAGCGGATTTCAAAATTTGGTAAACTTGTTTTCGAAGATTTTCACCCAAGCGTGCACGGTTTAAATTTAGAAGTCTACCCGGTCGCATTAACTAAAGCTACTTATTTATATGACGGTAAATATAAAATTGATCCGGAAGCAGGACTCGACATTTTGTATAATCCTTCACCGAAATTAAAATTTCAATTAACTGCTAACCCTGATTTTGCACAGATTGAAGCCGATCCTTTTAATTTTAATATTTCCAGGTATGAATCTTTTTTCGATGAGAGAAGACCGTTCTTTACGGAAGGGAATGAAATCTTTCAAGCATCAGGACGTGATAGAAATACAGGATTTTACAGACCCCTCGAATTATTTTATTCAAGAAGAATTGGAAAAATTCTGCCCGGCGGTTCTACAGTTCCATTAATTGTTGGCGCAAAAGCGTTTGGTAGATTTGGTGATCTTGAATACGGGGGATTCACTGCAATAACAGGCGAAGAAGAATACACTGATTACAATGGAAACAAACAAACTGAAAAAAAAGCTTACTTTGGTTCAGCGAGAATTAAAACCAATTTTTCTGAAAATTCAACAATTGGGGCCCTCTTTGTTGGCAAGAAAACGGATACTGATACTTACGGAGTAATTGATGTTGACGGAGCTTTCCGAACCACAAAATGGCAACTTTCTTATCAGCTTGCAAGGTCTATTAAAAATTCTGAAGGTGATTATGCTGCATCTGCAGGATTTGTGAATTTTGGAGATAGCTGGATTAATCTTGCAAGACTTAGATATGTAGGTCAAAATTTTGATATAAACCAGGTCGGTTATGTACCGTGGACAGGAACGGGAGAATTTTCAACTTTGGTGGGACCAATCTGGAGGCCTGATGAAGGTTACATTGATCAGATTCTTCTTCTTGGAGGATTCTCAATTACTAATAAAAAATTTGAAAATAATTATACTGATAAATCCCTGATTATAGATTTTAATATGCACTTCCGCGATAATTGGGGATATGAAATAAGTTATTCATATGGCAAGTCCCGTGATCTGGGAATTACATATGATTCATATGAATTGAATTTAAGCTCATACTTCAATGTTTCTCCAAGGTGGAACGGTAATTTGTATGGTGGATATTCAAAGACTTACAACTTTGCCAGGAACTATCTTGCTTCATATTCCTGGGGAGGAATTTATTTTAACTATAAACTTTTAAATACTCTTGAAGTTGGTTCTTCGTATGATATGTTCATTGAAGGAAAGCCGGGTGGTGGAATAGAAGCTATAACTTATAATGCTCGTCCATATTTTTCTCTCACACCTATAAATAATATGAATCTGCGTGTTTATTTAGATAATGTATATTTGACCGAGACAGATCACCTGGAAAGATTATTATTGGGAGTGTTATTTTCTTATAACTTTTCGCCGAAAAGCTGGATCTATTTTGCATTTAACCAGCAGAGTGACAGGCGGCAGGAATTTGATCAATTAGGAACGCCTTTGCCACAGCAAATGCATTTGACAGACAGGGTAGCTGTGATAAAAGTTAAATATTTATATTATTTCTAAATCAAAATTTAAGATCAAGCTGGTCTGTTTTCAAATTTACATTTTCGTGGTTTAAATTTGATAATGAAACACCGAGCAGCCGAACAGGTTTGAATGGCTTTTCGGGAGTGGATAATAATTCCTTTACAATTTCAAAAATTTCATTTTTAGAATCAGTAAATGACTTTAATGTTTTACTTCTTGTTGTTGTCTGGAAATCGTGGTATTTAATTTTTAAAGTAATTGTTTTCCCGCTGGTTTTTGTTTTCAAAATTCTTCTTTCAAGAATTTCCATTATTTTTTCCAGTTCTTCTATCATTTCATTTTCATCTTCTATATCATCATTAAAAGTATTTTCAGCAGCTAATGATTTTCTTATTCTGTCCGGTACAACGGGACTAATATTTTCACACCTGACCAGGTGATAATAATAGGAACCTGTTTTACCGAATCTTTTTATTAGTTCATTTAATTCCATTTTTTTTATATCTGCACCGGTTTTTATCCCAAGTTTGTTCATCTTTTCGGCAGTTACCTTTCCGATTCCCGGAATCTTTTCAATTTTTAATGTCTCGATAAATGCTTCAGCTTTATCCGGTGGTATTACAGTCAAGCCATCCGGCTTTTGCATATCGGAGGCAACTTTAGCCAAAAACTTGCTGATTGAAACTCCTGCAGAAGCTGTTAATTGGAGTTCATCTTTAATTCTTTGTTTTATTTCTTTTGCAATTAATGTAGCAGATGGATTTCCAAATTTATTTTCTGTTACATCTAGATATGCTTCATCAAGTGAAAGTGGTTCAACAAGATTTGTATAACTTTTAAATATCTCTCTTATCTGTTTTGATACCTTCCCGTAGGTTTCAAAATGTGGCTTCACAAAAATGATATTCGGGCATCTTTCAAAAGCCATTTTTGAAGGCATAGCGGAACGAACACCGAATTTACGTGCTTCGTAGCTTGCAGTCATCACTACTCCGCGCTTTTCAGATCCGCCGACAGCAATTGCTTTGCCCCTTAATTCCGGATTTTCTCTTTGTTCTACAGATGCATAAAATGCATCCATATCCACGTGTATTATTTTTCTTATTTCTTTTAACATTATTCTGAAAGGCGATACATTAATGTAAATAATTCAATGGAAAGATGAATCAGATTTTAAAAGTCAGTTAAAAAATACTGTGGGGATTTAATTAAGGTTTAAAAAAATATAATTAGGATATACGCCAGGTTTTTATTTTAGAGTGAAATATATTTATGTTGTGTAAACCGATTCCATCCCTTTTTAGTTTTTGATTCTACTGCCCAGTTGAAGCCGCTTTCTTCATCATTAGGCCAGTAGATCATTCGTGCCAGGCCGCCAGGCATTTCTGCTTCGAATGCAATGGCTCTGGAATCAACATCACTACCATTAGAAATTATACCATTTGAATGTTTGCCGTCAGATGTAAATGACCAGAACGATATTTTTCCATCGTTTATTCCGTATATAGCGTCTTCTTCATAAATCTTTGGACCAAATTCCCAACGAGCGACAAGTCTAATAAACGCTCCGGAAAGGATTGGAGCGAAAGTACGGGTACAGACAGCTTTCCCCATTGGTGTATCAGTTTTAGCCTGCCAGGTCCCTAACAAAGGAGCTAAAATGCCGAGTTTGCCCGTTCCTTTTTTCCATGAATTATTTTTTTTATCCATTAAAATTTCCAATTATTATAATTATATCTTGCTTAAATTCAAGAAACTGCAATCTAAAGTCAACAAATAATTTATCAATATTTCTTGCGGCTGATTGATTTTATTTCTTCCATCCATCCATAATATTTCGATTATGAATTTAATTTTCTGTAATTTCAAAAGTTATAAATTTTGATGAGGTATAAAATGAAAAAATTAACGCTACTTTTATTTTTTGTTTGTTTTTCCGGACTTCTGCTTGCAAAAGAAGAAGCAAGATTTATGAGATATCCCGACATCTACAAAAACAAAATTGTATTCACTTACGAAGGTGATCTCTGGCTTGCTGATGCAGACGGAACTGATGCAAAAAGAGTTACAACTTTTCCAGGTGATGAATTTTCTGCAAGATTTTCTCCTGACGGACAATGGATTGCATTTACTGGTGAATATGACGGTGGAAGCAATGTTTATGTTATGTCTTCGGACGGAGGAGTTCCTTTAAGAATTACTTATAACCCCGGTGGTGCACAATCTATCGGATGGACGCCGGATGGGAAAAGGGTAATTTTCAGATCCTACTGGCAAAATGTAAACGGCCGCGATCCGGATTTATATTTTGTTGACAAAAATGGATCAGCCCCGGAAAGATTTCCAATTGACCGCGGCAGGCTTTGCAGCTTTTCACCGGATGGAAATAAAATAGTCTACCAGAGAAAAGGGGATGAAGAATACCAGAGAAAGAGATATAAAGGCGGACAGTACCCTGATATCTGGATGTATGATTTTACAACAAATAAATTTACGGCTATTTCAGATTATGTTGGAAAAAATGCATACCCGATGTGGATAGGCGAAAACACAATGTATTTTGTTTCCGACAGAACAAACGGTGTTTCAAATCTTTATAAAGAAGACCTCTCTTCAAAAAACATTTCAGAAATTACAAATTACTCCGATGTTGATGTTATAAATCCTGAGACAGATGGCGAACAAATAATTTTTATGCACGATGGTTACATAAATCTGCTGAATTTAAATACAAACGAAATCACAAAGATAACTGTAGACGTAAGTTCCGACAGGTGGGCTTTGCGCGACAGAAACATCAATCCGAAAAATTATATCCATTACATGGATATTTCCAATGATGGAAAAACCGCTGTATTCGGAGCAAGAGGTGATGTATATACAGTTCCAACCGGTGAGGGGAAAACGGAAAATCTTTCCTGGACTCCCGGTTCAAGAGAACTTTATCCTGCTATTTCTCCCGACGGAAAATGGGTTGCTTTCTTTTCGGATAAATCAGGAGAGTATGAATTATATATTCAAAAATCCTCAGGCGGTGAATGGACACAAATGACGAATGGATTAAAACATTTTGTATATCACATGGTCTGGTCTCCGGATGGAAAGAAAATTTTATTCGGCAATAAAGATTTCAAAATATTTTATGTTGTTATAGCTTCAAAAAAACTTGTACAGGTTGATGAATCAAATCAATTAAAAAATGATGAATTTTACTGGGAGGAAAGCGATTATAATTGGTCACCTGACAGCAAATGGATTTGTTACAGCTTTACTCAGTACAATAAAAATAACCAGGTTTTCATTTATAATATTGATGAAAACAAGAAATATGCGGTTACAGACGACTTTTTCGATAATATAAATCCTCGTTTCGACGCAAATGGAAAATATCTCTACTTTTTATCCAGCAGAAATTTTGATCTACACATGGATTTCTATGAAGATAATCATGTTGAAGCAACACCGCAGCAGGTAATGGTTGTGCAACTGCAGGATGGATTAACTCCTCCGTTTGCAGAACCTGTTTCAAGCGAAACGAAAAAAGCAAGTGATATTTTTAGAATTGATACAAAAGATTTAATTAAACGGACATATCCTTTACCGGTTGATGCGGGAAATTATTTCTTCCTTAAGGCCGGAAACGGAAAAGTCGCATGGTCTTCTGTGCCGGCATTTACAGAAGATGAATATGAAGAAATATTTAAACCAGGAAGAAATACAAAATGGGATCTTCACATTTTTGATATGACTCAGAAAAAAGAAGTCGTCCTTTCTGAAAAGATCAGGGATTTTTCTTTCTCAACGAATGGTGAAAATTTAATTATTAATAGAAATAAAGATTATTTCACATCCTCTGTTAATGATGCTTTCAAATCGGAATCACTAGGAAGCAAAGTTAATCTTGATAACATGAATTACCTGGTAGATAATCAAAAAGAATGGAACCAAATTTTTAATGATACATGGAGATGGTACAGGGATTTCTTTTACGATTCAAATATGGTAGGGGTTGACTGGAAAGCTATTGGTGGAAAATACAGGGCATACATTCCTTATCTATCTTCACGTGGCGATCTGAACTGGGTCTTACAGCAAATGGTTGGCGAACTTGCAACATCGCATACTTATATATGGGGCGGGGATTACGGTCCTGTAGAAGCACCTGAAACTAATGTTTCAACAGGCTGGCTTGGCGCAGACCTTGTTGCTGATAAAAATGCCGGCTATTATAAATTCGACAAAATTTATGGTCCGACTGAATATAACCTCGATTTAAACGGACCACTTTCACGCCCGGATATTAGTTTGAACGAAGGCGATTATTTAATCGCTATAAACGGTAAAGAGATAAAAGTTCCACAGGATTATTTTAAGGAATTACAAATAACCCACGGACAAAAAGTATCTGTTACAGTAAACAGCAAGCCAACAATGAATGGCGCGAAAACTTATGAAATTGAACCTATCAGAAATTCAAGAACTTTGAGATATTACAGATGGATCACGGACAACATTCATAAGGTTTTAAAAGAGACAGGTGGTAAAGTTGGTTATATGCATATCACCGCAATGGGCGCTGGCGGAATAGGCGAGTTCGACAAATACTGGAGAGCATTCCGCTACAAAGACGGATTAATTATCGACGTTAGAAGAAATTCCGGCGGATGGACTGAGTATTTTATGATTGATAAACTTGAAAGAAAAATGACTGCATATAATGTACTGAATGGCATGGTTCCGTTCCGATATCCAGGAAGTACTTCTAACGGGCACTACATTGCAGTTACAAATGAAGATGATGGTTCGGACGGCGAGGCATTCCTCGAAGATTTTAAAGCAAACGGGCTTGGAAAAATTGTGGGCGTTCCAACCTGGGGCGGACTTGTTGGAATTATTAATGGACAAACCACTATAGACAACGGAACTGTTCATCAATCAAATAATGGTTTTTACGGTAACGAAGGTAAGTGGCTGGTAGAAAATCACGGCACTGACCCTGACATTTATATAGACAATGATCCAGCTTCAGTGATGGCAGGAAAAGATTTGCAGCTTGAAACTGCAATTAAAGAAGTGATGAAGGAGATTAAAGAAGATCCTTTCAAATTCGCTCCGCAACCTCCGTATCCTAAAAGATAATTACTAAATTAAAAAGCCGGGTCATTTTGATCCGGCTTTTTTACATTTAAAGAGGAATTAATAATATAAGCCAGGCACAAGAAAGGCAACAATTCCAGTTATTTTAGATGTCTATAAATTATTTAAAAGAACATAATTATTTACCTTTTCATTTACTATTAATAAGTAAAAGAGTAGATTATAGCAAGCTTAAAATTGGGAGTTGAGAGAGTGATTGCAAATAAAATTATTATTATTTTCATTTTTGTTGGAATATTACTAATTCTCTTTGGCGCTATTAATTTTGATCACTATTCTATGCTGGGAATTGTTCCGATATCTATAGGAATTGGAATATTGGAACTTGCTGCTGTCTCAAAAGAAATGGATTAAATTGGATCCTAAGTTATAACTTTCCGGACGGAAAATATCTTGTTGTTATTTACCTCCTCTGCAAAAAAAATATATATTACAAAAAATTATTATTTATCAAAACTATTCTAAATCTAAATTTATTTTAATTCAATTTTAATGTTAATTCTTATTGGACGGATTATACAATCAATAAAAGACCTGATATAATTTTTAAATTAACTTCTCTCTGGGCATTTAGCGAATCTGTGCTAGGAGGAATTTTGCATCTTTTCAGCATTCCTTTCAGTGGCGCTCTGCTTACCGGTTTTGCCGTAATTATCATCTCAGTGATAGCTTATTTCTCTGAATCAAAATGGGAAATACTAAAATCTACTTTAATTGTAATTATTGTTAAGCTTGCTGTAAGTCCACACACACCCGCTACTGCTTACCTTGCAGTTTTTTTGCAGGGACTACTTGGTGAATTTCTTTTCCTTTCAAAAAGATTTTTTAAAATTTCATCTATGATGTTTGGAATATTTGCAATGCTCTTTACAGCAATACAGAGAATAATAATCCTCACCATAGTATTTGGAAATACTTTGTGGAATTCCATAGATATTTATTCGTCACATATTATAAATAGGATTTACAGTAACCCGGGATCTGAAGTTATTCATTTAAGTTATTATATCATTGGAATCTATATCTCACTCCATTTTCTCCTTGGGCTGATTGCAGGTTACTGGGCAGGCAAAATGCCCGTATGGATAATAGAACTAAATAAATCGGGAAGATATTCAAAAATGGAATTGGAGTTTGATGAGCCATCACTCCCAGATATTAAAAAAGGAAAAAAGAAATGGTGGATGAAAAAATCATTCCAAATATTATTTTTATTAGTATTGGCGTTGGTAATATTTTCATATTATGAACCATCAATCGGGAAAGACGTAGGAATAAATTTATTAACTATGCTTTTAAGGTCACTAATAATTTTATTTATTTGGTATTCTTTAATTTCTCCGGCAGTTACAAAAATATTAAATAATTTTTTAAATAAAAGAAAAATTGTTTACATTGATCGAGTTGATAATATACTAAACACATTACCACAATTAAAAAAAACTGCTGAAATATCCTGGCAATTATCCATGAAAGAGAAAGGTGCCAAGAGACTAAAAATATTCATTACCTCATGTATATTTTTTACACTTTTTAAATAAATTGTAAATAAAAAGAAAATTAAGAATTATAAATTCTGCTTTTATAATTTTTCTTTTTCTTTTCAATGATTTATTTTAGGCGAACAAGACGGGGATTTTAAATGTTAAAAAAAACTTTTACTTTTTTGCTTTTTATAATTGCTGTTATTTTTATTATTTATGGGTTATCAGATTTTTCGCTTTCTTCCATTTCAAGTATTGTTTCACTTGCAGTTGGCATAGGAATTATGGGCATACTTCTGCTCTCAAAATATATGTCTGAGAGCGATGATAAATAATATTTAGGTAAGCCATTCGCTTTTTTAAAAATATTGATCCTCTTATCGCAATTATAAACTATTCATACAATTATCTTTAAAATATAAACAGGGAACAGAAAAGGTAAAATTTATCACTTCTTTATTTTAAAACCTTTCCCAACAATACAATTTTCTACAGGTAAATTATTATTTTATTGCTTAGTTTTATTGAGTCCTTCAAAAATCAAATATATTTATGAATACCTCGTTAAAGATCATAAGTAAAATAATTCTTGTCCTATTATTTTTTACCTCGTCAGTTTTTTCACAAATCAAAGTTGGCTTTTTAACAGGTCAAACAAATTTTAAAGATGTACCTGAATTAAATTCAGCTTTTAAACTTTTACAAAACGGGGAAACATTTTCCGTAAAGACAATAACTTTCAAACAAATTTCTGAATCCTCTAATGTTTTAAATGATTTTGATCTGCTCTGGTTCCATAAACCTGATTCTCTTTCATTTTCCGCTGATGCCATAAATCAAAATGTAATTGCAACTATTAATAATTTTGTAAAGGAGGGCGGCGGGTTATTTTTAACGCTGGATGCTTTTAATTATATAAGCTTACTGGGAATTGAAACTATAAAACCAAAGGTAAATTATTTTAAAGCGGAAGACCAGGGCTACGGAAGAAAGGTCGGATTACATTCGCTTCGCTCTCACCCGATTTTTGAAGGGCTGCATGGTGGTGCATATATCTGGAATGGCTATGAAGATAATATATGCCGACAGGTTGGCTTTTTCCGTAATTCTGTCCCTCAAAATGGAAAAGTAGTCGCAATCGATTGGGCTTACATTTCATTAAAAGGAAACTCCAAACTTGTTGTTGAGTACAAAGAGGAAAAAGGCAAAGTTCTGGCGGTTGGAGCCTACACATATTATGCGCCTCATAATTTCAATAAAATTAAACTGGATATATTTACAGAAAACTGTTTGAATTATCTGGCGGGGAAAAAATCCACAGTAAAAGAACATTACTGGAATTATGAAACTCCGGAAGTCTTAAGAACTTCTTTTAAGAGCAAGCCAATAAATATTCCTAAATCAAATACCTGGAATTGTAATACAAACTCCTTAACAATTTCTTCACAGATTGCTACAGACAATTTCTGGGATGTTGCAGGCGAAAGAATTTTAATAATGGGTAAAGAAAACGGCGGTATTGATGAAATATGGACTCACCCGTTTATGGCTTTCCGGGATTACGAAGTCGGTATTCAATTCTCAAATGAAGATAATGTACAATGGTTAAATGATCGGCAACCACAAATAGAAGTAAAACCGGAATCTTTTACGCGCACCTATAAATTTAATAAGGAAATTCTGAAGGAAATAATTACTCCCGACGTTAAAAATCCTGTAGGAATTGTTCATTACGAATACAGCGGGGATTATCCTGCAAAATTATTTATAAAATTTAAAAGTAATCTCCGTTATATGTGGCCATATTCTTCCACAGCACTCGGCTCAATATTCTACGGTTGGGACGAAGGTTTGAATGCTTTTGTAATAAAAGATAAAAGCGGAGATTTTAATTCGATAGTCGGATCAAATAAAATTCCGGTTCAGAAAATATTCGGAAGGTTTGACGGATTTAAAAAAGGAGGTTCAACTTTTACTGGAACTCCTACTGATAAATTACAGGTAGCCGGTTTGTTCGAATTCAATTTAGAAATGAACGACAACTTTGACATAACAATTTCAGGCACCGATGAGGGAAAAAATGAAACTGATGAATTTTATAAAATTGGAATTATGAACACGGAAAAAATTTACAATTCAACAACGAAATATTATTCTGATTTTTTAAAAAATCAATTGATGATAACGACTCCTGACAAAGAATTTAATGAAGGATACAGGTGGGCCCTTGTCGGCACGGACAGATTTTTTGTAAATACCCCGGGAATCGGAAGGTCGCTTGTTGCGGGATATTCAACTACAGCAACGGGGTGGGATGGTGCGCAGAAAGTGAGCGGCAGACCAGGTTACGGATGGTATTTTGGACGCGATGGGCAATGGAGTGGAATGGCTGTGTTGGATTACGGGGATTTTGAAAAAGTAAAATCTGAACTGGAAGTTTACGCGAAGTTTCAATCACCGGATGGAAAAATTTATCATGAACTTACAACAAGCGGAGTCGTTCATTACGATGCTGCTGATGCAACTCCGCTTTATATTATTCTTACCGGACATTATTTGCGGTGGACAGGAGATGCTGAATTTATTAAAAAGAACTGGAGACATATTAAAAAAGCGATTGACTATTGTTTCTCTACAGATATTGACGGAGATCATCTTATTAATAATACTTTAGTCGGACACGGTTGGGTTGAAGGCGGACCGTTGTATGGATCTCAAACAACTTTTTATCTTGCAGGCTGCTGGGCTGACGCACTCTCAGAAGCTGCCAATATGGCTGAAAGTATAGGATATAAAAAAGATGCTGAATATTATTCTGATGAATCCGAAATAGTCAGAGATATAATTGATAAACTTTTCTGGAATGAAAAAGAAAATTTTTATAATTACGGAAAGCTTCCCGACGGAAATTATAATCCCGAAGAAACCGTGCTTCCCGCCGTGCCAATTTATTTTGGAGTTACCGATCACACAAAATCACAATTAACAGTCGATCAATATGCCGGAAATAATTTTTCATCTGACTGGGGAGTAAGAATTCTCGGCGAAAGCAGCCCGTTTTTTAATCCGCGCGGGTATCATCTCGGAAGTGTTTGGCCTTTGTTCACCGGCTGGACTGCTCTTTCTGAATATAAAGAAGGAAATTCGGGGCAGGGTTTTTCACACATAATGAATAATCTATTGGTTTACCAGCAATGGTCTAAAGGATTTGTTGAAGAAGTATTGAACGGAGAAGATTTTCAGCCATCCGGAGTTTGTCCGCACCAATGCTGGTCGGAGACAATGGTAATTCAACCTATTCTGGAAGGGATGCTCGGCCTTTATCCGGACGCAACAAAAAATAAATTAACCATTTCTCCCCAACTTCCCGCTGATTGGAATTCAATAAATGTTGAAAATATTAAAATTGGAAAATCTGTTATTTCGTTTAATATGAAAAGAGAAAACGGAAAAACAATTTATACATTCTCCAAAACAGGGTATAGAAAAGTAAATATTGAATTTAATCCGTCATTTCCTCAGGGAACAAAATTCAAAGATGTAACGCTTAATGGAAAGAATATTTCATTTTCTGCAACTTCTAATCGAAGATCAGAATCATTAAATATTAAATTTAGTCTTGAAGAAAAAACCAGGCTTGAGATTAGCTGTGCAGGTGGAATTTCAGTTTTACCTTCAATTGATAACCCGGTTCCCGGAAATAAATCCGAAGCATTTAGAATTTTATCATCTGCCTTAAATGGGAAAATTTACACGGTTAATGTTGAAGGTAAACCTAAGAAATCAGAGATATTAAAAATTTATTCTCCTGATGATGAAATTACAGAAGTTGAAGGTGGAGAAATTTTAAAAAGTGAAAACGGGATTTATACAATTAAAATATTCTTTCCGGAAAGCGGGGAAAGATATTTGAGAAAGATTATTAAAATTAATCTTAATTAAGCTACTAATTAACACGAATTGCACTAATTAGAGAAATTAGTGTAAATCCGTGGCGGACATTTTAATGGTAAAAAAACAATTTATTATTCCCATTCTATTATTTCTTAACGTAACCGTTTTTCCCCAACAACTCCCTTATCAAAATACGTCACATCCGATTTCAAAAAGAGTAGATGATCTTATATCACGAATGACATTTGAAGAAAAAGTCTCACAGATGGTTTATAACGCACCAGCGATCGAAAGGCTGGGAATTCCTGCTTACAATTGGTGGAATGAAGCTTTACATGGAGTTGCCCGAAATGGGCTGGCAACTGTTTTTCCGCAGGCTATAGGGCTGGCTGCAACATGGAATGTAAAATTAATGTATGATGTTGCAGATGCGATTTCCGATGAAGCGCGTGCAAAATTTAACAGGGATACTCAAAGGGGAGACAGGGGATTATTCCAGGGTCTTACTTTCTGGTCCCCTAACATAAATATTTTCCGCGATCCGAGATGGGGAAGAGGAATGGAAACTTATGGAGAAGACCCTCATTTGACAGGCGAAATGGGAAAAGCATTTGTAACAGGGATGCAGGGTAATAACCCAAAATATTTTAAAACGATAGCAACTCCAAAGCATTTTGCTGTACACAGCGGACCCGAATCTCTTCGCCATAAGTTTAACACAGATATAAGCAATTACGATCTGAGAGAAACATATCTACCTGCATTTAAAAAAAGTATAATCGAAGGGGGTGCTTTTTCTGTAATGTGCGCTTATAACAGGTTCCGTGATTTTCCGTGCTGCGGAAATAATTTACTCCTCCAAAAAATCTTAAGGGATGAATGGGGATTTAAAGGTTATGTTGTTACTGACTGCGGAGCCATTGATGATATGTGGAGGGAATGGGGACATTTATTTGTTAAAACTTCGGAGGAAGCTGCCGCATTAAGTGCAAATGCCGGAAGTGATTTAAATTGTGGTGACCAGTTCTTAAATCTCGACAAATCAATTGCATTGGGGCTGGTCGATACAAATAAAATAAACCAATCGGTAAAAAGATTATTTACTGCGAGATTTAAACTTGGAATGTTTGATCCGCCTGGAGATGTTCCCTTTAATAAAATAAAATACGGTGTTGTAAATTCAACAAAGAACAGAGACCTTGCTCTAAAAGCGGCTAGAGAATCAATTGTACTTTTAAAAAACAAAAATCATCTTTTGCCGCTTTCTAAAAATATTAAGAAGATCGCAGTTATTGGTCCTAATGCCAATGATGTTGAAGTACTTTTAGGAAATTATAACGGAATTCCGAAAGATCCTGTTACACCGCTGCAGGGAATAATTAATAAAATCGGTAAAACAGCAAAAGTAGTTTACGAACAGGGTTGCAATCTTGCTGAAAACCTGCCGTCATTTAGTGTGATTCCTTCAGAGTACTTATTTACCGGCAAAGGAAAAAATAAAAGAAATGGATTGAAAGGCGAATATTTTAGTAACAACAAATTCGAAGGAAATCCTTCCCATACAAAAATCGATAAGCTAATCGACTTTCAATGGTGGGATGGTGCGCCTTTTCCTGAATTTAATCATAGTAATTTTGGCATGAGATGGACGGGTTACCTGGTGCCGCAGAAAACAGGAGATTACTACATTGGCGGATACGGTTTTAACGCTGCGCGTATCTATTTTGAAGATTCTTTGATCGTGAATTTCAACGGAAATTATGATTTGGTTAAAGGATATAAAAAACTTCATCTCAATGCAGGTGAATATTATCAAATAAAAGCTGAGTTTTATGAAAGAAACCGATATGCTTCATTCCAATTAATCTGGTCACCAGTTGATGATAATATGGAAGAAAAACCAATTGAAGCTGTCAGGAATTCTGATATTTCAATAATGTTTATGGGATTGTCTCCCAGGCTTGAAGGAGAACAAATGAATGTTGAGGTTCCCGGTTTCTTAGGAGGCGACAGGGTAAGAATCGATTTACCTGATACTCAGCAAAAATTAATTAAAGATATTCAGGCCACTGGAAAACCAATTGTACTCGTTCTTTTAAATGGAAGTGCAGTAGCTATAAACTGGTCGGATAAAAACATTCCCGCAATAATTGAAACCTGGTATGGTGGTGAAGATGCCGGGACAGCTATTGCCGATGTATTATTCGGTGATTACAACCCCGGTGGAAAATTGCCCGTAACATTTTATAAATCTGTAGAAAAGTTACCAGAATTTACTGACTATAATATGAAAGGAAGGACTTACCGATACTTTAATGGCGATGTGCTTTATCCTTTTGGATTTGGTTTGAGTTACACAACATATGAATTTAAAAATATTAAACTTGACAAAAATATTATTACTAAAGATGAATTCACTAATTTAAAAGTTGAAGTAAAAAATTCGGGGAATACAGAAGGCGACGAAGTAATTCAATTGTATGTTAAGAATCCAAACGATAATAAAGAAATAAAGGCACTTAAAGGATTTAAAAGAATATCCTTGAAACCCGGTGAAACAAGACAGGTTACATTTAAAATGGATAAAGAGACACTACAAACTTATAATGATGAAAATGGTTTTGTTGTTGATCCCGGTGAATATCTAATATACGTGGGCTCATCTTCTGCAGAAAAAGATCTGAAAAAATTAACTTTGAAAATTGTAAATTAACGTATCAAGTTTAATTATACGGAATAATTAAATATGAAATCTAAATCTCTACTGATAATATCCACTCTTTTTCTTTTCACTTCTTTAAAGGCTCAGACTGGTTTCATTCCAAAATTTGAA
>Ga0102953_1000171_pt1 | contig 44335 bp, 35 predicted proteins | sample SalPon2A_C_D2_MG_FD_78509 | JGI IMG/M metagenome (GOLD analysis project Ga0102953, IMG submission 78509) | Soil microbial communities from South San Francisco under conditions of wetland restoration - Salt Pond MetaG R2A_C_D2_MG | ecosystem: Environmental > Terrestrial > Soil > Wetlands | place...
ACATTGGTTGTAACTCAATAGGTAAATGATGAAAAAATCTTTATTGGATTATGTTCTTAGAGTTCGATTACCCATCACTATCTTCGTTATATTAGCTTCATTTACACTTACTTATTTTGCTTCACGTGCTGAAAGGGACGGCGTCGGTTATTCCCCGGTTCAGCCCATCAATTTTTCGCATAAGTTACACGCAGGACAAATGAAAATTGATTGCCAGTATTGTCATACTGGAGTTGAAAAATCACGGCACGCAATGGTACCAGCTGTATCTACCTGTATGAACTGCCACACGATAGCAAGAAAAGACAGACCTGAAATTCAAAAGTTAACTAAGTATTACGAAGAGGGAATTGCACTTCCGTGGAAGAGAATTCACAGGGTACCGGATTTTGCTTATTTCAATCATAGTGTTCACGTAAATTCCGGTATTGATTGTTCCAGTTGTCATGGTGATGTCCGGCAAATGGACCGCATCGCTCAAATGAATTCATTTACTATGGGCGCCTGCCTTGATTGTCACAGAAATGCAAAAGAGAAATTACCTTATTTAAAGAACATTAAAAACGGACCCGACGATTGCTGGTCTTGCCACAGGTAAACAGGAGTTTCTATGGATTTGAAAAAACTAAATATTGATAAAAAAATTAATAGAACAGGTTTCTTTAAAACTCTTGGTTTGGGAGTAGCAGGATTTGTGGCTATTAAATCTTTGCCATTTAAAATTTTTACACGGCAGAAAAGTTCTAACAAAATTGACAATACCAGGAACAGCAGAGTTAAGCTAAATCCTCTGGCTGTCAGCAGAAAAAAAACAGGTGGTAATAATGTCTGAAGCTAAAGACGAAATAAATCACGAAAATAATTCTCAGGAAAAAGATATTAATTATTGGCGCAGTTTTGCTGATCTCCATAATGATCCTGCTTTAACTGAAGCAAGTAAAAATGAGTTTATGGAAGGAGCAACTGAAGAGTTTGAACCTTCTAAACTATCTCACCTTTCAAGAAGAAAATTTCTTGCACTTGTCGGGGCTTCAGCAGCATTAGCCGGAGCCGGTTGTGCAGACTACAGGGACAAGGGAGAAATAGTTCCTTATACCCATATGCCTGAAAATACTGTAGTTGGTAAACCTAAATATTTTGCTTCTACTACAAGTGATTCAGGACATACCTGTGGAGTTTTAATCAAAACCAGGGAAGGACGTCCTGTAAAAGTAGATGGCAATCCTGATCACCCAGTTGGTAAAGGCAAAATTTGTGCAAAATGCCAGGCAAGTGTTCTTAATCTGTATGATCCTGACAGGCTTCAAAATCCGATGCGTAAAACCCGCACCGGCGAATTTATGAAATCTACGTGGCAGCAGCTTGATACAGAAATTGTAAATGCCATGAATCTACTTAAAGGTAAAAAGGTTGCAATAGTTTCAGAAAAAATAACATCCCCAACTGCGAAAAAAGTACTTGATGATTTTGCTGCCAAATACCCGGGGACAAAAATTTATTCTTACCAATTATTTAACACTGAAATCAAAAACTCAGCCTGGAAAAAATCTTATGGAACAGATTTCTTTCCATTTATAAAATGGAATGAAGCAAAAGTTATAGTTTCCCTCGAAGGGGATTTCCTTGGAACTGATGGTGATAAAGTTGAGAATTCAAGACTTTATGTTGAAGGAAGAGAAGTTGAAAACGCTAAAAACTTCAATAGGTTATACGTTGTTGAAGGTAATATGTCTCTTACAGGGATGAATGCTGATTATAGGTTAAAGCTGAGACCAGATGCTCAGTATGGTTTTGTAATGAGTCTGCTAAGTGAAGTTGCAAAAAGAAGCGCTTCTAATCTTTCTGCCAATCTTTCAGGTTTTTCACTCAGTTCATTTGCAAAAGCTAGCAATATGGAAGTTAAAAAATTAAATCATCTAGTAGATGATTTAATTTCTAATAAAGGTAAAGGAATTGTTTATGCCGGCAGATCTTTACCGGAAGAAACTCAAATTGCTGTTAATTTATTAAATGAGCTTCTTGGAAACACAAATTTATATAGAACTGATTCATTGCCATTTGAAAATTTGAAACTTTCGTCAAATGAAGATTGGAATTCATTGATTTCAGACATGAATGCCGGAAACGTTGGGATGGTAATTCATTTTGATTCAAATCCAGTTTTTCATTTACCAAGTGATCTTGGTTATGCTGATGCTTTGAAGAAAGTAACTAATGTAATTTCTATTACAGAAAGTGCAAACGAATCTTCAAATGCCGGTAATTACGTTTTACCATTAAGTCATTCATTTGAAAGCTGGGGTGATTCTAAAACAAGAACAGGTTTCTTTGCACTTCAACAGCCGGTTATAAATCCTATCTATAACACAAGACAAAAAGAAGCTGTGCTTCTGAACTGGATTGACGGAGCTAAAGGAACATATAAAGATACTATCTATCACGAATACCTGATGCAGAACTGGCAGAAAAATATTTATCCAGGTTTAAATTCAAAATTAAATTTCAGAGAATTCTGGTTAGGCGCTTTGCACGATGGTGTTGTTCTTGTAAATGAAAAAGAATTTTCTATTGGAAGTTTTAATAATTCAGTTGTCTCAAATCTACCCGGTAGTACCGCGAAAGCATCAGGCTATGCTGTTATATTAAGAGAAAGTTATTTCCTCGGAGATGGTAAATATGCAAATAACGGATGGCTGCAGGAATTACCTCACCCGGTAACAAAAATGACCTGGGATAATTATGCTGCAATTTCTCAAAACACTGCAAAGTCACTAGGAGTAAAAAGCGAAGATAAAATTGAAATAAAAATTGGTCACAGGAATCTTAAAATTCCTGTGTTTGTTCAACCAGGTTGTTCAGATGATACAATAACAATTGAATCCGGATATGGAAGAAATGTGGTAGGAGTTGTTGGTGAAGGAGTTGGATTTAATTCAAATGCCTTATTAACAAAAAGTAATTCAGGTTCACCCTGGATTTTTAATACAAGTGATGTTAAAAAAGATAACGGCTCGTATAAGCTAGTTTCTGCACAGGAACATCATTTATTTGAAAAATCTCCTAACGAAAATATCTTTGGAGAAAGACATATTCTAAAAGAGGGAACAGTCGGTGAGTATTTAAAAAATCCTCATTTTATTGAAGAAATGGGTGAAGAAGAACATGTAGATGAAATTTATCCTATTCATCCTGATTGGTTCCAGGGTGTTAAATGGGGAATGGCAATTGATCTTAATAAATGTACAGGATGTGGAGAATGTGTTGTTGCCTGTATGGCAGAGAACAATATTCCTGTAGTTGGAAAAGACCAGGTCGCAGTTGGGCGCGAAATGCAATGGATGAGAATTGATACTTATTATTCCGGTACTGGAGATGAACCTATTGTAAGTACTCAACCTATGTTGTGTCAACATTGTGATAATGCTCCCTGCGAAAATGTTTGCCCTGTTGCTGCTACAACACATAGTAAAGATGGATTAAATCAAATGGTCTACAACCGCTGCGTTGGAACAAGGTATTGTTCAAATAACTGTCCTTATAAAGTTAGAAGATTTAACTTTTTCAATTTCAGAGATCACTTTAGAGATGGATTCCAGCAGGATAAATTATTTGATTTGGTTTATAATCCTGAAGTGACAGTGCGTTCCAGAGGAGTAATGGAAAAATGTACATTCTGTATCCAGAGAATTGCCACTGAAAGAGAAGATGCAATTCGTGAAAACAGGAATGTTATTGGTTCAAATGTTCATACTGCATGCCAGGATGCCTGCAACACAAATGCAATTAAGTTTGGTGATATTAACAATAAAGAAGCTGAGTTTTCAAAATACAGGAATCATGAGCTTGGTTATTATGTATTAGAACAGTTGAACGTAAAACCTAATGTTACCTATCTGGCTAAATTAAGAAATACTCATTCGGAGGAAGTATAGTGAGTCTAGATTATAGTAAAGAAATACCTTTAGTACAGGGCGATCTGACAATGGAAGATCTTGATAATGCCATTGTTAAGCCTTTAGATTCCAAACCCTCTAATAAATATTTTATAGCGTTGGCATTTACTTCAGGATTATTACTTCTTGGTGTACTTGGTGTAAGCCTGACCTTTTATTTTGGAATAGGTGAATGGGGAAATAACCAGCCAGTTGCGTGGGGTTGGGGAATAACCAACTTTGTATTCTGGGTGGGTATTGCTCATGCCGGTACCTTGATCTCGGCAATTCTTTATTTATTGAGACAGAAATGGAGAACTGCTATAGCAAGATTCTCCGAGGCGATGACTATTTTCGCAGTGATTTGTGCGGGAATTTTTCCAATTATCCACACTGGTCGTCCCTGGCTTGCAGGTTATTTAATTCCTTATCCAAATTCACACAGTCTCTGGCCAAATTTTGTTTCGCCTTTGGTGTGGGACGTTTTTGCAGTTTCAACTTATTTTACTGTTTCTCTTCTTTTCTGGTATGTAGGACTTATTCCTGATTTTGCAACTTTAAGAGACAGAACTGTTTCGAAAGTTAAAAAGACTATTTATTCTTTATTTAGTTTAGGATGGAGACATTCAAACAGACATTGGAGACATTACGAAAAAGTTTATATGATTTTAGCAGGTCTCGCCACTCCACTTGTACTTTCTGTGCATACAGTTGTGAGCTTTGACTTTGCTGTTGCTGTGCTACCGGGATGGCATTCAACAATATTCCCGCCTTACTTTGTTGCCGGAGCTATATTCTCTGGATTCGCAATGGTTGTTACCGCACTTGTTTTTATGCGTAAAGTTTTTGATCTGGAAAACGTAATTACAATGGACCACCTGGAAAGGATGAACAAAATTATTCTGTTGACCGGTTCTATGGTTGGTTATGCATACCTTATGGAATTTTTTATATCGTGGTACAGTGGTGTTCCAACTGAACAGTATGTAGCTATCAACAGAGCTTTTGGTCCTTATGCGTGGGGTTACTGGATAATGGTTTCGTGTAACTCATTATTTCCACAATTATTCTGGATTAAAAAATTCAGAAGATCAATACCTGTTATGTTTTTTGTAGTAATTCTTGTAAACGTTGGAATGTGGTTCGAAAGATTCATAATTATTGCTTCATCGCTGCACAGAGATTTTCTACCTTCGAGCTGGGGATATTTTTCACCAACATGGGTAGATTTTTCAATATTGATCGGAAGTTTTGGATTGTTTTTCACTCTTGTGCTCCTTTTCACTAAAACACTGCCGGTTGTTGCAATGTCTGAAATTAAGGGAGTTGTAGAAGGTGCTCAACCATCGCACCATGGAGGAGATCATAATGGCTAGTGGAAAAAAATTACATTCAATTACTGCATTATTCAAAAGCCCCGATGAAATTATAAATGCTGCAAAGAAAACTACCTCTGCGGGTTATAAAAAATTTGATGTTAACACTCCATACCCGGTTCACGGAATGGACGGAGCAATGGGACTCGGTCAGTCTAAAATAGGTTTTGTGACATTATTCTTCGGTCTGACTGGTGCAGCATTTATTTTCTTATTTATGTGGTGGTCTTTTGCAGCAAGCTATAATATAGTAGTTGGCGGTAAGCCTTTCTTAGCAGCACCTGCATTTATTCCTATCACATTTGAAACTACAGTATTATTTGCTGCAATATCTACGGTTGTTGGAATGATTGCAGTTTATTTTAAGCTGCCTGATAACAGTCACCCGCTTCACGATACTGAATATATGAAAGCAGTATCCGGTGATAAATTTGGTTTAGTAATTGAAGCTGAAGATTCTCAGTTTGATAAAGTTAAAGTAAGCGAATTCTTAAATGGTTTAGGCGCTTATAAAATTGAAGAAGTTTATTATCCTGAGAAAGAAGAATTTAGAATGTTCTCACCTAAATTTCTTTTATTTCTTGGAATTGTTGTTATAGCTACATGCGGAACTACTTACGTTACTTTAAACAAGGCTATGTACGTTACACCATTTGATTGGATGGATTATCAGGACAAGTTGGTAGCACAGGAGAAAAGTAATATCTGGGCTAATGATGAGGGAATGAGACCCCCGGTTGAAGGAACTGTTGCCAGAAGTGATATGCCATATCCTTATATGGGACAAACAACCCCGACAAATGTTCTGGTAAATCCAACTTTTCCTAATAAGGAAATACTAGCTTTAGGCAAAAAGAAATTTTTAACATTTTGCAGTCCTTGTCACGGTAATTTAGGTGATGGCAACAGCAGGTTAAACGGACAATTTCCAAATGGTCCAACTTTACATTCTGATAAAATTATTAATTATTCTGATGGAATGATCTATCACATTATGACAAACGGTCAGAATGCAATGCCATCGTATGCCCGCCAGGTTACCCGAAAAGAGAGATGGGCTATTGTTGATTACATTAGAGTTTTACAGAGAGCACAGAACGCAAAAGAATCTGATTTACAAGCAGTTAATAAGGAGTCTGTTTCCAATGTCCAAAATTGAATCCGGTTTCGTAAAAAAGAATTTACCAGATAAAATAACCAAAATTGGTGGTGTGCTGCTTGCTGCTGGTTTGTTGCTTGGCATTGCAGGCTTTCTTGCTGATTCATACAGAGCTTCATTCGCTTACCTTGTATCATTTTTGTTTTTCCTGAGCATTGTAGTCGGATCATTATTCCTTGTAGCTCTTGAATATGCAGCGGGTGCTGATTGGAGCACGCCTTTCAGAAGAGTTAGTGAATTTTTTGCGGCAGCAATTCCTTTACTACTTTTATTTGTAATACCTTTGTTTTTTAATACAACCGATCTCTTCAAATGGACAAATGAGGCTTATATTAAGTCAAGCGAGATGCTGCAGGCAAAATCTGCTTATCTGAACACTCCGTTTTTTATGGTAAGAGTTGGTGGAATTATTTTATTGTGGATACTTTTCTACTGGGTGATTACTTCAAATTCCAGGAAGCAGGATATCTCAAAAGATCAGAAATTAACTAAGAAAAATATCACTCTCTCTGTAATTTTTATTCCTCTTTTTGCAATTACAATTACACTTGTTGCTGTTGATTGGGTAATGAGCCTTGAATCAAAATGGTTCTCAACAATATTTGGTGTCTATTTATTCTCAGGTGTAACACTTGCTTCACTAGCGGCACTAACTTTTACATCAATTAAACTGAAAGAAAATGGTTACCTGCATTCTGCCATTAAAGAAGATCATTATTACAGTATGGGAACATTGCTTTTTGCATTCACAGCTTTCTGGGGATACATAGCATTTTCACAGTATATGTTGATCTGGTACGGTAACCTTCCTGAAGAGACTTTCTGGTTTATGCAAAGATGGGAAGGGGGATGGAAGTATGTTTCAATATTATTAATTGTAACTCATTTCATTGTTCCGTTTTTTGCTTTGCTTTCTTATGAGGCAAAAACAAATATTAAGAGATTAAAATTTATTTCTATATGGATACTATCTATTCACTTCCTCGATCTTTACTGGCTAATAATGCCAAGTATGTCTAAAAACGGGCACGCTTATTCTTTTAGCTGGATTGACTTTGTATACCCACTGATCTTTGTTGGAGTTTTAATAATAGTATTCGCTAAAATGGCTCAGAAATTTAATTTAATCCCGATTGGTGATCCAAAACTGGAACGCGGATTAAATTTTCACCTTTAGTAATATAGGGTTGATATGAGTATTCTTGAAAAAAGTATAAAAGAAAAAATAGAAGACGCAAAAAAGAATCCGGCAAGTTTGCTGGCATTAATTTATCCGTATTTATTAATTGTAGGATTAGTAATCGGCTTGTTGTATGTTGGAAATTTCAACTTTATTTCCCGTCAATCTATTCCGCCTGCACTTCCAGATTCAACCAGTAATACAAATGATGATTATACTGTACAGCCTGCAAAAACAATAGCTGGATTTGATGTTATGACTGTTAAAAATCCATCACAGGAATTAATAGATAAAGGTAAAAAATTATTTTCAGCTAATTGTTCATCCTGCCACGGTGCTGATGGTAAAGGTGACGGTCCTGCCGGTGCAGCTTTGAATCCACCGCCGAGAAATTATACTAATAAAGAAGGCTGGAAAAATGGCCCAACAGCATCAGGAATATTTAAAACATTACAGGAAGGAATTCCCGGAAGTGGAATGGCTTCTTATTCATATTTAAGTACGGAAGAAAAATTTGCTTTAGCTGAATATATACGTTCAGCATTTGTGCCGGATCCTCCAAAGGTGGATGAGAATGATCTCGCTAATCTGGATTTAACTTATAATCTTTCTGAGACAACCGAAGTATCGGCAACCATTCCTATAGAATATGCTGAAAAATTTATTATACAGGAAAATAATCCTAAATATCAGAAAGTACTTGATGTATTAAAGCAGATTAATAGTGATAATACAAACGGTGCTAAAGTATTTAGTAATATAACAAAAGATAAAGTTACAGCATTAATTTTATTAAGTAATGCTTCTGACTGGAAGCAGAATGAGCAAAGATTTATCGATATGATTATAAATGAAGCCAATCAGGACGGATTTAATGATAATGTGTTTAATTTAAGCGGGGCACAGTGGGATGAATTTTACAAGTATATGAATAAATACTTGTGAGTACACATCGCAGGAGGTGCGATTTGATGAAAAAGTTTGGAAAATATTTATTGTTCTTTTTTTTAATGTTGAATTCATTGGGTTTTGCAGATAATCCTAAAGAAAAAATTAATATCGAAGAACATTTAGGGAAACAGATTCCGTTAGATGTAAGTTTTAAGGATGCTTATGGAAATGATGTTTCTTTAAAAAGTATTGTAAATAAAACTACAATATTAGCTTTTGTTTATTACAAATGTCCCGGAATTTGTAGTCCTTTAATGTCAGAAATATCAAATATTGTTAATAAATCAGATTTAGTTCCCGGAAAGGATTATGATATTGTTACTATCAGTATGGATGAGAGAGAAAATCCTAAAATTGCTTATGAGAAAAGACAAAATTTTCTCAGCCTGATTAATAAACCTTTTCCGAAAGATGCATGGAAGTTTTTGACCGGAGATAGTGTTTCAATTCATACGGTAACTGAAGCAGCAGGATTTCATTTTGAAAGAGTTGGAACCCAATTTATTCATACAACCTGTGTGATATTTATATCCCCGGGCGGAAAAATCAGCAGGTATTTATACCCTGATTATAATAAGAAAGGGGAGTTTGGAATTTTGCCGTTTGATTTTAAAATGGCAGTTCTCGATGCATCGGAAGGAAAAGTGATGCCAACAGTTGGTAGAATTTTAGCATTTTGTTTTAGTTATGATCCAAGCGGGAAAAAGTACGTATTTAATTTATTGAAAGTTTTTGGAGCAGGGACATTGTTGTTAGTTGCTGTCTTTGCTGTTTATCTAAAGGTTAAAAAGCCTAAAAAAGTTTAATGTAATAAGAGGTAAGTTTTTATGGCAAGTAATGCTCCGGCTGATAATCAAAGCAGCCAACCTAGTTACTTAGATTATAAAGGAAAGCATAAAGGTATTTTTGCCTGGATACTTTCAACTGATCATAAAAGGATTGGTATTCTTTATATGGTAGCTCTTTTGAGCTGGTTCCTGGTTGGAATGACTCTTGGTGGTTTAATCAGATTAGAATTACTGACACCTGGTGAAACAATCGTTGGTCCACAAACTTATAACGCGTTCTTTACTTTACACGGCGTTATCATGTTATTCATTTTTGTTATCCCGGGTATTCCTGCTGTATTCGGAAATTTCTTTTTACCAATTATGATTGGTGCGGAGGACGTTGCATTCCCCAGGTTAAATCTTCTTTCATGGTATTTATATATACTTGGTGGAATTCTGATTATAGTTGCCATATTCTTACCCGGTGGTGCTCCTGATACAGGCTGGACTTTCTATATTCCTTATAGTGTTAGAACCGGAACCAATATGATTATAACTCTTACTGCAGTTTTCATATTAGGATTCTCTTCTATTCTTACAGGTTTAAATTTTATAACAACTATTCAAAGAATGCGTGCGCCCGGAATGGGTTGGTTTAAGATGCCGTTATTTAGCTGGGGCTTATATGCCACAGGTTGGATACAAGTAATAGTTACACCTATTATCGGAATTACTCTTTTGCTTGTAATTATTGAAAGAGTTTTTGGAGTTGGGTTGTTTGATCCAACGCTTGGTGGTGATCCGATTTTATTTCAGCATTTATTCTGGATATATTCCCACCCGGCTGTTTATATAATGGCAGTTCCTGCAATGGGTGTTATTTCAGAAATTATTCCGACTTTTTCACAAAGAACTATTTTTGGCTATAAGTTTATTGCATTTTCGTCGTTAGCAATTGCAGTTTTTGGATCTTTGGTCTGGGCACATCATATGTTTGCTGCAGGAATGAGTGATGCCGGAGAATTTATATTTTCTTTTTTAACATTTCTCGTTGCAATTCCAAGTGCAATTAAAGTTTTTAACTGGACAGCGACATTGTATAAAGGATCTATTCAATTAGATCCGCCTATGCTTTACGCTTTGGCATTTATATTTCTTTTTACTATTGGTGGGTTAACCGGAATGATTCAGGGTGCTTTATCGATAGATATTCATCTAACAGATACTTATTTCATTGTTGGTCATATCCATTATGTAGTATTCGGAACTGCAGGTTTTGGAATTTTTGCTGCGCTACATTATTGGCTGCCGAAGATGATTGGTAAGATGTATAACCTGTTACATGCAAAAATTGCTTTCTGGATAATTTTTGTAGGCTTTAACATTCTTTATTTCCCATTCTTTATAATGGGTTGGTTGGGAATGCCCAGAAGATCCTATGACTATTTACCGGAATACCAGATTTATCATGTTATTTCAACAGTTGGTTCCTGGATTATGATTGCAGGCATTCTATATATGTTTATCAATCTACTTCGTTCTGTTTTTGTAGGTGAAAGAATTACAACCAGGAATCTTTGGGGTGGAGAAACTCTTGAATGGAGTGTACCAACACCACCGCCTTTGGAAAATTTTGAAGTTCTTCCTGATGTTGTTGATGGTCCATATGAATATAAAAATAATGACATTGAATCAGAGGAGGTAAAGTGAGTAGTCAAGAACACGCTGCATCCGCTCACGTTCACCGGGATGATATCGGTTCAAAAATGGGAATGTGGTTATTCCTCTTTACTGAATTGATATTATTTGGCGGTATGTTTTTTATGTATGCTGTTTACAGGTTTTTGCATCAATCAGATTTTCACGTTGCTGCAAAATCTATGAATGTCTTAATTGGGACTACAAACACTGCTATTCTGCTAACAAGTAGTTTAACTATTGCTTTATCTATTACTGCAATTCAAAACAGGAAGAAAATGCTCTCTTTGATACTCCAGGGCATTACAGTAATGTTTGGACTTGTATTCTTAATTAATAAATATTTTGAATGGAGTGCTGAGATTCACCATGGTAATTATCCGGGTTCACCTGAATTAATTTCCCAGAGTCCCGGACACATTTTATTTTTCGGACTTTATTACGTTATGACGGGATTGCACGGACTACATGTTATTATTGGAATGGTTGTAATTATGTTCATGATGAGATTTACTATAAAAGACATCATTACTCCTGATAACTATGTTAAACTGGAAGCGGCAGGGTTATATTGGCACCTTGTTGATATAATCTGGATTTTCCTTTTCCCATTATTCTATCTTATAACTTGAGGCTATTTGCATGGAGAAAAACGAAACTCACGTAGAACATTCTAATCACAGTTATGGTAAGTATATCGTAGTCTGGATGGCTTTGCTTACATTGACCGCAATTACTGTAGTAGTTGCAGGGGTAAATTTGGGTGAAGTAACAATTGCCGCTGCAATAATAATAGCTTCAATTAAATCATATCTGGTGCTTACAGTTTTTATGCACCTAAATGTAGAATCAAAGCCATTTAAAATTTTCGTAATGGTAGCGATATTTTTTATAATAGTATCGCTTGTATTATTATTCTCAGATTATTCTAATATGTAAGGTTTAAATTAAATGATAGCAGAAGCATCGAATTTTGTTAATTCAACAGATACTGCGTTTATTATAATTGTATCAATTTGTGTTTTCTTTCTTGTACTTATTACAACATTACTTGTTGTTTTTTCTATTAAGTATAACAGGAAAAGAAACAAAAAAGCAGTTAATGTACATGGCAGTACTGCTCTTGAAGTAACCTGGACAGTAATACCCACAATTATTGCAATGTATATGTTCTGGCTTGGCTGGGTTGGTTATAAAGATCTTTCAACTCCTCCAAAAGATTCTATGGTTGTAGATGTCACAGCTCAAATGTGGCAGTGGTCATATAAATATGATAACGGGGTAAAATCTGATACTCTTTACGTTCCTTTGAACAGGGACGTTAAAGTTAACCTGCATTCGTTGGACGTTGACCATTCGTTTTATGTACCTGCATTCCGTGTTAAAAAAGATGTAATTCCCGGAAGAACAAATTTTGCTTGGTTTAGAGCAGAAAAAATTGGAACCTACCAGGTCTTCTGTGCAGAATATTGCGGCCTAAATCATTCATATATGTATTCTGCTGTAAAAGTTTTACCAAAAGATGAATATGATGCCTGGATGGAATCAAAGCAAATGAAGAAAGAAGTATCTGATAATAAAAGTGATTCAACTAAAACTGAAATGTAGCCATGGTTAATGAAGGAATAAATAATCCGGTTGTCAGTCTTACTTTTAAACAGAAAACTGATATTGTTTTCGAATTAACGAAACTCCGGATTACTATGTTTGTTACGATTACAACAATATTCGGCTATTTATGTGCTGCTGGTAGTTTTTCAGTTAATATGATAGCACCAGTAACAGGTATACTTTTACTAGCTTGTGGTGCTGCAGTAATCAATCATTACCAGGAAAGAAAAACTGATGCCTTGATGGACCGTACTAAATTTCGTCCTATTCCTTCTGGAAGAATTACGCCTCAAAATGCTCTGAATTTAGCAATGTTCTTGATTGTTTCGGGATCCCTGCTTCTTTATTTCGGAGCAGGATTAATGGCACTCGGATTAGGATTACTTAACCTGGTGTGGTACAACGTAATTTATACTCCTTTGAAAAAAAGAAACGCCTTTGCAATTATTCCAGGGTCTATGGTAGGAGCTATTCCTCCCGCAGTAGGCTGGGTAGCAGGAGGTGGAGAATTGTTTTCAACGCAATTATTGGTTTTAGCTTTATTCTTTTTTATATGGCAAATTCCACATTTCTGGCTGCTGCTTTTGATTTATGGAAAAGATTATGAGCAGGCAGGATTTCCAACATTAACTCAGATATTTAATACAGATCAACTGGGCAGAATAACTTTTATCTGGATTGCTACTACTGTAGTTATAGGATTGATGATTCCTATTTTCGGTGTTGTTAAATCATCAATGATAAATTTTGGTTTGCTGGCTGCCGGTTTGTGGATGACATGGACAGCACTAAAACTTTTAAGATCAACAAAAGAAAAAAAATATTTTGGTTTTGCATTCAGGGATATAAATATTTTTGCAATCTTAGTTGTAGTTTTAATTTCTATTGACAAACTCGTAATATTATTTTAATCGATAAAAGAGAGCATTAAACGATGGAGTTTATTGAAAAATTTGTAATACCTCAATCCTCAGAACACATACAGTTGCTGCATTACCTAGCAATGCTGATATTCTTTTTGTTCGTTCCATTTATCAGTATGGTATTTGGCGGAACTGTACTTTCTCTTTTTTACAGGAATAGGGGAGCAAAAGAGAATAATCAGACTTACCTTAAGTTTTCCAAAGAAATTATTGAGGTAGTTACCGTCAATAAAGGAGTTGGGGTAATAATTGGAATCGTTCCTATGCTCGCAGCTGTTCTAATATATGCACAGTTGCTTCACCTTGGTAATATACTTGCTGTTAGTTACCTCTCGGTTTCCTTACTGGTTGTTACAGTTAGTTTAATATTAATTTATACATATCGTTATTCTACAACTTTCAGTTCTGTTTTTAGTTCAGTAAAGAATATTAAGGTAGATGATACTGAATTAAAAAATGAAATCGATCAACTTGGTGCTGCTACTAAAAGCGTTAGTATGAGAAGCGGTAACTACGGGCTTCTTTTACTATTTATTTCAGTCTGGTTTTTCATTAGCGGTATAACAATTGCCACCTATCCACAGGAATGGGGTAGAACAGGTTTGTTTTCAATCCTTTTCTCAGGATCAGTACTTTTTAGATTATTTCTCTTTTTAGCGATGGCTTTTACTTTTACAGGCGGCACAATTTTATTCAGGTATTTTTACTGGGAAGGTGGTAAGAAAGGACTTAATTCTGAATACAGTGAATTAGTCAGAAATATTGGAGTTAAGTTAACTCTTTATTCCGGGATTCTAGTTCCATTATTTTTAGCAGTTACATTATTTACTTTACCTGACAGTGCAGTATCAGGGGCATTATTTGGTTATACAACTCTTGCTTTACTACTAATGTTTATGAGTTATCATTTCCTCTATTACATGTTAAAAAATGCTAATACTAGGTTTGCAGGTTCTTTATATATTGCTTTATTAATAGTAATTATGGCAGTTGTGATAAAAGATCAGCTTGCAGTTGATAACGCAACACAATTACAGGCTGTTGTACTTTCCAATAAATATGAAGAAATGATGGCACAGCTTACCAGTGAAGGCAAAGCACCGGAACAGGTAAGTGGAGAAGATATTTATAACGTTAGATGTTCATCCTGTCACGCATTTGATCATAAAGTTGTAGGACCTCCTTACAAAGAAACACTGCCAAAGTATGAAGGTAAGGAAGGAGAACTGGTTAAATTTATTTTGAATCCGGTACAGAATAACCCTGGTTACCCGATTATGCCAAATCCCGGTCTAAAACCGAACGAAGCACAAGCAGTTGCTAAATGGTTATTGAGCGTTTACAAAACAAAGTAAGCGTGGGACAGGTTTGAAACTTGTCCCTGCAAGTTATTTTAATACTGCTATAATCTCTTTTTGAACTTCTCCTGTTGCAATAACTTTTCCATTAGACCTAATAAAAACATCAATCTCACTTCTTATACCAAATTTACCCGGCAGATAAATTCCCGGTTCTATTGAAAATGATGTAGATGGCAAAATTAGTCTGTCGTCGTGCGTTTCATAATTGTCCATATGTGCACCGCTTCCGTGTCCTTCAGTGGTTATTGAGTGCCCTGTTCTATGGATAAAATAGTCACCATATCCGGCTTTTTTAATCACATTTCTGGCAGCATCATCAACTTCATAGCCTGTTATTTCTCTACCGTGGGTGAATCTATCATTGACAAGGTTAAAGGCTGCATCACGCGCTTCTGCTACAATATTAAAGATATTTGCATATCTCCGGGGAACAGTTTCTCCTAAATAACCAACCCATGTTATATCACCCCAGACACCATTGGGTTTGTCAACTTTTGCCCATAGATCCAAAAGTAGAAAATCCCCTTTCTTTATCTTTCTATTTACTTTTTGTGTGGGAGCATAGTGAGGATTTGCAGAATTCGAATTAATTGCCGCAATAGCAGGATGATTTGTGATAAAATTAGCTTTTTGGAGTCTGCTATTAATGAATTGTTGAATATCATATTCAGTTAAAGATTTTCCATTTAACAGTCTGTTTTTACAGAATTTAAAGGCTTTAGCTACAGTGTCTGTTAAAGCTTTAGAGACTAGTTTGTTATCGTTAAATTGTGTTCTGCTCCAAATTGAATCAAACCGTGAAATCAGTTCTGAACTGCTGAAAACTTTTACTCCAAAAGATCTTATTAGTTCGATGCTCCCGGCATCAATTTTTGAAACATAAGGGATTGAATTTTTAGGAGAATATTCCATTGCCACACTTTTGTGTCCTGTCAGAGCTTTTATTAGACATTTACTGAGTGAATTATGACTCGTGTAAATCAATTTTTTACCCGGAAGATGATCCAGGTTATTTGCTTCAATTCCATTGACAATTTTAACGGGTGTACCTTTTGCCGGAATTAGATAGAAAAACCTGCGGGATGAAATTTTTCCCTTTGGAATTTTCAGAATATTTAATGCAAGATTATTATTTCCCCTGAAATCATACATTAGCCAGCCATCCAACTCTAATTTTATTAGTATTTGCTGAATTTTATTAATTTTTATGTTTGACATTATGAGACCTTTTAAAAATTCTGCGATCCTGTAAATATAAATAAGGATGAATAAAGTAGCCTATATTTTTATGCGGACTCACTAAATAGTTTTGTCAATTAAAATTAATGTTATATTATCTTTAAAACATTCCATTATTAGTAATTGCTAGAATTCAATTATTTTTTGATATATAGGGACATAAAATGAAAAAATTTATAGTTCTTTTAATAGTTTTACTTGCTTCAACAGGATGGAGCCAAACTGCTGAGTATCAAAAAAAGAAAGCCGAAAAAATAGAAGAGGGTTCAGTTTTTACCAAAATTATTAAAGGGGAATTACCTGCAAAAATAGTTTACGAAGATGATGATGTAATAGCTTTCCTCCCATTACGATTGCAGGCACCTGTGCACATACTAATTGTCCCTAAAAAAGAAATTCACACAGTTAATGACGTTACTGACGAAGATGTTTTAATTATGGGGAAATTGTTTTTAGTAGCTAAAAAACTGGCGAAGGAAAAAGGGATTTCTGAGACCGGCTATCGGCTGGTGATAAATTGTAATGAAGATGCCGGTCAATCTGTCTTTCATATACACATGCATTTATTGGGCGGTAAAAAATTAGGGGCAATGTTGAATCGAGGGAAATAACCTACTCTAAAAATATTGTATGTCTAATATCTTTTGATAGTTTAGCTGCAGTCTAATGGTTTTATAAAAAATGAAAATTTCACTTTTACACTTCGATGGTGTATTAGTTCAAATATTATCCGGTCATTCAAATCAATAATGACTTCCGGATCTCCACAATGCACATAAATGGCATGATATATTTTTATGATCAAGCAATTACAAATTGTTGATTATTTTAATAAATTTAAAGAATATTATTATTTTATGATATTGCTATATTCTGTATATTTTGAGTTCAGAACGCCTATTGTTTAATATTTAGCTAATAATTTTACTTATCTTTTTATTGGAGAATTAATGCATAAATTTCTAGGAAGTTACCAGGTAATTCCTTCGTTACCTGAAAATTTAGAACGTTTACGCGAAATTGCTTATAATCTTTATTGGAGCTGGAGCCCGGATTCAAGAGAGCTATTCAGGAGGCTTGATCAGGAATTGTGGGATGAAACAAATCACAACCCTGTTATGCTTCTTGGAAGGGTTAGCCAGGAAAGGCTCGAAGAAGTTTCGCACGATGATGGATTTTTATCTCACCTTGAAAGAGTCTCTGCTAATCTTAATTCCTATTTGAATGATAAAACACTTATTGAAAAAAAATATCCGGAAACAAAAGGTAAAAATATCATTTATTTCTCTGCCGAATTTGGTTTAACAGAGTGTTTGCAAACTTATTCCGGGGGACTTGGAATTTTATCGGGCGATCATTTAAAAGCATGCAGCGATCTCGGAATTCCATTAATTGGAGTTGGACTTCTTTATAAAGAGGGATATTTTCAGCAATATTTAACTTCAGATGGATGGCAGCAGGAGAGGTATGAGATAAATGATTTTGAAAATCTCCCCATGCAGCTTGTAAAAGAAAATGACGGTAAGCCTATGATTGTTTCGGTTAGTATGGGGGAAAAGGAAGTATACTTTCAGGTATGGAACATACAGGTGGGAAGAATTCCACTTTATCTGATGGACACCAATATTTCAAATAATTCTGAAGAGGACAGGAAAATTACAGAAACACTTTATGGCGGCAACAGCGAAACAAGAATTAAGCAGGAAATCATACTCGGGATAGGTGGTATTAGGACTATGCATACCCTTGGAATTAAGCCGATGGTTTGTCATATGAATGAAGGACATTCAGCTTTTATGGCTCTTGAGAGAATTAAGGTCTCAATAAAAAATGAAGGGCTTTCATTTGATGAAGCAAAGGAGGTTGGTTATTATTCTAATATCTTCACAACTCATACTCCTGTACCGGCAGGAATAGATGTTTTTTCAAATGAATTGGTAGAAAAATATTTTGGTCCTTATTATAGAAGCGAATTAAAGATCTCCGATAAAGAATTTTATAATTTAGGAAATATTTACAACGATAAAAATGCGAGTTCATTTAATATGGCTCATCTTGCTATGAACACCTCTGGTTATGTTAACGGTGTTAGCAGATTACATGGGGAAGTATCAAAAAAAATGTGGGTTTCAGGATATAAAGATATTCCATTCAACGAAATCCCTATTGAGTATATTACAAATGGTGTTCATATGCGCTCGCATATTTCAGGCGAAATGGAAAATTTGCTTTTCCAATATCTTGGACAAAAATGGATTGAAAATCCGGCAAATCATGAGGTATACCAGAGGGTAGATAAAATACCTGATGAAGAACTCTGGAGGACGCACGAAAGGAGAAGAGAACGGCTTGTTGCTTTTGCCAGAAGAAGATTAAAAAAACAGATAAAGAGCAGGGGAGGAAGTCAATCCGAATTAGCTGCGGCAGCTGAAGTTCTGGATCCAACTGCCCTTACAATTGGATTTGCCAGGAGATTCGCAACCTACAAAAGGGCTACTCTGATGTTCAGAAATATTGAAAGGCTCTATGAAATATTAAATTCAAAAGATATGCCAGTTCAATTTATAATTGCAGGGAAGGCACATCCACAGGATTTGGAGGGGAAAAAATTAATTCAGCAAATATGTCTTGCTGCTAAGGATGAACAGTTCAGAAGAAAAATTGTGTTTATTGAAAACTACGATATGAATGTCGCAAGGTACCTGGTTGAAGGATGCGATATCTGGTTGAACACTCCGCGGCGTCCTCTGGAAGCTAGTGGTACATCAGGGATGAAAGTAATCGCAAATGGGGGATTAAATTTTAGTATTTTGGATGGTTGGTGGGATGAAGGATTTGATCCTGAAATTGGATGGAAGATTGGTAACGGGGAAGAGTATGAAGACCATGAATATCAAGACGAAGTTGAATCTGGTCAGTTTTATAATACTCTTGAGACAAGTATAATTCCGTTGTTTTATGATCGTGGAGAAGATAGAATTCCAAGAAAATGGATAGAAAAAGTTAAGAATTCGATAAAAAAATTAGGCCCTGCTTTTAATACACACAGAATGGTACAGGAATATTTTGATAAATTTTATAAACCAAGTTTTGATAGAAGAGGAGACATAGAAGATAAAAAATGGAAAAAAGCTAAAGATCTTTCAGTATGGAAAAAAAATGTACTTAAAAACTGGTCTAAACTGAAAGTCATAAAAATTGAATCTGATAAAAATAATGGATTGGTAAAAGTAGGGCAGGAGTACCTCGTTAAAGCTGAGATAGATTTAGGAAATCTCACTCCTTCGGATGTTGAAGTTCAGCTTTATTTTGGCCCTTATGAAAATAAAGATTATCCGCAATTAAACAGCACTGTTGAAATGGAAACAAAATCGGTAAAAACAAATCCTGGAGTTCATAATTACCAGGGTAAGATAATTTGCAGAATAAGCGGACAGCAAGGATTTACTGTGAGAATATTACCTAAAAATCCGTTGCTGATAAGTCAGTTTGATCTTGGAGTCGTTCACTGGGCTCAATAACAGAAAAATGATTACTAGTGGACCTATTTTCAGAAATTGTCATCCCGAACTTGTTTCGGGATCTCTTAAATATTTTTTGATTCTGAAATAAATTCAGAATGGCATTTTATTTTCGTTGCAAAAGTAGAATCAAAATGCAGATAATTTTAAATGTAAAATCAGTTAATTCCATTTAATTATTTTTTTAGTTTAAACTAAAATTTCTTTGTTAATAAAATAATATGCTCTTAGAAACATTAGATGTCAAGAAAAACGACGTACTAATTTATTCTCAAAATATTTTTAACACGGACAGAAACTTTAAAATAGTTTTTAAAGATGATCCTGAAAGAATAGCACGAAAAATAAATTATGCTGATGTATGTCGTTTTGTAAATGAATTTAATCCTAAAAATTTAATAGTTTACAGGCTTTTAACCAATATAGCCGATTTCCAGATTGATTTATCTAAATACGGCTTTTTGCTATATATAAACGGCGAAAGAGAATTAATTTATTTTGATCCAGTCTTTGCAGTTAAAGAACTGGAAGAATATAATAAAATAATAAGCCTTTATAATCTAAGATTTAGGATCCAGCAGGTTGGATTAACCACATTAAGTCGTAAAAATGGACTGCCGAATTTCGCTGAAATCTACAGTGTTGATCTGGAAGCCATTGAAGCAAAATTTCAAAACGATAAAGTATTCGCTGACGCAATATTTTCATTTGATACGACTTCAAGGCATCCTTCTTCTAAAAAGGCAGTCGAGAAAGCAAATACTAACAAAAATGAAGAAGAAAATATTTCAGGGAAGGACAAAAAAAAATCATTTGCTGAAAAAGTTAAATCAGTTGAATCTGTACAGGGGCAGTTGCAAAAAGAAAATGGCGCGCAGTTAAAGCATGAGGTTTCTGAAGTTAAAGATTTTGATTATAAGCAGATAATAAAAATGAATTATAAAGGAAAAACCTTAGAGAATGAGATTGATAAAAACGATACTGAAAAGACCAGTAAAAAACAATTAAAAGACCAAAAGCATTCCGAAAGTGATTTTAAGAAATTCCTGAACAGGAAGTTAACTAGTAAAGAAAAAGCTGCCTTAAGTAAAGGAAATGAATTTGTAGATATATTCAAATCGGCGACTCCGCTAAAAGAATATATAGCTCAAAAAGAGAACAAAAAAATAGTTCTTCAACTAAAAAATAAATAATCTTTATTGGTATTGGTCAAGATCATTATCTTCCTGATCATCATCTTCAGACGTCATTGTAAACATAGAGCTAAGCATATCTTTAAATTGTAGTCCGCTTTCAAGTTTATATTTGCTTAATAGGGAATATTCTGCCAGTCCATGAAGTAAAAACTCCATGAATAGCAATTGGTCATTACCTTTCAATTCAGGCAGATATTTTTTTATAGTATCCATTAAACCAGGAACACTTTTTAATAAGGCTTCATATTCTTTATCTGAAACATTTCTAAGCAAATCTATTTGGTTTCCCTTACTGAACCAACTTGTGATTTTTTGGTAAGGGCTTTCAATTTTCGTTTTTTTCAATTGATCAGGTGTTGGAAAATATTTTTCAAAAACAGTTTTGATTGATTTACTTATCAATATATTTGCAACTTTAAAAGGACCTTCCTGTTCACCTTCATAAACTAATTCCACTTTCCCAGTTATTGCCGGAATTACTCCATATAGATCAATTACCCTGAGAAATGTTTTCTTTTCTTTGTTTAAAATTCTTCTTCTTTCAGCTGTGCTAATTAGATTTTCATAAGCTGAAATTGTTAATCTTGCAGAGACTCCGCTTTTGGAATCAATGTATTCGCTATCTCTTGCTGCAAATGCTATATGTTCAACGAGATCTTCAAGCAATTCGTTAATTTCAACACAACTGGATTGTTCGTCTTTTATAATTGCTTCTTGCTTTGTTATTAACTTTGAAATATTTATGGACTTTGGATAGTGTGTTAATATCTGACTGTCTATTCTGTCTTTAAGCGGAGTTACAATTGATCCGCGATTAGTATAATCTTCCGGATTAGCTGTAAATAAAAATTGGATATCCAGTGGCAGACGAATTTTAAAACCTCTTATCTGTATGTCAGATTCCTGCAAAATGTTAAACAATGCAACCTGGATCCTAGCCTGCAGATCAGGCAGTTCATTAATTACAAAAATAGATCTATGAGATCTGGGTATTAAACCAAAATGGATTACTCTTTCGTCGGAATAAGGAAGTTTTAATGCTGCGGCTTTAATCGGATCAACATCGCCAATTAAATCTGCAACCGATACATCAGGTGTGGCAAGTTTTTCTGTATATCTTTCAGATTTATGTAACCAGTTAATCTTTGTTGCGTCTCCCTCTTTTGATATTATATCTTTCCCTATCCGGGAAAGGGGATTAAAAGGATCATCATTTAGATCTGTCCCTTCAATTGCCGGAATGTATTCATCCAATAAATTAATAAGTAATCTTGCAATTTTAGTTTTCGCCTGACCTCTTAATCCTAATAAAATAATATTGTGTCTCGACAATATTGCTGTTTGAATATCCGGAATAACTGTATCATCATATCCAAGTATCCCCTCAAAAGGATTGTGTAAATTCTTTAGACTGTCTATTAGATTATCTCTTAATTCATCTTTTATAGAGCGTGTTTTTATTCCCGACTTTTTTAAATCTCCGAGTGTAGTAATATTGGTATAATTCATATTGTACAATTCTCCAAATAGAAAATCTAATTGTTTGTGAAGTTGTTGAAGTGAAAGTGTGCTACCTTACACGTTTTCTTCTGTTTCTAATATAATCTTCAAAGATATAATCACCAAGTCCATTTAAGCTGCTATAAAATGCGCGTCCATTATTTGTTTTCGTAAATTCCTGTACAAATCTTTGCAGGAATGGATCTCTTGCAATCATAAATGTTGTAATCGGAATGTTAAGCTTCCTACATTTTGCAGCTTGATCAAGTGTTTTGTTCATTATTTTCCTATCGAGTCCGAAACTGTTTTTATAATATCTCAATCCCTCTTTTAGGCAAGTTGGCTTGCCGTCAGTGATCATAAAAATCTGTTTATTCGATGTTTTTCTCCTTCTTAATATATCAACTGAAAGTTCAAGCCCTGCCACAGTGTTAGTGTGATATGGCCCAACATTCAAATAAGGAAGGTCTTTAATTTCTATCGGCCAGGCATCGTTTCCAAAAGCAATTATATCCAGCGTATCCTTTGGGTAACGTGTCTTTATTAATTCCGATAATGCCATTGCAACTTTTTTCGCCGGTGTAATTCTATCCTCTCCGTAAAGAATCATTGAATGTGAAATATCAATCATAAGTACAGTTGAAGTAAGTGCTTTAAAATCTCTTTCTTCGACTTCAAGATCATTTTCTGTTAACCTGAAATCATCAATCCCATGATTTATTTGTGCATTCCTGATAGAATCAGTCATATCTATTTGCTCCATTGAATCACCAAAATAATATTCTCTTCTGTCTGAAGTCGATTCATCGCCGGGCCCGGTATATGGAGTTTTATGATTTCCGCGAGTTGATTTTTTTAGCCTGCCAAATATTTCTTCAAGTGCCTGTTTCCTGATAGACTGTTCACTTTTTGAAGTTATAACAAAAATATTCTTATTCTCATCTTCTTTAATATAGTTCTTATCTTTTAACTCCTCTATAAAATCGCCCATTCCATATTGGTCTCCTGTAAGGCCATATTTTTGATCAATCTGATTCATCCAATCAAGCGCCTGGGCTACGTCACCTGATCCTATAGTTAAAAGCTGTAGGAAAACCTTTAGCAAATCCTCAAAATTTCGATTACCAATATTTTCCGGAATAAAATCTGTAAATCTGATTCCAATCATAAATTAAACCAATTAATTTTAGCTAAAGATATTATAAAAGCTTTGCAATGCAAGGAAGAAATTTATGTTATAAGGTAGAGAAGGAATTAATAGAGGGACTGTAATGTCAATCCCTCATTATAAAAATATTTACTTCTTATCAGGAGTTACGCGTTTTTCAAGAATATTGTCAATCAATTTATATTTTTTAGCTTCTTCAGCAGAAAGGAAATAATCTCTGTCACAATCCTTGGTAATCTGCTCAATACTTTTGCCGGTATGCTCTGATAGTATTTTGTATAAAGTATCCCTGGTTTTGAGCATTTCCCTGGCGTGAATTTCAATATCGGTAGTCTGGCCCTGTAATCCACCAACCCAGGGTTGATGAATCATAATTTTGGAATTTGGAAGAGAAATTCTTTTACCTGCTGACCCGCCTGCCAGTAAGATTGCTCCCATACTTGCAGCCATTCCAACGCAAATAGTAGAAATATCAGGTTTGATATATTTCATTGTATCGTAGATGGCAAGACCGGCGGTAACACTTCCGCCCGGAGAATTTATGTACAAATTAATATCCTTTTCAGAATCCTCAGCTTCAAGGAAAATCAATTGTGCAATAATTAAACTTGCTATGTGATCGTCAATCGCTGTACCTACAAAAATAATTCTCTCACGCAGCAAGCGTGAAAAAATATCCATGCCTCGTTCGCCACGCCCGGTTTGTTCAATAACATAAGGAACTAACTGGTTGTAAACTTCTTTCTCTTTTTTACTCATTTAGTCTCCTTGGTTTCTTTTTTGGAAAGTTTTTCAGGATCAACTTTTTTAATATTATTCTTTTCCTTCAGGAAGTCAAAAAGTTTTTTATCTATTAACCTTTCTCCAAAATTTGAAGTTTTATAGTAGCTTATCAACTTATCAACCCCTATCCCTGTTTTTTCTGCATCCTTTTCTGCCAATTCTTTCAAATCATCATCGGAAACTTTAATTTCTTCTTTTTTCTGAATCTCTGATTTTAACAAATACCATTTGACTTCATTTAATGCATTCGGCCTTAACCTATTGGCTGCAGCGTTTCTGTCAAATTTTTTATAGCCTTCTTTCTTAATCTGCTCTTCTTCCTGTTTTAATAATTCTTCAAGTATATTATTTACCAGTGTGGAAGGTGGCGTAAATTCATTATTTTTTAGAATTTCTGCGACCAGTTTGTTGTTTAGAAATTCATCTGTTTTCTGGTCATAAAAATTTTGAATATCTTTTTTAATTTCCTTACGTAATTGATCTTCGGTACTTGCTTTGTCTTTTGTGGCCTTTTTTATCAATTCTTCATTTAATTCAGGGATTATTGTTTTATTTATCTCATTTATCTGTGCTCTGTAATAATAAGTTTCAGTAATGGATTCCTCTTTACCTTCCGCATTTTTAACAGTTCTTTCATCATTAAATGAAAAATCAAACGAATCGCCTGTTCTTTTGCCTTTTGCATTTTCTATTATTTCAGGCTGTACTCTTTCATTTGAAAAGTCTATCTGAAGCTTTTCGGGTTTTGAATCTTCAAAAATTCCTCCGTTTTCATCAATCTTTGTAATTTCAACATCAAGAATGAAATTCTTGTCATCTCCAACTACATCAACTTTTTCCTTTGTGCTATTAGATCTTTTTATATAATCAATTTCTTTGTCAATTTCTTCATCTTTTATCACAAAGTTAGGTATTTCAATGTTCAGGCCGGTATAATTTTTAACTTCCAGATTTGGATAAGTTTCGTAAACAACTTTAAAGTGGAGATCTGTCCCGGGATTAAATTTAATATCCTTTAACACAGGTTTCCCTATTGGTTTCAGATCTTTTTCTTTTGTTATATCCCAAAATCGGTTGTTAGCAACTTTTTCTGAAGCTTCATATTCCAATGCATTACCATACAATTTCTTTATCATTGCCGGTGGTACTTTGCCTTTCCTGAATCCGGGGATCTGCAATTTTTTAGTTTGTTTTTGAACTTCAGTTTCTAGGTCTTTTTTTATTTCATCGTACTTGTAAGTCGCTTCTAATTCTCTTTCCGATGTATTAACTTCATTAATTTTAAGGTCCAATTCTATTACCTCAGTTAGTCATTTTGATTAAAGATTAAAAAGAGTGCGAGAACGGGGACTCGAACCCCGACACCTCTCGGTACTAGATCCTAAGTCTAGCGCGTCTGCCAATTCCGCCATTCTCGCAAAATTTAAGGTGTTTTCCAAAATTTATTAACTTTAAATATACAGTTAAACACTGAGTTTAGCAAACAACCCACTAGGCTGATATTCGGGACAAATGTATGAATTATTTGTACTTGCGGCTAAGATTTGAAGTTTAGCAATATCCAAAATTGGAAGGGATTTTTATTCAGGAATTATGTATTTTGGTCTTCAATTCAAAACCTTTAGCTGATTTCTATTTTAATAATTTTTTCGGTGGTTAATGAAATATAAATATTTAGCCCAATCTAAAGTCGGATTAAAAAGAAGCGACAATGAAGATTATGTTGAGGTTTTTGATATGGGAGAGGGCTTGCTCGCCGTTGTATGTGATGGCCTGGGAGGTAATAAAGCCGGGGATATTGCATCAAAGCTTGCTGTTGAGACAATAGCTGAATGTTTCAGAGATTATACTGATTTTGACTACCTAGAAAGAATCCGAATAGCAATACAGGAAGCAAATAAAAAAGTTATAGAAGAGTCAAACAAAGATTTCGATCTTAAAGGAATGGCAACGACTGCTGAGGTATTATTCGTAACTGATGATAACGCATATTGGGGACACGTTGGAGATTCAAGAATTTATTATTGCAAAAATAGTAAATTAAAACAACTTTCTAAGGATCACTCATTAGTTCAGAAGTTAGTTGATGAAGGATACCTAACTTTAAAAGAAGCAGAAAATCATCCTAACAAAAATATAATTATGCGTGCTTTAGGTGATAATCTGGATCTAGAAGTTGATTTAAGTAAATTAAAAATCGGTTCTGGAGAAGAAAAATTTTTCCTCTGCACAGATGGTGTTACAACAGTTTTAAGTGATGAAAAAATAGAAGAGCTATTAAAAAATGACAGCCTCACCGAAATTGAAGCAGAGATATCAAAACTTGTTGAAGATGGAGGCGCTCCGGATAACTACTCTTTTGTTGTTATCAGCAGTAAATAATCATGATCGGAAAGGTAATAGACAATTATAGAATAATTAACATTCTTGGCGAAGGGGGAATGGGGATAGTTTACAAAGGATTCGATCTTAAACTTGAACGATATATTGCCTTAAAAATACTTAATCAGCAAGCCCTGAGAAATCCACAATTTATTGAAAGATTTAAAAGAGAAGCAAAGAACCAGGCAAAGCTAAACCACTCGAACATTGTTCCCGTATATGGATTTACTGAAGATGGTGGTACTCTTGGGATTGTAATGGAGTATGTTGCGGGGGAGACTCTTGAGCATTTGATAGATAGAAAAGGAAAACTGGAGCTCGCCTATGCTATTGATATTATAAATCAAATACTAGTTGGAGTTTCCTATGCTCATTCAAAAGGATTTGTACACAGGGACCTTAAACCTTCGAACATTATAATTAATGAGGATGGAATTGCTAAAATAATGGATTTTGGAATCTCCAAATCTATTAACGAAGTAAGTGGAATAACAAAAACGGGCGCCAAACTGGGTACAGTGTTATATATGAGCCCGGAACAGATTAAAGCGCAGGAACCGACGCTGCAAAGTGATATATATTCAATAGGTATTACATTTTATGAAATGCTATCTGGTAAGACCCCATTTGAAGCTCCAACTGATTTTCATATAATGGAAGCACATCTAAAAAAAAATCCAGTAAAATTATCCAGCCAGTTTGATAATATTCCACCTATGGTTGATTCTGTGCTTGCTAAAGCACTTAGCAAATCCACTTCAAGGAGATACCATTCCTGTGAGGAATTCCAGGCTGAATTGAACAATATTCCAGTAACACCCTACAAAAGAACAAAAAAAACTAATAAAAAAAAGGTTGAAAAAATAAAAGCGAAAAGAATTGAAACTTCCCCTTCGCAATTATTAAAAAAAGTAAAAAAATATTTTTTGGTATTATTTATAATTATTGTATTTGCCGCACTAATTTATCTTGTTTACCAATCTATATCGGGACCCTGGACAGAGCAAGAAACTCCTGTAAAAATTATTAACAATGGTGAAAATACTTACAAAACAAATCCATCCTATTTAACAAAAACAAGTTGGAAATCTATTGATATCCCTACAACCAGCAATCTGAATTCAGTAAATTTTGTCAGTGATTCTGTTGGTTATGCATGTGGAGAAAATTCCACGATATTAAAATCGATAAATGGCGGAAAAACCTGGGAAGTAATGCCTGTCGGAGAATCAAATTTAATTTTTAATGATATTAAGTTTTTTAATGTAAGCAAAGGATTAGTTATAGGTGAAAAAGGAACAATATTAAATACTACTGATGGTGGAAGTTCATGGAGAAAGGTTAATATTGATTTATCAGTTTCATTGTTTGGCATTTATTTCTTTGATAACTCTGATATTGGATTTATTGCCGGGGGTAACGGTACAATTCTCAAAACTATTAATGGCGGGGATACCTGGAATAGGGTGCTTTCACCATCACATAGACTTCTTTATTCAATAGCGTTTGAAAATGAAAATACAGGATTTGCAGTAGGATGGAATGGAGAGTTATTAAAATCTACTGATAAAGGAAACACCTGGACAACAATGACTAGCTTTAGTGATGTTTATTTAAAAGATATTTCATTTATTTCGAATAGTATAGGAATAATTGTCGGTGGTGGAGGTGAAATTTTTAGAACAGAAAATGGCGGTGCCGTTTGGGAAAATGTTTCTTCAGGTGTAATAGCCGGACTTTATTCTATTGCTTTCCTGGATAATAAAAATGGACTTATTCTGACAGGAAGTGGAAGTGTTCTAGTTACTGATGACTCAGGAAAAAGCTGGGAAACAACTTCAAGTGGAAAGTTCGGCGCCTTAAATCATATTGCTGTTTTACCTTCCAAAAAAGTTATTTTAGTCGGTGTTAATGGAACCATACTGGGCAGCCAGGACTAATCCAAATTGATTTTACTTTTCTTAATATTTAATTTGTTTATAACCTAATTAAGTTCTTTTCTTCATCTAATATTATTGAGGTATAGTGGATAAGTTTGTAATACATGGTGGCAAAAAACTTTCAGGTGGCATTAAAATAAATGGGGCAAAAAACGCATCTCTTGCTTTAATGCCGGCAACACTTTTAGCCAACGGTAAATCAGTTTTGCATAATACTCCCGAACTTAATGACATATTTACAATGCTTAAACTATTGAATCATCTTGGAGCAGAATATTCATTTGAAAACCATAAACTGGAACTTGATACATCTAATATAACAAGTCAGGATGCTCCCTACGAACACGTCAAAAAAATGAGAGCTAGTGTATATGTACTTGGCCCTTTGCTTGCCAGGTATGGAAATGCAAAAGTTTCTTTGCCGGGTGGATGTGCCTGGGGGCCCAGGCCTATAAACTTGCATCTTGAAGGACTAAAAAAAATGGGTGCAGACATAGAATTGACAGAAGGATACATAGTAGCTAAAGCAAAAAAATTAAAAGGTGCAAAAATCAATCTGGATATTTCTTCAGTTGGTGCAACAGGGAATTTATTAATGGCAGCAACTCTAGCTAATGGTATTACAGTAATAAATAATGCTGCAAAGGAACCAGAAATATCTAACCTCGCTAGTTTTCTTCTAAAAATGGGAGCACAAATTGAAGGTATAGGAACTTCAACTATAACCATTCAAGGTGTAGACAATTTATATAACTCTGAAATTGATACTATTCCTGATAGAATAGAAGCAGGGACGATGCTGATTGCCGGAGCGATAACAGGTGGAAATATTAGGATGAGTGGTATAAAGAGTAATTTTTTAGATTCTGTTATACTGAAACTTGAAAATAGTGGTTGTAAGATTATAAAAAACAATAACATAATAGAACTGAATGCAAGTAAAGGTTCAATTATTCCAACAGATATAACTACTTCCATTTTTCCGGGTTACCCAACAGATATGCAAGCACAATGGATAGCCTATATGTCCCTTGCTGATGGCGTTTCCACTGTCACTGATAATATTTATTTGGATAGGTTCAGCCATGTCCCTGAGCTAGTTAGGTTAGGAGCAAATATAAGTGTCAGAGAGAACTCGGCATTAATTAAAGGTACAACAAAATTAAAGGGAGCAAAGGTCATGTCCACGGATCTAAGGGCAAGTGCTAGTCTTGTTCTTGCAGGCCTTGCAGCTGAAGGTACTACCGAAGTACTTAGAGTTTATCACCTGGATCGAGGCTATCAAAGAATTGAAGAAAAATTGAAAGCCCTTGGTGCTGATATTGAAAGAGTACAGGGAAGTGAATATTAAAAATTGTGAGCAAATTAAATAAAATATTAAAAAGTTACCCAAGGCTTCTAATTTATCTTTTTGTAATAATCTTATTTAATATTTTACTGCTTTTTCTGCCTTTATTTAATGTATATGGATTCGAATTTGCATTCGCGAATTCAATTCTATTAGTCTTTCTTTCAGGTATTTATACTATTAAAACATTCAGATATGCAAAGAAATCGTCCTTAAAAATTTCTCTCTTTAATTACTATAAATTTCCATTCTTTCTATTTTTAATTTTTCCCATTATAATTTCGATATCCCATTCAATCTTGACTATCTTTTGTTCATTGAAATATGGTACCTTGTTTTATTTAGTAATAACTTTTCCTTCAATTATTATCGGAAGTGCGCTCGGAATATTCTCAGTTTTTATTTGTAAAAGATTTAGAGTCTTATTTTTCATACTTATAACAATTGCAATTTTGCTTATACCATTTTTCGAATTTTATTTTAATCCGCAGGTATATTTCTTTAATCCAATTTTTGGATATTTCCCTGGAACAATATATGATGAAGGAATCAAAATTAGTGGAAAACTCGTTGCTTATAGGTTAATAAACATTATCTATTTCTCAGCAATTAGTATAACCTGTTATTATTCATTAAAGAAAAGATTACAAATTCCAAAGAACGTCTTAGCCACTTTAATCTTATTTACTGCTGCTGTCTTTATTTATTTATCTCCTGTATTAGGGTATTCTACAACAAATACGAGCTTGAGGAATACATTAAGTAAAAAAATAGAAACTCCTCATTTTACGATTTATGTTAATCCGGACTATGATGATAATTTTGCCAAACTAATATCACTTGAACACGAATTTTATTTTTCTCAATTAAGTGAATTTTTTAATAAGGAACCGGAAAATAAGATCAATTCCTATGTATTTGCTTCAAGTGAACAAAAAGGGAATTTGTTTGGGTCTGCAAATGCAGATGTTGCTAAACCGTGGTTGGGGCAGATTTATGTATCGATTGAAAGTTACAAACAAACATTGAAACATGAAATTGCTCATATTTTTTCAGCTAATTTTGGAACAGGCATCTTTAAAGTTGCCGATAACTATAACCCTGCATTAATTGAAGGTGTTGCTGTAGCTGCTGATCCTGTATTTGATAATAATACCATTGATTATATGGCTGCTCTGGCATACGAAAATGGGTATCAGGTTAATCTTGCATATATTTTTAAAGGGTTCAATTTTTTCAATAAAGTTTCATCAATCTCATATATTTATTCAGGTTCGTTTTCAAAATATCTAATTAAAAATTTTGGTATAGAAAAATTCAAAAAATTCTATTCTGATATGGATTTTACCAGATATTATAAAATCAAGATTGATTCAGTTATTCAAAAATATATTGAATATATAAAGACTTTTGATCTAAAATACAGGAAGGCCAAAGCAGATTATTATTTCGGCAGACAGACAATCTTTCAAAAAATTTGCCCCAGATATATTGCGGATAGATTAGAAAATGGCTGGGATGCCTATTCCTCTAATGATTATGATGAATCGACTATAATATTTAAAGAAATATTGAATACTGCACCTGTTTATTCGGCTGTAATAGGTCTTTCATCATCATTAAAAGAAAAGAATAATCTTGGAGCAGCAATTGATACTTTAAGAAATTCTTTAAGAAAATTTCCAAATACAGCATATTATTACAATATTCAATTTCGACTAGCTGATTATTATGCTATATCAGGTAAAATAAATATCGCTGATTCATTGTATAAGGATTTGGTTGTTGAAAATCCAAACAGAAATTTAAGTAATCTGGCAAAATTCAGAATCGATTTAATAAAAAATAATCAGTCTTTAGTTGATTATATTACTGGTACTGAATCCCAAAAACTTGGAATTATTAAAGTTATTAACAATAATGGATATGTTTATAGTTCTATACCTTTCTATATCAATTTAGCAGAACTTACAAAAGTTGATTACAATTCGTTTATAACCGGCTTTGAAAATTTCACCGTTTCAGATTTAGAAAGTAGCTTTGCTGTCTTTAATTTATCCCAATTTATGATGAAGAAACTCGATTTTAAAAATGCTCGGAAAATGGCTTCATTAGCACTGCGATATAAAGAGGATCGAAATTTTTATGTAATAGCTAAAAATAATTTTGTAAAAGCAAATTGGTTTTATTATAATGCTGACAAAATATTTTCTACTTTAATAATAACCAATCTGAATTAAGTAAATGCCCGAATCGAAAGAAATAAATATTAAGAACACTTCAATCCTGACTTATTTTATCGGGTTTATTTCATTCGTTATTTTTGTATACATATTAATTGCTTTAAGGGAAATTCTCATTCCTATAACAATAGCAATTTTCATGACCTATTTATTGCATCCGGCATTGGAATATCTGCATGATCGGAAGGTACCAAGGTGGGTAACAATTTCGCTTTTATTGATTGCTATGTTTGGGTTATATTATTTGCTAGGACTTTTGCTTGCTTCTAATTATCCTTTGTTTGCAGATAAAATTAAATACTATGTAGAAAGGCTACTTGCATTTCTTGAGTCATCTCTTGCTCCATTTAATTTGACTATAAAAGAATTGAGCGAAATGCTTAATCTGCGGATTGATAAATTTGATGCTTCATCAATTTTCCAGGGGTTATTTAAAGCCGGCATTATACAGAGCATATTTAATTCCCTTTCAGCTTTGCTTTCTAATTTATTTATTTCCTTGATATTTTGGATATTTATGATACTTGGTAAAAAGAATTTTGAAGAAAGAATTAAAGTAGCGTTTGCAAGTAAAAGCGATACGATATCAAAAATTTTAATAAGCATCAATACACAACTGCAATCCTATCTTGTAATAAAAACAATAGTGAGCATAATTACAGCACTTATTGTTTCAATTATCCTATGGGCTTACGGAATTGATTTCCCTCTTGCCTGGGGAATTTTAACTTTTCTTTTTAATTTTATACCGAACATAGGATCAATCCTGATTTCGATATTTCCGATACTTGTTGCTTTAATCGAATACGGATTTGGATTTACTTCAATATCAATGGCTGTTCTTTTATTTTTTAATCAGAGTATTATGGGAAATTTTATTGAGCCTCATTTTATGGGGAGACAAATGGACCTAAGCACAGTTTTTGTTTTGTTCTCACTAATATTCTGGGGATGGATTTGGGGAATTGTCGGAATGTTCCTTTCTGTTCCGATTGCGGCTGCAATGAAGATAATTTGCAGCAACTTTGAACCTCTTAAACCTCTCGCAGTACTTATGGGTAGTAATGCACGTCCTGTATCCTAAATCTATATAGGCCTTTCTGACCAAAAGAATTATCCTATTCTTACAAATTTCAACTAAAAATATTTTATCTTTGTATTCTTCACTTTTTTAAATAAAGAGTACTGATGGATTTCGCAAAAAAGTTAAATAAATACGAATTTTTAAACGTAGCTACTAATATTGCTGATCAATTAAATTATAAAGTTTTTTTAGTTGGTGGATTTATCAGAGATTTAATACTGCAAAGAGAAAGAAATGAAATGGATTTTCTTGTAATTGGAAATGGACCGGATTATGCTTCAAAACTTGCCAAAGAATTAGGTGTAAAAAAAATATCGTTATTTAAAAACTATGGAACAGCCCATTTTAGGTTTAACGATTTTGATCTGGAATTTGTAGGTGCGAGAAAGGAATCCTATAGCAAAGATAGTAGAAAACCAGCTGTAACAACAGGTACATTTGAAGATGATATTAAACGCCGTGATTTCACCATTAATACGCTTGCGGTATCTATCAATAAAAATGATTTTGGTTATTTTGTTGATCAATATACCGGACTCAATGATATTGAAAGCAAGATTATAAAAACTCCGCAAGATCCTATTTATACTTTTAATGATGACCCATTAAGAATTATGAGGGCATTCAGGTTTGCGGCGCAATTAAATTTTAAAGTAGATGAAAAAATACTTAATGCAGCAAAAGCTCTGAATGAAAGATTGAAAATTGTTTCACAGGAAAGGATTACCGACGAATTTATAAAAATACTAAAATCACATATGCCATCTGTGGGATTAAAATTAATGCAGCAAACAGGCGTTATGGAAATAGTTTTTCCCGAAGTAGCTAATCTTGCGGGAGTTGAACAACGAAAGGATTATCATCATAAAGAAGTCTTCCTGCATACTTGTAAAGTTGTTGATAATATTTCAAAAGCAACTGACAATATATGGTTACGTTTTGCAGCATTAGTCCATGATATTGCGAAGCCTCAGACAAAAAGGTTTGTCGAAGGAACTGGCTGGACTTTCCATGGTCACGAAGAAATTGGCGCAAGGATGATGAAAGGGATTTTCAGAAGGTTAAAACTTCCTATGAACCAACTTGAATATATTGAGAAACTTGTACGAATGCATTTAAGGCCAATAGCACTTGCAAAGGAAGAAGTGACAGACTCTGCTATAAGAAGATTTATTGTAGAAGCAGGGAGTGATTTGGAAGATTTAATAACTTTATGCAGGGCTGATATTACAAGTAAGAATGAAGTAAAAGTAAATAAATATCTTAGCAATTATGAAAATGTTATGAATAAAGTATGGGAGGTTGAAGAGAAAGATAGATTGAGAGCTTTTCAATCGCCGGTTAGAGGAGATGAAATCATGAAAATTTGTAATTTAAAACCTTCAAAAAAAGTAGGTGAAATAAAAACTGCAATTGAAGATGCTATACTAGATGGACAGATTGGTAATAATTATGAGGAAGCATACGAGTATCTATTAAAAATAAAAGATAATTACTTAAATAATTGAACAGCTGATTTGGATTGCTAAATCCAACAAAATTAAATTCTTTTTTACCTCTTATAAACTATTCCTTTGGATTAACTGTCAAACTGATATAAATATAAGGTGCTTAAAATACCGAATATGTAATTATTCTACCGTTCGTAACTAAAATCATTATAGAAGCTATTTAAATGATATTTTTGATTCAAAATTAAACAAATTAAGATTTTATACGAATTAGTACTTGGAGTTTTAAGTAACCTTTTAAAATAATTAATGTCCTAATGCAAAAAGGAAGAAATTAAAAATTAATTTATCAATGGGAGAAAAGATGCGTAGTCTAATTAGTCTCTTGTGCATTTTATGTTTTACCACGGTTTCATTTGGTCAGAAAACATTATCGTTAGATCAGGCTATACAAATTGCATTGCAAAAAAATACTACTTTGCAAAGAGCAGAAAATAATCTTAACAATTCAGAATCAAGTGTGAAGGTAGCTTATGGGAATTTTTTGCCTTCTATTAATGCATCCACAAGCTGGAGTTGGAATAGGTCTGTTGATGACCAGCCCAGAACAGTACTTATTGGCGGAAGTCCAATAGTAGTTTCCGGACGTACAAGCGAGACCAGGAGTTATGGTGCAGGTGTAAATGCAAATTGGACCTTATTTGATGGACTATCAAATTTTGCTACGTTATCACAAAGTAATGATAATCTCGAGTCTGCAAGACTTCAGCTTGAAAATTTAAAACAAAATATAGTTTATCAAACAATCAGCCTTTATTATGCAGTTATAAATGCGGAGCAATTGTTGAAGGTGCAGGAAGATAATCTTAAATGGAACAAAAGAAATCTTGAAACTATTACTGAAAGAAATAAACTCGGTGCTGTAACTCTTGCAGATGTTTACTCACAGCAGGTAAAAACAGGCAATGCTGAATTAGCATTAATTAATGCTAACAATACTTTCGAAACTGCAAAGAGCAACTTGTTAAGTTATCTTGCTCTTGATGTTCTTGAAGATTATAGTTTTACTGATAGTTTGACTGAACAGGAAAAATCTATTTTGAATATGGATCTTACATCAGATTATCGTGACCTTTCAGGATTAGTTGCTAAAGCACTTTCAAACAGAGCGGATTATAAAAGTGCTCAGTATGATCTTGAAAGCGCTTCAAATGGCATTACAATTGCAAGATCCGGACATTTGCCGAGACTAAGTGGAAATATCAGTTATAGTCTAAGTGCAAATGAATTTAAAAACCTTTCAGATTCAAGAAGTACCAGTGTAGGACTAACATTGAGCCTACCAATTTTTTCAGGTTTCAGGACATCAAACCAGGTACAAATTGCTGAAGTAAATGAAATGAACAGTCAACTGGCTTTAAATGATCTCGAAAGAACAATTAAGCAGGATATACAAAAAGCATATCTCGATTTGCAGGCAGCACAGAAAAGCCTTGAGGTTAATAAAACAAATGTAACTGCTGCTGAGCAAAACAGGAAAATCCAGGAAGAAAGATATTCTCTGGGTTCAAGCACTCTTTTGGATGTATTAATTGCTAATTCCGATTACACAACAGCACGCACAAATCTAATAAATGCACAGTTCTCATATATCCAATTGAGCCAGCAGTTAAAATATCTTCTTGGAGAACTAAATTATAAAAAATACGAATAAATTTTAATATAGGAGAATAATTAAATGGCTAACGGGAAACAAAAATCAAAGAAGAAAATAATCATTTTCAGTTCCATAGGATTATTAATTCTTGTACTTATTGTAATTGCATTTGTCGGAGGAAACAAAGAAGACATTATCTCAGTGCAAACAGAAAAAGTTATGAAAAGAAACATAACGCAAACTGTTTCTGCTACCGGTAAAATTAATCCGGAATTCAAAGTTGTTATTACACCGGAAGTAAGTGGCGAAATAGTATCACTACCGGTTAAAGAGGGAGAGGTAGTAAAAAAGGGTGATCTGCTGTTAAAAATTCGACAGGATGCTTATATTGCACAGGTACAACAGTCAGAAGCCAACCTAACAAGTGCAAAAGCTACTATGGCGCAGAGGAAAGCTGATCTAGATAGAGTATCGGCAGATTATAACAGAGTAAAAGAACTGCACGCAAAAGGTCTTTCAAGTGATGCTGAACTTGAGACAGCAAAGAGTTCATATCTTTCTGCAAAAGCTCAATATGAAGGAGCAGAAGCAAACGTAGCGCAAAATGAAGCAGCATTGAAAGTTCAAAAGGATAACTTGAGGAAGACAACAATTTATTCTCCGATGGATGGTATAATCACGCAGCTTAATATGGAACTAGGCGAAAGAGTTCTTGGTAGTAATTTTACGCAAGGAACGGATATAATGACAGTTTCTGATTTAAACAATATTGAAGCTGTTGTAGATGTCGATGAAAATGATGTAGTTTTAATTTCTGTTGGAGATACCGCAAGAGTAAAAGTTGATGCATTTGGAGATAAGGAATTCAGAGGTACTGTAAAACAAATAGGCAACAGCGCTCAAGCTACAGGAGCAGGCACACAGGACCAGGTTGTTAATTTTGAAGTTAAGATAAAATTAATTGATACAGATCCTAATTTAAGGCCGGGCATGTCCTGTAATGCAAAAATTGAAACTGAAAGAATTAAAGATGTGTTGAGTGTACCGATCCAAAGCGTAACTGCAAGATCTCCCGGTGATTTTATGGATAAGGGTTCAAAAAATAGTTCTGATGATGGTGCAGAACCGACTAAGAAAAAAATAGATACTAAACCTAAAGAAGTAGTTTTTGTAGTTAGTGGTGGAAAAGCAAAAATGGTTGAAGTTAGTACCGGAATTAGTGATGATAATTTTATCCAGGTTAAAACTGGCTTAACCGGTGATGAGGTAGTAATTACTGGAAGCTACAGAGCAATATCCAGAGAATTAAAAGAAGGCTCTACTATTAGAGTAGAAAACAGAGGTAATGCTTTTCAATCTGAAAAAAAATAACGGAAATTTAAGATGAACATAATAAATATTGAACATATAGCTAAAATTTATGAAGTCGGTTCCGAAAAGGTTCACGCTTTAAGAGATGTAACTTTGAAAATTGATAAGAATGAATATGTAGCTATCATGGGTCCTTCCGGTTCAGGTAAATCAACTTTAATGAATATGCTTGGTTGTCTGGACACTCCTACATCGGGTAAATATGATTTTACAGGTAGTAGTGTAAGCGAAATGAGCGATAATGACCTTGCAAAAATCAGGAATAAAGAAATAGGTTTTGTTTTTCAAACTTTTAACTTATTATCAAGATCGGATGCTCTACATAATGTTGAACTTCCCTTGATTTATGCAGGCATACCTGCTTATGAAAGAAAGGAACGAGCAGAAACTGCTTTAACTGAAGTTGGACTTAAGGACAGGATGCATCATAAGCCGAATGAATTATCCGGTGGACAGAGACAGAGAGTTGCTGTTGCGCGTGCGCTTGTAACGAGACCGTCAATAATCCTGGCGGATGAACCGACCGGTAACCTGGATTCAAAAACAGGTGAAGAAATAATGATTCTATTTAACGAGATCTATGAAAAAGGCAATACGATTATTTTGGTAACTCACGAAGAATATATTGCAGAGCATGCTGCGAGAATCATAAGGCTAAAAGATGGTTTGGTAGAATCTGATAAGCGGGTAGATAATAGATTTGTTCCAAAGCCAAAGGCTACTGTAATTCAATAAAAGTTAAAAATTTAGATTGAAATAATTTGAACATCAATTGAGAAAAACATGAATAATTTTTTCTTCGAACTAAAAGAAGGTATGCTCATTGCTTTGAGGGCCATACGCTCTAACAAAATCAGATCCATTTTAACAATGTTGGGCATTGTAATAGGTATAACCTCTGTTGTATTAATGACTACTGCAATCAGCGGGATCAATAATGCATTTGAAAAAGGGATTAGTGCACTTGGATCTGATGTATTGTATGTAAACAAAAGACCATGGTTCCAAAATGTTGACTGGTGGAAGATCAGGAACCGGAAAAATATTACAATGGAAGATTTTGAAAAATTCAAGGAACTGGCAAAACTTCCCCAGGCAGTTGCACCTGTTGTGAATAGTAACAGAACAGTTAAATACCAGGATAGAAGAGTTGATGGAGTATTTCTTACAGGTTCAACAGCTGATTATGTTAAAACTACAAATTTTACATTTGACCTGGGTAGATTTTTTACTGAAACCGAAGGTAAAGCGTCAAGAAATGTTGTTGTAATTGGAAGTGAGATTGCAAAAAATCTTTTCCCCATGGGGAATGCATTAGATAAAGAAATTAAGATTGGAAATGAAAACTTTAAAGTAGTTGGCGTTTTGGCAGAACAAGGTAGTTTTATTCTTGGTCCATTCAATCCTGATAATCAGGTATATCTTCCAATAGGTTCAGTTTTTAAATACTTTATGAGTAGATGGTCAAGCAGTATTACTATCAATGTTCGAGCAACAAGTCCTGCAACTGTTGAAGAAACAAAGGCTGAAACTGAAGGCGTAATGAGAAAAGTGAGAGGACTAAAATATGATGAGGATAATGATTTTGCAATAAACCAGCAGGAAGCTCTTCAACAGAACTTTAATTCTGTTGTAGGAGTAATCCAGATTGCCGGATTGTTTATTACCGGTCTTTCTCTTTTTGTTGGTGCTATAGGGATAATGAATATTATGTTTGTATCAGTTAGGGAAAGGACAAAGGAAATTGGGTTGAGGAAGGCAATTGGAGCAAAAAGAAGAACAATATTAGGGCAATTCATTTTAGAATCTTCAGCAATTTGTTTGATGGGAGGAATGGTCGGGCTTGTCCTTGCGATTCTCCTTTCGATGGTAATTAACCAGTTTATTGTTACTTCTGTAGAATACGGTGCATTCATAATAGCAATTGTAGTTTCACTTTTAACAGGAATTATAGCAGGATTTGCTCCAGCATATACTGCTGCGAAAATGGATCCTGTGGAAGCATTGAGGTATGAATAATGAAACTTAGCCAGATTTTTTCAATATCTGTACAATCGATACAGAATAATAAACTTAGAACGATGCTAACTATTCTAGGTGTAGTAGTTGGGATTTTTTCAATTATTGTGATAATGACGATTCTTACGATGCTACAAAAAAGTATCGAAAATGGTGTATCACAATTAAATAAGAATACTTTCCAGATTCAAAAATTTCCCCAAAACGGCGGTGGCGGACCTGGGTGGAGAGAAAAATATGCAAACAGGAAAGATCTAACTCTCGAGGAGTATTACAGACTCGAGGAAAACATGAAGGATAATGTCCTTTATATGGGGGCTGAACAATGGAGATTCGGAATTATAATTAAATATGGGAACATTGAGACTAATCCTAACATTCAATTGGCTGGTGAAACTCTCGGCGGAGTGAAAACGAATAATTGGAATGTTGAATACGGACGCGATTTTATGCAGACGGATGTCGACCGTTCAAACAATGTTTGCATTATTGGTCAGGATATAGTCGATAAATTATTTACAAGCATTAATCCTATAGGACAGACTGTTAAAGTTGACGGAAGGCCTATGAGGGTGATAGGTGTGCTAGAGAAGCAACCCCAGATGTTTGGAAACAGCAGAGATAATTATGTAATTACACCAATAACTACCTTTCAATCAATGTACGGAAAATACAGTTATAGCGTGAATATTATGGTAATGTCAAAAAGTAAAGAAGATTATAACCCTACAATCGAATCAGCAATTGGATATTTAAGAACGATTAGAAAAAATCAGCCCGGGAAAGATAACGACTTTGAAATTTTTAGCAATGAAACGGTAATCGCTCAAATAAATGATATTACAGCAGGTGTAAAAATCGGAGCTATGGTCGTTTCAATTATTGCATTACTTGCAGCCGGTGTAGGCATAATGAACATTATGCTGGTATCCGTAACTGAAAGAACCAGAGAAATTGGAATAAGAAAAGCCATCGGTGCTAAGAAAGCTAATATACTTAATCAGTTTTTATTTGAAGCAATAATGCTTTGTTTGTTCGGTGGTTTGATAGGTATTATTCTCGGGGTTGGTATTGGTAATATAGCAGGAAGTTTTTTGAATGCGCAATCAGCCATCCCCTATGATTGGGTTGCAATTGGTCTTTCGCTTTGTGTATTTGTAGGACTTATTTTCGGAACATATCCAGCATACAAAGCATCAAATCTTGATCCTATTGAAGCTTTGAGATATGAATAAAAATTATATTAAAATATGATCATATTTTTAAGCCCGTTCAATTTGAGCGGGCTTTTTTATTGATAATTAATAGGGTTTAAATTAATTTATTGCTGAAATAATTATTTAGGTTAACTCCTTAAAAAGGGGATCAGTTAAATGAACTTTTTAGAGACCGTCCTTATTTCCCTCAAATCAATTTCAGGAAACAGATTAAGAACATTTTTGACAATACTAGGCGTTGTTGTTGGAATATTTTCTATTATTGTTATAATGACAATAATTACAATGCTCCAGAATACGATTGAAAATGGTATTTCATTTCTAAGTAAAAATACCTTCCAGGTAATGAAATTTCCGGCTATTAATACAGGTGGAAGAAGTGCATTTGAGAAATATAGAAACAGGAAAGATATTACCCTGGAAGACTTTTACAGACTAGAGGGGCTTTTGAGTCAAGCTAAATATATGGGAGCCGATCTTGCACAGGGAAATATCATTGTCAAATACGGAAACAAAGAAACAAATCCAAATATATGGGTAAGCGGCATAACAGTTGGTGTGCACAGAACTGCAAACCTGAATATTGAAGTTGGCAGAGAAATTAGAGAGACAGATGTCCAGTATTCTACAAATGTGTGCTTGTTAGGTCCCGATGTTGTTGATAAATTATTCCCAAGTATTAATCCTGTAGGTCAGAATGTTACCGTTAGTGGCAGACCATTATTGGTAATAGGAGTATTGGAAAAAAGACCTGCTTTTTTCGGACAAAGTTTCGATAATTACATAATTGTACCCATTACAACATTTCATACTATGTTCGGTGGAAAAAACGGGAATGTTGATATAACAATTATGTCATATTCCCAGGAAGATTATGAATCAACAATTGAAGCCACTATAGGTTATATGAGAACTATAAGAAAAGTACTACCCGGAAAAGAAAATGATTTTGAAATAATGAGCAATGAATCATTAATTGGCCAGATTGGTGAAATTACCGGAGGAGTTAAAATTGGTGCAATGGTAGTTTCAATTATTGCATTACTTGCTGCAGGTGTGGGGATCATGAATATAATGCTTGTGTCAGTTACAGAAAGGACGCATGAAATTGGCATAAGAAAAGCTGTCGGCGCAAACAAGAAAAACATTCTATTTCAGTTCCTTATTGAAGCGATTACTCTTTGCCTTGTAGGAGGTATTGTGGGGATTTTACTGGGAATAGGAATCGGGAATATCGCCGGTAGTTTTCTGTCAGCAGGAGCTGCTATACCGTATGACTGGGTTCTGATTGGACTTTTATTATGCATTATAGTTGGGATTATTTTTGGTACTTATCCTGCCTATAAAGCCGCAAACCTAGACCCGATTGAAGCATTGAGATATGAATAAGACATCGTCCTTTGTTGATTTTTGTGCCCCATATTTTATAAATATTTATTTAGGGATAGGCTGACAATCATTTATTTCTATTCCAATATTCATTTAACCTTTTCTAAAATTAAACCTTGATTACTTCAGATTTGTCTAACAATTATTTAATTGTCATTGGTCATAATTTCGTTGTATCATAATTAAGAATGATTTAATTTCCATTTTTAGAACATAATAAATATTCTCCCGGAGTTACTTAATGCGGCTATTCGAAATTCTACAGATTTCCCTTCAATCAATCAGAGGAAACAGGCTCAGAACACTTTTAACCGTTCTTGGTGTTGTTGTCGGAATTTTTTCAATCATTGTAATTATGACAATTATTACGATGCTGCAAAATAGTATTGAAAGCGGGTTGTCCGATCTTTCACAAAATACTTTTCAGATTCAGAAATTCCCGGCTCTTCATACAGGAGGCCATAGCGAATGGCAAAAATACAGGAACAGGAAGGATATTACTTTAGAGGACTATTATAGACTTAAAAATTTGTTAAATGGAGCAGAAGAGATAGCCGGGGAACAGAGACGCGGAGGTAAAATTGTTAAATATGGAAATGTAGAAACAAATCCGAATATTAGGGTTTACGGGGAGACTGCAGGAGGTTTGACTACAAATAACTGGAATGTTGCTTACGGAAGAGGATTAAGAGCAAATGATATTGAAAATTCTACCTACGTATGTTTACTTGGAAAAGATGTTGTTGATAAACTTTTTCCGAGTGTCAGCCCGGTAGGGCAAACGGTTAGAGTTGATGGAAAACCATTGCTGGTAATTGGAGTCCTGGAACCAAAACCGGCAATGTTCGGGGATAGTCAGGATAATTTAGTAGTTATGCCAATAACAACATTCCAGTCATTCTACGGTAAGTACAGAACCAGCGTTAATATTATGGTTATGGCAAATTCTAAAGAAAATTATGACAGGCTGATTGAATCTGCGATAGGTTTTATGCGAGTTATAAGAAAAGTGCCGGCAGGGGAAGATAATGATTTTGAAATTTTCAGCAACGAATCTATGATCGGTCAGGTAAACCAGATTACAGGCGGAATAAAAATCGGGGCTCTTGTTGTTTCAATTATTGCGTTGCTTGCAGCAGGTGTTGGCATTATGAACATTATGCTGGTTTCGGTTACCGAAAGAACCAGGGAAATTGGAATTAGAAAAGCAGTTGGAGCAAGGAAGAATAATATTCTTATTCAATTTCTTATCGAAGCAATCACTCTCTGTATTGGGGGTGGATTTATTGGGATTATTCTCGGTGTTGGAATAGGAAATATTGCCGGTAGTTTTTTAAATGCTCAAACTGCTATTCCCTACGATTGGGTAGCAATCGGGTTAAGTCTCTGCATTTTTGTCGGCGTTGTATTTGGTACATACCCGGCTTACAAAGCAGCAAACCTTGATCCTATTGAAGCGCTAAGGCATGAGTAGATAATAACATTTTGTGACTAGGAAGTCTAAACCTTCGAAGATATTAAAACATTTTTGAAGGTTTTTTTTGTAGTAATTTACTTCAACTCTTCCGGCCAGTAAACAATATTCTTTTTTAAAGCTTCGGAGTATTCATCCAAGACAGAAATAGTTTTGTGCAGTATTTCAACGTCCGATTCTTCAAAATAGGTGTACTCACAATTCGGACGAATCCACGCAGAGACTTCCTTAAATGTCAATTCATAACCGGAGCGTATAATTGAACTGGTGTATTTTGATAGCACATTAGGAACCGGTTATCTTTGTTTTATCGTCATTAGCAATTTCAATACAGGGTAACTTAAGAGTAAAAGTGGTGCCTTTTCCAACTTCACTTTTTACAGCGATCGTTC
>Ga0102953_1000172_pt1 | contig 44214 bp, 34 predicted proteins | sample SalPon2A_C_D2_MG_FD_78509 | JGI IMG/M metagenome (GOLD analysis project Ga0102953, IMG submission 78509) | Soil microbial communities from South San Francisco under conditions of wetland restoration - Salt Pond MetaG R2A_C_D2_MG | ecosystem: Environmental > Terrestrial > Soil > Wetlands | place...
CCTGAACATAACTGCTAAGATCAAAAGAGGGGCTGTATTCTGAAAACCTGAGATTCATCCGTTTCTTAAAAAGATAATCCACTTACTTCTTGCATCGTAAATATACTAATTGAATACTCATTATCAGTCATATAGGGCTGATGTGTCCACAGTGTTGGAATGTGTGGGCAACATGGCTTTATCAAAGGTGGCCACAATATTGTTGGTTCCGCCGAAAACACCCAGGACACGGGCTGTTGATTGTCCTATATTCTTCAAGTCGTGAGGGACCATTTCAGGAACAAGCGCCAGGGTACCTTTTTGGGCCCTGCCAACTTGGTCCCCGATCAATACCTCAACGGTACCTTCAAGTACAATCAATAGCTCCTCTGCACTATCCGTATGCCTTCCGAGATTATTTCCGGGCTCTAGTTCAAAATAGACCGTGGCCAGCTGTTTTGAACCATGAGCCCCGACCAGCGGGAAGGTTGCACGACAGTGTTGATTCTTATCGGATTCACCGACAAACTCATTCAATTCTAATTCTGGAACGTTTACTGTTGTCATCTTGAATTGATTTATAATGAATATCCCTTAACACTTGCTTTCCCGGTGGCGAAATCTGCCCGACCAAGGCCCATCACCTGTTCCTGGTTTAGCCAGGCATACCGCTCATCATTGGTATGAAAGCGCATCTGGAGCTTGAGATCCCCGTGATCGTTAGTTCCCGATTCTTCAACCAGGATCTTTGCTCCATCATCTGTGGTGATCCGGGCATAGAGATTCAGGAAAAAACGGCCGTCGGCCCGAACTTCCAGGTAATCGACACCTTTGATCGTTCCTTTTATGCGATCGCCGGTCAGCGAACCCTCGAAACTGATGTCGAACCGGGCCCCTTCGGGAGGAAGGGGACGTCCGCCAACCAGATCCTGGAGGCTGAAGCCATATTCAACATAGTCCGTGAGCAGGATATCTTCCTCGAAAAGGAGATTCAGCCCTTTTTTTGTTACTGCTTGTTCCATTTTATTCAGATTTTAGGTTTAAATCGGGAACAAAGCTAGGCTGGATTCAGGACCTGAAATTGTATAAAAACGACATTCACACAGATGGACCGTATACCTATTGGTTGTCCGATAATAGTGAAACACCCGGAATGGCTCCCAATTGATTAAACTATGGTTGCCCAAAAAGCGATTGCCATCCCTGCCGGGGACACAAGGGTGAGTATTTTATTTCATTAATTTATGAAATAAATGAATTAAAATATTTATATGGTTGTTGCCTGAAAAATAAAAACCTGAAAATCTACTGATTATCAGACTTCTATTGTTGCCTGTCTGCGGTCTGGACGGGATTGATTTCCCGCCTGCGGCGAGAATTCGGCCCATAGGGGTGGCCCTGCAGCGAAGTGTCGCGGACTGCTCGCCTGTATTTGGAATAGTATAAACGAATAATACCCCCAACAATGTAGTTGGAAGATGAACCGGGTCTCTTTACCGTTGGTTCGCCGGGTAATGAAATTGACGGTTCTTAATCAAAATTACTTATCAATCCAATCTTCTATGGTACGGAGATAGTCGGCCTGTAATTTGGCCCAATAGGGAAAATCTGTCTCCCCGGTATGATACATGGAATGATTTGCATTCTTAAGGACAACTATCTTGAAATTGCTATTTTTTGCCTTTTCAAGGGCCCGGGCAATTGCTACATAGCTTTCTGAGGGGATGATCTCATCCATGCTGCCTTGAATAACCAAAACGGGTTGTTTTAGCTTTTCGAAATCAGCCATGGGGCTGTACAGGAGTTTAGTGTCGGTTGCTACATCATTAAGGTCAGGAATCCATATTGCAGAAAACCATGGTTCCGAGTTGTTTTCTTCAATAGCTTTTTGCAATTGGTCCCTTGTTAATTTTCCGGCTATATACTCAAAGACTTTTTTTTGCAGTTGAGAGGCAGGCTCCAAGTTTTCTCCCAAAATTTGTTTGTTTTGGTTTTTCCAATAATTTAAATCGCTTTCGAGAAGAGAACTGGCAGGACAGCTAACTACAATTCCATAGCTGAGCTCCGGTTGTACATTGAGGATATAAGGTACTTTTGTGGCGCCCTGACTACTTCCTTTTATGCCTATATTACCTAAAGGAATTCCGGTCTCTTCGGAAAAAAATCGAATTGCGTTGATATCATCGGAACACAGCTCCTCCATGGTTGCCTTTTGCCAATCGCCCTCCGAGGCCCCAGTTCCTCGTTTATCATAATGGAAAGTGGTATACCCCCTTTGGGCAAAGTAAATTGCTTCAGCCCTCGAACCACTCCTATCTCCGCCACCGGAAGATGTGATAAAAACCAGTGCTTTTTGGTTTGGGATACCGGGTTCCCAAATAGTTCCGGCGAATTGCAGGCCATTTGATTGAAATTTAACCTCCTTCGGGTGGGTTCCTGTTGAATCAGACTGGATTTCCCTGTGCAAAGTGTAATCAACTCTCATGGTATCAACCCTTAGGGTGCCAACCAGGATATCTTCTTTCCTGTCCCAAAAATTGGTGAAGTCGTACGTGTATTTATCGCTTTGCAACATAAAATTTATAGAGTCTCCCCGTACTACTATATTTTTCAGGGGGATTTTGATGGCATTCTGTTCAAGGCTGGAAAAGAATACCTGTCGATTGGCTGAGTCGTTTTGTATTTCAAAGGAAATATTGTCCGTAAAATCCCCATACGTGAATCTTCCGGTAAACAGGCCTTCAAGCTCACCACTTTTTTCATGCGATATACAGGATATCAGGAGCATCATAATTGTGAGCAATACATAAAGTTTTTTCATTGTTATTTTCCTTTTGGTTGCATGGATAAATGATGTACACCTGAATATTGCCAAATAGTGAGGGTAGCCACGCTCCTATAAAGACTAATAATTCAGGCTCGTGTTACATGGCCCTGATATTTTGTGTTTAACATTTATATGTAATTATCACAATTTGCTCAAGGTAGGCCTTCTTGCCGAATAATTGCAAAAGGAAAAACCCGACAAATGAGAGGTGCAGTCCTTTTTTGGTGGGCAGGCGCAATTTCAGGGGCAGTCACATAAATGAGCTTTATAGATATGAAAAGGCTCCCTTGCCCCGCAGGTCCACCCCTGTGGATTGCCCCCACCACCCCCGTGGGAGTGCGTTGAGGCAATCCCGTCCGGGTCCCTTCCGGGAAAACGTAACAGACTAATTTTTAATTGGCCGATTAACATATTGTAATTTTAATTCGGATATATTTGTCCGAATTAAATAATTAAACTACTTTTGCTTCACAAAGAAATGCGACAAAGATGTTTTCAAAGGCATGCGAATACGGGATCAGGGCTTCCATCTATATTGCTACGCAATCCCTGGAAGGCAAGCGGGTGAGGCTAAAGGAAATTGCCAGGGAAATCGATTCCCCCGTGGCATTTACCGCGAAAATCCTGCAACAGCTGGCCAGAAGTCGAATCGTCGATTCGGTAAAAGGACCGGCAGGCGGGTTCGAAATCGAAAAAAATCAAATCGGAAAAATCAAACTAAGCGAAATCGTGTATGCCATCGATGGCAATACGGTGTATATGGGATGCGGCCTCGGACTAAAAAAATGCAACGCCAATAAGCCCTGCCCTGTGCACGATAGGTTCGTGGAGATACGCGATAATCTAAAGCATATGCTGGAGAGTACAAGCCTTGGTGAATTGACCGCAGGGCTGGAGGTTGGGCTTACATATTTAAAGCGATAAAAAAATTTTAATGTAAAAAGGACAAAAATATCCGAATTATTCATTCGAAGTATGTAGTTAAGGCATATGTCCGGAAAGCAATATTGAGCTTGTACTGAAACAAATTTAAAAATTGAAATACCATGAAAAATGTCTGTGAAAAAACCGTGGGGCAAATGGTTGCCGACGACTACCGTACCGCACAGGTATTCAGGAACCACAAAATTGATTTTTGTTGTAAAGGCGACCGAAGTATCCAGGAGGTAGCCGAAAGAAATAATCTGGATATCGAGCTACTCTTAAAGGAAATTGCCGGGGTACAGGCTCAAAACACCGACAATCTCACCGACTTCAAGTCGTGGTCGCCGGATCTGCTCGCAGATTACATCGAGAAAAAGCACCATCGCTATGTGGAGGAACAAATCCCGGTTTTAAAAGGCTACCTGAATAAACTTTGCAAGGTGCATGGCCAAAGCCATCCCGAACTGCATATGATCAACGAGCAATTTAATCTTTCTGCTGCCCATTTAAGTATGCATATGAAGAAGGAAGAATTGGTCCTTTTTCCCTGGGTGCGTAAAATGGTAGAGGCCCAGAAGCAACAAATATCCCCCGGCGTACCCTTTTTTGATACAGTAAACCACCCAATTCAAATGATGTTGCGGGAGCATGAGGATGAGGGAGAACGCTTCAGGTTGATCTCCTCCCTCAGCAATGATTACAATCCACCTGAGGATGCCTGCAATACCTACCGCGTAACATTCTCCCTGCTTAGGGAGTTTGAAGAAGACCTGCACCAACATATTCATTTGGAAAACAATATCCTGTTTCCGAAGGCGGAACTTTTGGAGCAACAATTGGTTTCATAGCGGCTTATGAAAACCGGGCCAATTAAACCGAAAAGGGTTCGAATAAGTGTGAGCGATAGCACCATGAGTCAACAGTCGAAAAACCTGAACGGGTATCTTCTGAGGATATGTAGAAGATTTCCACCGAATAATAGTTAAAAATAATTTTAAAATTACCTATCCATGAAACATTCATTGACTTTGCCGATGACCCATTTCGGGTCTATAAAAGGAGTAAATCCATTCTTAAAAGTGTACAATAACCTCCTGGCCGAATTCGAAAGACTGCAGATAGGGTATGGGGCAATTGCCATTCTCGGGCAGAGCTGTACCGGATCGGCGGCCGTAATGTTCCTGCTTATGAACGAGTTGCCTGTGGTTATCAAAATGACATTGGTATTTCTGGTAACCATTTTCTGTATGGCATTCAATGCAGCGGTTTTGGCGCAACTGAAGGTGAAAACAACCTTTAATCTGCTCCTGTTGAGCGTGGTGTTCAGTGGCACGGTGATCATGGCAAATTTGATTTGACACCCTGCGGTTTAATTTACGTTTAGTTGTTATTTTTATAAGTTCTCTGAAATTTTTGGGAATAATAGGGAACCTGCGTAAGGATAATACCTGTAAATCCGAAACCCGGGAAGCCATGGTCGGAGGGCGGTCACATTAGAAGAACGTATTATTGGGATATATGCTTTTAGCAAATTACTTGGAGGAATTATATAACTGGTACGGCAGGGAACAGGCAAATGATAATTGTGCTCGGCTTGAGATCATCAAAAAAATAGAAAGAAACCTGGGACTAGCCTTTTTACCTGAAAATTATCCCGTGGGCCAGGGAGGTGTCCTCAACAGCTTTGGCAGTGTTTGCTTTGCAGACAGCCCTGAGGTACGAGTTGATTACCGGCTGACATTTGACCCCATACACCTGCTGGATTATATCTATGCCGTATGGCATTCGCCAGGATATCGGAATAAGAAATGGAAGTCTCAGGTAGTTGATCATACGGCGGTACCCGGCCCCACCAACCCGGAGGCTTTTTGGAAGCTTGTAGGTCTGGGTGGCAAACTCAGGAAAATCCATCTGTTGGAGGGTCCGCAACCTGAAGGCCATATCGCTACCTTTCCGATAATCGGCAGCAATAAAATCACGGCCAAAATCGGCGAACGCGATTGGGAGTCGATCGATGGGCAAAACCAACTTGGCAGGATTTGGATCAATGAAGCCCAGTACTTCAACAAGATACCATTAATGGCCTGGAAATTGTCTTTAGGCGGTGACCGCCCAGCCAAAAAATGGCTCCTGGATCGCAGGGGTCACACGCTTGATCCCAAAGCCATCCGCCGCTTTCAACAAATTATTGGTGCCCTCATGGAAACCCATCTGTTGGTACAGGAAATCAATTCTTTAAAAGCCGGATAAGGATCCTTGCATTGACCCTCTTGAACTTTATATAGCCATCAATCACGAAAAAATCAATTAGAAAATAGCCATTGATTCAACTTCATTTAGGCGTATTTTTTCATCATACAAAACCTTGCTGAGGCACTAATCCGGTGCCCCATGGGAAATTCAAAATCCAGCTTGCATCCTGCATGTTTTATGCAATTAGGTTGTGTACCTTGAAGGTGGGGCGGGGTCAGGACCCCGGCGGCGGCCAGGTTTTTCGGCAATTCTATTCTTTAGGGTGCAGCAACAAATAGCTAACAAGCGGTTTTACCAGCCAAAGCCCGCCAACAGGGAGGACGAAGGGATTTGTTGCCAATATGTAGCGATAAAAGCAGGTAAACCCGACGGCCAGCTACCCCTGGACATGATGAATGAGAGAAATTATTGGACCCCAGCGAGGTATGGCCGCAATGTCGATAAACGCCAGGCTACCTGCTGGTTTCTTGCAGGCAGAAGGCTTAACTTGAAGGTTGGGCGGGGCTGGGACCCCGGGGCCATACAGGGTATTATGACAAGCCGGATACCCAGCAGAAACTCAAAATCCGGGGTGCAATCCTGCATGTTTTTTGCAATGCAAGTGTGTAATTTGAAGGCGGGGCGGGGGTAATACCCCCATATGAATCCCCATATGAATTCGGGAACTTAGATGCTTCCATCCAGTATGCCTTGAAAAGCCTCAATATGGAAGCCTTGGGCCTCTTTGAACCCCTGACAGGATGACACTTAATTCATCATCCTGTATTCCTTGTCTATGATTTTACCTATCAATTTAAGGCCAAAGTCGTGTCATAATAAGTAACTTACAGAGAAGATCCTGCAGTATGAAAAGTATAAACAAAAAAGTATCTTCGACAGGCTTTGATTCGGCGAAGTAATCCCAATGGATGATCGGGGCTTTGAGGTAGTTCACCTCGCGGCGAAGCTACCGATGTGTATGAGATCAGGGAAAGGTTAAGTGAGATCATCGGCACGCCGGTGGATGCCAGCACCTCCTTATTCATCCTCTTTACCAATATTGGAGGAAATATTTCCCTCGGATAAAACGCCTTCGTCAACCATGCCCGCAGTTATCTCGACCTGGGCGGGATCACCATAGGAGATGAGATCTTAGTTGGCCAAAGGATGACGACCACTTCAGAAAACCATCTGGAAGAAGGAAGCCAGCACAGGAACATGGTGCCGGAAGCCGGCGCCGTTGTGAACCGGGATGTTCCACCCAATACGGTTGTAGGGGGTATTCCCGCAAAAGTTTTAAAACAATTGTGAATTTAAAATGGAGTAAGATGGAAATTATCAAAAACGGGACTCAACCATCGGTTAAGGGACCCGGCGACTGGTTCACCGGGGCCGTCCGGATCGACCCATTATTTTCGAAACGGCCCTCAACAAAGAGTGCATCAGTCATGGTCACTTTTGAGCCCGGAGCCCGCACAGCCTGGCATACCCACCCGGCCGGGCAAACCCTGATCGTAACCGCCGGCCTGGGCTGGATACAACGCGCAGGAGGCCCTGTAGAGGAAATTCACCCCGGGGATATCGTCTGGTTTGAGCCCGGGGAAAAACACTGGCACGGGGCCTCCCCAAAGAATGCCATGTGCCATATCGCCGTTCAGGAAGAAGTAAATGGCGAAGTGGTCACCTGGATGGAACAGGTTTCAGATGCAGAATATTCAAAGTAAGTAACTGCCGCTTTCAGCCCTTCGTGATTTGCAATCCGGAAAACAAGCCTTTTCTTTTGGGAGTAGTTTCTTTGAAACGGGGTGGTGGAACTTGAGAAAATATCCGTATTTTAATGCAAAACTTTTTAATATGGCCCAGTTTACACTTACAATAAACGGAAAGCGCCGGGAAGTGGATGTAGACCCCGGGACACCCATGCTTTGGGTTCTGCGGGAACACCTGGATCTGGTCGGGACCAAATATGGATGTGGCATCGCCCAGTGCGGCGCCTGTACCGTTCACCTGGATGGGAAAGCGGTGCGTTCCTGCCAGCTGCCCGTATCTTCGGTAGGGGAGCAGGCGATCACCACCATAGAGGGGCTATCGGAAGACGGGCACCACCCCGTGCAGCAGGCCTGGCTCGAACACGATGTCGCCCAGTGCGGCTACTGCCAGGCAGGGCAGATCATGACAGCCTCCGCCCTGTTAGAGCAAAACCCTGACCCCTCGGATGCCGACATCAAAAACGCCATGAACGGAAACATTTGCCGCTGCGGCACCTATGTGCGAATCAGGGCAGCCGTTAAAAGTGCAGCTACCAAATCCTAATCGAAAATCGGACAGAAATGATACTCGTAAAAACACAATACAACAGGCGCTCCTTCCTCAAAGTTTCTGCGGCAGCCGGAGGCGGCATGCTCATCGGATTCAACTGGCTGATGAGCTGTTCCCGTGATCCTCAAAAACAGGCGCTGCCCATGCCCAAGGAATGGTTCGACATCAACGGCTATATCAAAATAGGGGACAACGGCCTGGTGACCATCTATTCCCCAAACCCGGAAATAGGCCAGAATGTGATGACCTCCATGCCCATGATCGTGGCGGAGGAACTGGATGTTCCCTGGGACCATGTTATTGTTGAACAGGGAATGCTGGATTCCGATGCCTTTAAAAATCCGCAATTTGCCGGCGGAAGCCTGTCCATCATGCTGGGCTGGGAGCCTTTACGTATGGCCGGGGCTGCCGGACGCCGTATGTTGCTGGAGGCCGCCGCCAAAGAATGGGGCGTGGAAGTATCGGACCTCTCGGCAAGCGATGGAGTTATCACTGAAACAAACGGGGAACGTTCCATCGGCTATGGGGAGATCGCATCCAAGGCCGTGGGAATCAAAATCCCGGAAGAGGTACAGCTAAAAGACCCCAAGGATTTCAAATTGATCGGCTCCTTCCAGAAAAATGTGGAAGGCCCGAAGGTAGTTACCGGTAAACCGCTGTTCGGCCTGGATTTCAAACGCGACGGCATGAAGGTGGCTATGATAGAACACCCGCCGGCCTTTGGGATGACGGTAAAGGATTTTAACAAGGAAGAAATGCTGGGGATAGACGGGGTATCGGATGCCTTTACCATCGATATATCAATTGAAGATCCCGGGTTCGGGAACGCCAATGCCTTTTACCAGCTGATTGCCCTGGTAGGCGATTCCACCTGGCAATTGATGAATGCCAAGAAAGCGCTGAAGGCCAACTGGGAAACGGTCAGTGAGCCCGAGAACTCCGAAATGCATGCGCAATGGCTCGAAAGGGACCTGGCCAGCGCCCCGGCCCAGGAAAGCCGGAAGGATGGCAACCCGGATGCGGCCTTTGCCAAAGCGGCCAAGGTCATTGAACGCACCTATACAGCCCCCTTCCAGGCGCACAATACCATGGAACCCATGAATTTCTTTGCCCATGTGACGGCAAACAAGGCCGAGTTAATCGGTCCGGTACAGACACCCAATGCCTTGAAGGAATCCGCGGCCAAGCTGCTGGATATGCCATTGGAAAATATCAGTGTGGGCATGACGCGCATCGGGGGAGGCTTCGGCCGAAGGCTTTATATCCATTACGGGCTGGAAGCTGCGGCAATTTCCAGACAGGCAGGGGTGCCCGTCAAAGTGGTGTACTCGCGCGAAGACGATATGACCCACGGGATCTACCGGCCGGCATACCGTTCAACATACAAGGCCGCACTGGACGAGGACAACAAGCTGATTGCCTTCGCTGTAAAGGGGGTGGGCTTCCATGAAGGACCCGTGTTCCCGAACCGTTTTCCGGCAGGGGCCGTTGAAAACTACAGCGCCGAGAAGATCATGTCTGATTCCAACATATCTACCGGTGCCTGGAGGGCACCGAGGTCCCATTTTACGGCAGGGGCCGAACAATCTTTTATGGATGAGGTAGCAGAAGCCGCCGGCAAGGACCCGATCGATTTTCGCCTGGAATTGTTTGACCGGGCCAAAAGCAATCCGGTGGGTGAAAAGTTCGAATACGATGCGGACCGGTATGCCGGGGTATTGAAGCTGGTGAAGGAAAAAGCGAACTGGGAGGCCGATATGCCCGGGGTTCACCGGGGTGTGGCGGCTTATTTCTGTCACAACAGCTATGTGGCGGAGGTATTTGATATCGTCATGGAAAATAACCAGCCCAAAGTAAAAAAGGTATGGTGTGCCGTGGATTGCGGGATTGTCATCAACCGCGAAGGGGCCACCAACATGATACAGGGCGGCGTGGTGGATGGAATCGGCCACGCGATGTACAGCGAGCTGAGATTTGAGGATGGGGCGTCTGTCCATAAGAATTTTGACACCTATCAACTGATCCGGAACAGCCAGGCCCCGGAGGAGATTGAAGTGTTTTTTGTAGATAATGATATCGCACCAACCGGCCTGGGTGAACCAGGCCTGCCACCCGCTGTTGCCGCATTAGCCAATGCCCTGTATAAAGCCACCGGCACCAGGCAATATCACATCCCTTTCACTTCAAATAACCCGCCCCTGGTAGGGTAATTAATATTATTGGGGACACATGGATCCCCCAACAGGAAATAGAAAGCCCCGGATCTGGTCCGGGGCTTTCTATTCATATAGTTCAGGCCGATTTAATTAATGACCCAGGGCCCATCTTTTGCCTGGGTGGATGGTTGGCTGATCACCAATTCTGACCCTGCTTTATTTACATACCAGTACTGAAGGGTAGTCCCCCCCCCAAAAGTTACATAACAACCGGCTCCAACTTTATCGAAAACACTCGGGCCGCCCAGGTTACTCCACATGCCGGTACTCTCGTAATAATAGGCATATTGTGCCCCGTCATTTCCAAAAAAGGCCTTCTTATCCTTTCCCAGGCCCAGGGTGAAGGCGGCCGTAAAATCCCCGCCCGTAAAAGGGTAAACGTCATTGTCTCCGTATATATCAATAGTTGAATAGATACCGTTGTCAAAATTACCGATCGGGGTAGCCGGAGCATCGATATTCCCGCTCCAGCTTGCTTCGGTATACCTCAATACCGCTGCGGTACTTCCATCAGCGCTAAAGAAATATAGGCTCTGGGGGTTAAACTGAATAGCCGCTCCAACTGCGTCCAATGGAACTTCTCCCAAAGGTGTATCCGGATCTTTTATGTCAAACACCCCCATTACGTTGCCTGTGCTGGCATTGAACCAGGCGTATTGCGTGCCCGCTTTGTCAAAAACCAGGATATTGCTTTGGGAGATATTGACCATGGCCCCGATGCCGCCGCCATCAGCAGCGTCCTTGAACAGATCTACCAACTCCAGGAACCTTGAGGGAGGCAGAACCCCTTTCAGTTCACAGTTAACCTCGTCGTATTCCGTAGCCAGTTTGGTACCCACGATCTGGTCCGGGCGTTTGACGCTTCGGACTACATATGATAGGGGCAAGCCCGCCCGGACATCCGTACTTTCCGCAATTTTATTGGCTATTTCCGAAATACTGCTCTCTCCGGCCAGTTGAAAGGTGCCGGCAGCATCTCCGCCATAGGCTATTACCTTTATCCTGACATCATTCAGTTCCTGAAGGAAATTGGTTTTCACTTCTCCTTCGGCAGAAGCCACCACCCCGTCATAGGCAAGCGCAATTTTCGCCGCCATTTCCGTACGGCTTGAAGTGGATTCAATTAACATGTAAAAAATCCGGCCATAGGTTACTGAGGAGATAAAAGTGGCCGGATTGTCGGCCTGCACAAAGGCTGCCAGGTCTTGAGGGGTGACGCTGGGAGCGAAAATTTCATCCAGGCTGGTGGGCAGGTCAAAACTCATGGTGTAATAGGATTGTTTGAGCTTCACCAGGGTTCGGTTATACGATTTATCCTGGCTGAATGACATGTCCCCGGAAACCTTGGTGGCAAAGGTCTCCACATTGATCCCCATCTCCAACGCCAGTTGGCTTTCAGATTCTACCTGCACGATATCCAGTTGAAAATTCGCCGGCACAACCTCTCCTGCACTGGCGATTATTGAGTTCATGGCGTCTCCAATGCTGCTTTTTTTAACCTCGTCTACCGAAAAACTGGAATTCAGGTTACCGTTGTTCAGATCGTAGGAGATGGTTCCCCCAGCCCGTTTTACTACAATAGGGGAGGGGGTGGCATTGTGGAGGGTCTTCCCCTGAAGCAGGCTGCCGGGATAGATCACATCGGCACTGGTATTGAACAGGGGAAAGCTTCCATTGCCATCGAGGACGCTCACGGTCTTACGGGTACATATATACCGTTGCTCAATAGGTTCCCCGCTTTCATTAGTAGTCTCATAGTCTTCGTTTTGGGGCTCTGATTCTACCACCACATCTTCGGTTCGTGATGCCGGAAAGCCTTCGGGGTCGGCTCCCAGGTTGACGACTTCTTTAAAGGAGGCCTCATTCCCGGGACCGGGGCAACCCTGATAACTGGCCGGGCCTGCGACATGTGGGCAGGCGTCGTCCTTGTCGGCAACCCCGTCACCATCCGAATCGACATTTTGACCCACTGTCTGCGGGGAATCGTCCTTGCTGCAGGCCTGAAATCCCAGGCACATGCTTAGCGCCAGTAACACCAGCAGGATTAACTTCTTTTGTGTTTTCATCTTTTTAAATTTTTGTGGTTGAACGTTACCTTTTTGTGCGGCCCACCCGGTTGAAGTCTGCAGCCGTTGTCCGGGCGAGTCACCACAAAAAGTGTTTTAATAAAATGGCAGCACAAACCTAAACTGTTGATTTGCAGCATTAAAAAAATCGGGGGAGACAAATGGTATACTCCCTGCAAAATTTATTGGGAATGCCCGTATTTACTGGTGTTTCATTAAATAGCCAGGATGGCGATCTCCAGGGAGTCGCCTGTGGAAAGATTCATTTTTTTACGCAGGCGCTGCCGCGCTTTCTTGATTCCGGGGATGGAAATACTCAAAATATTTGCGATTTCCTTGGAGGAAAGATTCATTTTCAAAAGTGCCATCAACCGTAATTCATGGGGGGTGATTTCCGGGTATTTTTTGGTCACCTTGCGGTTAAAATCCTTGTGTACCTCTTCAAAATACCGGGCGAAGTTTTCCCAGTTGCTGTCATCCTGTAAGTCAAAATTGATAGAGGTGATGAGTTTTTGATATCCCTGTGGGGATGCTTCTTCTTTCTTTAATTTTTGAGCCTGCTGCTTCAGACTTTCCAGGGTCTCGTTTTTTTTGGCAAGGTGGAGGGCCTGGGTTGTGAGTTCCTTCTTTTTAAAGGCCAGTTCCACATCGATCTTTTCCCTTTCGAGCCGGTTCCTTTTTATTTTTTGCCTGAAACCGTAGAAGCCAAACCCAATGGCCAACAAGGAAAGCCCGAGGCCGGAACCCAACAACCATTTCTGCAGGGCGCTTACTTTTTCCTGTTCTTCCAAAAGGGCGATTTCCGTTTCCTGGTGTGCGATCTGTTGTTCTTTCCTTTCGGTATCAAAGGTGGCCCGCAGTTTCTCAATCTCCCTGATTTTGGTTTCATTTTGCATGGAGTCATTAAATGCCTTGAAATCCTTGTATTCCGTGAGGGCCTTATTGGTATTGCCCAGGGCTTCGTAGCATTCGGAGCGATACCGGAACAGCCTTACCATGATCCCTGCCCGGTCCAGGTGTTGCGCGATGGTCGCTGAGGTGTCATAGTATTTCAGGGCCGTGGCATAGTCTTTCATATCCCTGTAGGCCGACCCGAGATTCATGTATGCATGTGCGATTAAAAACTCGTTTTTAACGGCTTTTCGCAGTTCAAGCCCCTTTTTTTGCAGGGCGATACCTGCTTTGAAATCACCTGCCTCCACTTTCAACCCGCCCAGGTGTTGCAGGGCCTGAGCCTGAGCCGCCAGGAGGTTTTCTTCCCTGGCCAATTCAAGGCTTTTGGTGAAATAGGACTGGGCCACATCCTTCTTTCCAAGCATGGCATATCCCGCTCCCAATGACTCATACACCCGGGCCATGAGAGGTTTGTTGTTGAGTTCTTCAAAGATCCTGGAAGCCTGGTTCAGGTATTCGATACTCCTTTCAAAGTTACCCAGCAATCCTTCCAGGTAACCGATATTGTCCAGGGCCATGGCATGCTTTAGGCTATCCCCCGACCGTTCAAAGATCTTTTCGGCCGTCAGGTAGTTTTCCATTGCCTTTTTTAACTCGCCTCCAGACTGGTAGGCTTCTCCCATAGTGCTATAACACTCGCCTTTGTCTACCGGATCCCCGCCAATAGAATCGATCAGCTTAATATTAGCTTGTAAAAGGGCCAGGGCCTCGTTGGTACTGCCCAGGCTGTATTGTATCCTGGCCAGGCCATTATTTGCTTTTACCAGTTTGGTTTTGTCCCCACCCTGCTCGAGAAATTCTTTCGCTTTTTGGAAATGCATCAGGGCCGAATCCTTTTGCCCTTTCCTATCGAAATATATTCCGTAATTGTAGTGGGCGTCCGCCAGGACTTCCGGATCTTTCAGCTGTTTTGCCAGTGCCAGAAGTTCCTCCGCATACCTAAAGGCCTGGTCGAGGTCCGGATCTTTTAGAATGCGAAACAGTTCGTTCAGGTTAGCTGCCCTTTGACGCCCGTCTTTTTGTTGGCCAAGAGCATTCACCAGGCTGTCGGTTTCCCTGGTTTGCTGGGATACGGAAAATTGAAAGCAAAAAATAAGGAGCAGGGCAATAAATACGGACCGGAATTTCATCGAAGTTGGGTTACATCTTTAAAAATAGGGATAATACCTCTTTTGGGAAATAGAAAGGTAGTGAAGGTTTTAAGCAGGTGTTAGGATTCAGAATGGGAACTCCATAAAAATGTCCCATTGTTGTCCGTCGTGCCGGAGCAGGTGCAGTCCCGAAACCTCAAATTCCATATAAAGCCTACGGGCCTTAAATTCTGCCCAGGCCCGGTAAAATTTCGATTTGCGCAGGTCACGGCTGGCGATGGTCATATGCGGATGGAAAGGCCTCCCGGGATTTCGGGAATTGGGAAGGTGGTTGTTAAACAAGGCAGCCTGCAACTTTTCTTCCAATTCCCTGGTAGGGCCATGCTCCTTTAGTTTAATAAAGATCACTCCGGGTTCAAAACAGTCAAAATCCTGTAATTTTATGCTGAATGCCTCACGGGACCGGGCGAATCTATCAAGGGTCTGTTTTAGTATTTCCAGTGATTCGGCAGGGAGTCGGAAAGGCATTTGGAGCGTAATATGGGGTGGGGATTTCAGGGCATGTCCAGAACTGAAACGCTGCTGAATTTCCTTCTGTACGGCCCGAACCTTAACTCGCATTGAAGCGGGAGGGAGGAGGGCAATAAAGTACAGGTCGCCGGGCAAGGCCATCATCGAGGTGTTTATTAAAGGCTGGTACCATACTAAGAAGTAGGAAGTTAAATAATCCTGAGTAAAAAGAGGTACAGGAGGGTCAATCCGTTTTAAAATGGGCCCATTCCCGATGGTTAGCCTTAAGTAGGGGATGGTGAGATTCGCTCGGATGCGCAGGGGCAGTGGGTGCAGGGCCGGGGTTCAAGGTAGAGCACTGCCCTGCAGTAAATAATCATTTGAATGATTTTTGAAATTTGGATTAAGCGATAAGCCTTGGGCTACCAGCCTGGCGGGGCGAATAGGCAGTTGGTAAACGGCCATTCATAGTTGTTTAGTTTGTGGGGTTTTCAACCCCACCCCGGTTACAAGGTAAAATGGCTTAGCGCGGGAAGCTTGTATGTTATTGAGAATTACGATTAAAAACTAACCGGCAGGTGGAAAACAGGGACATATAACCAAGTTGCCCATTTTTGGATGGGATCAGGTAGGCTGAGGCAACTCCGGGGGCTTGCCCCCAACTCAATTTACAGCTACGGGATGTAAAAGGAAAGCAGGGGATGATATTTCATTACAGGCCATTAAGAGAATGTGATTGGAGGTGTTTGCCTTCATATGGGAACCGGCAGACTTCCCGCTTTCTTCAAAATGACGACCCCATTAATTCTACCAAAGTCAAGATCTCTAAACACCTGTTCGCAGATAATTTGGATGCCTGCCATTCGAAACGCAACCCTGCCAACCAATAAGGATGTGGTATCGCCGGCTTACCCAGGTTTCACCGTCGGGCTGCCCCCGGTATGATCGGGCATTTGGGGAAGCCAGATATTTATTGTTGATAAAATGTGTGCTTTTCTGCAACGAAACTTCATTTTATGCATTTATTAGATAAGAACATTCCCATTGCCTTTATGAAGGACTTCGAAGCACTATACAACGCTCACTATGATGAGATTTTCAATTATTGCTTTCGGAGGATAGGGGAGTTTGAAACGGCGAGGGATGTTTGTTCGCAGGTTTTTCTTAGAGTTCTTGGCAACCACGGAAGATTCAGGGACCGGGGTATTCCAAAAATCCATTGGATTTACAGGATAGCCACCAATGAGATCAACGGGTATTTCAGGAGCAAAAAATATCGCCCTGAATACCTGGACGACCTGAACTGCCTGAGGAGACATTCTGAACTTGCCGGGAACCTGAATGCCGAAATGGAGGCAGCAGAACAAAAGTTTAAGGCACACAAGGAATTCCGGAAGGTGCAGGAAGTATTAAAGCGCTTGCCGCTCAAATACCAGGAGGTGATAGCCCTGCGGTACTTCGAGGAATGTACGGTCAGCGAAATCGCCGCGATTTTAAACAAGAGGGAAGGCACTGTAAGGTCGCTCCTTTCAAGGGGCCTGGAAAAGGTTCGCACTAAAATTGATCAATATGGATAATCTCGACAAACCACAAATAGACATCGGGAAGCATAAGCAAGAGCTGCGTCTTCGTTTGCTCAATACAAAAAAGACATCGCGCCTGGGGCTGGTACTCATGGCATTGCCCTGCCTTTTTATCTTCGGGATGCTCCTGAAGGAATACCTGGGATACGATTTGGGGCTGTTTACCTTTGTATATGACGCCCTGGCCGAAAACGACCGGCGGTATGGGGATACTTCGGTCGTTAACTGGCTCTTCAGATTACTGGTGCTCGCAGGCCTGCCCCTTGCCGTTTATCTGAACATAACCTCCCTGCTCCATGTACGGTACGAAAAGGATTTAAAGGAATTATTCATAACGCTTAAAATCCGGTGGTTAAATATAATTATTGTGCTAATAAGCCTCCTTGTGTTCTTTGTTTTCCTGAACTACCTAATTGCAGAAAACATAAGCCGGACAATGGTATAAACCTCCATAGACATGAAAAAAACAATCCTGATTTTGGCTTTCCCGCTTATTTGTTGCAACCATAAACCGGCCCATTATGCTTCAAGGCACGGGGTAGCGGAAGAGGACGGGCAAGAATTAACGGCCATGATTTTGGCCAGGGAAAAGGCCATGATATCAAAATCCCTTGTTCCGGTAATGGCACAATTTTCTGAAGATGCCACCTGGATTAATTCCCAGGGCTATTTGTTCGATGGGAAACCGGCAATCGAAAAGTTCCACAAAATGATGTTCAATAACGATTCGCTCGACTACCTATATGTTGCGGGCGATCCAAGAGTTCGCCTACTGGACCATCAGAATGCACTGGCCTATTATGGGTGGGAGATGATCTGGATAAATCGCGCTGATCGCCAGGATACGGTGAAGCGGGAAATCGGGCTGATGACCCTCACCGCCCAAAAAGTTGATACCACATGGCTTTGGAAAGCCGTCACCAACCAATATACCCCCTGGTTTTATGGGAAGCTAGATGCAGTTTTCATAGAGTGATTTTCTTCGAGAAATTTAGCTGGAGAATAAGAGCCAATGACGATTAATGAGCGGGATTCTGCCTAATTACGGCAGATACCTGTGCAGGGAAATAACACGTTCATATTTACTATAGAAACATGCCATTCAAAATATATTATCGGGGATATCATTTTATAATTCTTTTCATGACCTGCCTAAATAGCCTGGGTCAAATGTCAGGGTTGGCGCTAAATGAACCCTATGGCAAATATGGAGTAGGGTTTAGATCTGAACATACTTTTGATTATTCAAGGAGCTTTGTCATGACGGATTCTGCTATCTCAGCAGGCCCGGACAGATTTGGCCACAGGCCTATACAGTTATGTATTTGGTACCCTGCATTGAAAATAGCGGAATTGAAACCGATGCAATATGAAGATTATTTTTTCCTATCGGCTTCTGAAACCGGACCAGTTGCCTTGTCTGCTTCCTTAAAAGCAGAAATCCTTGGCAACTATCTACAACAGGAACCTGTAAACGCCTTCAAACTCAGAATGGAATTGGGCAGGGAGATGAAGGCAATAAAAAATGCCAAGCCAGACTTGTCGCAGAAGTTCCCCATGATTATATACGGACCCAGTTGGTCATCTACAGCGTTTGAGAATGCCTTACTATGTGAATACCTGGCTAGCCATGGTTATGTAGTTGTGTCGAGTCCAAGCATGGGGCCGGATAGCAGGGAGATGCCTGTTTCGCTTAAGGGAATTGAAACCCAGGCAAGGGATATGGAATTTTCATTGCACGCATTGCGGGGATTTCCCAATGCTGACCAGAATAAAATAGCCCTTATGGGGTACAGCCTGGGAGGATTGTCTAACGTTATCGTGTGGGCGAGGAATAGAATGGTAGATGCGTGGATAGGCATAGATCCCAGTATTAATGAGGCATACGATCTATACAAGGAATCATCTTATGAAGACTACGGCGGTTTTAGTGTACCTGCATTGTTTATTAATTCTTTTGGCTATATGCACTCCTTGCCATTTTTTGATGATTTGGTGTACAGTGATGCTTATGTGGTGAATCTGCCTAAACTGGGCCATACCGATATGGCATCTCAGTTTATAAAATTGTATGCGGACGGCACAGACACTCACTCTAAAGTTCAGGAGAAGTGCTACAATTTAATGGCCAAATTTATACTTGGATTCTTAGATGGTATTTTTAAGGAAAGACTGGATTTTGAAAAAATGTCGCAAGGTGTATTCGATCAAAAGGAAATCGACACCAATTTGGTTCAAATACATGTGAAAAAGGGGATCCTTTTACCGGGTCAGTTATTAGAAAAATATAAAAATCAGAATGGTAAGGGTATTGAGAAGTATATGTCTGCTTTATCAGCATCTAACGATCCAAGGGAATATCCTGAGGAAGATTTACAGCAAATTATCTATAGCTGTATCATAAATAACTTTAAAGAAGCTACCAGCGAATTAATGAATTGGTACCATAAACATTATCCAAAAGCCTTTCACGATCAGGTACTAAAGTTTGTAACGCATGATGACATGGTCCGTATGTTTGCGAAAATTTACGAGGATAACCAAAGTTGTAATTTTGAATATCAGGAGTTGAATCATACAGCCCAATTGCTATCAATGGGTGAGTCAAAACAGGAGGCGATGGAGTATTTTATCCTCAATACAAAACTTTACCCCGACAATTATCAAGCCTTCTTTAACCTGGGGATAGGATATTTCAGATTGAATGAATTTCAACCGGCAAGAGATAACTTTACGAAATGTCTTACACTGGATCCCGATGATAGGTTCCGAAGTCTGGCCAAAGAATTTATCGGCAAAACTCAGCTTTGATAAATTGATATACGCGGAGTAGTTTGGTATGGCCTTTATATATCCAACTCCAGCCCGATGGGGCAGTGATCCGATCCCATGATGTCTGAATAGATGGGAGCAGCCTTTATCTTTTCTGTCAGTTGCGGACTCACCAGAAAGTAGTCGATCCGCCAGCCCGTGTTCCGCTCCCTGGCCTTGAAACGATAACTCCAATAGGTATAGGCCACTTCCCCGGGATGCAAATTCCGGAATGAATCTACAAAGCCCGATCCCAGCAAACGGTCCATCCCATCGATTTCAACCTGGGTATACCCGGCCGTTTTGTTGTAATTGGACTTATCGTTCTTCAGGTCTATGGGCCGATGGGCCACGTTGAAATCCCCGCAGGCAATGACCGGTTTTGACTTTTCCAGGTTTTTGAGGTAAGACAGGAAATCGGCATCCCATTGTTGCCGGTAGTCCAGCCTGTCTAACTGCTGACCGGAATTGGGGACGTATACATTCACCAGATGAAAATCCTGGTATTCCGAACACTGTATCCTACCCTCGGCGTCGTGTTCGGCAACGCCCATATCCAGTGTAGTGCCCAGGGGTTCCGGTTTACTCAGCAGGGCGGTACCGGAATACCCTTTTTTATCTGCCGAATTGTAAATCGCATGATACCCCTTCAGAGGCGCCAGTGCTTCCTCCACCTCATCATCCTGAGCCTTGGTCTCCTGCAAACAGAGAATGTCCGGATCCATACTTTTGATCGATTTGAAAAAATCCTTTTTTACGGCCGCCCGGATGCCGTTCACATTCCAAGAAATTATTTTCATTCACTGCACGGTTTAGATGTGTAAGTTATTCGTTGAAGTATCGGTAAAGATAAGGGATAGTAAGGAAATTATTCAAGCGGGGCCGAACTATCATGTTCGTTTCGGGATGTCGCATACCAGCTTCGGCTGCTTATAAAAATTGTTGCCGCTCAATCATAAAGGTATTCAGGATTTTAGAAAACCGCTCTTTGATATCCACGGGGACATACTTGATCTTGTAACGCGCACACTGGGTCTTCAGTTCTTCCAGAAATTCTTGCAGGGCGCGCTCATATGCTTCCCTGACCGTGTCAGCATATAAATCAATATGCTCCCCCGTTTCCACATCCACGAATCGTTTCGGGCTGTTGCCAAAATTAAAATGCCATTCGGTTTCCCGGTCCAGCAAGTGGAACAACACTACTTCGTGCTTATTGTATTTCAGATGGCGGAGCGCTTCGAACAATTGCCTGTCATCCGTCCCTGTTTGAAACATATCGGTAAAAAGGAACACCAGACTCCTCCTTTTGAGTTTTTCAGCGATTTGATGTAGGTAGGTGTAAATGCCGGTTTCCCTTGAATTGGGCTTCGAAATGCTGATCTCACTCAGTTTGGTAAGCAGCATCTGCCGGTGCCGTTCGCTGCCCTTCTCCGGGGCATAGTAGGAGTAGGTATCCGCAAATACACTGAGCCCAACCGCATCCCGCTGCTTTTTCAACAATTGCATCAATGCCGCTATAGCGAGGACCCCGAAGCCAATCTTGTTCAGCCGGTCTATGGTTTGTTCCTTAACTTCGGGATAATACATAGACGCCGAATTGTCGAGGATCATATGGCACCTCAGGTTGGTTTCTTCCTCATATCGTTTGGTGTACAACTTGTCTGTCCGGGCATACAATTTCCAGTCGATATGCTTCGTGCTTTCCCCGTTGTTGTAGATTTTATGTTCTGCGAATTCGGCTGAAAACCCATGAAAAGGGCTTTTATGGATCCCGCTGATAAAGCCTTCCACGATCTGGTTTGCAAGGAGTTCCAGGTTTTGGAAAAGGGAGGCCTTATGAAGTTCGTAGGACAGGTTCATACCGCTAAGATACGGAAGAAGGCTCATAGTGGGGAGCGCCATTTAATTCAGCACCTTCTGGCCGGCCGGGTTTGCCTCCCCTTCTGAAATAAAAAAAGCCCGGTAGTTTCCGGGCTTTTTATTTTTGGTATCCAATCTTACAATACCGCGTCGATGGCATCGGTATATACCTTTTTGGGGGATACCCCTACCTGTCGCGTTACGATTTCACCGTCCTTAAAGACCAGTACGGTAGGGATGTTTCGCACCCCGAATTTGGCGGCGTATTCCTGATTGGCATCCACATCGACTTTGCCTACGATTGCCTTTCCCTCATATTCCCTGCTCACCTCGTCAATTATGGGTCCGACCATGCGGCAAGGGCCGCACCAGGCCGCCCAGAAGTCCACCACTACAGGTTTGTCATTCTTTAAGACAACTTCGTCAAAGGTTGAATCTGTGATTTCTAAGGCCATTTTATTTGTTTTTGTATATATGCAAATGTAGTCAATTTAGTGCGCCTGTCCTTACACCCCAGACATTCGTTTTTCCTATCATGCCATTGGCGCCTCCTATCCACGAGAATCGCGGAAGCCGTATGCAATCCTTGCCGGCCCACCGCTCCAAAATACAAAAAAGCGCCATAGGAAACACATGGAGAATGAATTTTCCCAGGCGCCTTTAAACAAAAGCCTGCCGGCCTTACGGCGGACTTTTGCGAACACTATTGAGGCAAATCATTACGGGGTCAGTGATGCCATCTGCCCCGGTGCAATTCAATTTCGGTGGCGGTGCCGTCCATATCGGTCAGCAGAGCCAGGTTATCGCAGGTACCGTCGCCATAGTCGAGGGTGGCCGTCCCTTCTTCTGTTGTATACGTTTTGATTCCCATGGCAATATACCGGCACTCTGCAGGTTTTACAAGTGGGGTGGTTATTTCCAGGGAAAATGTTGCCCCGGACACATCGGTATACGTATAGGACCCGGTCCGGGTGATCTCATCATCCAGGCAGGTATCCGTTTCCCCGCCGGCGGTGATTTCGACCAGGCTGTTGCCTTTCCTGGAAATCGTCCCCGATTCTGTTTCTACAGAGATATCCACGGTGCCTGCCATCTGGGGGTTTCCGTTATCGTTGGCTGCCGTATAGGAAAAAGTTTTAGTCCCATTCACCACATAGCCGTTAACCGTAAAATCTTCGAAGTTTATGCTGCGTTCCAGGCTCGAATCGGTAAGGGATTTCACGATGGTCAGGGTGCCACTAAAGGCATTGCCGTTGCGGTCTTCACAACCCGCCTGAAAACTGAGGGTCACGGTGATGGTGTTTTCAGTAGTTTCTGTTTGAAGGATAACACAGTCCGGAAAGAAGCCAAAATGGTGGGCGTCTCCTTTTCCTGCCAGGACATCGTATCCCAGAAAGACACCGGAGTACAAAATGTTCTCGTCCAATACCCTGTCTACCGCTTCGACGGAAGCTTCCAGGGCAACGGATTCTGAAACGCTTAACTGCTGTTCGGATGCTGCCTGAGAATTTTCTTTGTCACAGGAAGTCATCAAAAGTATGATGCCCGAAAAAAGGGCGATATAAACTTTGGATTTCATGCTTGTTGGATTAAGAATTTATATCTATAGAACAACCCAAGCGAGGGAAACCCCACTAAAAAGATGTTAATATTTACGAGGAGAAATGTTAATTTAATTGATAATGCACATCCTGTGCCTCCAGGACGGACAGGAGTTCGGAGGTGATTGCCACTTTCCGCTTCCTGCTGGATAAATTTACTTTAATGGCATCATCCATTTCATATACTATAAAATGGAGCGGATGCTTCCCTTTAAAAGAGACGAGGGTGTCTTTTAAGGATTTGATATGCCCTGGCTCCAACTGGTCTATGTCCAGTTTTATGGTGAGTTTTTTGGCATAGTTGGCAAGTACTTCCTGCAGCAACATAAAATGGTTGAATTGCAGGCGGGGTTCGCCTACCTTTCCCGATTCCCGGTTGATCCATCCTTCCCGAATGAACACTTTGATATAAATAAAGGAATTGATCATCAGGAAATGGCGGTATCGCAGGTATTCCTCCCCGAAGATCCGGAATTCGAAAGAATCGGTATAATCTTCCACCGTGAAAATCGCCCAGCCTTTGCCGTTTTTGGATATTCGGTGCTGCACATCTGTGATGACACCCGCCAATGACAACTCCTTGTTCACAAAATCTTCAGGAGTATGGAAACACGATACCCCGGCATTGCAGAATGCGTTGATCTCTATCTTGAAATCATCCAGCGGATGGCCGGAAATATAAATGCCCACCACATCCTTCTCCTTCCGCAATTTTTCCATGGTCCCCCATTCTTCGCAAGGGGGGACAACAGGTTCGGGTATTTGTACTTCGCTGCTGCCGCCAAAGAGGCTTACCTGCGAGGAATTCGCATTTTCCTGGTATCTCGCCCCGTATTTGATAACTTTTTCCAGGAACGTCTGGCCGTCCCCTTCCGAATGAAAATATTGCGCCCGGTGGGTATCCCCGAATGAATCGAAGCAACCGGCCAGGGCGAGGTTTTCGAAGGCTTTTTTGTTGGCTGCCCGCAGGTCGATGCGTTTGGTTAGGTCGAATACAGAAGCATAGGCCCCGTCCTTCTTTCGGTTTTCCACAATGGTTTCCACCGCCGAGCGGCCGACCCCCTTGATGGCCCCCATCCCGAAGCGGATGGCGTTCTGTTTGTTTACCGCAAACTTGTAATAGGATTCATTTACATCCGGCCCCAGTACTTCCAGCCCCATCCTTTTGCATTCTTCCATGAAGAAGGTGACCTGCTTGATATCGTTCATATTGTTCGACAGAACGGCCGCCATATATTCGGCAGGGTAATGGGCTTTGAGGTAGGCCGTCTGGTAGGCGATGTAGGCATAGCAAGTGGAGTGGCTTTTGTTGAAAGCATAGGAGGCAAAGGCTTCCCAGTCTTTCCAGATCTTCTCCAACACAGTTCGGGAATGCCCGTTCTTTTCTCCCCCGTCCAGGAATTTGGGTTTTAATTTTTGCAGCAGGGTAAAGATCTTTTTCCCCATGGCCTTCCGCAACACGTCGGCCTCCCCTTTGCTGAACCCCGCCAATTTCTGTGAGAGCAACATCACCTGTTCCTGATAGACGGTAATCCCGTAGGTTTCCGTGAGGTACTCCTCCATTTCGGGAAGGTCATAGCTTATTTCCTCCTGCCCGTGTTTTCTGGCTATAAAACTTGGGATATATTCCATGGGGCCAGGGCGGTAGAGGGCGTTCATGGCGATAAGGTCATCGAATACCGTAGGCTTCAGGTCCTTGAGGTGTTTTTGCATCCCGACGGATTCGTACTGGAAGATCCCCACGGTATCCCCCCGCTGGAACAATTCATAGGTCTTCGCGTCGTCCAGAGGGAATTCATCCGGCTGCAGTTCAATGCCCTGGCGGGCCCTTACGATCTTGACGGTATCCTTGATCAGGGTTAGGGTCTTTAACCCCAGGAAATCCATTTTAAGCAGGCCGGCACTTTCCACCACCGCATTGTCAAACTGTGTCACGTAAAGATCGGAATCCTTGGCTGTGGCCACCGGGACAAAGTTGGTAATGTCATCCGGGGTAATGATGACCCCGCAGGCATGGATCCCGGTATTCCGGAGCGATCCTTCCAGGACCCGGGCCATATTCACGGTCTGTGCCTCCAGGCCGTCCCCTTCGGAAATATTGAGCAGATGGTTTACCTTCTCCATATCGTCCGAGCGAAATCTCTTGCGAAGTTCGGTTTCCGGCACCCCGAAAATCTTTCCCAGCCGGGTCATCGCAGGGATCAGCTTGGCGATCCGGTCTGCGTCGCCAAGGGGAAGGTCCAGGACCCTCGCTGTGTCGCGGATAGAGGATTTGGCTGCCATGGTGCCATATGTGATGATCTGGGCTACCTGGTTGGAACCGTATTTGTTGATTACATATTCCATCACCCTTGCCCGTCCCTCGTCGTCAAAATCAATGTCGATATCGGGCATGGACACCCGGTCCGGGTTCAGGAAACGCTCAAAAAGCAGATCGTATTTCAGGGGGTCTATATTGGTGATCTTCAGGCAGTAGGCCACTACTGAACCGGCTGCGGAACCCCTGCCGGGCCCCACGGAAACGCCCATTTTCCTGGCTTCCCTGATAAAATCCTCCACGATGAGGAAATATCCCGGATAGCCCGACTGGGCAATGGTCTGCAACTCGAAGTCGATGCGATCCCTAATGGGGTCGCTCAGTTCCCCGTACCGCCCTTTGGCCCCCTGGTAGGTAAGGTGCCTGAGGTAGGCGTTCTCGCCCCTTTTACCTCCGTCTTTGAGGTCTTCTTCCACCTTGAATTCTTCTGGGATCTCAAAAGCGGGCAGCAAAACTTCCCGCGCCAGGTCATAAGGCTCTACCTTGGCGATAAGGGCCTCAATATTTAAAATCGCCTCCGGCAAATCCTTAAAAAGATCCTTCATATCTCCGGCAGATTTGAAGTAATATTCCTGGTTCGGCAGCCCGTACCGATATCCCCTGCCCCTGCCGATGGGGGTGCCTTTTTTCTCCCCATCCTTTACGCATAACAGGATATCGTGCGCCTCGGCATCCGATTTGTCCAGGTAATAGGTATTGTTGGTGGCTATCAGGGGAACTCCATGTTTCCGGGCCAGGGAGACCAAAACCTGGTTGGCCCGGTCTTCATCCTCCTGCCCGTGCCGCATCACCTCCAGATAGAAATCCTCTCCGAAAACCGATTTCCACCAGAGGAGGGCTTCCTCGGCCTGATTCTCCCCCTGGTTCAGGATCTTGGAAGGTACCTCACCATACAGGTTCCCACTCAGGACAATGATGTCGTCCTTATAGCGTTTAACCACTTCCTTATCGATACGGGGCACGTAGTAAAACCCCTCCGTATAGGCGATGGAAGACATTTTGGCCAGGTTGTGGTACCCCTTTTTGTTTTTGGCCAGCAGGACGACCTGGTAGCCATAGTCCTTCATGTTCTTATCCGTATGGTCTTCACAGATAAAAAATTCGCATCCCACAATGGGGAGGATTTCCTTCTGGGTGCCGGTTTCCCCTTCTTCCCTGGCTGACGCCTGCAGCTCCCTCACGGTTTTATTGTGGGCATGGACTTCCCGTACAAAATGGAAGGCCCCCATCATGTTGGCATGGTCCGTCAGTGCCACGGCCGGCATCCCGGCTTCGGCTGTGGCACGAACCAACTCCCTGATCCCGGTGGTAGACTGCAATACCGAGAACTGCGAATGGTTATGCAAATGGGCAAAAGGGGCGTCTTCAAGGGTTTTGATATTCTCCCGGAGGGTTTCCCGGGAAATTTTTTCCGGCTCGTGAATGCCTAATTCTGCAGCCAGTTCGGAAGAGGCTTGCCTGAGATCGATGTGGGCAACACCCAGCGGGCTTATGGGCCCGGGCTGCGCCTGGCGAAAGGCCTCCAGGTAGCCGGGGGCGGCGTTCAATTCTTTTTCCGTAAACCGGCCGGTACGGACCAGTTCGAGGAAACAACGGGCAGTGGCTTCCACATCGGCCGTGGCATTGTGGGCTTCTTCAAAGGGGATCCCGAACAGGAATTCATGCAGCTCGGTAAGGGTGGGCAACTTGAATTTCCCGCCCCTTCCGCCGGGGATACGGCAGAGTTCAGCCGTTTTCTCGGTGCAGGTATCCAGCACCGGCAGATCCTTAAGCGGATTTCCTTTTTGGGCCCGAAAGAACTCCGTACCCATAATGTTGATATCGAAGCCCACGTTCTGCCCCACTAAAAAGGAAGCTTTGTCCAGCGCTTTTTCAAAATGTTCCAGCGCCTCCGCGATAGGAATACCTTTTTCCGTTGCTAAAGCAGTGGAGATTCCGTGTATTTGTTCGGCGTCAAAAGGAATGTCGTATCCATCCGGTCGTACCAGGAAATCCCGCTGCTCCAGGATGGCGCCGTAGGGGTCTTGCAATTGCCAGGCGATCTGCACGCAGCGTGGCCAATTGTCCGTATCACTTACGGGTGCGTCCCAGCGTTTGGGAAGTCCGGTGGTCTCCGTGTCGAAAACAAGGTACATGAAGTAGCGCTTTAGAAATGCCTAATGGGCTATAAAAATAGCCATTTGGCGGTGGGTGGGAAAGAACAATTGTCATGAGTTATCAACGAAGCCGGGGCGGCCGGCAACCGCTGCCGGAAATGGATTTCATCCCAGGTCCAGGGCGTGTTCAGGGGGCCAGGTCTTCAAAGGTGCGGGCCGTATCCAGGGCAGTCCGGATAGCTTGTCGCTGGCGTGAGAGCATTCTGTGAATGTCCCCGGGTAAGCTGGATTCTTCATCTCGGAGTAGCTTATCGTAATCTTTAAGGCTTATCAATTCTACCCGTTCAACCTCCTCCAGCACCCGTTCCGTTTCATTCCCGGATAAAGAACGTGCCAGTTCCTTCCGGGCATTATAAGGCTGCCCCATGGCATCCCCTTCAGCCGGTCGTTCCCCCGACCTGCCGATCGCTTCTTTAAGTTCGAGGGCAAAAGTAGCCCGCTGCATGGCCTTGTCGTTGATGAAATGGCGAATGGCGGGGTCCTCGAGACGTTCCGCGGCCAGCTCGTAACTATTCTTCGTGTCATATGTTTTTTCAAGCAGCCCCTTTAGTTTTTTGACTATTTTATCGGACTTTTCCATAGTTACCAGGGTTAGATATTGTTGAAATTCTGTCTGCTGCCTTTGAGCAGGCCTGTGCTACACAAAGTAATGTATATTCCATGGAATCCAAGCAAAAGCAGGGGTTTAGCACGATTTTAACGCCGGGTACTAAAAGGGTGTTAAATTCCCTCCAATGCCCGTGCAGGAAATTCTTTTCTTTCCTGATGGTTAGCTAAAAGAGAAAATGTATATTTGCATCCGCTTAGCCAGGCCCTGCGGGGCTGGTCAAAGTGAATCCGCTTGCTGACAGAAATAAGCGGTTTATAGAATTAATAACGAGGGTCGGGTACCCTGCAAAATTAATGTGATATGCCAGTACGAATCAGACTTCAACGACGCGGTAAAAAAGGAAAGCCCTTTTATTGGGTAGTAGCGGCCGATTCACGTGCCAAGCGTGACGGAAAATTCCTTGAGAAACTTGGGATCTATAATCCAAATACCAATCCAGCCACCATCGACATCAATGTGGATAATTCGGTGAAGTGGCTGCAAAACGGGGCGCAACCTTCTGAAACTGCCCGAAGGATTCTATCCTATAAGGGAGTTCTGCTGAAACACCACCTGTTCGGAGGCCTCAAGAAAGGAGCGCTTACCGAAGAAGAAGTGGAAGCTAAGTTCAGCGAATGGCTGAAGTCCAAGGAGGATACCATCAGCAAGAAAACCGAAAGCCTGGACAAGGCCAAAGCAGAGGCAAGGGCCAAAGCGTTGGAGAGTGAAAAAGAGGTGGCGGAAAAACGTACCCAGGCTGCCCTGGAGGCAGAAGCGCCGGAAGAAGTTGCCGAAGCAACTGCCGATACGGCCCCTGAGGCTGAAGAAACTGTTGCGGAAGCCACCGAGACTGCTGAAGAGACTGCCGCTGCCGGAGAGAGTGAAGCCGTCACCGAAGCGGCCGCTGAGGTGAAAGAGGCTGAAGCCCCCACAGGGGAGGCCCCGGCCGAAGCAAAGAAAGACGAGCCCGCTGAGGAAGTAGAATCACCGGAGCCGACCCAGGAAGCCGAAGCTGCCACGGAAAAAGAAGAGGCTGCGGAAGCCGAGGAGGTCGAGGCGGTCAAAGAGGAGACTGCTGAGGAGGCTACTGAGGAGGCCGAAGAGGCCCCTGCCGCGGAAGCGAAAGCGGAGCCGGAGGAGAAGGAAGACAGCGACGCAAAGAAATAACATTGGACTCCTGATACATGCGAAAGGAAGATTGTTTCTACCTGGGTAAGATTGTATCAAAACATAGTTTCAGGGGAGAGGTGCTGGTAAAGCTGGACACAGACGAACCCGAATTGTACGAAGAGATGGAATCAGTATTTGTTTCAGTAGGAAACAGCCTGATTCCATTTTTTATTGATCGGTGCCAACTCCATAAGTCCTCGCTGCTACGAGTGCAGTTTGAAGAGGTTCGCGACGAACAGGCTGCCGATAGTTTGTTGGGGGCCGAACTCTACCTGCCCCTCAGTCAACTCCCTAAACTTTCGGGAAACAAATTTTATTACCACGAAGTAATTGGGTATCGCCTGCTGGATGAAAAACACGGCCTCATTGGCCTCATCACAGGGATCAACGACAACGCCTCCCAGGCCCTTATCGAAGCTGAAAAGGACGGGAAGTCCCTTATGTTGCCCATCAATGACGATATCATCCTGCAGGTAGACCGCAAAAATTGCGTACTGCATGTCCGTGCCCCAGAAGGCCTGGTGGAACTTTACCTGGGATAAGGTAAGTGGGTATGGGAGAACAGCATTCGAATCAATGGGCTACTGTGCATCGTTAATGGGATTTCTCACACTCACTGCGTTGGGTTCAAAATGACAGGGGCAATTACATTCAAACCTTTTACTTATACTTCGTACTTCAAACTTCGTACTTCGATCCTCTTCCCCCTTCGCTAGCCTACAACGCCTAAGTAGCCCGGCTACGAAGGCCGTAAGGCTACGGAGGATGGGTACTGCTGCTGCCAACTCTTCTGCCTGGAAATAGGTTTAACCCAGGGCTTCCTTACAATACGCCAGGCATTTCCGTACTTCCTGTACGGCGTCGGATCCTTCGGGGATCTCGTATTCCAGTTCGATGGAAGCCGGGAAGCCATACCCATTTTTCTTCATCAGTTGCAAGGCATCCACGATGGGCGTGTCTCCCTGCCCCCAGGGCAGGTTCCCCTTCCCATGGGCCGGGGTCTGCCGGTCTTTTAGGTGCATGCTCATGATCCGGTCGTGTTTTTGCCTGATAATCCCAAGAGGATCGGCATTTCCTGCTGCCACATAATGCCCAAGGTCCAGGTTCATCGCGTTGTATGGGGATTGCTTCAGGGCTGTATCCCAAAGGGTCGGGGTTTGTTGTTCGTGCCCGTGGTAGGCGACGTAAATCCCGTGCGCCTTAGCCATTTCCCCCAATTTTTTAGTATGGGCATCATCCCCCGGATGTTCCAGGGTTACGTGGGAGGCCCCAAGGATTTTAGCCGTATTGAACCCCCAGTTGATTTCAGCGTCTGTATTATCCTTGCCGAAGGCGTTGGGCTTGAAGGCATAGATGCGTACCCCCGCATCGTCGTACATTTTCCTGATATCCCTGAATTTATCCGGGGACACCGAACTGCGCCAATCGGCTACCACCTTGTTATAGGCAGCCAGTGCGTCTTGCATTTCCTTCAGGCTTTTCTGTTCATCGGCACTTAGTTCTTCCCCTTCCCTTTGTTTGCGCAATAAGCCGTAAAAGGCCCTGCGGTCTACCGGGGTATCGGGTTTCCCCGCATATGTTTCTGCCGGGTCGCCCATGAGTTCTATCGCATGGAGGCCGCTGTCCGTTACATACTTCAGGACGGCTTCTATCCCCTGATCCGGCATACTTCGGTAGGAGTAGGTAATCACCCCGATCTGCACCCCTTTAACAAGGGATTCCGGTTGGCCGTAATATTTCAGGATGGAAGGGGCTCCAAAAACAGAACTTCCCCCCAGGGCGGTACCGGCCGCCGCCACAGCCGTGGTTTGCATAAATGCTCTCCTGTTCATCGGTTTCTTTTTATTTTTCATTGGTGTAAATTTTTAGTTCCTGTTCATTTTACTTGGTCGCTTCTTCTTTTGCCTTGTACCCATACACTTTCATCTGGCGCATGCTCCAGGGGATCTCGTCCGGGCTGGCCTCCGGGGTCCCGGTTTGGGTGATCCTTATAAACCGGGCATTGGCCGGTTCAAACGCTATCTTGACATCCTGCCCGCCCGGCGCTCCACTGGCCACTGCTTTCCAGGTATTTCCATCCGTGGAAATTTCCAGCTTATAGGCCCTCGGATAGGTCTGAATAGGGTCGGGTGCGTCCGGGCCCCATCCCTTGCGTATCGGCGGGGCATTAAAATGTACCTCCGTGATCGGGTGTGCTTCAGGGAGTTCGATCTGGAACCACATCCCGGGTTCCTGCACCTCGCCGGTAGTCCACCCTTCAAAATTGAAGGCGGAGCGGGGTGATGCCGTTCCCCCGATTCTTGTGGGAGCCGTATGGCTGGCCGTCAGCTTCCAGTCGGGCTGCAGGGGGAGCACCTGTGGGACGGAAGCAATCACTTCATTATACTGATACGGTTCGTTCCGGTCCGCGGTTTTTTTCCTCACGGCGGCAACCTCTTCCGTGTTGACCATCGAGGCCTCATTGGTCAGCCCGACGCGGATATAGGAGGCGATCGCGGCGATCCAGTCATCGGACTGTTCGGCATTGGGCACCATGATTCCGGCCGGGTAGGTCTTCCCGTCGAGGGGTCCCTGCATTCCTCGCATAATTACTTTCAGGACATATTCGGGATGGGATTGTACCCGGGGGGAACCTCTCAGGGAAGGGGCCATCACCGTGCCGTTCCCCAGGTCGGTCCCCGACCCGTCCGTACCGTGGCACTGGACGCAGAGTTCATTGAAGATCACAGACCCCCTTTCCAGCCGTTCCTTTTCCGCCGGGGTAAACTGCAGGGCTGCGATGCTGCCGAACCCATTCTCTTCTTCTGGGTTAAGGATCTGTGTGCCGACCAGTTGGATGCCTTTGGCTTCCCGGGCTTTTAGGGTCTGCCTGATATGGTCTTCCAGGCCGGGGAGTTGAAGGTATTTGCCCGAGAGCATGGCCTGTATGGCCACATCGGTATTTGTATCCGCCATCAGCTTCCAGTAGCTATCCAGCAGGGCCTTATGCCCGTTTTTATACAGCGATTCGCTGGCCCGTAACGCCTGGATGCGCATCCGGGGGTTCGGATCAACAAGCAGGGAGCGGATAAGGTCTTCCTGTAGGGCACCCAAGCCTTCCAGGGTCCAAAGGGCATGAAACCGGGCCAGCAGGTTGGAGTCTGAACGCGCCATCTGCTGCAGCCTGGGAACTATCGTGCGATCCCCCGACAAGACGAGCAATTGCTGGGCTTTGTCTCGCCACCAGCCATTGGGATGGGTTAAATGGTCAACCAGCTGGTCTGGGGTTTCGTCAAACATATGTGGCTGCGTATCGTCCCTGGGGAAGTCTTCATGGGTGATGCGCCAGATACGCCCCAGGCCGATAACCTTGTCCAGTTGGTATTGTTCTATCTTAGTCCTCAGGTAGCTTCCCTTTTGCGTCCATTCCCCTTCCTGAATGATGCCATGGTACATGTCTGTAACATAAAGGGTCCCGTCCGGGGCTGTAGTTAGATCCACGGGGCGGAAAAGCGGATCGGTGGAACGCAGGAATTCCGATTTTTGGTCCTGGTAGACATTGTGCAGGGTGGTAAGGCCTTCGGTGACGACGGGATTGATTTGCCGCACGATACGGGCCACGGGTTCCCCATAGAAGTATTGGCCGTATAGGGCTTTGGGGAGGCGATCGCCCCTGAAGACATCATTGCCGGCTGCTCCGGTTACGTGGTTCAGGGAACCGTCGGGTTGCCGTACTTCATCCATACCCCCCTGCATATCCGCAATTTTTACGGGGGCACCCCAGGGGACTTCCATCCCTTCGGCAATTTCATCCTCGTATTTAAAGTTTCCGTAATGGATGGGGAACTGGAAATAGGAAGGAAGCCCGCTCGCACCACCCTGGAACCAGAGTTTGCCGTCGTCGTCCTGGGTAACTCCCCACTGGGCGCGGTTGTAGCCAGTCTTTTCACGGACCACTCCGCCCGGAGTCTCCCGGACCCTAAAGGCATTGACCGTGCTGTAAAGCCAGTTGTCCATCCCCCAGTACATAAAGGCCTGCTGGTGTTCTACATTGCCGGAACGGCCATATTTATTGGTGAAGAATTCCTTCTTATCGGCTTTGCCGTCCCCGTCGGTATCCGTGTATTTGTAGACATTGTCGGCATCAGACTCCATGGTGAGGATACAATCCTTGCCATAGGGTAATACAAATCGCGGGAAGATGAGGTGGTCCACAAAGGTGGTCCCTGTATCATAGACCCCGTCATTGTCTGTATCCTCCCAGCGGGAGATGCGGCTCACCGGCTCCAGGGTCCCGTCGGAATCGGCTGTCAGCATATAGGATCGCAACTCCAGGACATACATGCGTCCGTTGCCATCAAATGCGATGGCACCAGGCTGTGATATCCGGGGTTCGGTCAGCACGGGTTCAATGGAATAGCCAGGCGGGAGGAGGAATTTAAGTGCTTCCTGGTCCGGGTATAAGGGCAAAACAGGTGGTTTGGGTTCCAGGTCGATCCCCTTCCAGTTCTCATCTTCAGGGTCGGCTTCCTCCGGGAGTTGAATGTGCGGGAGGCTATCCGACATGGAACCGATCACGGTATCCACCGGGCTGGGTTCCTTGTTGCCTGAAGAACAGGATGGAAGGCTGACCAGCAGGAAACAGCTACCCAGGCCAAAGATGGAACGGACCAGGGTGTTTTTTTTTATGGGCGAGGCCAGTAGAGAAGTTGTTTTCATCGCAGGGCAGTCATTTCTTTTCAGGAAGGTGCATGGGTATGTAAATTAAGGCGAATCGGCCTTTTAAACAATTTTTTTCAGAAGCTGACGAAATGCGCGTGGAAATTGACAGATTAGTATAAAACCGGCCGAGATTTGCCTGCAGACTTCGGTGAAAATCACTACCTTATCGGCGAGCCATTGGTGAGCGGACGGAAGCCCTGCCATGGCCTCTTAACCCTCTTTTTCCATGCGTGTATTGCTGATGCTACTGACAGGCTTCTCCCTGTCTGCCTGCATGTCCCTGGCAGACAAGATCAAACCGGAGCCGTCTGACGGTCCGAACGTGGTCCTGATCCTTACTGATGACCAGGGGTACCGGGATGTCGGGGTCTTTGGGGCACCTCATATCGAAACGCCCAACCTGGACCGCCTGGCAGGAGAGGGGGTGAAGCTGACCAGCTTTTACGCAGCCCAGGCGATATGTTCCGCTAGCCGGGCCGCTATCCTGACCGGGTGTTATCCCAACCGCATCGGCATCCATAACGCCCTGATGCCCGATAGTGATATCGGGTTGAACCCATCCGAAACGACCCTGGCCGAACTCTTGAAATCCAGGGGCTATGCCACGGCGATCATCGGGAAATGGCATCTGGGAGACCGCCCGGAATTCATGCCATTGAACCAGGGCTTCGATGAATATTTCGGCATCCCGTATTCCAATGATATGTGGCCCAACCATCCCCAGCAGGGGACTGTTTTTAATTTTGGCCCCCTGCCCCTTTATGAGAACCGTAAGGTCATCGATACGCTGACAGACCAGACTAACCTTACCGTGGAGATCACAGAACGGGCAACAGATTTCATCAAAAGAAATCACGATCACCCATTCTTCCTGTATATAGCCCACCCACAGCCGCATGTCCCCCTCTTTGTCTCCGATCGGTTCAGGGGAAAATCCGAAGCCGGGTTGTACGGGGATGTGATCATGGAGATCGACTGGTCTGTCGGGCAGATCATGCAGACATTGAAAGAATTGGGGATCGAAAAAAATACCGTGCTCCTGTTCACTTCAGATAACGGTCCCTGGCTGGCCTATGGCAACCACGCCGGGAGCGCCCTCCCGTTCCGAGAGGGCAAAGGGACGGCCTGGGAGGGCGGACACCGGGAACCATTTATCATCAGGTATCCGGAAAAATTGCCGGTCGGCCGGACCCTGGATACCCCGGTCATGGCGATCGACCTGCTCCCGACACTGGCCGAAATTACCGGCAGCCCCCTGCCTGATAAGGTAATCGACGGCAAAAGTGCCTGGAAATTGCTACTGGGAGATACGGCCGAAAGCCCGCAAAAGGCTTACTTCTTCTATTCCAAGGTCAATGAGCTGCACGCGGTACGGGCAGGCCGCTGGAAACTCTATTTCCCCCATAATTATCGGACCATGGACGGCCAAACTCCCGGAAAGGACGGCCTTCCCGGGGAATACCGGTATGTTGACCTCAAAAAGGAAGCGCTTTACGACCTGCTATCCGACCCCGGAGAAACACGGGATATGGCCCAACAACGGCCCGGGGTAGTGAGGGAACTGGAACATCTGGCCGATGGTATGCGCTCCCGCCTGGGCGATTCACTGAAAGGAGTACAGGGATCCGAGAACCGGGATGCCGGCGCCATCCACTGACCCATCTAACCACCAATCCGCCATGACAGCCATGGGAAAGACCTTCCACTTTAAGAAATTCAGGGTACAACAGGATCACTGCGCCATGAAGGTCGGCACGGACGGTGTCCTCCTGGGGGCCTGGACCAGCCTTACCAGAAATCCGCAATCCATCCTGGATATAGGCGCGGGTACCGGGCTGATTGCCTTAATGCTGGCCCAGCGCAGCGATGCCGGGCAGGTAGACGCCCTGGAAATAGACCAGGCAGCTTCCGAACAATGCGCGGAAAACTTCCAGGCCTCTCCCTGGGGGAACCGGTTGCGGTGTTACCACACCTCCCTTCAGGAATACGTTGCGAATACTGAAAGGCGGTATGACCTCATCGTGTCCAACCCTCCCTTTTATTCGGAAACCGTCCCTGGCAGGGCGGCCAACAGGGACCTGGCCCGGCAGAACCGGACCCTTCCCTTCGAGGCGCTGATAGCCGGGGTTGGAAGCTTGCTCGGCCAGACGGGACGGTTCTGTGCGATTGTCCCATACCGGGAAGAAAGCAGGGTCCGGTCCCTTGCCGGCGCATATTCATTATTCCTCCGGCGGATTACCCGGGTGAAAGGCCATCCCAGCGCGCCACTCAAAAGGAGTTTGCTGGAGTTCAGCCGGGAAGATTTGCTCCCGGAAACGGGCTCGCTGGTCATTGAAGAGGGGCGACATCAGTATACGGCTTCGTACCGGGATCTCACATCGGACTTTTACCTGAAGATGTAAACCTAAATCGTTCTCCTCAGGGGACGTGTCAGGCAGGTTGGCCCCCCGCCACCCTTAAGGCTGATTTCGTCGCCTTCATAGGTCAATACCTCAAGGCCTGCCTCAGTCAACGCTTTTTGGGTTTCAGGATTCCCGGAGACCACAATACAGGTTTGGGGCGAAAGGGCCAGGACATTGCATCCCATGGATTGGAATTCCGCATCGGGGACTTCAATAATTCGGTATCCTCTGGATAAGACCTCCTCCCTGAACGCAATAGGTAGGAGTGGGGAGTAGGCAACGGCCAGGTCGCCGGCTACAGGGCTCCAGACAGACATCAGGTGGAAGACATCCGCAGGCCCCCTGTAATGGGGAAGTTCCACTACGAGCACTTCGATATCGAATGGAGACAACAGGGTTTTTAACTGGGCGATGCCCGACCGGTTGGTCCGGTAACTATGCCCTACGGCAAGGGTCTCCCATCCCAGCCAGGCTAAATCCCCGCCTTCCAAGGTGCCCGGGGCTTCAATACGCCCCAGGATGGGGATGTTTCGGGAACGGAAATAGGCTTCATGAAGGGCCGGTTCGGCGCGCCTTGCAGCCTTCCCCATGCGGCAAAGGATCATCCCGTGATCGGTAGTTATTGAAGCGTCCCGGCAATAAATGGCATCGATGGAAGTGTCGTCGGAAAGCGGGAGGTATTCGCATTGGATTCCCCGTTCTCGTAAAAGTGCTTCAAAACCGCCATACTCCCACTCTGCGATTTCGAGATCAGGGCAGGCGTGGTAGTTCAATGCTTTCCATTCTGCCTGGATTTTTTTATCACTGATAAATGAATGTGCTACGGGGTTAAGCAAGACCCTCTCCAGGGGAAGGTATTCGGATTGGCAGCTATATTGCATCGGGGAAATCCCTTAATCTTTGCGGTTCTTTCTTTTGATCCATACATAAAAGGGGATGCCGGCCATCAAGAGGATAAATCCGTAGAATACGGAGGTTTCCCCCGCACCAAATAAGCCCCAGATCGAATACAGGAAACCGCCCCCCCCAATTAATACCACCGGCCACCAGAGTCCGGATGAGATTTTGCTTCTGCTCATCAGGATGAGATATGCGGAAGCGGAAAAGAGGTAGGGCACCAATACACAGAAAGTCCCCAGAAGAACCATCAGCCGGAATTGTTCAACGAGCCCCTGCGTGTAATTCATCAACAAAAGGATAGATGTCAGGATTGCCCCCACCACGATCCCCAAAAAGGGGGTACCGTGTTTGTTGACCCTGGAAAAAAGGGCAGGGAAAAGTTTATCCTCGGCCACGGCTTTCGGGACCTGGCCTACCAGCAGGGTCCACCCGTTCAGGGCACCGAATGCGCTGATCGCGGCTCCGGCGGCTACGAGGGCCCGCCCCCAGTCCCCAGTCATAATGCCCATGGCATCCGCAAAAGGTGCAGGGGAAACCGCCAATTCATTCATGGGGATCATGCCCATTACCACCACTGTGCTCAGGATGTATAAAATAGCAACCACACTGGTCCCCAGCATGGTAGCTTTCGGAATGGTCTTTTCGGGGTTTTCTGTATCTGCTGCCGGGACGGAAGCGCTTTCAAACCCCTGGAATGCAAAGAGCGTTATAGTGACCGTGGTGGCCAGTGCCACCAGGGGATTTTCATTGCTGGCATTGAACGGCCTGAAGTTGCTGGAATCGAAGTAAAAGAATCCGCCGAAGATGACCAGCAGAACGGGGACGATCTTGAGCAGGGTGGTAACCACCTGCATGGTGCCGCTGTCGCGAACCCCCCGGGAATTTACCCAAACGAGGAACCAAATTGCCGCCAGCCCGGAGAGTACCGCAAGGGCGGGATTGTTGGCCAATACCGGAAAAAGCGCGCTCATGGCGCTGACAAATGCGATGGCAATGGCTGCGTTGGCGATCCAGATGGAGATCCAGTACCCCCAGGCGACCTGGAAGCCCATAAAATCACCGAATGCCCGTTGGGTATAGGCATAGGGGCCGCCACTCTTGGAGCCTACCATGGTACTCAGTTTGCTGAATACCTTGGCCAGTACCAGGGCCCCGACAGAAGAAGCGATCCACCCGAGGATACTGATTCCCCCGAAGGCGGCAAGAGCCGCCGGGATCAGGAAAATCCCCGCCCCGATCATGTTTCCCACCACCAGGGAAGTACTCATCCAAAGCCCCATTTTTTTGGACTTCCCGCTATTGGCCATGGGGGGAGGGATTGGAAAATACTTCTGAATTTATTATGTACATTTGATTGAATACTTCCTGGTCAATGTACAAATAAATTGGTTATGACGCATAAATATTACGTCGATCCCGATATCGAAAAGGCCAGTACACTTCCTGCTTCCCTCTACCGTGACCCCCTTATTTTCGAACGGATGGAAAAGGTAATTTTCCAGCGGTCCTGGCAGTTTGTAGACCCGCGTTATCTTCCCATAGAGCCCGACCGGGCCGTTGCCTTTCAATTACTCGATGGTTATGTGCGGGCCCCCCTGTTACTGAGCAGGGAAGGGCAAGGAGGAAAGGTCCGATGCCTGAGCAATGTCTGTACTCACCGCGGGAACCTGGTGGTGAACGGGCGATCGACAGCCAGGAAATTGGTTTGCGGGTACCACGGGAGGCGTTTCGCTCTGGACGGCACCTTTGAATATATGCCGGAATTTGATGGAGTGGCCGATTTTCCGGCACCCTGCGATAGCCTGCGCCAATTCCCGCTACAAGGCTGGGGCCCCATATATTTAACGTCTTTGCAACCCGCCTTGGAGCTTGATACCCTAACCCGGGCCATGGATGAAAGGGTGGGCTTCCTGCCCCTGAAGGATTACAAGTTGTACCCGGATCGTTGCAGGAGTTACCAGGTGAAGGCACATTGGGCCCTGTATTGCGATAACTACCTCGAAGGCTTCCACATCCCGTTTGTGCATAAAGCCCTGGATGCCGTCCTGGACTACGGCCGGTATGATACCCTCCTCTTCGACCACGCCAGCCTGCAGATCGGCTACGCAGACAGGCATACAACCCAGGTTTTTGATTTGCCGGCGAACCACCCGGAACACGGTAAAAGAATAGCAGCCTATTATTTCTGGCTTTTCCCCAACCTCATGTTTAATTTCTATCCCTGGGGCCTGTCACTGAATGTCGTGGTCCCCATAAGCCCGAACCACACACGGGTCGAATTCCTGTCCTTTGTCGGGGATCCGTCCCGGCTCGACCAGGGTGCCGGGGCCGGACTAGACCGGGTGGAACTTGAAGATGAAGCCGTTGTGGAAGGGGTGCAGCAAGGCCTTCAATCCGACTTTTATACCAGCGGACGGTTTTCACCTTCACGCGAAACCGGCGTCCATCATTTTCACCGTCTCCTTGCCCAATATCTCAATGAAGGTTAATACCTAAAAACGCAATTTGCAGAAATCTAACACGAAGCCATTGTAATGTTATATTAATTACCTTTGCCGGAAATTTCAATCCTATGAAACCCGATCTTTTTGAAGCCCCGGACTACTACCAGCTGGATGATTTGCTTTCGGAGGAACACAAGCTGGTGCGGGAGGCTACCCGGCAATGGGTCAAACGTGCTGTTTCACCGATCATAGAGTCCTGCGCTCAAAAGGCCGAGTTCCCCAGCGAATTGCTAAACGGATTGGCGGAAATCGGTGCTTTCGGGCCCTACATTCCCGAGGAATACGGCGGGGCCGGGCTGGATCAGATCAGCTATGGCCTTATCATGCAGGAAATCGAACGCGGCGACAGCGGGATCCGCTCCACAGCCTCGGTACAATCTTCCCTTGTCATGTACCCCATATACGCCTATGGGACGGAAGCCCAACGTAAAAAATACCTGCCCAAACTGGCGTCGGGTGAGTTGATCGGCTGCTTCGGGCTCACAGAACCTGATTATGGTTCCAATCCGGCCGGCATGGTCACTAATTTCAGGGACAAAGGCGACCATTATTTATTGAACGGCGCAAAATTGTGGATCTCGAATGCCCCCTTCGCAGATATTGCCGTGGTCTGGGCCAAGAATGAGGAAGGCCGCATCCATGGCCTCCTGGTAGAACGGGGGATGACCGGATTCACGACGCCGGAAACCCATAACAAATGGTCCCTGCGCGCGTCCGCCACGGGAGAACTGATTTTTGACCAGGTAAAAGTGCCAAGGGAGAATCTCCTGCCCGGGAAGAATGGCCTTGGTGCGCCGCTCGGATGCCTGGATTCTGCCCGCTATGGGATCGCATGGGGCGCCATAGGTGCTGCCATGGATTGTTATGACACAGCCCTGAGGTATGCAAAGGAACGCGTGCAATTCGGGAAGCCTATCGCCGCCACCCAACTGCAGCAAAAGAAGCTGGCTGAAATGATCACCGAAATCACGAAAGCCCAGCTACTGGCGTTCCGCCTCGGACAACTCAAGAACCAGGGCAAGGCCAGTTCCGCACAGATTTCCATGGCCAAGCGGAACAATGTGGAAATGGCTATCCGCATCGCAAGGGAAGCGAGGCAGGTACTTGGCGGGATGGGGATCACCGGCGAATACCCCATCATGCGCCACATGATGAACCTGGAGAGCGTGATCACCTATGAAGGCACACACGACATCCACCTGCTGATCACCGGGGCAGATATCACCGGACACCAGGCTTTCAACTGAACCGGGAGGCTACCAATTCATTAAAAAACACTATTTTGGGGGATGAATAACCCGTCAAAAGAATTCCTATGCGTAGCCTCTTCCTGTGCTTGCTCCTGCTTACCATAGCCTGTAAGACCGAGAGCAAAAAACCCAAGCCTGCCCTGCAGGAAACCCTGCCCTCCTCCACGAACTTCGCGGAAATTAAAACCCCCGACCAATTGCTGGGCCCCCTCTTCAAGGACGTGCAGCTGGCAGGAGTATTCGAGGATAGCAAGACTTTCGTGGACTGTATAGCCAAATACCCTTACGACACCATCAGGGCCCGTTATGCGAGGGAAAAGGATGCGGAAAATTTTGACCTTAAAACATTTGTCCTTGACAATTTTGAAACCCCACCCCTCATCACTTCGGATTTCAAATCAGACCCGAACCGGTCAGCAGCAGAACATGTGAAGGCCCTTTGGCCGGTATTGGAACGCGCTTCCGATTCTGTGGAGGCGCGCAGTTCTCTTATCCCCCTGCCCGAGCCGTATATCGTTCCCGGCGGCCGCTTCAGGGAAGTGTATTACTGGGATAGTTATTTTACCATGCTGGGGCTGGCTGAAAGCGGGGAAGAGGAGATGATCAGGGACATGCTCGACAATTTTGCCTACCTGATCAACCGGGTAGGGCATATCCCCAACGGGAACCGTTCTTACTATGTCACCAGGTCGCAGCCCCCGTTTTTTGCACAGATGGTCAAACTCCTGGCAGAAAAGCAGGGGGATAGCATTTACACACGGTACCGGGCAGCCCTTCGCAAGGAGTACGACTTCTGGATGCAGGGCAGTAACCTGACGGATACCCCCATCCTCCATTGCGTGGGAACGCCTTTGGGGGTCTTGAACCGGTATTTCGACCAGGGGACCACCCCCCGGCAGGAGGCCTACAGGGAGGATTACCGGCAGGTGGAAGCCCTTGGAGGAGGGACTAAAATGTACAGTGACCTTAGATCCTGCGCCGAATCGGGTTGGGATTTCAGCTCGCGCTGGTTTGCGGATGCATCCACCCTGGGGACCATAGAAACCACGGACCTGATCCCGGTAGACCTCAACGCCCTGCTTTACGGACTCGAGGAAGTGCTCATACATTGCTATCCGGAGGATGCCGCCTTCGTATCCGCCCTCAAAACCCAGATGGACATCCGTAAAGAATTCCTGAACCGGTATTGCTGGGATGAGGAACAGGGGATTTATCTCGATTATAACTGGGTAGACCAGAAAAGAACCACGGTCCCGTCACTGGCGATGGCCTACCCACTCTATTTTGGGATGGCAGACGCCAAACAGGCCGACCAGGTGGCCGCCTATATCCGGGAACACTTCCTCAAGGCAGGCGGGGTAACTACCACCGAAAACCATACAGGGGAGCAATGGGATGCCCCGAATGGCTGGGCCCCGCTTCAGTGGATGACCATTATGGGGCTGGAGCATACCGGGCACCATGAGCTGGCCAGAACGATTGCAGAACGCTGGGTGTCCCTGAATGAAAGGGTGTATGCCAATACCGGAAAGTTTGTAGAGAAATACAATGTAGAGGACATGACCCTGCGAGCCGGGGGAGGCGAATATCCGGTACAGGACGGATTTGGGTGGAGCAATGGGGTTTATCTGGCCCTGAAAGCGTTCCTGGAACAACCCTGATCTCATCCGGGATGGGCGTCAGGTCAGGAATTCCTCTACCGTCTGCTGCATGAAATCCAATTCCTCCCTGGCTTTGCCGGCAAAAGTCAGCAGGCTCATGCTCCGGTCCAGGTTTTGCCCTTCATAGGCCACCTGGTAGTAAACGTCGCCGCTGAGGTAATCAGTAAGGGCGCGCAACCCGTGAAGAAAGGGCATGTAGACTGCTCCAAAGGGCAGCGAGCGTATTTCCGGCATACTCAGTAAGCCCTTTTGGGCACTTAGCCCTTCGATAAACGCCCTGAAAAGGGGCCTTGAAAACCGGATCTTTTCCAGTAGCCGTTCATCCTCGGGGGCTGTACTGACGATCGTTCGGATGGCATCCCCAAAATCGTACATAAAATACCCTTTCATAATAGTATCCAGGTCGACCAAACAAAGCGCCTTTGACGTGCTTTCGGAAAAAAGGATGTTGTTGAGCTTCGTATCATTGTGGCAGATCCTCATGGGCAGACCTTTTTTTTCGATAGGGAAAGGATCTTTAAGGAATCCTTCTGCGGCTCCGATTGCCTTCGCCGCGAGATCCTTTCGTCCCGCATCAGCCCCTTTCATGGCCTCATCGTATTCTTTTGCCCGCAGCTCCAGATTGTGGAAACCCGGCAAAGTATCCCGGTACGAGGCCATGTCGGTTCCCTGTAAAAGGCTATGGAAGCGCCCGATAATCCGCCCTGCCTCCCGGGCGGTATTGGGTTTGGAAGTGGTGTTGAAGGTAACACTGCCGGGGACATAAGTCATCATCCGCCAGCAACCGGCATCCCCCGAATCCAGGTACAGCCCGCCTTCCCTGGTCTTCACCAGCCCGACCTGCTGGTAATCCGATGCCCCAAGGCGGGGCAGTGCCTGTCTGAGGTTACCCATCAGAGCCTCTATGTCCCTGAAGACGGAGGTATTTATTTGCTGCAAGACATATTCAGGCCGATTGGCATGCAGTACGAGAAAGGTTTGGTGGATCAACCCCTGCTTTACGGCGCGCAGCTGGTATGCCTTCTCCGGTAAAGAGAAAGATGGGAGGAGTTCCGTGGGTTCCGTTTCCGGCATGGGGATTTTCTTATCGGTATTATTTCCATAGGGGCGAAGGGTACAGGCCCCCGGCCGTCATTTCACTTAATTCCCGCATGGCCAGCTCCTTGTCTCCGGCATAGGTCACCCCGAACCAGTTGCTGTGGGCAGGAATAACCTGTACGGCAGCCTTTTTATCCTGCAACATTCCCTGGATTACAAATGGGATATATACTTCCCCCGTCTCGGTGTTTTCGCCTTTCCCTATGAAGGCGGTAAGGTCTTTTTCGATCTGTGCAAAAAGGTACGGGCCACATACCCAGAAATTCATGCTTACCAATTCGTTACCACTGAATTCCAGGCCTGTATCCAGGTCTTTTACCCCCCCGTTTTGAGGTTGCAGTTTAACCCGCTCCACCACAGAGACCAGTTGATCGCCCTGTTGTTCACAAACCCCCCTGGAAACCGTTCCGTGGGGCGACAGGGTGTCGTTCAGGGTATAGGCAACCAGCCCATACCGGCCTTCGCCGGGGTGGTTTCGGATAAATTCGGCCGC
>Ga0102953_1000173_pt1 | contig 44203 bp, 40 predicted proteins | sample SalPon2A_C_D2_MG_FD_78509 | JGI IMG/M metagenome (GOLD analysis project Ga0102953, IMG submission 78509) | Soil microbial communities from South San Francisco under conditions of wetland restoration - Salt Pond MetaG R2A_C_D2_MG | ecosystem: Environmental > Terrestrial > Soil > Wetlands | place...
AGGCAAGCGTATTCTGTTTCTCGGAGGTATGGATTGGAATCCCAACCTGGATGCAGCCCACTATTTTCTTACAGAAGTTTTCCCCCGTATCCGCCAGAAAATTTCTGCGGTGGAGGTTGATTTTGTCGGTAAGGACCTGTGGAAGATCAAGGATCTTGCCCGCTTTGATGGTATACATCTTCATGAGAACGTTCCGGATGTGGTGCCCTGGTTCCACCGGGCCGATCTGTTGACAGTTCCCCTTCGTCAGGGGGCGGGGACCCGTATCAAGATTCTGGAATCCATGGCTGCCGGGCTTCCTGTGGTGACGACCTCCAAAGGGTGTGAAGGGACAGAGGTGTCTCATGGAAAGCACCTGCTGATAGCCGACTCATCTGATGATTTTGTTGATGAAATGGTGCGCCTTATCGAAGATAACCAGCTGGCAGCCCGTCTGGCCCAAGAGGCAAGGCGACTTGTCGAGGCCAAATATTCCTGGGAAATGGCGGCCAATACTATTCATGAGACGTTAAGCATTCTTTAAGGTGCTGATTTGATGAAAAAAAAGACCATCGCAGTACTTCGCAGTAACCCAAAGGATGCTGCTTTGACCCGGCTGCTCAAGAATCTGAGTCATCTGGGGCTGGTGAAGTGCTTTGTGTGGGACCGGCAGGGGGATTTTCAGCCTACAGTCACTAGTGACCATGTTCGTTATGTCAGGTTCGGCATTCGAGCCGGCTTCTACGACCTTGCGACTTTGTTTAAACTTCCCGGTTTTCAGTTGTGGCTTTTTTTTAAACTGCTGTTTGTTCGCTGTGATATTATTCACGCTGTTGATCTTGACACCGGCCTTCCCGGTTTGCTGGCAGCGCTGCTGAAGAGGAAAAAATTCGTTTACCAGTGTTTGGATCCTTACTATGCTATTCTGCCTAAAAACTGGCCCAGTATTCTTAGCCGCTTTGCCCGCTGGCTGGAGAATAGGGTTATCTCAAAAGCTGATCTTTTCATAATTACTGATATGCTGCGGATGCCGCAGCATGAAGGGGCAAAACCCCGGCAGGTTGTGGAAATAGCCAATGTGCCCCAGCTGCCAGCAGTTTCTCTGTCTAACAAACCATCCGGTAATTTCACTGTCGGGTACCTCGGTTCTCTTATAGAAGGGCGGAATCTATCAACTGTCATTGAGGCCTGTGGAGAACTGGAAAAAAAGGGGGTCCGGTTGGTCATCGGAGGTTTCGGTCCTCTGGAAACATTAATTGAAGCGCATGCCGAGAATTGTGCAAATGTTTCTTATAAAAAATGGCTTCCCTATGAAAAATTGCTGGAAGAGGAGTCTAATTTTGATCTTTTCTTTCACATTACAGACCCGACAAATGAATCGCAGAAATGGGTAAGCCCCAATAAGCTTTTTGAAGCCATGGCCTTCGGCAAGCCGATCATCGTCGGTAAAGAAACCCTGGCAGCCCGGCGGGTTGAAGCCTTTGGCAACGGCGTGGCCGTCAATTACGGTTCTAGAAAAGAGCTGCAGGAGGTAATCTTGCGGTTCAAGAAGGATCCTGAGCTTGGGCGCGAGATGGGCGAAAAGGGCAGGGAGCAGTTCCAGCGCAACTGGCGTCCGGAAATTATGGAGAAGAGGTTGTTGGATGCCTACGGGAAGGTCCTTGATGGCGTAAGCAGTTGAGGGTAGTTAGCTTGCATTTACTTTAAGGGTTTTCTTAGCGCCGTCATCAGGATCGCCAGCAGCACCTTGACCATGTAGTAAGCGGCCTTTAGCCCTCCGATGGAAGAATCACCTTCTTCCCGCTTCCGCATTTCTGTGGCGACTTCTGCCAGGCGAAAGCCATTGCGGCCCAGCAAAATAACAACTTCGGGCTCCGGGTAGTCCACTGGATAATGAACGGCCAGTAGTTCGATGGCCTGGCGGTCATAGAGACGAAAACCGGAAGTATTGTCGGTGACCAGCTGCCCGATAAGCAGAGAATTCAACACTGTGAAAACGCGAATCCCTTGCCGCCGGAAAAAAGTTGAACGAAATCCGGCATGTTTCTCCGTAAAGCGTGAGCCAATCGCCAGATTTACGTTTTTTTGTTCGAGGGTGGCAAACAATTTGGGAATCTCCTCTGCCATATGCTGGCCGTCGCCATCAAACTGGAGGGCAAATCGGTAGCCATTGCGGGCGGCATACTTAAAGCCTGTCTGCACAGTACCGCCGATACCAAGATTCTTCGGCAGGTCGATTACCAGGGCCTTCCCGGTCGCCCTGGCTTTGGCAGAGGTCGGGTCTGACGAGCCATCGTTCACCACCAGAATATCAAGTTTCAGGTCGACTCCCCGCAAATCCTCTATGACTTTTTTTATTGAATCTGCCTCGTTGTACGCGGGGACAATGACCAGCAGGTCGGCCTGTTTCGGTGTAGGCGCGAGTCGGGCAAGGCCGAGTTCCTGGATCAATTCCTTGTTCTGCTCTGAAAGTTTTGAGATGACCATGGTAATGTGGATCAGGAGCAGGAAGGTAAAGCCGGTGGTCAGCAGTGTTAACACACTTGGCGCATAGATGACCCCTACCAGGGTCCCCAGTCGGTCGATGGCCAGTCGGTCGATTGACATGTAAATCAGAAAGATGGCCATGAAAAACCAGAGAATTGAATATTCCTCTTTAATGCGCTTGTTTTTCACCAGTGAAAAGATGAAAAAGAAAAGCCCAAAACTGAAGATTAGGGAAAATACCTGAATTCTGTCAAAGATGAGAAAATCTGTCATAAATTCTTTATACGGTCAAATGAGGTTGTATGCTTGGAATGTTATATTGAATGCATGTACGAATTATTCGCGGTCAAGCAATTGTCGGAACGTAATGTGATAGCGATTGAGCAGCTTTGCAAAATCGCCTGGGGACAATCGCCTTTTTTTCATCAACTGCCGTCGTTTCCGGAGCATTTTGGGCAGTTTTCTAACACTGTCGAAAATACCCTTTATCAGCGCCTTAATAAGTTCTGTTCGGGAACAACTGGTACTGAATTCAATACCGGTTCCTGATCCTGCCAACACAGCGCGCACCTGCTCACAATATCGCCAGAAAGAATAAAAGGGCAGGCTGAGACACTGGCTCAAAGGAAAATTTTTACACACTACCCAGTAATGATTGCGCTCCACTAAGTATACTTTGAAAGGAGAAAGGATTCCACTGGTTTGAGAGTACTTGTGGTAAACAACGGCCTGGGTCGCAAGTATTGCACCCCAGCCTGACACTCTTCCCCGCAGGCCGAGGTCCGAATCTTCGGCATAGGCAAAAAAATCATCGTCAAAAAAGCCGATCTCCTCAATCATCTCCCTTTTGTACAGGGCTGCGCAGGCACTGGGAAAAAGGACCTCCATCACCTCCGGCAAACTGACTGTCGACCAGTGTTTATTGCGAAACATTCCGCGCGACATACCGTCCGGGCAAATCCCCATGCCAATCGAGTCGATTGTGTCCGGGTTGCTAAAGGAGCAGATCCGGCAGCCGATCATGCCGGCAGTAGGGTCGGCATCTGCCGCTTTGACCAGATTGTCCAGCCAGTCAATTTCGGCCCGGGTGTCATTGTTTAAGGTAACAATGTACTTGCCTGAAGCGTGCTCCAATCCGCGGTTGTTGCCCGATGCGAATCCGACGTTTTCCGGGAGAGGAACAACCGAAACCCATGAATAATGGGCTCTAACGAAAGAAACAGAATCGTCCCTGGAGCCGTTGTCAACCAGCACAACCTCGAAATCGCGGAAGGTCTGGGCGGCAAGACTGTCCAGGCAATCCGGCAGGTGGACAATACCGTTCCAGTTAACGATGATGATGGAAACCAGGGGTGTCAAAAAAACCTCATTATTTATCTTTAACTGCCGGATGTTGGGCAGATTGTTGTTATAAAAATTATCTAGCTCACGCCTTGTTGCTACTCGTAGTGACTATGCCGTCAGTTGAAAGCATACCTAATTATGCCCCAAACAGCCACTTCAATAATTCTGTTTTACAAATCACATTCGATGGCTTCGCAAAAAATATTTTTCACCGCAAAGTTGCAAAGAACGCAAAGGTTTTTTTATCGTAAAAACAAAGCATTATCTCTGCGACCTCTGCGTCTTCGGAATCTACGCTATCTGCGGTTAATTTTTTACTTTTTACGAGTTCATCACAGTTATATCTTTCAGTTTTAAAATCAGATAAACAGAAAAGAAATCGTTGCCCGGTTTGTAGGTTTCAGTTTTTTCTCTGGAGAGGTTCACAAAAGAGGGTTTGATGTTATAGTTTAAACTATGCTAAGATAGAGGCGATTTCTCGTTTTAATAGTAACCTTTTTGAAAGGATTGAGCTGATGAACGGGTATAGCGGAAAGATGGCAAAAAGCCTCCAGAGGATAACAGATTTTCTCTGGGGGTTTTTTGTTTTGAAAGCACCGAAAGTTGAGGAAAAAGCCAAGCCAGATAGTTGTAAGTTGCTGCGGGACTCTCTATTCGCTGCTGAACATGGTAATTGTGTACTAAAACGTTAGGTTTGTTGACATTAGGAACCAAATTAGAGGAAAGGGAGGCAAAAATGGAAAAACTCAGTCACAATTTACACGCAAAACTACAAGAAATGTGCGATTGCTACATGGAAACAGATTTTATGCCTGAGCTTAAAAGAGCTGCGAACTCCACAACAGATGATCTTGAAGAAAATGCTATAAAATACCTGGCCCTTGCAATTCTGGAAGTTCTGACCCAAAAAGCTTCGAAATTAACAGTAAAGAAAAAGGAGATAGTAAAAGTAAAAATCTCATCTTCTGATGAAAAAATCATGTTGCCGGCGCCAACAACAGAGATTGCTGATAAGATTTTTGAAATTGTAAGAACGATTACTCACATTGAGGAGGATAAGGGGGCGTCAGAGCTTGCCTTTGGACTTCGCAATGGGCGAATAGATCTTACTGTCAAGCTGAGCAAAAAACCGGGAAAAGAGTCGTTGAAGCTTATTTTCCCGGAACTGGGAGCTTAATATCAAAATGTAAAAGGAGGGTAGCCATGGAAACCAAAATTAAATGGGAAACAGGATTAACCAAAGCCCTGGAGCGGGCAAAGGAAGAGGGAAAGCCAGTATTTCTGGATTTTTTCAATCCTCAGTGAATTGGCTGTCAACAGATGGATGCAGTTACGTATCCGGACCAGAAGGTCAGCGAATTCATTAATAGCAATGTTATACCTCTGCGTGTCCCATCGGACCAAAAACCAATTTCGGTTGATTTCAATGTGCAATGGACGCCTGCGCTTGTGATTCTTGACCAGAACGGCAAAGAACATCATCGTACGGTCGGTTTTATGGGAACAGGCGAACTGATCCCTTCAATATTGCTGGGTATTGGAAATGCTCATTTCGATAACGGCCAGTTTCAAGAGGCGATTGACTGTTATGCTAAAATCATAAATCAATACCCCGAAAGCGATTCAGTACAAGAGGCAATATTTCAGACTGGGGTCAGCCGCTACAAAAGTACCCATAACCCAATGCCTCTTAAGGAAGCATACGAAAAATTAAACGCAGAGTATCCCTCTGGCCAATGGGCAAAACGGGCCTATCCATACCGGCTTATTTAATGAGAAAATGGCTGAAGGCTGGGGGACTTTGTAAATAGATAAAAAAATGGTTGTCTAAATTAATTAAAAAAGGAGGCGCGCTATGCATGACAAGAAAGAATTATGTAAAAAAATAACCTCAATCTATCCGGATATAGGCACCTGTGGAATCGATGTCGATGTTAACTTTGATGATGGCAAAAAGGCGTGGGTTGTCGATCTCAAAAAAGGCGGGCACGAGTTAAAACACTATCTCGAGGTGCCCGATGCCGACGGATGTATGGATGGGAAACAATGTGTTTCTTTGGGTCTTGAAATTGCGCAGTTGAAGAAGAATATCGAAGGAAATCAGTATTAGACCCAAAGTGCGATTTGGCAGAGACACTGATACGATTGAAAGGTGAATGTCATGACTGAAAAAAATAATGAGACATGCCCGACATGTCATGGGAAAAAAGTCATAGAAGGCGTATGCGAATGCAGTATGGAGTGGCGGGGCACTCAGGGCGAAAATGATTGGCAGGACTGTCAGTGCACCCCGGAAGTTACGTGTACGACATGTAATGGGACCGGAGTTGTTGAATCCGTTGGGTGATGGCAGTTCTAACAACCAGCATTAAAGACTTACGAGGTGTTTGAAAATGAAAAAGTACGTTTGCAACGTGTGCGGCTATGTTTATGATCCTGCTGCCGGAGACCCTGAGAACGGAGTTGAACCTGGCACCGCTTTTGAGGACTTGCCGGAGGATTGGGTTTGCCCGGTGTGTGGTGCCACTGTTGACGATTTTGTTGAAGAGTAGAATCGGTTTTAAAGCGACATAGAGCTGCAGGCCTCCTGTTTGATCGGTAGCCTGCAGCTCTTTTTTTGACTCCCCTGTCTCAGATAATGGTCTTGCCGGCCAATGATACTGCCAGGTCCACCGCAACTTGGGCGGTTATATTGCCGTGATCCAGAATTGGATTGATTTCAACCAGGTCCAGCGAGTTGCACTTGCCGGTGTCGGCAATGATCTCCATGGCTAGTTGTGCCTCACGGTAGGTAATGCCGCCAGGGGAGGGTGTACCTACCCCCGGAGCAGTCTGAGGATCAAGGCAATCCATATCCAGGCTGACATGAAGTCGTCGACAGTGGCGGAGTTGGTGCAGGGCCTCCTGCATAACTTTGCCCATACCCCGTTCATCAATATCGCGCATGGTGAGGATGTGGACACCAAGATCATTGAGGAATATTTTTTCACTTGTATCAAAATCACGTACCCCGACCAGCACCACATTTTCAGGCCGCAGCTTGGCCTTTTTACCACCCACGTTGACAAGTTCAGTGTGTCCATGTCCCAGGAGTACGGACAGGGGCATGCCATGGACATTGCCGGTGGTTGAGCTCTGCGGGGTGTTGCTGTCGCCATGGGCGTCCAGCCAGATAACTCCAAGCTCCTCATTGCAAGTCAGTCCGCTGATGGAGCCGATGGCAATAGTATGGTCTCCCCCCAGAAAGATGGTAGATTCATGGGCCTGTAGTGCATTACAGGCGGTCTGACAGACCAGTTCGCAGCCCTGGTGGATTGCTGTATAGAGTTTTTCCTGGTCTAATTTGCCAAGGCCATAGCGCTGTGGAACCGGTAAGTTCCCCATATCGTGCACTGTGTAGCCCAGTCTGGTCAACGATTGTTCGAGACCGGCATAGCGGATGGCAGAAGGCCCCATGTCCACACCCCGATGGTTCTGGCCGAGGTCCATGGGGACACCAATAAGCTGAATGGTTTTCTCCATTTAAAACTCCTACGAAGATAAATTATTCCAGAGATTAACGATGAAATCCTGGGCGTTGGTGAGAATGGAGGTGGCCTGAATTGACCCCCTGTTGGCCAGCTTATCTGCTGAAAATTCTGTCATATCCACAATATAAAAATAGACCGGCCGTATTTGACCGGCGTCCGTTACAGTGTAGCTGGGAGTCATATTGCCGGTCGCAATTGAGTGCAGTTGTGTGGCAACAGAAATAACTGTGGTTGCCTTGCGGGCATGGTTCCGCATTGCTTTTTGTGCTTCATAGGCATCTGCGACCACTCCAGGCAGCGGTCCGTCATCGCGGATGGAACCAGCCAGTACATAAGGAATCTTCTTGTTCTCGCAGGCGTACATAATACCGTCTCTAACGGAAAGGGAATTGAGGGCCTTGCAGATTGACCCCACTTGGCGTACTTGATTGATGGCGTCAAGATGGTGGTAATGACCATGGGCATGTAATGTCTGGGTATAGATGTCCTGGCCGAGTCCTGTCCCAAAAAGGGCGGCTTCAATATCATGGGTGGCCAGGGCGTTTCCGGCCAGCAGTGCGTGGCAGAACCCATGTTCAATAAGGCCTTGCATGCTGGCTCTGCTGTCCCTGTCAAAGACGGCAGCCGGACCTAAGACCCAAACAATATAGCCATGTTCTTTTTCGAAGCGCAAAAGGTCATAAAGTTCGTCATATGATCTTGAAAAAGGGGACTCTCGGGTGTCCCTGGTGCGAAACGAGAACTTTTCGTTGCTCTTATCTGTGGGTGGGGTGAAGCCGTCTACATGGACCAAAATACCTTCTTCCCCATTTTCACTACGTCCAACTACTACCAATTCGCCACGACGTAGATTGCGGGGCTCTTTTACATCAACGGAACTGTCTGAGAGCACAAGGACACCGTCCATGCGGGACTCTTTTGCCATAAGCCAGCTGCCATTATCAAGGCGTATATATTCGGGATGATTGGAGGTGGCATGATAGCCGTGAGGGGCAACCCCGTCATTTGCAACTGCAACGAGAGTTGCCGGTGGCGCAGTGTTAAGAGGCGGCTGGTCAAAATCAGGCGGCTGGAAAGCGGGCAGCTGGAATGTCATATGAAATCTCCAAAACTTTCAAATTCTCACTTTGTTCGTTTATCTGTATATCGAACTTTTATGCCTAGCCATCTCATCTGTGTGTTTTTTTTAGGGACCGTTAAGGGTTGCTCGTCCTTTATCACATATGAAAATCTGGGGTAAAGCCACTTCGCATGGTGTTTTCTGTGATGCAGCGCGGGTTGGCAAAATGCAGCAGATAGCCTGGCCCTCCGGCCTTGGTGCCGATGCCGCTCATGCCGAAACCACCAAAAGGCTGACGCCCGACGATGGCCCCGGTACAGCCCCGGTTAATGTAGAGGTTGCCCACTTTAAATTGCTGGCGGGCCGAGGCCATGTTCCTGGGACTGCGGGAGTAGACTCCGCCGGTAAGGGCAAATTCCGTGGAGTTCGCCATATCCAGAGCAGTTTGAAAATCTCTGGCGCGAATTATGGTGAGAATGGGGCCAAAAAACTCCTGCTGAAATAAAGCATTTGTCGGCTCGATTACTTCAAAAACAGTCGGTGCAATAAAAAATCCAGACGAGGGAGCTTCTCCTGAAAAGTGGATTTTTGACCCATCCGGAGGATTAGCAAGTAATGACTCCAGTCGCTTGTGGGCCGTCTGGTCAATCACCGGTCCCAGCCTGCAGCCTGGTTCAGTGGCCATGCCCATGGGCAGACTCTTACAGGCATCCAACAGTCGCGGCAGGAAGGCGTGATAGATTTCACCGACAAGAATGATACGGGAACAGGCCGAGCATTTCTGACCCGCGTAGCCAAAAGCCGAGTGCATCACATCTTTTAAGGCGGCATCCAGATCCGCATCATCATCAATGATGACAGCATTTTTGCCTCCCATCTCACAGACAACCTGTTTTACCTGGGCTTGACCGGCAATGGTTTTGCCCGATTTTTCTATGATAGACAGGCCCACCTCTTTGGAGCCGGTGAAGGCAATTTGGCAGATGTCCGGGTGTTCCACCAGGAAATTGCCTATCTCGTCTCCGGGGCCAGGGAGAAAATGAACCACATTCTGCGGAAAGCCGGCTTCAAGGAGGCGCTGGTAAAATTGGTACGCGATTGCAGTGGAGGCGGTGGCAGGTTTTATCAGAACACTATTGCCTGCCACCAGGGCGGCGGTTGTCATTCCGCAGAGAATGGCCAGAGGGAAATTCCAAGGGGCGATAATCACACAGGGACCACGGCCTTCATAGTGCAGTATGTTTTCTTCCCCCGCCATGTCCCCCTGTTTGACAGGTCCAAGTTCTTTGATGGCCTGACGGGCGTAATAGCGGCAGAAATCAATGGCCTCTGCTACATCCGCATCCGCTTCGCGCCAGGGTTTGCCAACCTCATAGCACTGCAAGACGGCTAGCTCGAAACGGTCCGCTTCTAACCGATGGGCAAGTTTCTCCAGCAATTCAGCCCTGTAGGTCAGGGGGGTATCCCGCCAGGCGGGGAAAATTTTTACGGCACTCTCTAAAGCCTCATTTACATCGCTAATGCTGGCCTGACTTGTTTGGGCCACAACGAGAGACGGATCATTGGGCGAGGCATGATTTTTTTGTTTTGTCGTATGTATGGTCTTGCCGTCTATCACTACCGGGACCTCAAAAGGGAGTTTCTCCCCTGTGGAGGATAAGGCTTGGGTGAATCTATACCGGACCTCTTGCAGAGTAAAATCAAGAAGACTGACATTGGTAAACGGGGAGGTAAGGTCGGTTGGGGGGGACGCGGACACATTGATCAGGTCCTGCCCGGCAGCCGGTGGCGCAAGCATGGAGCTGATGGAAACTCCTTCATGGTAACTCTGCCGTAAAAAACCACTGTTTGAGGTGTTTTCCAGAAGACGCCGGACAAGATAGGCCATGCCCGGCAGAAGCTCGCCAATGGGGGCATAGACTCGTACCCGGTAACCATCTTTTGCCAGGGTCAGCCGCTGCGGTTCAGCCATGCCGTAGAGCATCTGCAATTCGATACTGTTTTTGGGGAGGCTTTTATACTCTGCTGCAACCAGGGCGTGGACAATGGAGCGGAGGTTATGGCTGGCAATGGCAGGGCTGATCAACTCGTGATTTTCTATGAGGAGGCGGGTGAGATGTTCATACGAGGCGTCAGTTGTCCCTTTGTTCGTGTATACCGGGCAAGAAAAGCCATTCTGGCGGGCATGAACCACCTCATAATCCCAATAGGCGCCTTTGACAAGGCGGACGGTAAAAGGAGTTCCCCGGCGTTTGCTCAAGGCGAGTAAACGGCTGCAATCGTTCTCGCTGCTCTTCAGATAGCTCTGAACAACCAGACCAATATGGGGCCAGTCGACAAGATCCTGATGAAGAACCACTGCTTCAAAAAGATCATAGGTAATATTGTGGCAGGACCATTGTTCCAGGTCGAAATTGATAAAGACATTGTGTGTTCTGGCGTGGCGCAGCAGGGGCAGCAGCTTTTCTTTAAGGCGTGCCACAGAACCATTATGGTCTGCCGCATCAAGATAGGGATCAAGGGCCGAGATCTTCACCGAAATATTGGCCTTGGGAAGAGGCCCGCTGGCAGAGAGATGAAGAAGCGGGTTGTCCGGCCATTTTTCAGCGGCCGTGGCCAGGAGTTCAATGAGATTGAGATATTTCTGTACATAGCGCTCCGCTTCGCTGTCGCTGCTGGTTGCCTCTCCTAAGATGTCGGCTGTAAATGTCAGATTTTGATCGGCCAATTTTTTAAAAACAGCGACCGCTTTTTTACTATCACTCTGGCAGATAAAACGGCGTGCCATTTCGGTAACATTTGCCCGGATTGCACGGGTGGCAATGGGGGCGGCAATCCCTCCGGATGCCATGGAGAGAGCGGAACGCACCAGAACCGGAAGTTTTCGATCACTTTTCAGTAAATAGTCCTGTACGTGGGAAGCAATAGCTGGCGTGGAGTGCAGGGCAGGGAGGACATCAACAAAGCGAAAGGCGTCAACCTTAAAAGATTCATCGTCCATAATCCAGTCAAGGATTTGTCCCTGCCAGTATTGCCGATCAAAAAGGCTGGGGACGTCTCCCTGCATTCTCTGCCAATACTGCTCGCCAAGTGTCAGGATGCGTGTGTTGATATTTTTCTGATTTGCTTCCCAGGTCATTGTAAGTCTCCCGCTAGATTATTTAAGCGAACCATTAGGGGAAATTTTCTCATCAATAAAAATATAGCACGATTAACCCCAATATTTCATGAACATTTTTGCAAACATACTATAACGGATTGATTATAAATGTTTTTTGGTTGTTTTTTAGAAAAGTTTTGAAAGGTACAGCGTGTCACGTGCAATATTGGGGTTAAAGGTGGGGTGTGTAAGGAAAACGGTGTAAATCTCTTATCAGGAGCCTGTCTGACTTAGGCATAAGTCTACTGAAATTCGAGAATTTTCGCTACGATTCTCTAAGTCCGACAGGCTCCTGGAATTACAAAATGCACGGAGGTTTCAAGATATTTTAATGTTGCTTAGCGCTGATAGAACCTTTCAGCTGTGCAAGGGTTTCTTCGCCACAGATAGGACAATAGGAGTGTGAAACCTGAGTGTCGGAGTGTCGGGATAAATACCTGTCAACCTGAATCCAGTTCCCTTCCCCGGGGCCTTTACCGGAATCGTCTCTAATGGCATGGCATACGCAACAAACCGAAACGATCTTTTCATAAAATTCCAATCGTTCCAATGCGTCCTTCACCCGCAGGCAATTTTTGACCGAAAAGAAAACTCTTTCAATATCACAGGGTTTTAACAGATAGTCGTTTGCTCCTAATCGGAGTGCATCAACAGACGAAGATAAATTGCCATACCCGGTTAAAATGATGACGGCAGTCAAGGCGTTCACTTTTTTAGCTTCTTTGAGAACCTGAATGCCGTCTATGCCGGACATGACCAGATCTGTAATGACCAGATCAAAATCTTGATCATGTATTTTTGCGATGGCCTCTTCGCCGCTTGAAGCCAAAGTGACTTCATAGTTCTCTCGGACGAGTTCCCGTTTCAATGATGCTAAAATCAGCGCTTCGTCATCAACCAGCAATATTTTTTTAGTCATTTGTTGCCCTTTTCAATGGTAGATTGACTGTGAATGTTGTTCCCTCTCCCGGGATGCTTGTTACATCAATAAAACCCTTGTGGCGCTTGATAATTCCATAACTGACTGAAAGCCCAAGGCCGGTGCCCTGCGTGTCTTCTTTGGTCGTATAAAATGGATCGAAAATATGCTTGATTGTTTCTTGTTCCATTCCTTTACCATTATCATTAAGTGCGATCATGACTTGTTGGTCATCGCAACTGGTCGAAATGATAATTGTCCCCTGATGCTTATTATCGCAGGCGTCGGCGGCATTGGTAATCATATTTAAAATCACCTGCTTGATTTGGTCGGGTATTACCTCAATTGTCGGCAGAGACTCGGTGTACTCTTTTACAATTGATATTTCTCTATTTTTGAGATCTTTCATGCAGAGGAGCAATACACTGTCAATGAGAGTTTGGATATTTGTGGGTACAGGTTGTCCGGTTGTCGGTCGGTTTAAATCTTGTAAATCATTGACAAAATCTTTCATACGCCGACATTCTGAAAGCGCCATGTCAATGAGCTTTGAGTCTTCGTCATCAAGAGCCTGCCGTTCTTTTATTCCTTTTATGACGGTCATTATCCCAAAGAGAGGGTTGTTGAACTCATGGGCAATGGAAGCAGAAAGGCTGCCGACTGCACCGAGTTTTTCTGCATGAAGTAATTGCCGATAGGTTTGCTGTAGGTCTCTGGTTTGCTCCTCAACTCTTTTTTCCAAGCTCTCGCGGGCCTTTTTGAGCTCACTTTCTGCATTTTTGCGAGGGGTGATGTCGGAAGAAATACCACAAATCGCAATAATTTCACCGGTCGTTGAATCGTGTATGGGAAATTTAATTGATAAGAAAATATGTACTTCTCCGGCAATAGTAACCTTTTCGTCAAATTCATGGACTTGCTTGGTTTCAATTACAGTCCTGTCATTTGCTTGAAACTCACAAACAAGCTCTTCTGGAAAAATATCGCTATCAGTTTTTCCTATGATTTGCTCTGGATTTAACAGCGTCACTTTCTGGAACTGCTTGTTCACCAGGAGGTATTTGCCGGAAAGGTCCTTCATGTAAATAACAGCTGTTGTATTATCCAAAATTGCCTGCAGACGCTTTTCCGTGATCTGGTGTTTAGAGATTTCTTCTTTGAGTAAGGTGTTTATTTCCGACAGTTCTGCGGTCCGTAGATCAACAGTTTCCTCAAGTTTTTGTTCCTGGTTTTTGAGGGCAAGCTCACTCTTTTCTCTGGCGTTCACCTCTTCTACAAGAGAAGAATATATTCTATTAATTCTTCGCTCCTGGCGATTGCAGAAAAAAGTAAAGGTTATTATGAGAACCAGGCCCATAATCATGCAGAATATTTGAATATAAACAGGTACCATAAGCTGGGAAAGCACAGACGAATAGTCTCTGAAAAGAAGGATTTCTCCCACCTGCTTACCGCTTACAGCTTTTAATGGCACAAAGCCGCCATAAAATTTTTGTCGGCCTTCATCAGCCCGGATGATACAACCTTCTTTTTCTTTTCGAGAGAGACTGGTCTTGTCAACGAAATCTGCCGGGAGGATTGATGTCGTTCTGTCGATAATGACTTGACTCTGGAGATCAGACCAGGAGCCCATTTTGCCCACCATCTCCAAGCCTTCTTGCCATTTCTCCCTGTCCAGAAATCGTTTATTGATCAGGAAAAAAAGATCAAACCCTAAAATTGATTTTAAGGCCGGGGTAATGTGCTCAATTTCTTTGCCATATTCAATATAACCAACAACTTTGTCTTTTTGTTTCCAGGGCATGACAACCCGTAAGGTAAATGTGCCGAAGGTGCCGAGTTCGATTCCACCCTGAGTCTTACCTGTATCGACTGCCATAGAAAGCGTGTGACGGTGTAATTGGTCGCCATAACTCTCTGGCTTGTGGATGCGAAGAAAACATGTTTTATCCGGTCGGATGAAATAAAAATGAGTGATGTTGTATTTTTGGCAAATGTCCTTGAATAATGGATAGGCTTGCTTGAAAAGCTCTTTACGAGCACCTTCCAGATAGAGTTTTTGGAAGTCATTGTTCTTGGAACAATATTCCAAAAGTGATTTTAAATGAATGATTTCTTGGTCGATGTATTGGGAAAAAAGTTTATTGGCACTGCCGACATGGGTCCGAACATCACTCTCAATGGCACGGTGAAACGCCGAATAGCTTGCAAAGATTGATAACCCGAGAATGATCGAAAGCGAGATTGTAAATGTGAACAAAAGCTTCTTGGTGAAAAGAATGATCTTTTGCTCTCGATACGGCATCTACCTTCTCCCTTCTATTGACCTCCATTAAGATATGCAGCCTCAACAGAGGACAGAGTGTTGATAGGTAATTATACTTAACATCCTATCATGATGCTTGTGAGGTTTGCAAACAAGAAATAAATTAAAAGTTAATAAAAATAGCAGGTTATACCGCATTGTGGTAGCTGTGAGGCTGGAATTGCAATTGGGAGATAGGGGGCCTGCCAGAAATGCGTGTAGTCAAAAGTGGACAATAAACAGCTGCAGTAGTAGTCTAGTATTAAGCATTTTTATTTGTCCTTCAAAACATTTATAACCGATTAAACTCACGAGTTTCTTTCACAGACGGAAGGATATAATTTCCCGGAAAAATTAAGGGCAAGACAGGTAAACACTATGACAAAAACAAAGATTGTTGCCACACTGGGTCCGTCAACCGATTCGGACCAAATGATAACAAAACTGATCAACCTTGGTGTGAATGTGTTTCGGCTCAATTTTTCCCATGGCGACCATGAGTATCACAAAATACTTATCCAAAAAGTCCGCTCCATCTCAAGTCATCTTAAAAAACCGGTGGCACTGTTGCAGGATATTTCCGGCCCTAAAATTCGGGTAGGCCAGATGGAACCGCTGTTATTAAATCGTGGCGATCATCTTCAAATATTCAAGGACGCTTTGGTTCCAGCTGAACCGAACAGCATCACAATTAATCACCCTGAGGTTCTGGATGATGTGCAGCCTGGGCAAATGATTTATTTTGCCGATGGAACCATATGTGCTGAAGTTGAAAAAAATCTTCACGACAGAATAACGACCAAGGTGTTGACTGGAGGCAAGCTTTCCACGAAAAAGGGGGTAAATCTGCCTGTCTCAGGCCTTCGGATATCTGCAATTACTCAAAAGGACAGGGAGGACATAACTTTTGGTATTGCCCATGATGTTGATCTTATTGCGCTTTCGTTTGTTCGCTCTGCGACAGATGTTTTGGAGGCAAAGCAGCTTGTTAAAGAGCTGTCCGGCGATGTTCCTGTTTTTGCAAAAATTGAAAAGGCGGAGGCGGTAGATAATTTAGAAGGTATTATTGCTGCCTCTGACGGCTTGATGATCGCCCGCGGCGATCTTGGTGTTGAGATGGGAATTCATCAAATCCCGGTCATCCAAAAGAAGATTTTGAAAAAGGCCTCGGAAAAAGGGACGCCGGTCATCATTGCCACCCAAATGCTCACCTCTATGCTTTCATCGCCCTATCCAACAAGGGCCGAAGTCTCCGACGTGGCTAACGCTGTCTTAGATGGGGCTGACGCAGTCATGCTTTCTGACGAGACGACAGTTGGTAAATATCCGGAAGAGGCAATCACCGTGCTGGTGGACACCTTGACAGCAACCGAGGAATACTACCCATGGTTCCGACACTTTCTAGAGATGCGAGGTACACGCAGAGCAATGGCGGCGGCGGCAGTGACTCTTTCTGAAAGCACCGGATCAGACAGTATCGTCAGTTTCACGGAAACCGGGCTTACCGCTCTGATGGTTGCCAGACAGCGGCCCAAATGCCGCATTATTGCCAATACCAGCAACCTGAAAACGTATAGAAGACTCTCCGTTGTCTGGGGAGTTGAACCGTTTGCAGCGACCCAATCATACCCGAACAGTGACGAGGCCATCTATAATTTTTTCAGGGGTGCTTCGGCAACAGAATTTATTGATCCCAGCAAAGACTTTATTGTGACCATCAGCCGCCATTCGAATAAGTCCGGATCCACAAATGTGGTCCAGCTCATCGACAGCCAATGCATCACGGAGCTGGAAACAGTTTTTCTCAACCAATGAAGGTCTTTTCTGCGATGAACATCCCTTCTTTGGCCCACTTCTGTCCTATTCCATTCATGGTAGTTGAGCCGTCAGGGTCAAACAACATTCAGGTGAAATGGCAGGGGAGATAATGAGCCATAAAAAATCAGGTCACCACCCCAAAAAGCATCAAGCAAAAGAAATTGCGACGCATCCAGATCCGCAGCCGGTCAAAATTTCTGCACCAAAATTTGAAGTGGTCTTGAAATGCGATTCAACTGATATACTCGAGGCAGTGAAAAGTGCTGTCTGGACTTCAATGCCGGCAGGGATCCAGTTCGCTATTTTACATGCCGGGATTGGCGCCATCACAAAGTCGGATGTTTTTATGGCTGAAACCGGCAGCCGCTTAATCATTGGTTTTAATGTCGATGTCTCCTTGAAAAATGAACATCGACTTGAGCAAAGCGGTGTGGAAATCCGAATTTACGACGTCATCTACAAATTAGTTGAAGACCTCAAAATGATTGCAGCAAGTCTTCTTCCCATCCAGCAGCAAGATGACGAGTTAATTCTTGGAGAGGCTAAGGTGATCGCCCTTTTTAAGAGCTGCCGGCGGGGCATTATTTTAGGCTGTGAGATAGAAAAAGGCAGGCTCAATATTAATCAGCGTTTTCGAGTGATTAGCGCCATGGGGCCGGTTTACAGCGGGATAATTGAATCACTCCACATTGAAAAAGATGCGGTGACATCGGCACACCCAGGTCAACAAGTTGGTTTGAAAATCAAAGATTTCAAGAGGGTTCATATTGGCGATAAAGTCGAATCATTCAAAACTGTCACAGCTAAGAACCCCCATCCTTGGATACCCACTCCCCAGATTATGCGAAAATAACCTGCATGTAATACAATATTGATGATCTCGCAGTTAACCTGCTTTGGCAGGAAACGAAAACCCGCTCGACATCCCCGGAACACTATGTAAGTAGTTGATTTTACAAGGTAGAGCTGGAACTATTGAGGCTTTTTACGAGTTTCTCAATATTGCCTTTGTGATCTTTTTCTCACAAGGTTTTGTCTATAATAATGCTTGTTTCCTGCTGCAAATTGCCAAGAACGCCAGTCAGGTTGTCGAGTGGAATGGGAATGTCGTAGGTCAAGCGGCATGCTTCCTTATACGAACAGTCATAAACGTCAAGAGCAATCTCTGTCTCTCTCCTGGCAAAGACGAAATGAAGCGGCAGGTCATGATCGGCCATGTTCGAATTGACCTGATCAATCGTATAGATAATAGATTTTTCTGCCTGTTCCTGGGTTCGGATTGGTTGGTCGGCGTTATAATCGTTTTCCCTTATGGGTCCAACTTCTCTTGCTCTACGCAGTGCCTGCCGGAGACGAGACTGGCCCAAAGCCTGCGCAATGGCAACGGAGAGGACCGGCTGAACCTCTCTGCTTATTGGTTCCACTGGGCCCGGCAGGGTGCTTGGATCCTTGAGCAGATAAGCGATCTGAACGACGTAAGGTGTCCTGTCTGGATACAGCGTTAGGGGCAGCATGGCAGGATTGAACAAATACGGGGGTACAAACCTTGCCGTAACCGGAATTGTCTCTGCAGTTGTGGGAGCGGCTGGCAAGGTTGGAATCAGGATTGGAGCAGCAACACCACCACCCGTGGCTGTAACCGGCTCGGTTTCCGTTGAGATGCTATTTAAATTAAGCGATGCGGCAAGTGCCAGATTGGCGGCTGTTTCCTCTATGCCTGCGGGGACCACTTGAGCCGCAGGGGGCAGAGGTTGCACTATGCCGCCGACCGTCGGCTCAAAACCAGGATTAAACAGAGGATTTGCTGTTTCGTCAGGGGTGAAATTTATATTCAGCAAGGTCTCGTTAATTGTTTGAGCAACCTGTTGAGTAAGATTCAGATCACTGAGGATGTCTGATGCTGCCAGGAACGGAGTAATCTCATTGATCAGTAGAGGACTTGCCGTTTCGCCAGGCGTGAAATTCAGATTTTGCAGGGTCTCGTTAATTGAAAGGGCGTTTTGCTGATTGAAATTCAGGTCATTGAAGATGTCTGCTGCTTCCAATAAGGGGGGAATCTCGTTGATCAGCAGTTGATTTGCAGCTTGATCAGTGACAAAATTGAGATTTCTCAGCGTTTCGTTAATTAACGAGGCGTTTTGCAAAGTGTCATTCTGTGTCGGAGATGTTGGAGCAGGACGCTCCCCTCTCTCTCGACTTCTGCCAAGAGCCGGTAATAGGGTTAAATTGATACCTCCTCCTATTTCACTAATGGCCATTTTCTTTCCCATTTATCGGCCTGTGAGCCGATCCCGCATCGTTTTAACTTTTCCTGCACGCTTTGTAATTTCCCATGCAGTCTGCGCAACATCACTCTAATTGCCTTATACCAAGACGCTAAGTTTTAAAGGCATTCTTGTCAAGGTAGGGGGTGCGATGAAGTGGGCTAATTTGCTGATATAGTGAAAAAAGTGTCCGTTAAACCGGGTGAGGTTCAACCTGACCCCACTTCCGCTGACCCCACTTCCGGGGACGGTTCTAGCTCTAAAATAAATCCGTCCCCCTTATCCGTCCCCCTTATCCCCGTCCTTAAGGGTTTTGTTGCCAAATTGACCAAAAACCTCCAATGGACATGAGTATGAATATTACACCTAAAATAGTTATAAACACCGGTCTCATTTCAAATTTCACATTGAAACCATCCATACCTGCCTGATACTTCGGGAATTTCTCAAAAATTTTCGGGAGGTAGACAGCAATTTTATCTCTAAAAAAAATCAAACAAATGCCAATTATTAACCCTTGAATTTGAATAAAATATTTCCCCATAATTCTCCTTGGAGTGGATAGATTATTTACATGTCTCCCACTCAACACCAACTTTGGCCCCAAGGAAAGAATGCCACCCCAGGACAATGCCGTTAAGACCAAACTTGAAATCATACCCAGCACTTCCTGCACTACCCCCTAATGTGAGTTTCAGAAGGTAGTCGCCTAACCTTACTTTGCCTTTTATTTCACCCTCAAAAGCAGCAATTTTTGCTGTTGAACTAATATTTCTAAGATTTGTTATTCCACCTTCAAGTTTTGTTCTCCATTTATACGCCTCCGCAGTACCAGATAGCGGCCCATTGCTTCCTTTCCAACCAGCATGTAAGGCAGAACCTTCAATACTTGACTTAAGTGTTCCTACTCCCAAGTCATTGGTGGCAGATGCATTAACATTGAGAAATCCAGCTTGGCTATTGCCAAACAGATTGGCTGAATATGACTCTAATCCCAGCGGATCGACAAACATGACGGGATTATTGCCGACATAAAGATATAAATTCATCCCCCCATCCAACCCAATCGGATCAGGGGTTAAATACCTCCCCGTGCTTGGATCATAATATCTGTGCCAATTATAATGGAGTCCTGATTCCGCATCGTAATACTGTCCCGGAAACCTTAAATTATTCACAGCTGAATAATGATCTTCAATATTTGCCAGGCCGAAGGGCCTGTAGTTGTTCTCCCAAACGATCAATCCGTTATCGTCTGTCATCATCTGGGGTGTACCTTTTGCATCGTTAACATAATGATAGATTTTATTGTTAACGATGTCAACTTGGGCAAGGGGCGAGGTCCCATAGTAGATATATTCTTTGGTGAAATTACCTGCCGGATCGCTCTCTCCGATGAGAACCCCTTCCTGGCAGTGCTGACAGTAATGGAATAAAGTAGTTCCTTCACTGGTAGTCTTACTGGTTCGTTGGCCCAAACCGTTGTAGATGTACTCACTAACAGTAGTACCGCCCTGTTCTACCCTTGAAAGGCGGTTATTTGCATTGTAGGTAAAGGTAAAATCCCCTTTTGAGGTGATGTTGCCGTTATCGTCATATCCGAAGTTAATTATCAACGGTCCGCTAATTTGGGAAATCCTATTTGTGTCCGATTGATAATTATAGTTGGTTATCACATCGTTAAGGGTCTGGAGCTTCCTGTTTCCAGCCTCGTCATACTGAAACGCTAGCTTGCCATGATAGCCGGTGGCCTCAGAAAGACGATCAAGCTCATCATAGACATAGGTTCGATTATGCCAAGGAAAAGTAGGTGCGCTTATAGAGGTTAACCGACCCAATTTATCATATTGGTAGGTTCGGGCACCAGGGCTGTCGGGGTTTGAGACTGTGGTCTGGCTATTTGCATTGATTAGATTATCGACAGCACCGTTACCGCCGGTATTATGACTGACCGGGTCACCAAATGGCCGGTACTCTAAATTACTAATCAGGGTCTGTTCAGTACCGGCAAAGGTGGTAGTTATTTCAGATACCTTGCCTAAACTGTTCCTCGGCAACTCAACTACGCGACCGGAAGGATAGGTGCTACTGGCAAGTAGTCCTCCTGGTGTATAGGAATATACGGTGGTGAAATCATGTCCATTTATAGTAACAATCGCGTATTCCAACTTCCCTTTTGGGTAATAGTGATAAGTTGTAGTACCGGAAGAGTCGGTCATTCCGGTCCGGTGTCCTTTCCCATAGGCACCTTCATCGAAAGAAAAGGAGATGTTTTCGGTAGCATCTGGAAAGTGAATGGAGAGCAAACGATTCAGATTGTCGTATTGATAGTTTGTCGTAATCGTATTGGCATTGGTTTTTGAAATCAGGTTGCCAGCGTTATCATATATGAAGCTGGTTACTCCAGTGTCCGAAGAAGTGGTGGAAACCACCTGGTTCATATCATCAAGAATATAGGTCGTCTCTTTGCCGGTTGGATCAATGACTGAATTAAGTGCCCCGAATTGATTGTAACCATATGTTGTGATCACATTGCCAGGTCTTATTTCCTGCTTAAGACGATCATGGAGGTCATAGAAATATCCGGTTGTATTGCCCTCCGGATCTTTGACAGTAAAGAGATTACCACGAGAATCATAGTGAAATTCACTAAAGGAATCATCGGATTGGATCTCTTTCCAGAGAAGTCCTGGGATTTGCGGATGATCATAATCCCAGCGCAATCTGGTCGTTTTCTCTCCGGCAGCAGTGTATTTGCCTTTTTCGTTAAGATTGCCATGTTCATCATAATCAAGCAAAATGTAGTTGCCCAGGGGGTCGGTAATGGTTTCCAGCCTGCCATAGGCAGCATCATAATCATAGGTGTGGGTGATCCCATCCTGATCAGTTGATGATTTTAGAAAACCTTGATTGAAGCTCCTGGATATCTGACTGCCATCGGCTTGATAGGTCACAGTTAAGAGTCTTCCCCGGCCATCAAAGCTAAATTGCTGTTCCTGATTGTTAATGTCAATGAAGCGGCCGACCTCACCCGCTTCATTATAATCAACAAAATGACTGGTCCCCAGGTGGGGTTTGGTAAGGGACAGCAAATCTCCGGTAATTGGATCGTAGGTAAAGCTGGTTACATCGTCATCGCCGGGCCTGGGGCCATTAACTGAGAGGAGTTGACCTTTCGAATCAAAACTCATAATGGTAATATTTTCAAAAAAGACTGCCTCTCCTGCCTGATTGTTGGTAAATCCCTGTTCGACGACCCTGCGCAGGGTATTCGTAGGGTTCTCATTGGCCTCAGTATCCAAATCGCTGTCATAATCCCAGATGGTGACCTTATTCCCATTGCCCAACACACTTGGAACGCTTCTGGTCAACGGGACCCTGAGAGTTGGATGAAATGTAAAGTTGATGGTCTGTTCCTCTGCGGAGTTCGCAGCGAGTATGATTGTCTGGGGGTTGTGGTTTTGATCGAAATTCTGGTACTTATTGATCAACCCCCCAGGGTATTCAACTTCGACCAGATGGGCTTGGTCGTCATAGGCCCAGCGAATTGGGCTGTTCCCACCGTATGGCGTAACGGAAGTCCCCTGCAGTCCACTGATCCGTTTTAAAGCTCCGAACTTTTCAATGGAATAGGTTCTGATTTCACCATATGCATCGGTCACTTTGGGCTGTAAAGGGGTAGTGTAATCAACAGTCATGTTTGAGTTATCAGCTGAGAATAAACCCTTCGCCTGGTCCAGTTGATTATACGACCAGGTAGTCAGGGTATGTCCCATAATATCAAACTTGCCTGTCAAATTATGAATGTCGTAAGGATCAGTATAATTGTACGTAAAACCGGAACCATCTCCATAGATGATTGAAGTGAGGTTCGCGTAATTGTCATAGTCGTATGTGACCCATTTCCCATCCGGCAAGGACTGAGTAACAGGTCCACTGATGAAATCAAGTAATCCGTTGGCTGTATAGTGTAAGCTGATGGCACGACCGCTGGCCAAATCATTCACAGTGTCTATTCTACCCTGGCCATCATAGTTGATGGTCACCCTGTTGCTATATTGGTCATCGATCCAGGAAAGTTTGCCGTCAGAGCTAAAACCATATTGAAACCCATTTGCTAAGTTCCAGATATATTCTTCACCAATGTGTTGTACAAAGCTTTGTTCATTAAAAAAACCACTCAACGTGTCGTTACCATCACTCAGAAAGTAATGGGCCCGCCCGCTAGCATCGCTAATTCTCAGGAAGGTCATATCTTTGAGCGTAATAGCCGGATCAAGACTGAGGTTATAGTTGTGAGTCCATCCATGGCCCAATTGACCTTCTGTTTCTGATTGGCTGTTGTAAATGGCTGAAAACTGGAGACCCTGTGCATGGGGAGATGGAAAGACCAAGTCAGTACGAGCCTCCACCGCATTACCATTTATAATATTGATTGATTCCCCAACAAATCCGGCGCCGCTATACTGATTATCATGGGGCAGACCAAGGTCCACATCATCAGGAGGAGAAACAGGATAGACAAAACCAAAGGCCTCAGCCATCTCTTGCAGGTCTGATTGGTGGATGGCTGGGTCAAAAATGGTGGTCAGGTGAGCAATATCTGATCCGTCTAAATCACCATCGATATCATAATCCATTGGATGGGGGACTAGTGGACCAAAATCGGCCAGGCAGACCATATCACCAAGAAAAATGTGAACGAGGATTGTCAATAATAAGATTTTCTTCATTATGCCGTTCCTGTTTGTTTTTCTAGGATTCATAGAAACTATTCGGTTTGATGCCCAGAAGCAGGCTAAGGTAATTTCAAACATTATCTTAGAGTTATGCTAAAAAAGGCTGTAGCCTTAGGGGCAGACCCATTTATATTTATCATAATCTGGTATGGCATAATTGTTGGGATTCTTACTATCATTACACGTTGCCCAAGTATACCTACATGGGTAGCTATCTCCACCAGTACAAGCAATATTGTTTGGGTTGTATATTGGGGGTATTTGACAAATTGGCTGTCCATCCCTGGAGCAATGCCAATAGGTTTTCCATTTCTCGGCACCAACTATCTTAGTACTGCTCCATCCTCCTCTATATGTTCCGCAAGACTCATAAATCTTCCACTTTCCACTACTTTCATTCTGTAAACCACCACTTGCCTCATTCCCGCAGGCATCGGTTATGGTGATAGTGCAACCGCCACAAGTCTCACCATCAGCATATATAGTTTGAGCAGGACCTCCTGTGATTATTGATTGGCCATTTGAAAACGTATAACCCGGTTCCGCAATTGACCAGAAAAAATGCATGTCAGAATTCGCAATCCCACCCTTTACACTTACGAGAGCAGAGCCATTTCTGGATACTGTCTGACTAGAATTATCCCAATCAAATTCGAATGCATATTCTTTAACCGCAATACTCCCGAAAACAGGAGGACCGGCATTTTCAGAGCCATCTGAAACAGTAATTGTTGCACTTCCACTTGCACATTCTTCAGTACAGATTTCGTTAGATGGCAGGTCAGTTTGAAGGTCCCTTAATTGAAACCCTTGATTGGCAACTCCCCAAGTGTAAGGAGGGATACCCCGAATAACATGAATTGGTACACAGGCACCAGGAGACATTACCGGAGAATTTGCGGGAGAATATCTAAAATCACCAGTAGGCTGTAAATTGTCAGGAATGTTTATCCCAAGGCCTGAGTTCTGTTCAGGGTCAGATGGACATTGTGCCATGATTGTTTCTGAGCTAACAAAAAATGGAATAACCAGCAGACAAATTACAAGAATACACTTGGGGCCCAATGGCTTTATCAAGCAAAACTGGAGCATCCTGAATCTAGCGATAAGTAACAGTAAATAAGCCATCTATTTCCCGGTAAAAATTTAAGTATATACAATGAATCAACGATTTATTGTCCATGAAATAAATTGTATTGTCAAGCACAAGCAGCCTAGCGTTTGTTCGCCCGAGAAATTGGTTTTACAGATTGAAGTACCCGTGAAAATTGTTTCGGGCGATGACCAGGGCTTTTTTTTAGCGCCTGCAGGCCTTACCTTATAGGTAGAGAGAGAACAATAAAGGAGGTGAGATTATGTCAGACTTTGTAGTAATGCTGGTTGTAGCTTTTCTTATTCCGGCCCTGCTTGTATTAGCGGTAACACTTTTCGATATGTTCCGGGATGAGCATCCGCACCGTCGTGTTACAGACCACTAACCTGTAACAACCGCTTGTCTGGTGGAAGGGTGGTTGTGAAATTGGGCAGAGTGAAATCTGGCCTGAAAGGTGGACTTTGTGTCTTGTCTATCGTGGTTTTTCGTACTTTCTAATTGTTTACTCAGCAAGAAACTCAAAGCTGATTATATGATGTCTCTTTAATGTGGCTCAGCAGATTCTGGGCAGCTGTTCTCCGACCGGCATATCGATAATTCGTCTGCCGCCCAGCAGGGTCCTGGTCGCCACAATCCCCGGGTGGTCGTCAACTGCCGTGCCGATGATTTCCGCCTGGCGGCCTAACGGATGGCGGCGCATGGCACCCAACATCTGTCCGGCGATTTCTGCCGGCACAACCGCAACCAGTTTCCCTTCATTTGCCACATAAAGAGGGTCGATCCCCAGGACTTCACAGGCGGCCCCGACCGCCGGTGCTACTGGGACTTTGTCATCTTCCAGTTGAATGCCAACCTTAGAGGCGGCAGCAAACTCGTTCAAAGTGGTAGCCAGGCCACCGCGGGTCGGGTCGCGCAGGGCGCAAATCTCATTTGAAACATGCAGCATCTTTGCCACCAGACCATTCAGTGCCGCACTGTCGCTCTCGATACTAGACTGAAAGGAGAGGTTTTCACGACTGGTCATAATGGCCATGCCGTGGTCGGCAATGGTGCCGGACAGAATAATCTTGTCGCCAGGTTTGATATTGGCTGCTGATATCTGCACCTCTATTGGCAGAAATCCCAGGCCGCTGGTGTTGATGAAAATTTTGTCGCAGCTGCCGTGGTTGACCACCTTGGTGTCACCGGTAACGATGGTGATGCCCGCTTTTTTAGCTGCCTCTTCCATTGACACCAGAATGCGGTGCAGGCTTCCTATGGACAGGCCCTCTTCCAGGATAAAGGAGGCGCTCAGGTAACGAGGCATGGCTCCTGACATGCAGATGTCGTTGACCGTGCCGTTGATGGCCAGATCGCCAATGTTGCCACCGGGGAAGAAGATGGGATCAACCACAAAGGAATCGGTTGTGAAAGCCAGGCGCTGGCCGGCAGGGCAATCAAGTACAGCCTGGTCCTCAAGACGGTTGAGAACCGGATTGCCGAAACGGGGTAGAAACAGTTGCTCAAGCAGGCGGGCCGAAAGCCTGCCGCCGCTGCCGTGGGCAAGCTGGATGGTGGTATGCTCCATGATCGGCAAGGGGCAGGAAAGTGTGGGTAAACTGGTCATATTGCTACCTGTGCAGGCTGTATTTATAGTAGGCGGCGCAGGCCCCCTCGTTGGAGACCATAGTAGCGCCCATTGGGTGTTCGGGACGGCAATCAGTGCTAAAGGCGGGACATTGATGCGGCTTTTTCAGCCCCTGCAAAACGAGGCCGCTGATGCAGGTTTCCGGTTCTTTCACATCAATGTCTGAAACTTTGAATCTGCACTCTGCGTCAAAAAAATCGTACGCTTTACGGATTTTAAGGCCGCTGTCAGGAAGCATGCCGATGCCCCGCCATTTGCGATCGCAGACTTCAAAGATTCTATTAATGATTGCCTGGGCGGCTTTGTTGCCCTCTCTGCTGACAACCCTGGTGTACTGGTTTTCGACCCGGGACTTGCCGCGTTCCAACTGCCGGACAACCATCAGGATACCCTCGAGAATGTCAATAGGTTCGAACCCGGTTGGTACGATGGGGACTCGGAAACGGGCCGCAATCGGCTCATATTGTTCATACCCCATAATCGCACAGACATGGCCGGCGGCAAGATAACCCTGGACGCGGTTGTCCGGTGAGGCAAGAAGGGTCTCCATGGCCGGGGGCACCAAAACATGGCTCACCAGCTCACTGAAATTAGTGAGCTCGGTTGCGGCAGCCTGCTGGATGGCCATGGCATTCCCCGGCGCCGTAGTCTCAAAGCCGACGGCGAGAAAGACCACCTGCCGGTTAGGATTGTCCTGGGCTATTTTGATCGCCTCCAGAGGCGAGTAGACAATACGGACATCACCGCCGTCGGCTTTGACCATCAGCAGGTCTTTTTCGCTTCCAGGCACCCGCAGCATATCCCCGAAGCTGCAGAAAATCACTCCGGGACGGTTGGCGATGGCAATGGCCCGATCAATGGTTTCCAGAGGGGTGACGCAAACCGGGCAACCAGGGCCATGGACCAGTTCAAGGCCTTCCGGCAAAGCCTGGTCAATGCCGTTTTTGACTATGGCATGGGTCTGGCCCCCGCAAATTTCCATAATGACCCAGGGTTGGGTCACAGTGCCGCGAATTTCATCAAGGATCCTGACCGCCAACTCTGGATTTCTGTACTCATTAAGGAATTTCATCAATCATGCAGCCAGTTGTTATTTAGACACCCCAGCTTTGAGGAGTCTGATGGTACGCAGCTCTTCTGATTGGGCCGCTTCATCTTCGCTAAGAGTTTTATGGAGCAGCTCTTCCCAAGCTTCATAGCTTTTGAAGGCTTCCTCCTCATCAATGATCGACAGGGCAAAACCGGCATGCACCACAGTGTATTGGCCTACCTGGATTTCAGGAATGTACTCCAGGCAGACCTTATTGACGGTGCCGGCGTAGTCAATCCGTCCCATTGTTAAACCTGATTCTGAAAATATTTCAATAACTTTGCCGGGAACAGCTAAGCACATGGGACCTCCTTGCTGCTGAGTAAATGGTAGCGGCCGATGGCGGCCTGTCCCAGGGCCAGACAGCCGTCATTGGTCGGTACCTGGGAGTGGGTCAGGACTGTAAATTTTTTATTGTTCAAAGAGACGAGCAGTTTTTCAAAAAGTAACTGGTTCTGAAAGACACCGCCGCTCAGCGCTACAGTGTTGATTCCGGTTTCATCGCAGGCCAGCAGAGCAGCCTTGGTAAGCAGATCTACGAGGGTTTGATGAAAACGTCGGCTTATAACTGATATAGGTTTGCCAGCCTGTCGGTCGGCAACCACTGCTCTGATAATGGGTTGAATGGACAGTCTGTTGAGATCGCGGCTTGTCTCTATTTCGCAGGGGTAAGGGGCATCGAACTTCCCGCCGGCCGCCTGCATGAACTCAATGGCCGCCTGGGCCTCGTAGTTGATCTGTTGACGGCCGCCTGCCAGGACGGCCACGGCGTCAAAAAGCCTGCCGCAGCTGCTGGTCCATGGCGTGTTTAAGCCTTTTGCCACCATTTCCAGGATAGGGGCGAGATCATGATCGCTGAAGAGATCAAGTTCCGGCAGCTGCTGGTCAAAGGCAGCGGCAAGATACCCTATCGCCGTTCTCCAGGGGGCGGCAACTGCGGCATCACCGCCGGGCAGCGGCATGGGTTCAAAACATGCATAGCGCCGACAGTTCAGGTAATCACCGATAAGAACTTCACCTCCCCATATCATACCGTCACTGCCATAACCGGCGCCGTCCATGATCAGACCGATGGCCGGGCCCTCCGCTCCGTTTTCAGCCAGGCAGGACGCCAGATGGGCGTGATGGTGCTGTACGGCAAGAAGCGCTTGGCCGCTTTGTTCTGCTGCCCAGCTGCTTGACAAATAGTTCGGGTGGAGATCGTGGACGATCAGTTGCGGTTCGGCTTCAAAAAGCTTCGGCAGGTGGTCCGCGCTTTTACCAAAGGCCGCATAAGCCTCCAGGTTTTTGAGATCGCCAAGGTGCTGACTGAGTATGGCTTGATTGTCTTTCAACAGACAGATGGTATTTTTCAGTTCACCGCCCACAGCCAGAACAGTTGAGCCAGGTTGATGAAAATTGATGGGCTGCGGGGCAAAGCCACGGCTCCTGCGCACCAGACGTTGTTCACCTGCAAGGCAGATGACAACGGAATCATCGTTGCCTAGATAAATGGCCCGGTTATGGGTGAGGAAATAATCGGCAATCTCAGCCAGCCTTGCCAAGGCCTCATAGGTCTTGGTGCAGATTGGCTCTTCGCTGTAGTTGCCGCTGGTCATTACCAGGGCGTGGAGACGGCCATCAAAGAGCAGATGGTGCAGGGGGGTATACGGCAGCATGACACCTAGCCGGTCGTTGCCGGGTGCTATCAGTTCGGAAAGTTCCGTATCTTTATTTTTAAGGGCCAGAAGAATGGGGCTTCTGGATGACTGCAGAAGTTCTTGCTCCTCCCGATCAAGGCGGCAGTACCGTGAGGCGGTTGGCAGATTGGCGCACATGATCGCGAAAGGTTTCTGGGCACGGCCTTTGCGCTGGCGCAGAATTTTTAGCGCTTCATCATTGGTTGCATCAGCCGCCAGGTGGAAACCGCCCAACCCTTTAATCGCCACAATGCTTCCCTCAGACAGCAGGCGGATCGTCTCCTCAACGGCTGAGAGCTGGGCTGCGGTTTGTTTCCCATGGCGGTCGAGAAGAGAGAGCTGTGGGCCGCAAACCGGACAGCAGTTAGGCTGGGTGTGAAAACGCCGCCCGCCTGGATCAGTATATTCAGTCTGACAGTCCGGGCACATCTCGAAATGGCGCATCGAGGTAGTGGACCGGTCGTAGGGTATGTTTTCTATAATTGTATAGCGGGGACCGCAGTTGGTGCAGTTGATAAATGGGTAGCGGTAGCGTCGGTCGGTCGGGTCATGCAGTTCTCGGAGACAATCCACACAAGTTGCAGTGTCTGGGGAAATCTGGGTATGGACTTGGCCATGACGGTCAGATGAGAGGATGATAAAGTCAGCGTCGTAGACTGGCGGTATACAGGAGCTTTCCAGACTGCTGATTACGGCTTGCGGCGGCGGTGAGTTTTGAATCTCATGCAGAAAGGCATCTAGTTCCGCCGCCTTGCCTTCTACTTCGATCTGCACCCCGGCAGCGGTGTTTTTGACATAGCCGCAAACCTGGTGCTTTTGAGCCAGTCGATAGATAAAAGGACGAAAGCCGACACCCTGGACAATACCGTTAACGTGAATTTCATACCGTTGTTTTTGGGGAGCCAGGGTTGCTGTAGGGGGAAATGCATTCACGTTATGTCAGGCGTGGTGGGAGTAATAACCTTTGCTTTCAGCCAGTTGATCCACTCCTCCATGCCTTGGCCGGTTGTCGCCGAAATTTCAAAAAACTGCAGATCATTATTCACCTGCCGGGCGTACTCTTTACAGCGCTCAACACCAAAATTGACATATGGCAACAGGTCAATCTTATTGATCAGGCAGACATCGGCAGCGTGGAACATGGTTGGGTATTTCTGCGGTTTATCTTCCCCTTCGGTGACACTGATTACAGCAACCTTGTAAGCTTCTCCAAGATCAAACATTGCCGGGCAAACCAGGTTCCCGACATTTTCAATGAACAGAATGGAATTCTGCTGCAGGTCCAATTGGTGCATTGCCTTATGGATCATGTCAGCGTCAAGATGACAACCGGTTCCGGTATTTACCTGAATAACAGGTGCTCCGGTGGCATCGATTCGTTCAGCATCACGGGAGGTCTGCTGATCACCTTCAATAACGGCAAGAGGAGTGCCGCCCAGCGAGGCAATTGTTTTTTCCAGGGTTGTGGTCTTGCCGGAACCAGGCGAACTGACAAGGTTCAAGGCCAGGATGGCGTTGTTCTCGAAATACTCGCGGTTATGCTTTGCAATATGATTATTTTTGCTCAGGACATCAAGCTCCACCTGAATGACCCGGTCTTTTTCACTTTGGTGGTGATGTCGGTCATTTTCTGGAAGATCAATAGATTTGCCGGGAATATGATAGGCGGTTTGCTTTCGAGTCGCACAGTTACAGGTATCACACATAATCGGTTACTCATCAATAGTAATGGAGGTAATTTTGATATCTTTCCCATTGGCAATACTTAATATATATTGACCACAATTCTTGCACTGCACTGGCAGTGAATCAACCTCGGTTTCAAGATTGCATTCAAGGCATTTTCCTTGGCCGTTGATCGTGTGGACTGTCAACTTTGCCCCTTCCAGTAGAGTATTACGGCTGGCAACATCAAAACAAAATTCAAGAGAGTCCACCATGACACCGGAAAGTGCCCCCACTTCCAGTTCAAGGGCATTGACCGTGCTTGCGCCCTCGGCCTGAGCAGCAGCGACTGCCTGATCTATAATGCTCATGGTAATCGATAGTTCATGCATGTCGGTTTCGATTCAATTGGACCGCAGGGATAATTTACAGCCAAGACTCGTCAGCTCTTCAACAATGCAGTGTATCAGCTTGTCAAAATTGGCCGAGACCTCCTCTGAAAGTTCAAGCCCGGTATCCAAATCTTTCGGTTCAATGCCGAACAGAACCAAATTGCGCGGCGGCTCACCAGTAACTAAGGAGGCGGCAAGTACATCTGAGATGCCAAGTTGGTGGGGAGAAATCCGCTGGCTAAATGTAGTTCTTACGTCTTCTCCCTCAACCCGAATTACGGTTCCCGGTTTCTGATCATGGGCAATTGCATCAACGACAATCAAATGTTCCCGGTCACGGATATAGCCCAGCAGTTCAAATCCTGCTGTGCCGCCATCCACGATTTCGACACCATCCGGCAAGTGGTAGCGGCCTTCCAGCGCCTCAACCGCTCGGACTCCCACTCCTTCATCTTTAAGAAGGATATTGCCGATACCAAGGACCAGAACATCAAGAGAGGCCATGACTACATTACCTTTACTTTGGAGATAATGTTCTTTTTACTGTCCACCAAATGAATGGCACATGCCAGGCATGGATCAAAGGAATGAACTGTTCGGAGAATCTCCAACGGGCGTTCCGGATCTGCAACCGGGGTGCCTACTAAAGCCGCTTCGTAAGGGCCTGGGGCATCTTTGCCGTTTCGAGGGCATGAGTTCCAGGTGCCAGGGACAACAGCCTGATAATTCTTGATTTTCCCGTCCTCAATAACGACCCAATGCGATAACGTGCCGCGGGGGGCCTCATGAAAACCAAAGCCCTGCTGCTCTCCTTTCGGGAATACTGGTTCATTAAAGGTATGATAATCTCCTCGGCCGATATTGTCCATCAGCATTTGCCATTGGTCTTTGAGATGGTCCTGTATCGCAGCACATCGGATGGCGCGGCAGGCGTGGCGGCCGATGGTGGAATGCAAGGCATCTAAGCCAACTTTGGCGCCTGCAAGCTTACTGACAGTCTCCAGAGTTTGATTGGCATATTTGATGGTTGGCTTGTGGCCGGATAAATACATACAAAGGACGTTGGCAAGTGGTCCAACCTGCGCCGGCTCACCTTTAAAGGTAGGGGCCTTTACGTAAGAATATTTGCCATTGTCCTCAAATTTGGTGTAGTTGGGTACCGTCTCCTCTTCATAAGGATGTCTGTCCCATTCACCTTCGTACCATGAATGTTTAACGCTCTCTTTGACATTTTTTTCAAAAAACTCGTCATTAAAGCTTTTAATCGGCTGAAATTTGCTGAGATCGCCATTTGGTATGTAGCCACCGGGAAGATCAAAGACAGTCCCTTTGGTATCCATCGGCATATCAGGAACCGACAGGTAATTTGTCACACCAGCTCCGTACTGGGTCCAATCGGCATAAAAAGCACCAACGGCTGCCACATCGACCAGATAGACCTGTTTGACAAAGTCACCCACATCATCAATAAGTTTTTTTATGTGCAGCAGTTTTTCAATTGACAACGTTGATTGGCTGTCTGGGTTGATAGGATTGGCAACACCCCCCACAGCAAGGTTTTGGATGTGTGGGGTTTTACTGCCTAAAATGGCCACAACTTTATTGATCTCACGCTGATAATCCAGGGCTTGCAGGTAATGAGCAACCGCCAGCAGATTGACTTCCGGCGAAAGTTTCATGGCCGGGTGCCCCCAGTAACCAGAGCCGTACACCCCGAGTTGCCCTGAGTTCACAAGGGTTTGCACTCTTTCCTGGGCTGATTTGATCTCAGTGTAGCTGTTGCGGTGCCAGGGAGACAGGCTTTGACCAAGTTTGGCCGTGGCTTTGGCATCGGCCTTTAAGGCGGAAACCACGTCAACCCAATCCAAGGCGGACAAATGATAAAAATGAACAATATGATCATGAATCAGATGGGCGCCCATGATCATATTTCGTATATACTGGGCATTGAGAGGTACTTCAAGACCCAGGGCATTTTCCACTGAACGCACTGAAGCCAGTGCGTGGACTGTCGTTCAGACCCCGCAGATGCGCTGAGTATATATCCAGGCTTCCCTTGGGTCTCTTCCCAGTAAAATCAGTTCAATTCCACGCCACATCTGGCCAGAGGACCAGGCTTTGGTAACTTTACCGTTTTCAATTTCACAATCAATACGTAAATGACCCTCAATTCTGGTTATCGGATCAATAACTATTCGCTTTGCCATGATATGTTCTCCTTAGAGTTTCGCCGGCAGGCGTTAGACTTCGTTAACAATTTTGTGTGAGGCCGTGAAAATTGGCAGCCGCTTCACGCACCACAGATAACCCATTATCTCGAATGCGATGATACCAAAGGTAATGCAGAGTTCCGACACTGAAGGAAAATAGTTCCAGCCGGTACCCGGATCAAAGCCGATGATATAAACGTTCAAACGGTAGAGTCCAGCTCCTAAGAGCAAAAAGGTGGCCGACAGAAAGAGCTGCCGAGCGCTCTCTCTGTTCCTCGGATAGGCGAGAATGATCAGGGCAGCCAGTAAAAAGGTGTTTTCGAGCAGAAACATATTGCTCTTCATGCTGCCGTCAAAGGCCTGTGGCATATAGCCCCGTAAATTGACATCCTCTAAGCGGGTTAACAGAAAAAGCCCCAGGCACCAGGCCGTAATTCTGGCAAGTTTGGCAAGGAGCGGAATTTCCATGGGCAACTTGAAACCGACTGACGAAAAGATCGACTCATAAATAACAATGGCAAAACCGATCAGCAGTGCAGTAAGCAGAAAGTGTAAAGGTAGAAAACCAGTGCTCCAGAGAGGTGAGAGCTTTGGGCCGGCCATCAGCATCATGGTCCCCAGAGAAGATTGATGCATGGTGGGCAGCAGGATTCCCAGGGCGATAAAAACAAAAAGGATGCGGTTGAGTTTTGTAAGAAGCTGCTTGGCCCGCATTTTTTCCAGAACGGATGGGGCGAATTCTATCCACAGCACCAGAACATAGATCCCGATGCAGAGCGCCACCTCGAACATGACCGAATGCAGGTTTGAATGCCAGGGGAGAATAATGTTATAAGCTTGCCAGTAACGCCCGAGGTCAATCATGACGGAAACGCCGGCCAGAGTATAGCCAAACAGACTGGTCAGCAGGGCCGGTCGCACCAGGGGGTGATACTCCATGCGGTTGCAGGCATAGGTCAGAAGGGCCATGGTATAGCCGCCACAGGCAAAAGCGGTCCCCACCGAAACATCAATGCCGATCCAGATACCCCAGGGATAGCCGTCGTTCATATTGCTGACTGCGCCGATTCCGTGCATATAGCGTTTGATGACAAAATAGACCCCAATCAAAAAGATGGTCAACAAAAAGACGAAGGGTCCGGTAAGGACCTTGCCGCCCAGTGCTTTCTTTTCTTCCATGATCAACCTCCTTATTCGCCGGATTTTGGGGGATTATTATTGTCAGCGCCTTTGCGGATCATGTAGATCAGGGCTCCCAACACTACCAGCGGATACGCCATTCCTTTGTAAATGGCATATTGAATAGCGTCAGCCAGACGAACAAAGGACTGATCGGGCAAGTCTGGAAGGCCGAGCTTATCGAAAGGAACACCCGCCATCATCATGACCTGGGTGCCGCCCGCCTCTCTTTCTCCGTAGATGTGGGGAATATAGTGACCCACCTTATGCGAAGTTTTCTGGGTGCTGTCGCCAGTACCAATGGACTTAAGCGGAAAATCTTCATCGGCTCCCGGGGTCAGGCGCAAGCGGCGTTTGGCTTCGTCCAGCAGGTCTTCAACCGGGCCGAACAGAGAGGCTCCTGTGGGGCAGGTGGAGCAACAGGCCGAGATTCCACCCTTTGCCAGAATATGTCGGCAGAGCTGACATTTGACGATTTCCGGGGTGGTTGACTCCCATTGGAATTTTGGGACATTATAGGGGCAGGCAATTTGACAGTAGCGACAACCGATGCAGGCGTCCTTATTGTAAAAAACGACACCTGTCTGCTTGTCCTTTCTAAGAGCGGAAACTGGACAGGCCGAAACACAGGAGGGGTCGAGACAATGCATGCAGTGCCTCTTGATAAAGGCATAGCCATCGGTCTCACTGTCTTTAACTTTACCGCTGCCGTCGGTGTAGCGTTTAATCACGTTCAGGGTTTTGGATGACAGGTCGCGGGGATTGTCCCACCGATAGAGTGGATCATCGGTGTCAATCGGCATATCGTTGGCATTTTTGCAACCGACCATGCAGGCCTGGCAGCCGATGCAAAGGGTTGAGTCATAGAGAATGCCGACCGCTTTGGTTGGCAGGGAACGGCGATCGCTCTGCGCCAGGGCTGTTTCGGAAGCGCCACCGGAGGCCAACAGCAGACTGCCACTGGCGGTAGCCTTCAAGAAGTCTCTTCTTTTGAGCTTCATAGCAACCCTCCTTACGAAGATTGATCGTTGTTGTCGTCCTGACGGCCGAGTTTTTTGAAGGCTGTGGCGCTGGCTCCTACCACTGCACCAACCGCAGCACCGGCCAGGCCGGTTGCCAGACCGGATCTGTTTGCGGGCCGGTTTGGCACTATTGGGGTCTGAACCGCTGCTGGGGTGGGGTTGGAAACTTCAACCTGGGTAAAGAGTGGGATATTAAAAGCAACTCCCTGTTCGGTGCAACCAAAACACGGATGCCCTGTGCCCACCGGCCAAGTGCCGCCACCGACCTCATTGAACTGAATCTCAGGGCAATTGGCATGGGTAACAGGCCCTTTGCAGCCGAGCTTATAGAGACAGTAGCCGTTACGGTGGCCATCATCGCCGAATTTTTCGGCAAAACGACCGGCGTCAAAATGGGGACGGCGTTCACAGTTCTCGTGAATCAGTCGGCCATAGGCAAATTCGGGGCGGCCGAGTTCATCAAGGGCCGGCAGTTTGCCAAAAGTTATGTAATGGACAACGGTTGACAGAAAATTATACGGATTTGGAGGGCACCCTGGAATGGAGACCACTGTTTTACCTTTCAGCACCTGGGGAGCTCCAGTGGCTTGGGTAGGATTTGGAGGTGAAGAAGGTATACCGCCCCAGGCGGCACATGACCCTATAGCAATTATGGCACCTGCTTTTGCGGCCGTTTCCTCGACAAGCTCCACAAAGGGCTTGCCCCCAACAAGACAGTAAATGCCCCCATCTTTGAGAGGAATGGAGCCTTCAACTACCAGAACGAATTTTCCAGCATTTTTGGTAACTGATTGCTGCAGAGCCTCTTCAGCTTGCTTGCCGGAGCCAACATTAAGCGTTTCATGATAGTCCAGTGAAATTAAGTCGAGAATGAGAGTGTCAAGAGATGGGTGGGAGGGGCGCAGCAGAGTCTCTGTGCAGCCAGTGCAATCCTGGCCATGAAGCCAGATTACCGGAGGTCGAGCTGCAGGGTTGGTAATTGCCTCAGCAATGCGCATTCCCGCTCCGGCAGACAGGCCCATACTGCCGGCCATGACTGTGCAGTATTTAATAAAGTCCCGGCGTGAAAAGCCGGGGATGCTTTTCTTGATACGCTTCAGAGCGTTTTCTTCCATGGCACCCTCCTGCTACCTTGTTTAGCGGAATGAGACTTGATTTTTGCCGGTCCACATAGGCAGTGTGGAGCCTGTATTTTCGATCAAGTCCGACAGACCTGGGATGAAAAAATCGCTTTTTCTGTCAAAGAAAGAGCGCCTTTACACGAACATTACTGAGTAACTCTTATACAATAAGCCTGCAGCAAACGTGATTTCTGCGGGGTTTCACATTGGATCCTATGCTCACAACACATGTAACAATTCGGCCTGACGCATCTGTAGGTATAAATACTTATTAGAAAAACTACTTACATTATTTAAAACGTTTGTCAATCGTAAAAAAATATTTTTTACATGAAATATAACAAACTCGTGAAAAGCCTCAATAGTTCCAGCGCCACCTTCAAAATCGACTACTTACAAAGTGTTCCGGGGATGTCGAGTGGGTTTTTACGAGACCATCAAATATGCGGGTTAGCCTTTTCTTCCTGTATCAGAAGCGGCAACGCCTTTTACAAACCATTTCTGGAAAACAAGGAAAACAATCAGAATTGGCGCCACCATCATGACGCCGAAGGCCATGATATCACCCCATAATTTGACCTGACTCTCAAAGGCAGCCATGGCCACCGGCAGTGGACGGTATGTCTCGCCTGTGGTAACCATAAGCGGCCAGAGATAGCTTCCCCAGCGCATGAGAAAGGTGAGTACTGCGACTGTCGCAAAAACAGGTTTTGAGTTGGGAATAATGATGAACACAAAGGTTTTCCAGGGGCCGGCGCCGTCGATTCTGGCCGCCTCTTCCAGCTCTTTGGGCATCCCGATGAAGAAGCTGTAAAACAGATAAATTGAGAAGGCATCTGCCAGAAAAGGTATGATCTGCACCTGGTAGCTGTCACGCCAGCCGATAAGACTGAATTGATAAAACAATGGAACAGCTATTGACTCAAACGGTATGACCAGGATTGCCAGAATGAGCCCGAGGACAAGATTGCGGCCTTTCCACTGCAGCCTGGCCAGGGCATATCCTGCTATTGAATTTATCAGCAGACCGCCGGCTACGATCATTCCCGTTATAAACAACGAATTAAATAAAATCCTGTTAAAATGTATCCGCGAAAAAACATCATGGTAATTTTTCAGTGACGCTGCAACTGGTAAAAAGGCACACAGGGAGTTTCCGTCGGATAGTACACGTGCGTCCGGTTTAAAACTTGAAACGACCATAAAAAGAACCGGGGCGATATAGACCAACAGCATGATGCTTAAAAACAGGTAGAGAAACGATCGTTTGGCCAACTCGGGAAAAAAAGGTTGATGATGCTTTTTAAAATTCATCGTATCGCTCTAAACTTTGATATTTCACTCAACCTCACGGTGCTGTTTCATATACAGGTGCTGGATGAGAGTTATGGAAAGAACAACCAGAAAAAAGACAACACTCATTGCCGCCCCTCTTGCCACATCCTGCCGTTTAAATACAACCCGGACCGTTTCAAAAATTACAGTGGTAGTGGCCCGGTTTGGCCCGCCCTGAGTCAGTATCCAGACTTGATCAAACAGGCGGAAAGCAAGAATTGTAGTGACCAGGGCCACAAAAATAATTGTATTTCGCATTTGCGGCAGGGTTATATGAAAAAACTGCTGCCAAAGGCCCGCCCCGTCGATAATTGCTGCCTCGTAAAGTGAACGTGGGATGCCTTGCAACCCGGCAAGCATGATAATCATCTGAAAACCAACTCCCTGCCATAACGATAAAAGCATAATGGCTGGCATGGCCCAGACTGGATCATTGAGAAAATCAACCGGCTGCCAATTGCCAAAACTGACCAAGGAAAGAAACGCGTTCAGCAGGCCATTGGGACCAGGCGCATAAATAAGCTCCCAGACGATGGCCACCAGTGCCATTGGGAAAATAACCGGGAGAAAAAAAATGGTCCTGAAAAAAGGCATTACCCTAAGTGGACGATTGAGCAGCATTGCCAGGGCGAGGGCTGCTGCGGTTTGTACAGGAACAATAACAAGGGCAAAAACAAGGTTATTCAGGAGGGCGCGCAGGAAACTTTGATCGCTAAAGATCCTGGTAAACTGCTCCAGGCCGACAAACAGAACTGGCAAAGGTGTATCCAGTTTGTATCTGGTTACAGAGAGGACCAGGGCAATCAGGAATGGCAGAGCAATGGTCAGTGCAAGTCCGAGAAGGGCAGGGGTGACCATAATCCATGCAGCTCGCGATTCATTTCTTTTTGCTCCTCTGATTGTGTCCATAGTGGCTCTTTTGTAGCTATTCAGTTGCGGTGCTGAGATATACTAATATTCCGGCTTTAAGCTGTATGGTTACGTTCGTATTACTGGTCTATAAACCTGTAGCCCTCATTGTCGCTGATATCTTCATCAATTATTCGTACTGCTTTGTCCAGGGTTGCCTTGACCTCCGCTCCGTTCTTAATATCAAGAAAGGCCTCTTGAAAGGCTGAGGTAATGACCGGATACCCTGGTGTAATCGGTCTTGGGACTGCAGATTTCTGCAGCTGCCGGACAAAAAGATTGAGCATGCCTCCTGCACCATAAAGATCGGACTCGGCAATGGCTGAATAGGTGGCAGGTACCGCCCCATTGGCTTTGCTCATGGCCAGGACTTCATCTTTCTGAAGTAAAAATTGTAAGAAGGCCATTGCCTCTTTTTTATGTTTTGACTTTTTAGTTATTGCCCAGCACCAGGAACCCATACCGGTTTTTGAGCCTTCACCCAGATCTGGGAGCGGGATCAGTACTAATTTTTCGCCGAGCGCATTCTGGTATCTTGGAAACTCCCAGTGACCGCACCAGGAGAGGGCTACCCGGCCATCAACAAAACTGTTTGCATCTGTGTTCGGGGTGACGTAGCCTTTGGCAAACCATGATTGTATTTCCTGCATGGCGTCAATTGCCTGCCGCCCATTCAGAACACCCTTGGCACTTTGATAGCTGGCACGATTGATCAAATCGCCTCCTGCCGACTCGATGACAGGGGAAAAGGCATAGGTGTACCATTCGCCGTCATAATCCAGGCGTAAATCAAGAACCATTCCATCCGGATCTCTGGCTGCCAGCTTGCGCAGAATCGCCTGAAATTCAGCTTTGCTCCACGCCTCCTCCGGTTGCTGCGGAATTCTTGCATTAACGGCTTCGAGCAGTTGTCGGTTGCCGTACAGCCCCAACCCCGAATCAAAGGTCCCGAGCGCGTATACTTTGCCGTTGTAGGTACCTTGTTTAATAATCGATGGCAGCAGGTCATCTTTCAAGGAATCGACCAGGTTGCCGTCCAAAGGGGCAAGGTGGCCGCGCCATGCGTAATTGGCAAGAAAGGGACCGTCAAGATCAAGCAGGTCAGGGAGCTTTCCGTCAGAGGCAGCAGCCTGGACCTGGGTGTTGTAATCGCCCTCAGGAATCATGGTCAGCGCTATGGAAATCTCTTTATGAGAGACATTAAAACGTGCAACCTGATCCTCCATAACCCGCTGTTCTGCCGGACGACCGGTATGGAACCAGACGTTGAGTGTGACAGGTCCGGTCGCCTGTTCACTGTTTGATGAGCAGCCCCCGATAAGAAGGCAGCACACTGTAATGGCGGACATCAACAGAAAAAGGGGATAATTTTGATAGGGATTTTTTTTCATTGAACGACTCCTGTTAACAATTGATAGATGCTCCACTGACAGGCTCAAACAGTTTCAGCTGGTTAATGTCAAAATACAGATCACACAATTGATCGGGTTGGAGTTGGGATGATGCGGAGAGGCGGGCGGTAATTTCACAATCCTCTACGTGGCAGGCAGCAATAAATTCATTGCCCATGGGTTCAAGGAAATCTAGTTGCATGCTAAGTTTACGCTGATGTGTTGTGTCGCTGGGAGGCGCTGCTTCTGATAAATGTTCCGGTCGGATGCCGCCAATAATGCTGGTTTTGATAGCACTGTTTTTATTGATTGCGGTTCGTTGTTTTTCGGAAAGACGAATCGGTGCAAACCCTTCTTTTTCAAGAAAGAGTTCGCTGTTTTCAGCTGTTAGATGGCAATGGATAAAGTTCATGGCAGGGCTGCCAAGAAAATCTGCCACAAAAATATTGGCGGGGTTATTATAAATTTCCAGAGGAGTTCCCACCTGCTGTATGATTCCACCACTTAAGACAACGAGTCGGCTGCCCATACTCATGGCTTCAGTCTGGTCATGGGTGACGTAGACTATGGTTGCCTGCAGTTTTTTATGCAGTTTTTTGAGCTCGGTGCGCATGGATAGCCGCAATTTTGCATCAAGATTGCTGAGGGGTTCATCAAATAAAAAAAGCCGTGGTAGTCGGACGATTGCTCTGCCAAGGGCGACACGTTGGAGCTGCCCGCCGGATAAGGATCGTGGTTTCTTGTGAAGGATTTCTCTCAGGCCTAAGGTAGCGGCTGCTTCCACTACTCTGTTTGCGATTTCCCCTTTGTCGTATTTACGCATTTTAAGGCCAAAGGCCATATTGTCAAAAACAGACATGTGGGGATAGAGGGCATAGTTCTGGAACACCATAGCAATGTCACGGTCTTTGGGCGCCACATCATTGACTATAGTCTCCCCAATGGCAATCTGTCCCGAGGTTGCCGATTCCAGGCCGGCAATCAAACGCAGTAAGGTGGATTTTCCGCAGCCGGAAGGTCCGACAAGAACAAGGAACTCGCCGTCCTCGACCTGAAGGTTGATATTACTGACAGCCTGGGTGCCATCATCATATTGTTTGCTGATTTTCTGCAGACTCAGTCTGGCCATGAAATATCCTGGCTTTTTGAAGATAGATTACTGTAAGGTCATCCTATCAAGCTTGCTATCATTTGTCGATTTTGAAAATAATTCTCAGCTACTTTACTATGGCACATAAAATAATCAAGCATTGAGAAGCATCGGCTGAGGAAGGGAACACAGATAAATTTGTGGAGTATTAGAGGAGGTGGCAATGAAATCAGTCAATTTTGGCACAACCGGTAGAGAAGTTTCCATTGTCGGCCTCGGCGGCGAAGGTGTGCTTCGCACCTTCGACAGAGGCAAAGAGGCCCAAGCCGTCATTCGGGCAGCAATTGAGCAGGGAGTCACCTACTTTGATTCGGCCAGAGTGTATTCCGACAGTGAACTCTACTACGGCTCTATTTGGAAACAGGAACCTTCCCTGCGGAAATCCATATTCCAGACCAGCAAATCGGCTTCACGAAATAAGGATGGTGCGTTGGCCGATTTGCAGGGTTCGCTTAAGCGGCTGCAGACTGAGTACCTTGATCTGTGGCAGATCCATGATGTGCGCACCAATGAAGATCTGCAGGCCATATCCCGCCCAGGGGGAGCACTTGAAGCCTTTGTAGAGGCGAAGAGTAAGGGAATTGTCCGTTTCATCGGTGTGACTGGCCATCATGACCCCTATATCCTTACCCGGGCGGTTGAAGAGCTGCCGGTGGATTCTGTCCTGCTGCCAGTCAATCCGGTTGAAGAAATAGTGGGTGGTTTTCTTACCCACACTTTGCCGGCGGCAAAGAAAAAAGGCATTGCCGTCATTGGCATGAAAGTTCTGGGTGGATCGCACTACGTATTGCCAAAGCTGGGTATAACAGCGGAAGAGCTTATTCGCTACGCCCTCTCTGTTGGCATCACCCTGCCCATTGTTGGTTGTTCGTCTCCGGAAGAGGTGCAAACACTCGCTGAAACCGCCAAAGGCATGGGCCCGCTCCCCGAGGGCGACAGAAAGCTTCTGGTCGACAAATTCAGGCCGTATGCCTCCGAACTGGCGTTCTATCGAGGTGTGCGATAAAGGATGTTCACTAAAATAATATCAGGCGGCCAAACCGGTGCAGACCTGGCCGGTCTTGATTTTGCTATCAAACATAACATTCCTCACGGCGGCTGGATTCCCAAAGGAAGAGTGACGGAAGACGGTCCCTTGCCGGAAAAGTATGCTCTGCAGGAAATGCCGACCAAGAGTTATCCGAAGAGGACCGAGCAGAATATCTTGGATTCAGATGGCACCTTGATAGTAAGCCGGGGTAAACTTACCGGCGGTTCAGCCTTAACCAGGAAACTTGCCAGTATGCATGAAAAGCCCTGCTTATATGTGGATCTCGATACAATGACAGTTCCGGACGCCGGGAAAGCAGTAGTTAAATGGGCCACAAAGAAAGATGTTGAGGTGTTGAATGTTGCCGGACCAAGAGCAAGTGAAGCTCCTGAGATATATGCTGCAACCCGTGAATTATTAGAGACGGCGCGCTTAGCTTGACTCCGGCATCAGGTTGGCTCATCGATTTGTCAGCTGCCTGCTTTTTGTGGTCATAAAATGTGGACAAAATTATTATTTTTCCACATAAAAAAAGGGGTAATCAGAAATCTCTGAAAGCCCCTTTGTCATTGGTGCCTAGGACGAGAATCGAACTCGTACAGGGATAAACCCCGAGGGATTTTAAGTGTGTTGTGCTTTTGTTCTTAACGGGCTGAAATTAAATGACTTTAGTTTTGTTAAATGGCTATTTGTTCCAATTTTGTTCCATTTAGTCAGAAATTTAATAATAAAAGGTAACGTCACCTAAAAATTTTGAACGGCCAGACAATTTTTCCATCCTCGCTTCTTTCCCATTGATCCGCTGGAAGTTTTACGCGGATTTCTGAGCACTTTCTTTTTCATCAGCCAGCATTTTTTCTAGGCTGGCGATTCTCGATTCCATCTTTTTCATCTGGTTCCGCAGCTTCAGGTTATTGTTTTTCGTACTGACCGACTCATGAAAAGCGTCAATAAGTTCCGCTAGAACATCGCGATATTTGGTTTCCGATTCTAAAATCTCAACTACTTTCATGATTTTTTCTGAAATACCTGAGTGAATTTCTCGGAATTTTTGAGGCGATTTAAAATCAATGACGTTTTTATTCACGGTGGCATTTTCACCCTGCATCGCCGAATCGCCTTTGCCTTCTTTCGTTTTAACCGAAGCATCGTTTTTATCCCTGCCAAGAATACCACGGCCCAAGGTAAGCATATCCTCGTAGGTCATATTGAAGTGGTCGGCAATTTTAGCCCGCACCTCTTCCGACCCAGGTTTACGACCCTTGACAATGGCATTTAAGTAGCCTCGGTCAATTTTTTGCTGACCAGCGAGACGACTTTGCGCTCCACGACCTTCTTGGGTCAATAAATGAGTAAGCGCAGCCTGAAATTGATTGGTAACTGATTGAGCCATAGGTCAATAATAGACCATATGCTCAATAAGTGAAATAAAAAAATACAAAATTCAGGCTTTTTGACAGTTTTAAGTTGACTTTATGGGCTACTTTTAATAACAAAGTTGACCATGAAGCCTATGTTGAAGAAGATCACCCAGCGAGAGATAGCCCGGTCAGCGCAAATTGGACCTGATTTTTTAAGTCACATCATTCGAGGACGGCGGCGGTGTCCTCCGGCGGTTGCCATTCGCCTGGAAGAAGCAACCGGCATCAGCAGAGTGACTTGGGTGTGGGGAACACCTGACGAAATAAGAGAGGCAGTGCAAGAG